>Ga0335081_10012187_pt1 | contig 13935 bp, 4 predicted proteins | sample Lox_Sample_35_FD_206713 | JGI IMG/M metagenome (GOLD analysis project Ga0335081, IMG submission 206713) | Soil microbial communities from Loxahatchee National Wildlife Refuge, Florida, United States - Lox_Sample_3.5 | ecosystem: Environmental > Terrestrial > Soil > Wetlands | place: USA: Florida... | reverse complement strand
GTTGACGTCGATGAGGTACTGAGTTCTCCAAGACGCGAGTAATCGCATGGGGCCATTGACGGTTATCTGGGCTGTTGGATTGTTGCCTATGTTGGGTGAGTTCCATCCGTTGAAGAGAATCCTAGTACGGTTCTGATATTGAACCGTTGACTGAACTTGAACTGTGGCGGTGGCTCCCGCGTTATACCAACCCTGGCCGCTCGGATCCCCCGCGGCTGAGATTACACTCACGTAGTACTGCTTAGTCCAATTGGCTTGTAGTGTAACTGGTTTGTTCATAGTGACTGTGATCGTAGTCGAGTTGCTCAATAGGTCTCCACTCCACGAATCGAACAAGTATCTCGATGTGTTAGCTGTGACGTTCGATGGATTGGTGGCAGCTACGGTTACGGTTGAGTTCGGTGAATACCATGCGCTAGGTGTTGTCGTGCCGCCGTTCGCATTTACTGATAGTAAATATTGCGTAGAATAGACGGGTTGTAGGATGGTGTTGGAAGTTACTGTGATTTGTCGCGGGTTGTTGGTGTTTCCGTCTGACCATTTTGTGAAACCTTGTCTAACGCCCTGTGAAGCGTTAACTCCGGGCTGGATTTCGACGGTTACAGTGCCGCTTGATACGCTGGTTTGAAATTGGCTTGAAGTTATGTTGTACTTGATTCCGTTAATCAGAACCCAGAGATTTCCGGTTGATGTGATGCCCAAGGGGACATTAATTGTGAGCGTTGGCCCAACGTTCAGAGTAAAGCTAGCGCTATTGTTAGCCCGATTAGTATTGTTCAGTGTGTTATCGGGATCGATGGTTACTTTGAAGACGTGGCTTCCGACAGTTGAAACCCAATTGAATGTAGAAGGCGTTGTTGTTCCAGCAGCAACCGTGACTTGAAGGTTCGTAAACGATACCCCATCCAGATCCACTTGAATGGGAACGTTGTTTGCTGTTTCAGTACCGGAGTTGGAGATTTGCACGGAAATGGTCACGGTGGTGTTGGGCAGGGTGATTATTGGTGGCTGAGCTGAGATGCCGGCTATGGCTAGGGAGATGTAGGTCTGGTTGGTTGGTTGGGGTTGTGAGCTACCGGCTCTGTTCACGGTGACCTGGTACGCGTTTCCGACTTGGTTATTGATGCTCACTGACAAACTATTTTGGCTATCAGTGAAAGTTTGTCCCACGTTCCAGACGGCATCATCCAACGAGGCAATACCTGGGTGCCCGTCTACTACGTGAATGGGTCCGACGACGAGATTATTGTTGACTAGCGTGATGAGTACGCCGAAGTTAGGCAGCGCTGAGTCAAATCCAATGTCCGCTCTTACTTCGATCAAGTAGTATTCGCTAGGGTTGGAGCTAGTGTCAAGGGGTATCTCCACGGCGTGAATATTGGTTGATGCCACTTCGGTTGGGTCGATGGTGTACGTTGAGGTGGTCCCTGCGTTCGCTACTGCCAGCATTGACCCAGATATGAATCCGAGTCCGATCTTTGCCCAGGCGACTAAGTGGGCAGGGCTTGAACCTGGTGGGTTGCCGTTCCACGTGCCCTTATCCATGGTGGACCATGGACCAAGGATAGACTGTCCTGTGGTAGTGTTGAATAGGTCCGGAAGGTTCAGGAGGTGTCCAAATTCGTGGCACCAAACTCCGAGTGGGTTAGCGCCTGCAGCTTGCAGCTCCGACACGATCGAGAATTGAGTCAGCGTCTTCGTGTTTGTCGCTACGGATACTCCGCTCATATATGTAACTGACCAGACATCATTTTTCACGCCACTTGACTCTTGGCCGTCTCCGGAGTGTATGAACACGAAGTAATCGTAGTTGGCGAAGTTTACGTCCTTTTGGGCCTGGGCTACGACGTCCTGTGCGATTTCCCAAGAATTGTCTTGGCCGCTGCAGTCTGCGTCGTCAATGCTCAAGCAGTCTTTTCCATAGTGAGCCTCAGGAAAGGGCAGCTTATACCATCCAACTGCATCTCCTTGAATTGTTATTTTGCCGTATGAGTTTTCCGCGTAGTAGTTCGCGACTCCGGTGAAGAACTCGTTCTTCAATTGTGTGATACTTACCGTGTAGTTGATGTCGGAAAAGTACGCAGCGATAACGAGCACACGCAATACGCCGGAAATTGCAGTTGGTTGTAGTGCTGCTTCGGATGATGGTGTGGGTAGAGGCATAGCAAGCGACGGGGCGAAGTATAGACGGGGGACATTACGCGCTCCAAGGGCGGCGTTGGAGAGATTAGGAACGAAGAGGATGCAGAGGATTAGCACGTATAGTATCCGTGTTTGCCGCAGATTGTAGCACCGCCGAGTTCACAACGTCGGATGCAGCAATTTTCGTAAAGTGTTTAGACGTAGAAGAGGGTTCAATGAATCAAGAATCAGCGAACGATTTACAACACCATTGTAATATTGCCGCCCGCTCGACGCTTGATGATCACGTATGAAGATTTCACAACACTTTAGGACACAGCGTGACTAAGTTATCTAGCTCTTTCCTCAAATTTGGTCTTCCTATTCGATCTGCGTGTAGTGTACTCGACTAAATTGACTCAGTACGATGAGGGTTGGCATCTGCGCGTTCTCTTAATATGAGAAACAGGCTAGTTAAGAGAATGGTAGACGATACCGAACCGGGACTTCAAATTAATTTTTGCTCACCATTATCGCTAAGTCGAAAGCTTAGTGATCAATCTAGGATGTGCTTCATGGGTGGTTTGAAATGAAAACCAAAGTCGCGGTCGCCCAGATTAGATGTCAGCTTGGAAAACCGGATGCTAATCTCAAAACCATTCACAATTTGTCTGTAAAGGCAGCTAAAAGTGGACCAGATATTCTCTGCTTCCCTGAACTTGCAACCACCGGCTACTCTTTGAACGTAAAGTGGAGGAAATTCTCAGAAACCATCCCAGGTCAAACCTCTGAGCGATTGGCGAGTATCGCTAGAGAATATGGTTTTCACTTAGTTTGCGGTATGCCGGAGTTGGATGCAAAGTCGGGACGTATTTTCGACTCCTCAATCCTCTTCGACCCAGATGGGGAGGTTGTTGGAGCTTATAGAAAGATTCACCTGTGGAACGTCGAGCGCAGGTACTTCACCCCGGGTAAGCGGTTCAAGGTCTTCGACACTAAGATTGGAAAGATTGGATTGGGTGTCTGTTACGATCTGGAGTTCCCTGAATCGGCGCGTGCGTTGGCGCTTGAGGGAGCGGAGATAATCATCTACTCCTCAGCGCAACCTCACCCTATGGAGACCCATGTGGACACTTACATACGAAGCCGGGCTGGGGAGAATTGCGTCTACGTATGCCACAGCAACAGAATTGGAAAGGAAGGTGGAACCATGTTCTTCGGACATAGCCAGATCGTCTCCCCCGAGTGTAGAGTCCTGGCAAAGTTGGGTCGGGAACAGGGGTTTGCAGCAGCGCGTCTAGATCTTGGAATGATTCAAAAGCTAAGCCGGTCGAAACTACCTTACCTTAGACAAAGGGTTCCGAGCGCTTACTCGTCCTCATCGATGTGACCGTTTTCCTCCCACTGTACCGTCTTAACAAGGCCACCAGAATTGTCGCCAATGCTACGATTGACATCACCAATGCGAAAAGTGTTGGTAGATTCACGAGCCTGACGTCCAAGTTTATTGACCCTGCGGAACTCATCGTTGCATTACCTGTTGATGGAAGCAACCAATTTCCATTCACTTTGTACGGGTAGCTCGACATTGGTAGTTGTTGAAAGGTCGCAGTTCCGTCCGGGCCGGTTACATTGGATTCGTTTGACCCGTTTGGCAGCGTGATTGTCACAACCGCACCAGAGAGGGGCTGCGTAGTTATCACGTCGCGAGCTTGAATAGTGATATTGAACAACTCCAAATATACGACGACGTCACCATTTGGCGTTGTCGCGAAAGATTGGCCGTCGACGGATACTTTCATACCAAGAACACTCACGTCCGAAACCTGATAGGTTCCGTTAGCGAGCCAGAGGCCGGATGAAGTTGACTGATCGAATTGAATCAACGTCCCGTTTGACGCGAGCAAATACCCACTCAAATTACGTGAGGAGATTACTGGCTCACCAGCTGCATCCTTGAAGGCGAACTTCATCCAGTCTAAGACAGCCCACTTGGCCAACATCGTCATCGGACGAGTAATTGTGACGCAGCCAGACAACTCAGAATTCGTACCGTCGCCTGTCCAACCTTGGAAAATATACCAAGCACCATTAGCGGCATTTGGAGGAGTAACTGAATAGCTTACATTCGAACCGACATCATACCAACCAGAGCCAGAAGCTATTGCATGGCCTCCGGTGTCAATGTCAAGGTAGTATTGCGTCGTCCAATTCGCGGTCAGGTTAATCGGCGTTTCAACTTCAAAATTCATAGGGTTACTAGTTCCGTTGAAGTCTCCTGCCCATCCCGCGAAGAGATACCTCGTTCCAGATTGAGTACCATTGACAGCGTTAGGGAGAGTGACGGAGGCATTCGTGCCCTGATTGTACCAGCCAGCTCCAACAGGAGATCCGTATAGACTATTGACCGTTATGAGATATTGTAGTTGGTAGTTGGCGGTGATTGTTCCGTTTCCATTCGGCAAATTTATGGTCGTTGAGTTGAGTCCGTTTGACCATCGGTCGAACAACTCCCGGGATCCAGCGCCCAGGGATGCGATGGTGGGGACGGTGACGTTGAAGCGCCCTGTTCCGTCGAGGTTGACGACGGTGAGCATTCCATTTTCATCTGTAGAGTAAGCCGCGCCGTTTACGATTATTGTAGCGTTAGATGCTGCAGGTTGCAGTTCGACTGTTAGAATATTCCCTTCAATGAAACTGCTTGGTCCAAAACCTATGAGGTATGTTCCATTTGCAAACCGATTGAAAACCTTGAAGGAGACATCAGAACTATTCGTACCAGTGTCATTTCCCAAATACACATAGCCTGCACCAAACGCAGTGGTCAAGCCAGCTACTTTGCGATAAGGTGCCGCCGCATCACTGTTAGTGACCTCGTATGCGATGACACCAAAACCTGGAAGTCCTCGATCGAAACCAATCGGTCTTCGAACCTCGAGAAGATAATATGAATCACTGGAGATAATTTTTGCCGCCCTTATCCCTTCAGGACTTTCCAGCGGATTCAGCGTATTGATGGCGGATGTTGATTGTGACAGGAACTCCTCGTTGTCTTGAGTGAGCCACCCAATTTTCAAGCGGTCCCATGATGACATTTCTGCTGGGCTTGAGCCGCCAGGTTGGCCATTCCAAGTACCAGCTTCCTCCAGCTCCCAAGGTCCCATCTCGGAACTGCCAGTGGCAGTGTTGAACATGTCTGGAACCCCTAACAGGTGCCCGAACTCCGCGCAGTAAACCCCCAAGGGTACCCTCCCGCGCGCCTCTCTCTCGGCTACCACGTTAAACGCGAACAATGTCCGGGAAGGAGTAACAATATCCACTCCGGATACATACGTAACAGACCAAACGTCATCAGATTCTTTGCTGGACTCTTGCCCGTTGCCAGAATGCACGAAGGCGAAGTAGTCATAATTCTGAAAGTTCACGCTCTTGTTCATCGCGTTGACAGCGTCTTGCGCGACCTGCCAGGATCCGTCGGACCCACTACAATCAGCATCATTAATTCCTAAACAATTTTTTCCATAATGCGACTTGGGGTATGGTAACGTATACCAACCGAACACATCACCAGTCACAATGAACTTCCCGTAAGAAACCTCGCGATAATATTCTGCCAAGCTGTTGTTAAACCCGAAATAATCTTGCCTGATCTCATCAATTGTCTTGGAGTGGGGAACGTCCTGAAACTGCACGGCGATAACAGCTAATTTCACAGTTCCAGTCGTTGGTCCAAGCGGTGACCAACCTGAACCTTCAGGCGGCTCGAAGGAAGGGGATATCCCGGGAGCGCTTCCATCGATAGCGCTGGCGTATTCAACGACTGGCCTGACCAACCCTCCGAATGGTTGCACTCCAACCAGTGTAACGAATGGCAATGTGGACGTCAGAATAAGAACTATTGCCACTGCCCTTGCAGGTTCACAGGTTTTCCTGACCCTTTCAAAAACGAATCGTGAGCTGGAGTTCGTTCGTTAAACACCTACCTGTGTTCAGGTTTCTGATGTGCGTCGTTTCCGAACGAATCCGCCGTGAACATCCGTTATTGGTCTTTGTAAGCTACAATGTTACTAAATTTCGCAGCATGCACTCGACATGTCGTTTCTGTGGCAAGCGTCACAATCTAAGCGCAAAATGGGCTTAATGCGGACGAGGCCTGTTAGATTAATTCCCTTAGCTCAATGAGCAGTAACGTTGTCTGGCCGTTGTCAATCGAACTTGTTTCTGGTCCTTGATCGTGCACTTCACTGTGTCTCTAAACACTTTATGAAATTTTGCGGGTTGCGACTCTAGGCTTCACTCGAATTGTCCCTAAAGATTCTAATGAGATATGGGTTAGTGGTACTGCTCTTCATAGTCGCTGCCGCGCCTACCGTATCACCGATCGTGAGCATGCAGAGGAGCCAACGACCAACCACCTTATTCACGCCCTCTCTGATGTCATCGGCAAATGAGTCTATGGCGCCGTCGCTACCACTTCCCGCGATTGGCTATACACACCAGTTTGCCCCAGTTTCAGGTGTGGTACGAGTCCTGGTTATTGCCTCAGCATTTCCGGACGAGAACTACACGCTGAGTATTGATGAAGTAAGAAAGAACTGGTTTGGGGCCGTGGCCGCGTATTACCATGAAATATCTTACGGGAAACTGACAATTGAGGGCGACATTTACGGATGGTATACGCTTCCTTACCGGAAATCGCACTATGGCATGAATTGTCTCTCAATCAACGATGCGGACTGTAGCGGGGCGGATGCTTCATGGCAAGTAGCCCAGGACTCGGTTACGTTGGCCGAGAAGGATCCGAATGCACACATCAATTTCATGAATTATAACTACTACATATTCATCCATTCCGGGTACGGACAAGAGTCGAGTGGCGTGAAGGATGACGTTTGGTCCGTCACTTACATGTCTGGCGTCTACGTTCAAACAAACTCCAAGACACTTTCACTGTTCAGTGTCGTCCCGGAGCTTGAAGCCGACAATGCAGTCCCTAACGGCGTTTACTGTCTAGAGTTCGGTCACGACTTAGGATTGCCCGACTTGTATAACACTGCAAAACACACCACAATTCTAGGTCCATGGGAACTGATGGACAAAGGTTCCTGGAACGGAAACCCACCAGGCTCCAGCCCAGCCCACATGACGGCGTGGGGAAAGATACAGCTTGGCTTCATCAGCGGATCCCAACTTGCTACTGTTAACCCTGGCTCCACGGAAACACTCACGGTTGACCCAACTGAAATTGCGACGAACGGCATCCATGCAATTGAGATTCCACTTGGTGACGACGCGGAATCCACCAATCCTAGCCACTATTACTTGGTTGAAGTGCGATCGTTAACCGGTTTCGACGCGGCACTCCCAGCAGCCGGCGTTTTGATTACAATTGTCGACAATACTGCTGTAATTGGTAAGGTGCAAGTGGTTGACGGCCATCCCGATACCCCTAAGCTGATGGACGCGGTTTGGGACGTAGGCCAAACATTTAACGACGCCAAGAACATGCTATCCGTTTCTATTGACAGTAAGATTGGGAACTCGTACCAAGTCACCGTGAACAGAGGCGGAACGCCTCCTCCGAAACCTCAAAATCAAAACCAGAACCAGACTTACGTTCAACTAGCCATAGTTGGAATCAATTCTCAACCAACAACAATCACCTTACCGAACACGACCGTGACGATCAGCATCCAGATATCTAACACTGGAACAGCCGCTGCAACAAACGTTCCAATTCAAGTAATGTTAGATGATAGACCATTTACAAACCTACTAGTTGCGAACATAGCCCCTAGCGCCTCAACAGAGACATCGTTTACATGGATTTCTACTCTTGGAAGCCATGTTATCCAAGTAACGCTCGACCCCAACGATACTATTAGTGAGCCAAGCAGGGTGAATAACGTCGCAACATTCAACGTGTACGTGGGTGCAACTCTCGGCCCGACGCTAATCATCAATGTTCCAAGTATTGGCCCTAATGTCGGCAACGTCTGGGTCTCGATTAATGGAATAAAGTACAACATGACAACTGACCAGTTCGAGTCGAGCGTTCCGAACGGAACCGTTACCGTAGAAATTCAACCCATAGTAAACTCGTCAGTCGGAGTGAGGGAAGTGTTTTCACAATGGTCGGATGGCAATGTGGCAAACCCACGCAACGTCGCCGTGACCGCGAACACTACACTTCGGGCATTGTATCAGACACAATACTTGCTATCTATTGACCCAAATAGCGGCTCTACAAGCACTGGTGGCTGGTACGCTCCTAACTCAACGATTTCCGTCTCAGCCACTAGTCCGTGCAACGTCGTTGCGAACTCCTCACGGCTAGTGTTCAACGATTGGAGCGGCGACATAAGCTCAAGCTCACCCACCCTCAACCTTAACATGACAAAACCCTACTCGATTAGAGCAAATTGGATTACACAATACTACGTCACTCTCATGTCCGAAACAGGAGCCGCAACGGGAAGCGGCTGGTATAATGCTGGAGTAATCGCGACAATTGGCGTCCAATCTATAGTGCAATATTCGAATGGGACACGACAATTGTTCACCGGATGGAACTCAACGCAGCTAGGCCAAACGTCATCAGGGCAGATCGTAGTGAACGCACCTACAATTCTACAGGCGGGGTGGAAGACTCAGTACCTAGTTAACGTTCGATCACCATACGGAAGTCCTCAAGGATCTGGCTGGTATGATGCGGGGTCAACTGCCTACGCATCCGTGACTCCAGAACTCGACTACGGAAATGGAACCAGGAGGGTTTTCGCTGATTGGACCGGCGATGTATCGGGATCATCGCCCAACATGTCTCTGAGTGTGAATTCCGCGAAAGACGTACAAGCACAGTGGTCAACGCAATATCAAGTCACCTTCAAAGTAACCGGAATTCCAAACTCTACAGTCCTCAAACTAAACCTAAACAACGAATACTATGACCTATCCGTAAACAAAGACTACCAGGGCTGGTACGCAGATGGCGCACCAATCAACCCAACCCTAAACCAAACCGTAGTCAATGGCTTCATTCTCTACAAATTCGCGGGTTGGAAAGATGCTTCAGGCGCAACTCAAGGAACAATAACAGTGAACGCCCCTCAGACCTACACTGCTTCCTACTCGAATGAAATGAGCATCCCAGCAATCCCAGGATTCCCGATAGAAGCAATCTTCATGGGCATACTCCTAGGGGTAAGTGTAGTTGCAACACTTAGAAAACGAAGAACAATTTGCGAACGCGACGAAAAAACTAACCCTTAGCACCTTACTCCTTTTCAGCCCATAACGACGTTCAGAGTCTTTTCTGTTTGACGCGTTGACGCAATCACCGCCTTATTACAACGACATTCCTCGGAACTCTCACACTTGCCTTGATCCTGTCTCAAAACAATAATTCATCTGGACTGAGATTTTGATGAACATGCGACGCCTTCCGGTTCTACTCGTTTGTTTCATGTTTACTGTTACCGCATTCTCCATGGGTCAAGTTTACGCCTGGAATACGCTCCAGGTTGGAGTACGTGGGGATCTGGCGTCTGAGGGGAGCAGTGGCGTGAGCGTGGCGATTCGGACTCATGTCTACCCGGCACGTGAAGGGGAGTTGGACTATTTTTGGGTGGGCGCCGATCTATCTGATGGGGGTTTCATACAATTCGGCTACAGCCTTCAGCCAGGAAACCAATGTTTGAAAGGTGAGGCCATTAGCGGAGATACCATCTGCCAGGGTAAGACTGACAACATTAACTCCACCGACGCCCGCTGGCAATGGCAATACTGGCCAAACAGGTATTGGATAGACTACTATTGGGGAATTGGATCAGCTAACTCTGCGGGCAACAATGGAACATGGAACACCTACTCGATCGTGCCAAACCCAAAAGACTCCGGCTGGAGCTTTCAATTGAACGGGAAAGCTATCGACAAAATCTCATTTCTCCCAGCCTCGTTAGCCACACCTGTCAAATTCATCGCAGAGAAAGGCTTCTCCTCTAAACAACAGAACGAAACACTCGGGCCAGTGGAATTTCGAAACTTGGCATACTTGGAAAAGGATGGATGGCACTTCACTCAAACCCTAACGACAAGCATTGTCTGCGCGCCCCAATGCAACATTGCGAACCCATTCGGAGTAGCCGTAGATGGCGCTGGGGGGTACATGGTCGCTGGCTCAGGAATCAAACAACCAACAAATGACGTTCTGCTTTGGAGCGGAATACCCATCCACTATCCACCTTAGCCTCACATACGAAAAAACTTGTGGCGAGAGCAAGTCTCGCCAGAGCTATTGGTGTTAGAGCTTTATTCGGGTGGCATTTGTCGGAAGATTTGACCGAAATTCATTCCGCTGCACTTGTTCCAGAAGTACGATGCATAGTAAAGTATGAACAATATGATTGGCACGAAAATTGTGAGTAACCTTCGGTACCGACAAAACCGAAAGATTGCTGGGATGCTGGTGTACTAGGAACAGATGACTAAGGCCTACGAAGTCAAAGTATTCAGCTTTCGAAAACTGACTTTTTCAGCCACACTTGCTCATTCGACAAGTAACTTGGCCCACACACGAACACTAATGCGATATTGACGAGGAAATGGAATGGGCTCCAGGAAGCTTTCATTTTCTCCCCCATCTCGCGATTACTGGCAGATTTGCCGTTAAACTTAGGAAATCAGCTCTGGCCGCCTAAATCACGAATATTCCACTGTGACAGGACTCAACCTCGACGCGTGGAACGCCTCTTTTCTTAAAGTAGTGTGGTGGAATTGACGATCGAGAAGTGGAATGAGTAGTGTCACAACTAAGAGAATCGACTGCAATGATGTTTCTTAGTGTTCCATATGTCCATGTCTCGTCGAATAGGTCCTGCTATACTCGTTGTTTCTCTACTCCTAACTGTCATGCTGGTTTCATTGAGCGTCCCAGCAGCTAGTGCCGCGGCGCTCGCAGCGGATCAACAGTGCTCATCAATTGGTGGTTCTTTCCTGGATGGAGTAGGTACAAACTCACCTGCTGGCCAGACATTTATTCCAACTGAATCCTCCATTGTAAGCCTCGCGTTCCACCTCCGATCAACCAGCGTTAACCCTACGCCAATGACAGCTAGCATTCTGTCAGGTGGCATTAGTGGAGCATCAGTTGGCTCAGTCGACTTTTCGGTTCCGAGCGGATTCGGTGCGCCAACAGGGTCCTGGTTCACAGTTCAACTCCCAAGCGGAATATCTGTCACTCCAGGTTCCATTTACGCACTGAATTTGAAAGATAATTCCGGCTCCTCAGGTGTCAAGTGGGACGCCTGCGCTGCACCATATGGCAATGGGTGTGGTTATGCGAATGGTGTCTGCCAGGCGAACTCATGGGGATTTATCGAATACTCAGGCGATTTCACGCTTGGACTATCAACTACGGGAGTAACGATTGCTCAGGGCTCAGCAGGCACAGTTTCGGTTCTGCTTGGTTCGCAAGCAAACTTCGCGTCCCCTGTCAGACTTTCGTTGAGCGGTCCTCAGGGCGTAACTGGCACGTTTAGCGCTAACCCTGGAACGGCAGCAGAAGGAGCCGATTCTTTTGCAACAACTTCCGGGACAACGTCATCAGCCACTCTATCAATCTTCGTCCCGAGCACAGTTCCAGTTGGCACCTACCCACTCACTATAACAGCCAATAGCGGCCCCACATCACACTCAACAACCCTAACTTTGACAGTTGCAGGATCCGGAACCGTTGTCGCAGGAACTGTTCCTGCCGGATCACCAGACTTCATCACCCAACCATCCTCAGGCACAATCACTCTTAACCCAGGTACGACTCAAACAACAACGCTCGTCGTCACTTCGGTGAATGATTTCAACTCTGAAGTTGACCTTTCAACCTCCTGGCTAGGTGCAACGCCAAGCGACGTCACGGTTAGTCTACCGACCCCGGTTGCTGTGCCACCAGGTGGCACGGGTACATCCACCCTTACCCTGAACGCAGGCGGCGCAGCTTCAACCGGCACATACACACTCCAAATCACCTCCTCCGGAAGCGGGATCGTTCACACATCCGCAGTCTCGGTGGCGATCGTAGGCCCGCCAGCAGTTCTCGTGCCGCCTGCAGGTGCACCAGACTTCTCAGCACAACCGTCGTCCGCATCAGTGAACTTGAATCCGGGCGGCGTTCAGTACGTCACTTTGGTTCTTTCGTCACTGAACGGCTTCAACTCGCAGGTAGCTTTGTCTGACTCTTGGGTGGGAGTCGCACCATCGGGAGTCAGTGTTGTTCTACCAAGCCCGGTCACAGTACCTACTAGCGGCTCAGCCACTAGCACCCTCACACTCTCTGCAACAAGTTCAGCCTCAGTTGGCGTTTTCACACTCTTGGTCACTGAGACAAGTGACGGAATCTCACACTCGACACAACTATCAGTTGGCATTCCAGGAACTTCAGCACCACTAGTACCCGTCTCTGGTTCGGCCGACTTCACTGCGCAACCAACTATCGGCGCCGTTAGCCTGAATCCGGGTAGCGCTCAGTCTGTCTCCGTGGTTGTCTCCTCAGTCAACGGATTCTACTCGCAAGTCGCATTGTCCGACTCTTGGATTGGAGCAGTGCCTTCAGGCGTAAGCGTCACTCTACCAAGCCCAGTTAATGTTCCCGCCGGCGGTTCGACTACAGCAACCCTAACCCTAACAGCTACCACCTCAGCCTCTGTCGGTACCTACACGCTGTTGGTTACTGCTGTAAGCGGAGGAATCTCACATTCAACGCAAATTACAGTTGGAATTCCAAATACGTCCGCGGCTTTCGTACCAGTTGGTTCCCCCGACTTCTCCTCACAACCCTCATCAGCATCACTGAGCCTTGGCCAAGGTAACACGCAGACAGTTTCTCTAGTCATTTCATCGCTGAACGGTTTCAATTCACAGGTGGCCCTATCGGCCGCATGGGTCGGTGCAACACCTGCGGGAGTCAGCGTTAATCTTCCAAGCTCTGTTACAGTTACTCCAGGCAATTCGGCAACGTCAACGCTAACACTGACGGCGTCCAGTACAGCATCTACCGGCTCTTACTCGCTTCTGATCACAGCAACGGGCAACGGCATCACACATACGACACAACTCACAATCAACATTCCTGGCACATCAGCCGTCCTCGTCCCAGTAACAGTAGCCGCGGTCACAGTTGCCGCAGCTCCACCCCCAGACTTTTCAGTCTCCCCATCCTCTTCAACCATAGCCGTCACCCAAGGACTTAGTACCTCAACTAACGTAATCGTGAACTCAGTCGGTGGCTTCAGCTCACCCGTAACATTCTCGACATCATGGATTGGCGGCTCCCCGACAGGCATCAGCTTAAATCTCCCTCAACCGGTAACCCCTCCAGTAAATAGCGCAGCTAGTTCATCAATTGGCATCTCCGCTTCTGGAACGTCTTCAACCGGGAGCTTCGAACTTCAAATTACCGGCACGAGCGGGTCTATTTCACACAGTTCGACTGTGGTGTTGCAAGTCAACTCCCCTGGCGCAGCGTGCATAATCGCCACAGCCACTTACGGATCAGCCATGGCACCACAAGTACAACTTCTACGAAACTTCCGCGACAACTCCATTATGGCTACGAGAGCTGGAAACGCATTCATGGTGGTCTTCAACACTTGGTACTACTCCTTCAGCCCTCAAGTCGCTAACCGGATCGCCGGAAGCAATATCGCTCGAGGAATAATGCAAGTAATCTTATCACCACTAGTGGGCATACTCGCAGTCTCCTCCGCCACGTTCCATGCAACAAGCGCAATCCCTGAATTAGCAGTGCTCTTCGCAGGG
>Ga0335081_10012186_pt1 | contig 13935 bp, 10 predicted proteins | sample Lox_Sample_35_FD_206713 | JGI IMG/M metagenome (GOLD analysis project Ga0335081, IMG submission 206713) | Soil microbial communities from Loxahatchee National Wildlife Refuge, Florida, United States - Lox_Sample_3.5 | ecosystem: Environmental > Terrestrial > Soil > Wetlands | place: USA... | reverse complement strand
AGCACAATCTCCGAAGCCATGCCTAGATACTGACCCATGGGCCTTTCTCTATTGTAATCGGCGGGAGGGTCCGCTCTCAGGAGGAAATGTGACAGGCCTGACTAATAACGGCCAGGGCGGCGATGGCGGCGGTCTCAGCGCGGAGGATGTTCGCACCTAACGAAACGGCTTTCCAGCCGGCGTTCAGCGCGGCGGCGCGCTCGCCATCGGTCCAGCCGCCTTCGGGGCCGGTGAGGAGAGCCACGGCGTCATTAGCAGGGTCAGGCTGGAATGCCTGCAATAAGAGCGGCGCGCCGGGCTGTTCATCGAGGAAAAAGCGCTGCGGCGATGCATCGGCGATGGTGTTATCGAACGAATCGACGGGGGAAATTTCGGGGAGGCGCAGGCGCCGGGACTGCTGGCTGCTTTCGCGGGCGATTTTGCGCCATCGTTCGAGGCGTTTGGCGGCGGCTGCGGCCAGACCCTTTTCGGTGCGCTCGGCATTGACGGGGATCAGGCGAGAGAGACCGAGTTCGGTGGCTTTTTCGATGAGCCATTCGAAGCGATCGAACTTGAAGAGCGCGGCGTGGAGCGTGATTTCGGGCCCGGGAAGCGGGGCGGGAAGCGGTTCGATGACGGTGAACGTGACCTGGCGGGGGGTGATAGCGGCGATTTCGGCGAGGAAGGCGCGCTGGTTGTCGGAGATCTCATAGCGCTGGCCAGGCTCGGCACGGAGAACGCGGGCGAGATGGCGGGCATCATCACCGATGAGCTCGGCGCGGTTGCTGTGGATGCGGTCGACGAAGAAGCGACGGCGAGCCAAAGGACATAGTAGGGCGGCAGATACGTGCGAATCAACGCGAATCCAATGGCATACTGAAGCCTATGATTGCGGTGCTGCGGGGAGTACTGGTGGAGAAACATCCGAATCAGGCAGTGGTGGACGCGGGCGGCGTGGGGTACGAGCTGCACATACCCATTACGACTTACACACACCTCCCCGAGGCGGGTGCGGAGGTGCGGCTGCGCGTCTACACACACGTCCGTGAGGACACGCTGGCGCTCTACGGGTTTCTTTCGCAGGACGAGAAAACCATGTTTGAGAAGTTGATCGGAGTGAGCGGCATTGGGCCGTCGCTGGCGATCAAGGTGCTTTCGGGGTTGGCGGCGGGGGAGCTGATCGCGGCGATTCGCAAGGGCGAAGTGGAAAGGCTGGTACGGATTCCGGGAGTCGGAAAGAAGACGGCGGAACGTATGGTGCTGGAGTTGCGCGACAAGCTGCCCGCGCCGGTGGGTGAGGGCACCGCGGCCCCGGCAGCGCCGTCACTCAGCGAGATAGAGCAAGATGTGCTTTCGGCGCTGGTTAATTTAGGGTGTACACGGCCGGCAGCGGAACAGGCAGTGCGCAAGGCGAAGGCGGGCGGAGCGGGGGCGGAGTTCGAACCGCTGTTCCGGCGGGCGTTGGAGCTGGTGAGATGAACTCCCTTCGAGCCCGGGCGGCGAGGCCTTCGATCGCGGCCCTTACGCCTTTAACCGGAACAACCGGCGGCGGAGAGTGCAGATTCCGAACAATCCGCCGCCCGCCAGGAAAAACGACAGGGACGACGGCTCAGGCACGCTGGAAAGCGGTGCGGCGGTCCCGCTGACCTCGAGAATCACGCCGGTTGGTGAGGGTACTTCTCCACCGTTGTTTACGATCAAATCGAGTGTGTTGATTCCTGGTTTGAAACCGCTTGTAATCGAAAAGGGCAGCAGGGTGCCAAACTGGGCGAACCCGTCGCAGGAGCCGGTATCGACGCCATTGAGGAATATGCAGCCGTCGTTGTCCGAGGTCCCGAAACCAGACAATTGCGCGGTGGACGGGTCCAAGCCCGTAAGATCAAAGGTGGTCTGGTAATCGTAGGTTCCCACGGGCCAACTGGTAGAGCCGCTGTTCCCCGGGCTGATCCAGTCCGCGGTCGATGTATTTGGAGTCCAGGCGGGATGGGGAGAGGTCGCAACGGCGGTCAGAGGCACACCGGACGGAGCTGAGACCAGGCGGTAGTGAGGATCTGCACCGCCCACCGATAGCGGGTTTCCACCCGCGTCCACCCCAGTACTGAAGATGACTATTGGGTTGGCCCATGCCGACAACCCAAACGCCAAAGCCGCCATCACACGCGTCACCGTCAACCCCATTGCCGTTTCTCCCTGTTTCGTAACAGCCGTTACACGAAAATTTGCAGGAACGCGGCGGTGATATAGCCGCAGGGGAGCGCGTGCAATGTCTAGCGGTACTACAATTTCAGGCAGTTCTTCCTAGTACTCGCTTTCCCGAGGCGCGATAAGATCGGAAAATGCTGCTTCGTCTGTGGTTTTTCATCCTCTGCTTGTCTGTTTTCCACGCGTTTAGCCAGACCCCGGCATATCAGCCCGAACTTGGCAAATCGGGCCTCGATCTCGGCGCGATGGACACAAACGTCAGCCCATGCACGAATTTTTACCAGTACGCGTGCGGCAACTGGCGCGCGAAGAACCCGATACCACCAGACCAATCGCGGTGGGGCCGCTTCGGCGAACTCTCAGAGCGGAACCTGAGAATCGAGCGCCAGATCCTGGAGAAGGCGGCGCAGCCTTCGACCACTCGCTCCGGCCTCGATCAGAAGATCGGCGATTTCTATGCCGCGTGCATGGATGAGGCGGGCATCGATCGCCAGGGCGCCGAACCGATCAGGCCGGCCCTCGATCGCATCCAAGCGATCCATTCCAAAGAGCAGCTTGCCGGGGAGCTGGCCGAGATGAAACGGATCGGAGTGAAGGGGATTTTCGCTTTCTATGCAAGTCCGGACTTTCGGGACGCGAGTGTCAATATCGCCAACATCGATCAGGACGGCCTCAGCCTGCCGGATCGCGACTACTACCTGAAAACGGACGAGCGCTCGGTGGAGCTTCGAAACAAATTTGAGCAGCACGTGGCGAACATGTTCGACCTGCTCGCCAGTTCGCTGCAAACTACCTGGGACTCCAAGGCCCGAGCGCGCGCCGTGCTGAAATTCGAAACGGCGCTGGCGGAGGCCTCAATGGACCGGGTGTTGCGGCGCGACCCTGAGTCGCGCAACCACCCTATGACGACGAAAGATCTGCCCGGTCTTACCCCGGATTTCCAGTGGACGGCCTTCATCGCCGACGAAGATACACCGGCTTTTACCAAGATCAACGTGGGTAATCCCGAGTTCTTCAAGAAACTGGCGGGGATACTTGATCAGACGAGCATCGACGACATCAAGATCTACCTTGCCTGGCACCTGTTGAACAGTTCGGTGAGCGCGCTGCCACAACCCTTCGTCGAGGAGAACTTCCAGTTCTTTGGCAAGACCCTCAACGGGCAGCGGGAGCTGGCGCCGCGGTGGAAACGCTGTGTGCGCTCCACGAATCGCGCACTGGGTGAAGCCCTTGGGCAGAAGTTTGTGGAGGTAGCGTTCGGAGGGCCGGCGAAGGCCAAGGCGCTGCAGTTGGTCGGCGAGATTGAGAAATCCATGAAGGTGGACATCGCGACGGCAGCCTGGATGAGTGACGCCACCAAGCAGCAAGCCTTCGCCAAGCTGGCAGCGGTCACCAACAAGATTGGCTATCCCGAGAAGTGGCGCGACTATTCGAGCGTGGTGATCAAGCCCGATGATTATCTGGGCGACGAAGAGCGGGCCGCGGCTTTTGAAGTCCGGCGCAATCTGAACAAGATTGGCCAACCGGTAGACAAGAGCGAGTGGGGAATGACGCCGTCGACGGTGAACGCATATTACAGTCCGCCGCAGAACAATATCAACTTTCCGGCCGGGATCCTGCAACCGCCGTTTTACAGTCCAAAGGCGGACGAAGCGGTGAATCTGGGCGCGATTGGCGTCGTGGTGGGACATGAGCTGACGCACGGATTCGACGACCAGGGGCGCAAATACGACGGCGCGGGCAATCTGTGGGACTGGTGGACGCCCGAAGACGCCAAGAACTTCGAGACACGCGCTGAGTGCGTCGTGAAGGAATACGACAACTTCAGCCCGGTGGATGGAGTCAAGCTGAAAGGCAAGCTGACTCTGGGTGAGAATTCCGCGGACAACGGCGGCATCCACCTGGCTTATATGGCGCTGATGCGCGATTTGGCGGACAAGACGATGCCCGAGACCAAGCTGGACGGCTTTACGCCGGAGCAGCAATTCTTCCTCGGCTACGGGCAAGTGTGGTGCGAAAACGCGACCGATGCCAATTCACGCGTGCGGGCGCTGACCGATCCGCACTCCCCCGGCCAGTTCCGCGTCAACGGCGTGGTGCAGAACATGAAGGAGTTCGGGGAGGCGTTTGGGTGCAAAGAAGGGGATCCGATGGTGGCGGAGAAGCAGTGCCGGGTTTGGTGAGCAGGTATTTCAACGCCGAGCCGCTGAGGCGCCAAGGTGTTCTAAGAACATGGGCCAAACCTGGACGTATCAGACCGGGGTTTCCGACGTCAAAAGCCATTCAACGAGCCCGTGTCCCCACGCGGCCGCCCAAAGTTCGAACAATCGAGGTTGAGGTTGGGGCGGCTTAAGCCCCTGCCCTTTCGAGAGGTCAAGCGCCGGCTTGAACGTGCGGTTCGTGGAGACCAGCCAGAGGGGCAGTCATGTTAAGTTTGTGCGGCGACAAATCGAGATCGTCGACACGGCGATTGTTCCCGCGGAAAAGTGAGATACCAGTCGGCACATTGCGAAGCATCTTGAGCCAGGCCCACATCGATCCAGACCGCTGGGAAAAAACTCGCGTGAAGGGATGTTGCTTCGTCCGCCACGCCTAATCTGAAACAGGTAAGCTGAAAAGCAATGCTGGATCGTAGGATTGTTTCCGCGGCGCCGCTGGATGAGGAGGCGCAGTTTGAGGCCGGCCTGCGGCCGCGGAGGCTCAACGATTTCACGGGGCAGGCGAAGCTGAAGGAGAATCTCGCTATCGCCATCGAGGCGGCGCGGCGGCGGGGCGAGGCCATGGACCACGTGCTGCTCTACGGTCCGCCGGGGCTCGGAAAGACTACGCTTGCCGCGATCATTGCCGAGGAGCTGGGCGTCGAGTTTCAGCAGACCTCCGGGCCGATCTTGCAGAAGAAGCTCGACCTGACCGGCATTCTGACTAACATCAAAGCCCGGCAGGTTTTTTTCATCGACGAGATTCACCGGCTGCTACCGGACGTGGAAGAGATCCTCTACGCAGCCATCGAGGATTTCCGCGTGGACATTCTGATCGGAGCCGGTCCGGGCGCTCGCACGCACTCGATCGAGATTCCGAAGTTCACCGCGATCGGCGCTACCACGCGGCAGGGGCTAGTGAGCGGGCCGCTGCGGGGGCGTTTCGGGCTGGTGCTGCGGCTCAATCATTACGGCGTCGAGGAGTTGCGGCAGATTGTGAGGCGTTCGGCGCGCCTGCTGAGCGTGGAGATTGACGAGGAAGGCGCGGAGGAGATCTCGCGGCGCAGCCGGGGGACGCCGCGCATCGCCAACCGGCTGTTACGGCGCGTGCGGGACTATGCGCAGGTAAGGGCGGATGGCAGGATTTCGCGGGCCGTGGCCGAGACGGCGCTCGACCTGCTCGAGGTAGACCGCTTCGGGCTGGACGAGATCGACCAGAAGATCATGCTGACCGTGCTGCGGAATTACAGCGGCGGGCCGGTGGGGGTGAATACGATTGGGGCATCGATCGGCGAGGAACCGGAAACCATTGAAGAGGTGTACGAGCCCTATCTGATCCAGCTTGGCTTCCTCAACCGCACACCGCGCGGACGCGTGGCGACGGAGAGCGCGTTCGATTATTTCAAGGTGCAGAGGCGGTTCCGGAGTGGGGAGCAAGCGGGGCTGTTCTAGGTTTCAGGTGCCAGGTTTCAGGTGTCAGGGAAGATCGTCTATCTCGGACTCGGGTCGAATGTGGGAGACCGCGAGCAGATGTTGCAGACCGCGGTGAATCGGCTGCATTCGCGGAACCTCCGCATCACGCGGTTGTCCTCGGCGTATGAGACCGAGCCGCAGGGGATGCGGAACCAGCGCTGGTTTCTGAACCTGGTGGCGGAGGCGGAGACGGAGCTGTTTCCGCGACAGATGCTGGGACGCATCGTCAAAATCGAGCGCGAATTGGGACGGAGGCGCATCATCCAGAACGGGCCGCGCACCATCGACATCGACATTTTGTTTTTTGGGAATGCGGTTGTGCAAACAGGCGAGCTGATCATCCCGCATCCGCGCTTTGCTGAGCGGCGGTTTGTGCTGGCGCCCTTGGTGGAATTGGCGCCCGATCTGCGCGATCCGGTATCACGCAAGACGATGCGCGAATTGCTGGCGGGGACGGCTGGTCAAGCTGTGAGACAGGTGGGGTTCCGGATAGCGACGCCTGGCTAGCGAGGATCTCGCTCTTGCACTACAAGAAGTTTCGCATTGTGCCTGCCCGGGGAACAATTGTCTCGCATGCGCTAGTTGCAGTATATTCAGGTCGGCTAGGAGGAAAGCCGATGGGCCTACCGAGTGTGCTTGTTCTTCTTTTTGGTTCCGCTGTCCTGTGTGCTCAGTCTCCGCCCCCTTATCTCGATCCGCATCATCCCATCGAGGTACGGGTGCGCGATCTGCTGGGCCGCATGACGCTCGAGGAGAAGATCGGGCAAATTAATATGCCGTGCGTGTATGTCGATGAATTGGGCAAGGACAACGCCACCAAGATCGAATCGTGCCGGCGCTTCACGGAAGGGACCCGCGAGCAGGGCGTGGGACCGGGCGGCGGGTTCTTCACCTATACCAATACCGTCGCACCGGAAGGCACGCGGCGGGAAGCGGAGCTGCTGAACGAACTGCAGCATATCGCGACGGAAAAGACGCGCCTCAAGATTCCGCTGCTGGAAAGCGAAGAAGGCACACATGGGTTGATGTGCTCGGGCGCCACGGTGTTTCCGGAGGGGCTGACGATCGGCAGCACCTGGAACATGGACCTGGTGCGGCGGATCTACACGGTTGCGGCGCGGGAGGCGCGAGCCATCGGGATCCACCAGATCTATACGCTGGTCATTGAGCCGAATCGCGACCCACGGCTGGGGCGGAATCAGGAGGGTTTCAGCGAAGATCCGTATCTGTGCTCGCGGATTGCCGAGACCATTGTCGGCGCGGCGCAGGGCGACGACGTTTCGGCGCCTGACAAGGTCGTCTCGGGGCTTTGCCACTATCCGGGACAGAGCCAGCCGGCGAGCGGATTCGAGCGCGGGGCCATGGAGATTTCCGAGCGCATGCTGCGCGACTCGTTTCTGCCGCCGTGGATGGCGGGTGTCAAGAAAATGGGAGCGCTGGGAGTGATGGCCACGTATCCGGCGATTGATGGCGTTCCCACACACTCCTCCGACTTTATTCTGACGAAGATCTTGCGTGAAGAAATGGGTTTTCAGGGCCTGGTGTTGAGCGAGGGCAGCGGCATCTCGACATTGATCTACGAACATATCGCGCCCGATCAGAAGAAGGCGGGTGAACTGGCGATCAAGGCGGGCGTCGATGTCGGCATTTCTTACGAGACGGCGTACATGCAGCCGATGATCGAGAACGTTCGCGAGGGGCGTGTTTCCATGGCGTACATTGACCGCGCGGTGAGCCGCATCCTGCGCCAGAAATTCCGGCTGGGGCTGTTTGACCATCCGTTTGTCGATCCGGAGCACGCGGTGCAGGTTACGCACACGAAAGAGAGCCAGGAGTTGGCACTCTCGGTGGCGCGCGAGGGCATTGTTCTGCTGAAGAACGAAAAGAACTTCCTGCCGCTGAAGAAGAGCGTTAAATCCATTGCGCTGATCGGGCCGAATGCGGATGACACACTCAACATTCTGGGCGATTATGTTCCGCACAAGATCTTGCAGCATGTCGTCACGATTCGCGAGGGAATTCAGAACAAGGTTGGTCCCGGAGTGCGCGTCGAGTACGTCAAGGGATGCGATGTGATGGGCACGAAACGGAATGAGATTGAGAAAGCGCGCGCGGCCGCGAAGAACGCGGGCGTCGCGGTCGTAGTGGTGGGCGAGAACGCGCGCGAGGCCGAGGATGCCACCGATGGCGAGGGCTACGACGTGGCCAGTCTCGATTTGACGGGGATGCAGGAAGAGCTGGTGGAGGCCGTTGCAGCCACCGGCACGCCGACGGTGGTGGTGCTTGTGAATGGGCGGCCGCTCTCGGTGCGTTGGATCGCGGAGCATGTACCGGCTGTGGTGGAGGCATGGCTGCCGGGAGAACAGGGAGGCAACGCCGTAGCGGATGTTCTATTTGGCGATGTGAATCCCACCGGGCGGCTCGCAATTACCGTCCCGCGCCACTCCGGCCAACTGCCGGCCTACTACAACTACAAGCCGTCGAAAGAATATTGGATCAAGGATGGCTGGGGCCGCCGCTACGTCGATATGAGTCCGTTCCCGCTTTGGGAATTCGGCTACGGCCTCAGCTATACGAATTTCGAGTACAGCAATCTGCGCATTGAGGAGCCCAAGGTGCACACGGGCGGGGACGTGCACATCACAGCAGACGTGCGGAATGCAGGCGAACGCGCGGGAGCGGAGGTCGCACAGCTTTACATCCGCGACGTCATCAGCTCGGTGACGACACCGGTGAAGCAGTTGAAAGGTTTTTCGAAAGTGGCGCTGGAGCCTGGAGAGACGAAGACCGTGCGCTTCACGCTGACGCCGGAAGATTTGTCGCTGTTGAACCGGCAGTTGGTGCGCGTGGTCGAGCCGGGAGAGTTCCAGGTCATGATCGGGCATTCATCCGAGGACATCCGGCTGACGGGGAGCTTCGAAGTGGTGGAGTGAAAACGGGGCCGCGAATACACGCGACTAAAACCGGCCGCTTACATTTCCCAATTGAGAATCACTTTGCCGGATTTGCCTAGGCCCATTACCTCGAATGCCTGCTCGTATTCGGTGTAGGGGAAGCGGTGCGTGATGACGGGTTTGATGTCGAGGCCGGATTGCAGCATCACCGTCATCTTGTACCAGGTTTCGTACATTTCGCGGCCGTAGATGCCCTTGATGGTGAGCATGCTGAAGATGACGGTGCGCCAGTCGATGGACATCGGCTCGGAAGGAATGCCGAGCATGGCGATTTTGCCGCCGTGGCTCATGTTGGCGATCATGTCGCGCAGAGCGGCTGGATTGCCCGACATTTCCAGACCGACGTCGAAGCCCTCTTTCATGCCGAGATCCCGCTGCACATCGGTTAGCTTCGTCGTACGCACGTCGACCGCGCGGGCGACGCCGAGCTTGGCCGCCAGCTCCAGGCGGTAGGGATTGACGTCGGTGATCACCACGAAACGCCCACCCGCGTGGCGGGCGACGGCGGCCGCCATCAGTCCGATGGGTCCGGCGCCGGTGATCAGCACGTCTTCGCCCAACACGGGGAACGAAAGCGCGGTGTGGACCGCGTTGCCGAACGGATCGAAAATGCTGGCTACGTCGAGATCCACGTGCGGCGAATGCACCCAGACGTTGCTCATAGGCACGGCGATGTATTCAGCGAATGCTCCCGGCCGATTCACCCCCACGCCACTGGTGTGCGCACAGAGATGGCGGCGGCCCGCCAGGCAGTTCCGGCAGTGGCCACAGACGACGTGCCCTTCGCCGCTGACGATCTGTCCGGGGAAGAAGTCCGAAACGTTCGATCCGACCTGGGCGATCTCTCCGACAAACTCGTGCCCGATGACCATGGGCACGGGGATGGTCTGCTTGGCCCAAGCGTCCCAGTTGTAGATGTGCACGTCGGTGCCGCAGACCGACGCGCGCTTCACACGGATCAGGATATCGTTGATCCCTATCCTCGGTTCAGGGACATCCTCCAGCCACAGGCCGGGCTCGGCGAGTTTCTTGACGAGAGCTTTCATGGATACTTCTAGCTTCGCAGATGAGTGCATGCCCCTGTGGCGGGCGCTCAACTGATGCCTCCGGGGCTGAACTGGAGCCGTGCCCGATGCAGCGACCTTAGGTGTTGATCTAGTTGACGCCGAGTGGGAAAAGACGTACCATCGTGCGATCAGCTCGGCACTGGTACTTGGTGTTTGCGCGCCAGGGTGCGATCTACTCTCTGACCACCGCAATCGTCATGGCATCCGCTTAGGAGAACACCGTTGCATACGACTGACACCGGCTTTGCACCGTTTCCCATCCTGCCCGAGGAAGGTCCAGCAGGATCATTTCCGCCCTTAGGCACCCACATCAACGTACTGATGGTGTGGCCCCGGTTTCCGCCGTCGTTCTGGGGCTTCGAAGGGGTGCTGGAGATGATCCCCGAGCGTGCCATGACGCCTCCCTTGGGTCTGATCACGGTGGCCGCGCTGTGTCCCGCCACGTGGAACATCCGCCTCATCGATCACGCCTTCGACGAGTTGCGCGACGAAGACCTCGCTTGGGCCGACCTGGTGATGGTGAGCGCCATGCACGCGCAACGCGTCGACGCCTTGGCCGTTCTGGCCCGTGCGCGCGCTCTAGGACGCCGCACCTTCATTGGCGGTCCCTGGGCCAGTACGCAGCCCGATCTGCTGCTTTTGGAGGCGGATCACGTTCTGGTCGGCGAGGCAGAAGAAGCCTTCGCGGATATCGCGGCAGCGCTCGAACAGGGTACCGCGCGCGCCTTATACCGCGTCTCCGACAAACCCGACATGACGCGGAGCCCGGTGCCGCGTTACGACCTGCTGCGGCGGGACAAGTACACGTCGATGCCCGTGCAGTTCTCGCGCGGGTGTCCGTTTCAATGCGAATTCTGCGACATCATCACGATCTATGGGCGGCGCCCGCGCATGAAGACGTCCGCACAGATCCTGGCGGAGCTCGACACGCTGCACCAGCTCGGTTGGCGCAACGAGGTATTCATTGTCGATGACAATTTCATCGGCAATTATCGCCAGGCTTTGGATCTGGCCCACAATCTGACCGCCTGGCAGCAACGCCACGAGCGCCCTTTCTCGTTCTACACCGAGGCCTCCATCGACCTGGCGGACCGGCCCGACATGCTCGCCGCCATGGTGGAAGCGAACTTCATGTACGTTTTCATCGGCATTGAGACGCCGTCCAACGAGGCGCTGAAGGAATCGAAGAAGTATCAGAACCTGCGCCGCGACAACATGCAGCAAATCCGCGTCATCCAAGAGGCTGGATTATGGGTCTTGGGCGGGTTCATCGTAGGCTTTGATTCTGACGACGAGACCATCTTCGACCGGCAACTGGAGTTTATCGACCGGACGGCAATCGCCTGGGCCATGGCCGGCGTCTTGCAGGCGCCGCCCACGACCGCGCTGTACGATCGGATGAAGAAGGAGGGCCGCCTATTTGAGGACAGCCAGGCTACGTCCAATTTCAGCGCCCCCAATTTCCGCACTGCACTTCCCTTGCCGGTGCTGCTGCGAGGCCTGAGCCGTTTGCTGGCCGGCTTGTACGAGGCGGAGCCGTTCTTCCAACGGGCATTCCGCTCTCTGCAGGTTTGGAATCCACGTGGGCAGCGCCCGCCCAACCTGCCCATGTCCTACAACCTTCGCGTGCTGTGCGCATCCATGTGGCGGCAGGGAGTGCGCTCCGGCTACCGGCGCGCCTATTGGAAATTTCTCTGGCTGATGGCCTGGAACTGGGCACGCCAGCCGGCGAAAATGTGGCTCGGGTTCATGGTCCTGCTTTCCGCACACCATTTTGTGATCTATGCGCGTCAGGTCGCCGATGAACTGGAGCGCGACTGTGAGGCTCTCGAACCGACGCAGTCGACAACTACGCGGCAACTCGAGGCCTACAGCGCCAGCGTCAGTTGAATCTTGGTAACGAAGATGTAACACGTCAAAGAATCGTGGCATGATATCGTGACTTGAGTACGCGGCGATGCGAAGCAGGCATTCGTCGCGCGCGCACGCCAGACACTTCCAGGAACGTCCGGCGAGTACGCCACGAAGGAGCAACCACGAATGTCAATAAGTTCCGGTAGGAAACCTGCCATTCACTCCATTGCACTCCTCTGCGCTTTGCTTTTGTCCCGGCTGCCGGTGCTGGCTGCCGATAAACTCGTTGGCGGACCCTTCGTTGTGCACGCCGGGCCGAGGTCAGCCACGGTGGTTTGGATCGTTGAGACGGGCGCTGCCAGCCTGGGCAGCGAGCCCGGCAAGGCCGACCAAACCGTTCCCGTGCTCCGCGCCGAAAAGGTCACTTACACGGGGCTGAAGCCCGGGACGACGTACTACTACGACGCCCTGGGGCGCGACGAGGGTCGTGGTTCCTTTAAGACCGCTCCTATTGGGACGGCCGACTTTCAGTTCGTGGTCTATGGAGACAACCGGACGCGCCACGATGTGCATCGGCGCGTCATGGCCGCGTTAGTGAAACACGGCATCCCCGATTTCGCTTTGCAATCGGGCGATATGGTCGCGAATGGCGCGGACTCGTCGCTATGGCCGATATTCTTCGACATCGAGCATGAACTTCTGAGCAAAACGGCGTTCTTCCCAACTTTGGGCAATCATGAACGGAACAATCGTTTGTATTACGAATTTTTCGACCAAGCCCTGCCCTACTATTCGTTCGATTGGGGGCAGGCGCATTTTTCGATCATGAATAGCGACATCGGCAATTCTGCCGCTAGCAGCGCGGCAAAAGCGAGCTTCTGGACCGAACAGACACGGTGGCTCGAGGACGACTTGGCCAAAAGCCAGGACGCCGCTTTCCGCTTCGTGATGGCGCATCATCCGCCCATAACAGCGGTCGCGCGGCGGCAAGGCGACAATCCGGAAATGACGGCGCTGATGCCGCTATTCGAGAAAGAGCACGTCACCGCAGGACTTTTCGGCCACGACCACAACTATCAGCACTACCTGAAAAACGGCGTGCACTATGTGATCAGCGGAGGTGGCGGAGCGCCTCTATACGATGTCGATAAGCCGCCCGCCGGTATTACACAGAAAGCTGTCAGCACGGAGAATTTTGTCTGGGTCAAGGTCACTGGCAAGTCGGCGCACGTCGAGGCATATACACCGGACGGCTCGACCATTGACCACTTCGATCTGAACCCGTAGGGGTCAACGAACCATACACGAACGCCGCGGCGCGCTCCTTTCGGAGTTGGCCGCGGCGTGAGGTTCACTCCCTCGGGATCGATCGGTTAATCACCCTTGGCTGGGGAAACAGCGGTCGAGTTGCTGTCTGCGGGAAGTAGCACGTAGCCGCTCACGGAATTCTTGGCGACGTTGGTAATCACCACTTCACGGCGTTTTCCATCGCGTGTGCCAAACCACACGACCGGTTGCTGCGCGGCTTGCTTGTGCAGCCATATCGTGCGGCGGTCGGGCATCACCCACATCCAGCCGGTAACGCGGCGGTGGCTCACATCGGTGCCCGTGATACCGAGCGAGAGATCGTCGGTGAGTTGCTGGCTGTGATTGCGCGTGATTTCAAAATCCACGCGCTTCACAGCAAGCTTGTTGTTGATGGTTTCGACATCCCGCGACTCGCGGCCCACCTCTTGGTTGAGGCTGACCAATTGTTGATCACGATTGGCGCCGTCGCGCTCCATCTCACTGCGCACGTTGCGGAGCTCGCCGGCCTGGCGAGCGGTCTCCTCGCGCAGGCTGGCAACTTCGGTTTGGAGTTTTTCGAGTTTAGCCTCGTTAGACGATTCCAGGCGCGCCAGCCTCTCGTCGGTTGCCTGCGTTTGCGCCGCTACCTCGCCGTGCACGCGCTGATAAACCTTCTCACTTAGAGCCTGCGCCTGCTTGCTTGCCGCTTGAATGCGCGCCGCAGTGCTCTTTTCAACCTGCGCGACGCGATCCTGCAACTGTTGGTGGCTGGCGCCCCATTCCTTGATTTGGGATTCCGTTGCAGCCAGCCGCGCGCTCATCCCTTCGAACGACTTCTGCAAGCCGGGGAACTGCGTCACCAGCGCGGGAACCTGTTTCAAGGTCGGATAGCCATACCAGCACAGGCCGCCAACGGCGATC
>Ga0335081_10012185_pt1 | contig 13937 bp, 11 predicted proteins | sample Lox_Sample_35_FD_206713 | JGI IMG/M metagenome (GOLD analysis project Ga0335081, IMG submission 206713) | Soil microbial communities from Loxahatchee National Wildlife Refuge, Florida, United States - Lox_Sample_3.5 | ecosystem: Environmental > Terrestrial > Soil > Wetlands | place: USA... | reverse complement strand
AAGGTCACTTCGATGCCTCGCTCCCCGGGCAGGGACTTCTTGTCTACCGGATCAACACGCTGGCCGACGGCGAAGGCGACAGGAGCGGCCCCCCCGATGAAGTCTACATCTACCGACAGGGGGGAACCAATACACAAGACGGCGATTATACGAAGGCGGCATTCAGTGCCGAATCCGGCCGCATGTTCCTGAACTCAGGCACCGACCCCACCCCATTTTTCTCAGACGGGAGCCAGTCTGACCTGATAATCGGGAACGTCGGCCCCGCCGGATCAACGATCTCATTCACACTCGGGGGGCCCCTCCCCGTCACAATAGCGTCGTTTACGGGGGGAGCCACATCCAGCGGGATTGTGACACTCCGGTGGAGAACACTGAGCGAGACCAATAACTATGGATTTACCGTCCAGCGCCGGGCGGGAAGCGACACGCTCTTCGCCGACGTCCCCGGAGGCTTTACACCCGGACACGGGACATCCACACTGCCGCACGATTATGCCTGGAGCGACAGCTCTCATCCCCCACCCCCGCTCCGCTACCGCCTTCGCCAGTCGAACCTGGACGGGTCATACGTTCTCACAGACCCGATTGCAGTTTCCCTACCCGCCCCCCGGGCCGTCCCGGAGGAGTTCACGTTGAGAGCCAACTATCCCAATCCGTTCAACCCATCGACAACCGTCGAGTTTTCCGTGAAGACGACTGCCCGCGCAACGGTCACTGTGAGAAATGCGCTGGGGCAGCGCGTCGCCACGCTCTTTGACGCCGTGGCCGAGCCCGGGAGACTCTACACCGCTCGTTTCGACGGGTCAGGTTTCGCGAGCGGAGTCTATTTCTGCACGCTGAGGTCAAGCGGAGAGACAGCCACACGGCGGATGTTGCTTGTGAGATAAACCTAGATTGCTTCGGCGGCCTTCGGCCGCCTCGCAATGACACGTCTTTGCGAGCGGCGCCGAAGGCGTTGCAAAGCAATCCGGGGCGTTGCTTTTCATCCCCTCCCGCGATACATTCTACCACAGATGTTCTTTGTGAGGCGCCCCTTCTGCCCGGCTGGCAACGATGACGGCTTGAGGGGCTTTTCCATGATTGAAGGGTACGCGCATGGGCACAGTTGACAGGAGGGGGTTTCTCAAGACCTCGGCCATCGGGGCATCAGCGGCGGTGCTTTCCTCGTCGGGAGTATTCTCCTCGGCGCCGGTCGCCGGCATCGCAGGGCGATGGATGCGCCAGCAGAAGAAGGAGAAGAAACTCATCACACGGTGGCTCGGGAAGACCGGGATCGAGCTTCCCGTGGTCAGTATGGGGGTCATGCGCGCCGATAACCCGGAACTTGTCCGCACGGCCCTTGCCGCCGGGATGCGTCACCTGGACACGGCGCACGGCTACATGGAAGGAAACAACGAGTCGATGCTGGGTGAAGTGCTCAAGGATTACCCGCGCGACTCGTTCGTGATTTCGACAAAAGTCCCGCCGATGGACGGCAAGTCGTTTCTCGAGACACTCGACGTGAGCCTCAGGCGACTCAGGATGGACCACGTGGACATACTCTACCTGCACGGTCCTTCGGACGTCAGCGCCGTCAGCGATCCCGGTATCCTCGATGCCCTGCGCAAGGCGAAAAGCAGCGGCAAGGCAAGACACCTCGGCGTCTCCACGCACAGGAACGAGCCGGAGTTCATCCGGGCCGCCGTTTTGACCGGCGTGTATGAAGTGGTGCTGACATCGGTCAACTTCAGGCAGGACCATTACGCCGAGGTGCGCAAGGCGATGGCCGAAGCCGTCGCGGCGGGACTCGGCATCATCGGGATGAAGACGATGGCGGGAGGTTTCTACGACAGGGATCGGACAAAGCCGGTCAACTGCAAGGCTGCGCTCAAGTGGGTGCTCCAGGACCCGAACCTCACGACGACGATCCCGGGGATGACGACATTCGAGATGCTGAAGGAAAACGCAAGCGTGAACGAAGACATCACGCTCACCGACGAGGAGAAGGCGTCGCTCGCATTTGCGCCGCCCGGCGGCGGACTCTACTGCCAGGGGTGCGGCCACTGCGACGGCGCATGCCCCCGCCATCTGCCGATACCCGAGATCATGCGGGCCTACATGTATACATACGGCTACGGCGCCCCCAGGAGCGCCCGATCCCTCCTTACCGGGAGGAGCCTTACTGCCGATCCATGTGCCGGGTGCCCCTCGTGCACAGCGACGTGCCCCAAGGGTTTTGAGATCCGCGAGAGAATCCGGGACGTCTCCCGGCTTGTGGAGGTCCCGGAGGAGTTCCTCTCATGAGAGCGATCCGCACACTCCGTTTCTCGATCGTGGCAGTTCTCCTCACCCCTGCGTACACGCCGAACGGCACTGTCCGGGCCGGCGCGGCAGACGGAGGAGAAGCCTCCCTTTATCGAGACGCATCGGACACCGCGGCACTCTTCCCTGAAGTCAGCGGGTGGAAGCTCAGCCCGCCGCCTGGTGCATCGTACTACACGAGTGACAACCTCTGGAACATCATCGACGGAGCGGCCGAGGTGTTCCTGGCAAACGGGTTTGTCGATCTCAGGATCGGCGAATATGCGGATAGCTCCGGGACGGACGTCCGGGTCGAGATCTACCGGCACAGCTCGCGTGCGAACGCGTTCGGTATTTACAGCCAGGAGAGGAACCCGGGCTACCATTTTGTCGATCTCGGGACGCAGGGATACATGGAAGAGAAGGTGCTCAACTTCCTCTGCGGCGTCTACTACGTCAAGATCTCCAGCCACACCTCCGGGACCCGGGGACTTGCGGGGATGCGTGCAATCGGCCAGGCCGTCGAAGCCACGCTCCACCAGGAAAGGACCTGGCCGAAGCCGATGCTCTATTTTCCCGTTGCCGGAAAGCGTGAAAACGAGGAATCATACGTGTCGGAGAGTTTTCTCGGCTACAGGGCACTGGCGGGGGCGTATGTCGCGCGGTACGATTCGGGGTACCGGATGTTTGTAATCCCCCGCGCCACGCCACAGGAAGTGCGGGCGCTCGCCTCGGCGTACGCAAACGCCGCGGGGAGCATGGTTGACACATCTCATGCTACGTCGCTTGTGGAAGTCCGGGACCCGCACAACGGCGTCGTCTATCTCCGGATGCTCAATGCACACTTGATTGGCATACTCGGTTGCCCCGACAGGAACTGCGCAATGTCTGAACTTTCCCTCCTCGAGGAGAGAATCGCACTCCTTTCAAGCCGGGAGTAACTCCCGGCGCAAGTGGCCCAATTACGCCTGTTTTTGGGATTTGAGTGTGCCTTTCTCTTCGCGGAGCAGATGCTTCCGGTCGGTGGCCATCCCCCGGCGACCGGCCACGATCATGCAGCTCACCGCCGTCGCTCTTTCCAGACGGACGGCGGCGAGGTCCTGTTCTCTGCCTTCCCCTTCCGTGGACCCGCATCTTGAACTCCTCTTATCCCTTCAGTATCTTCGTACGGGTCAGTAAACCGCCCTATTAACAAATCGGACCAACACCATGATAATGTTCCAGAAGCTCTGCTGCGCAACCGCTCTCCTCATCGCCTGCTTCTCCCCGCTGCAGGCACAGAAATTCACCGTCCACCGCTACAGCGTGGGCGGAGACGGCGGGACAGACTACCTGACCGCCGAGCCGGGGACCGGGCGCGTGTTCGTTTCGCGGGGCTTCCACGTCATGGTGCTCGACGGGAATATGGGGAAGATTCTCGGGGATATCCCGGAGACCCCCAATACGCACGGCATCGCGCTCGCCCCGAAGGCGGGACACGGGTTCACAACGAACCGGGGCGATTCGACCGTCTCCATGTTCGATCTGAAGACGCTCGCGCTCGTCAAGAAAATCAAGGTCCCTGCCGGCGGGATGGACGGGATCATGTACGATGACTTCACGGACCGCATCATCCTGACGAACCACAGCAACCCCGGCACCGCGACGGCGATCGACCCGGAGACGGGCGCCATCACGGGACAGGCCACGCTGGAGGACAATTCGCCGGAAGGTGCTGCTTCCGACGGCAAGGGGAAGATCTTCGTCAACCTCGAGCGGAAAGGCATGATACAGGAGGTCGACGCAAAGTCAATGACCGCGGGGGCTTCATGGTCGCTGGCGCCGTGCGACGGACCGACGGGTATCGCCTATGACAGGTCATCGGACAGGATATTCTCGGGCTGCGGCGAGAAGTCGGCCGTCGTGGACGCCAAAACCGGCAAGATCGTGACCACGATCGAGAACGGCGAAGGAGTCGACGCGCTCGGCTGGGATCCGGCTGAAAAGCTGATCTATATTCCCGCGGGGAGAGACAGCAGCGTGACGATCGTGCACGAGGACTCGCCCGACAAGTACACCGTCGTCGCCAGGGTGACCACGGCAGCGGGAGCGAAGACCATCAGCGTCGACACGGAGAGGCACATCGCGTACCTGTTCCAGCCGGTCTACGGTCCTCCCGCGCCGGATGCACCGAAGGGGCCGTACGGGCGACCGCCGCGCGGGCCGGTCGTCGGAGCGTACCTTTACGTTATCACGCATTAGCGGACGTCAACATCTACTGCAGGTAAATTGATGGATGACTTTCTCGCAATCCTGATCATCATCGTGTGCCTGGCAGTGGCGGCGGGAATTCCCCTCCTTATCCGCAAGCAGCGCCGTGACCATAAGCAGGCGCTGCAGGAGACTCTGGCGCTTGTCGAGAATCTCCAGGGAATCTCAACGACGGATTTCGCAGCGCAGCTCGGGCGGGGCGAAATCCCTCGCGGGACGACGCTCCGGCTGAGGCTTCTTTCCAAGCACCGCAAGCTGCTGGACGAGATCGACGTCGAGGGCTACCCGCACCTCGAATATCTCATCAGCCAGATCAGCGAGGTCGAGCAGAAGAAAAACGTCGAGGAAGCCATACCGCGGATCGAGCAGTCGTTCGTGACGCTGCAGGGAATCCTCCGCACACACCATCTGCCGAAGCTGAAGGCGGCGGTGTCGGGACACATTCGACTGCTGTAAGGTTTCTCACGAACTGCCTCAACAAGAGAATCCCCACCGGTGGAAGCTGGTGGGGATTTTTCTTTTGGGCAGCCTGCCGGACATTGGGGACCAATTGTGTCGTCTATTTCTATTCGACCTTCGCGTGTGTAATCCCGAGGATTTCGCTCACCTTCTGCTTGCTCTCCTCGTCGGGATGGAACCGAATCTGGCTCATGCCTACGCTCTCGAGGTCCGGAATCTCGAACTCCGTCCAGACGCGCGTGTATGAGCCTGAGCCAATCGGGCCGAGCAAATATCCCGCGACACGCGGAATTCGGTCACAAGGATCGGTGTAAACGATATGCGGTTCGAAGGCGAATCTCCCCTCGTGACCGAGAGTAGAGAACGAGATTCTGACCTTGGCGCGGACCGCCTCGAAAATGGTCTGAAGCATCGGATAGCTTGGGAGTTTAGTGCCAGAGAACAGCGAGGGGGAATTGCGGACGGAAAATAGTGTCAAATTCTAGTAATTACTGTGCTCCCGGTCATGTTAGATCCGCGCGTTTTCAGCAGGGGATGACAGATGCAACTAATAAGCAATTTCTTGGTCGTTTCCCCCCTAGGATTCTCATTTCTGACCAACTGAATAAACTGTCAATTCAGTTGAGAGGATGTGAGCCCCTCTGATCTTCCATTCTGGCCGTTTTAGCAGATTTTTGGCTGGCACGAAGATTGCGAGAGAATCTCTCTGACCTTAATCAGAGGGACTTCTTGCGCTTCTCAAGGTTGCCGGCAATTCTGCTGATTGCCTCGGGGTTTCTCGTTGCCTGCCTTGCACCGCCTGCCTTCGCGCAGTACCGCAGGATCTCGACGTTCGGGAACACCGAAGGCCTGCCGATCGACATGACGAAGGCGGTGGCCCGCGATCAGCTCGGCTTTCTCTGGATAGCCACGGACGCCGGCCTGGTGCGTTTCGACGGCAAAGTGTTCACCGCCTACACAGACCGTCTCGCAACAAACTACATCAAGGACCTCCTCCTCACACCGGACAGGGGCCTGCTGGCAGTCACCGACGCGGGCCTGTACAGGATCGACTCACGGATCGACACTGCCTCGTTCACACTCCTCATCCCCGGGTCCAGGAAATCCACCGATTCCACGCTTGGCTTTCCGAAAACCGCCTACAGAGACCGGAGGGGGACACTCTGGATCAGCGAACCGGAGGCCGTGGCGCGCATACGGGGATCGTCCTTCCGGCAATTCAGGTTCGGCGAGCGCGACCGGGGTATCCGATATATCCGGTCTTTCTCGTTCGTCGAGGGGGCCAGCGGCGTCCTCTATATCGTCTCCGGGCCCGGCAATTTCTTCGCGTACGACGAGTCCGCCGGCATCGTGAAGGAGGTCGCGCTCGAGGGAACGTCCGGCAAAGCGGAAGTGAACGCACTCGAGACAATAGGGAAGAGAACTCTGGTTGGCCGGGAGGATGGGCTCTTCGAGCTCGAGGAACGAGTTCCGGGAGCCCGCATTGCTCTCAAAAAGCTGCTGGATTTACCCGGCGTGTCGACGATTTATACCTCCTCAACGGGGGAGACCTACGTTGGAACGTGGGTCAACGGTGTGTTCCGCCTCCACCACGAGGCCGGCGGGGAGTCCGCAGAGCGCGTCACCGACACCCGCATGCAGGTCATCAACAAGATCAGTGGCACGGAGGACGGCGAGATCTGGGTGAGCTCGGACGCGGGAATCGCCCTCCTCAGCAGGACATACTTCGCACCGCTCGACCTCCCTTACCAGGTCTATTATATCGAGTCCGTGATCCGTTCCGCCGATGGCACCATCCTCGTGACTGACGGCGCTTCCGTCTTCGATATCCGTACGACTGCGCGGGGGGAAGAGGTCCAGCCACTTTACAGGCAGAAGAAGAGCATCATATTGAGCCTCGCCGGCAGCAGGGACGACCTCTATATCGGGTTCCGCGACGGGTACATCATCCACAAGCAGGGGCACCGTCAAACTATGATGCTGATGCCCCGGCAGGCAAACCGGCTCATACTGCAGATGATTCGCGACAGGCACTCGCGCATCTGGGCGAGCATGGACGGCCTCCAGGGCGTGCTGCAGCTCGATGCGGCGGGGCGCGTGCGGACGATGGATTCCAGCGACGGCATTGCGGTACACGCTATCGTCGTCCATGAGGCAAGGGATGGCTCGATCTATGCCGGGGGGAGGGGGAGGAAGACGTTTCTATTCAGGTTCGATGAGTCGCGTGGGAAATTCGACAACCTCAGCTCGCTCCTCGATACGTCAGAGTCGCGCAACATCGAAGTCCAGGACATCGCCGATGCGCCCGACGGCGACGTGTGGCTGGGCACGAACCTCGGCCTCTTCCTTTTCCGCGGGAACAGGATTTATGCGCCCGGTGTCGCTTCTTCGCTCGCCGGTGAACGGGTGAAGTCGCTCGCAGCAGACAGCTCGAACAACCTCTGGATCGGAACGAACCACGGGATCTCGCGCATACGGCAGGGGGAACTCTTCAGGTATGACTCCCGCGACGGGATCCCGGGCGTGACGATGACATACCGCTCGATGACGACCGACCTCAAGGGCCGCCTCTACGCGGGCACGTCACAGGGAATTGTGCGCTGGCAGGCACCCATCGATTATGACCTGTCGACGCCGTTGCCCGTGCTTGTGTCGCTCTCGGTGAATGGGACGGCGGCTCCCCTCTCGGGAGGCCAGTCGTTCCCGAACGAGTCATTTGTGGCAGTCTCGTACCGTTGCCTGTCATTCCCGCCCGACCAGCTTGAATTCCAGCCCCTCTTGCTCGGCGCAGACACGGTCAGACCGGCAAGCACGGGCCCCACGTCCGCCCTCTTCCCACGCATCGCCAAAGGGACGTACACACTCTCAGTCAGGGCGAGGCAGAGCGGCCACACATGGAGTCCGGCGGTCACGCTTGCCTTCAGAATCACCCCCAGCTGGTACGAGGAAGACTGGGCGCGCACAATAATGGCGATCCTTGTCGCCGCATTTGCGTTCCTGGCGTTCAAGTTCTACTCGAACATCGCGTACAGGCGCGAAGCTGAAAGGCGCATACGAGAAAGCCTGGAGCTGCAGGCGAAGGTCCTCGAACAGGCACGGCAGGAGGCGGAAGCCGCCTCGAAGCACAAGTCGGAGTTCGTCGCCAACATGAGCCACGAGATCCGAACGCCCATCAACGGGGTGATCGGCATGACGGATCTTCTCCTGGACACCTCGCTCACGGTGGAGCAGCGGGAGTTCGCGACGCTGATCAAGAAATCGGGGGAATCTCTCCTGGCGGTGATCAGCGACGTCCTTGATTTTTCAAAGATCGAGGCGGGCAAGCTGACGCTGGAAAACATCTCGTTCAATCTCCGCACAACGCTCGAGGACGCGCTCGACCTGCAGGCGTTCGGCGCGGGGGAGAAGTCTCTCGAGCTGGTGGGCGACGTCGCCCCGGATCTGCCGCCGGTCGTCTCCGGCGACCCGACGCGCCTTTTACAGGTACTCAACAACCTCCTCGGGAACGCGGTGAAGTTCACGGAACGGGGGGAAATCGTCCTCGGAGCGGACATCACCACTCGCACAGGCAACCGCTCCGTGATCACGTTTTCCGTGCGCGACACGGGCATCGGCCTGACCGCAGCCGCCCGGGAGAACCTGTTCAAACCGTTCACGCAGGCCGACAGCTCCACCACGAGGAGATTTGGCGGCACGGGACTCGGGCTGACCATCTCCCGCCACCTCGTGGAGCGGATGGGAGGCTCGATCGGCGTCGGGGACGCACCGGGGGGCGGCTGCAGGTTCTTCTTTACGCTTCCGTTCGAGTGCCTGCCTGAGCCGGCCGAGGCAGTCGCGCCCCGGCTCGACCCCGGCGGGCTGCGCGTGCTCCTGGTGGATGACAACGCCAGTTCGTGGCGCGCGATCTCCCGGCAGCTCTCACACCTCCGCGTCGCTCACACCTGCGTTGAGACAACTGGAGATGCGATGCGAGCGCTCACAGCCTCGCGGGCGGACGGCTCTCCGTACTCAATGGTTATCGCCGATCCGGAATTGCCTGGGGCGTCAAGTTTGACTGAGACAACGGAGGAGAGGAAACAGGGCCCGCCGGCTGTCTGGCTTTTGCCCCCGGGGCATTTCGGAAAAAATGGAAACGGTCTGCCTCCCGGCCTGGGTACGCTCCGCAAGCCGGTTAAACGACAGGATCTCTTGAATGTCCTCACGGGCCTCCCCGCCCACGCCCAGGAGCGCCCGCCATCCGCAACCGTCAGGGAAGGAAAATCGCCCGTACTCCGGTTCCCCGCCACCTACCGCGTCCTGGTGGCCGAAGACAACGTCGTAAACCAACAGGTGGCCCGGCGGATGCTTGAGCGGCATGGCCTGCACGTCGACCTCGCGGTCAACGGGGCGCGTGCCGTCGAGGCCGTTCAAAAGGCCGAGTATAAGCTCGTCTTCATGGACTGCCAGATGCCGGAAATGGACGGCTACGAAGCCGCTGCGGCGATACGGAAAATCGAATCCGGGGGAGCGCACGTTCCCATCATCGCGCTCACGGCAAATGCGCTCACAGAAGCCCGCAATCGATGCCTGGCAGCCGGGATGGACGACTACATTGCAAAACCCGTCGGCGCCTCCGACATGGAGAAGGTCCTTCTCCGGTGGCTCAGGCCCCAGGGAGATGATACGCACTCTCCCACTAAAGGTGAGGCGGAGAGCGAGCCCGCAACAGTAGTTGAGAGAAAACGTGTTGAGTACCTCGCATCTCTCGTCGACGACAGGCAGATGTTCCTCGATGAGGTGGTCCCCCAGTTTATCGCCGACGCGCGGGAGCGGATCGGCATCATCGACTCCGCGCTCATTGCCGGTGACGCCGCGGTGGTCCGGTCCACCGCGCATGCGCTGAAGGGTGCCTGCGCAAGTCTCGGCGTACAGCCCGCGGCCGAGGCTGCAGCCGCGGTCGAGAAGTTCGCCGCCACGGGCCGGCTTAAGGAAGCGGGGGAAATTCTTCCCGCACTCCGCGGCATCCTGGAGAAAGCCTTCACCGAATTGGAGTTACTAAAGACCGATCTTTCGACATAGGGCGATCGCGTGAGATTGCCACGCCAAAAGGCGGCGCCTGTGGCGCCGCAGGCGCCGGCCTCGCAATGACGGGTCTTTGCGCCCGGAATGACAGGTCTTTGCGCCCGCAATGGCAGATCATTGCGAGCCGGTTCTCAGGCGAAGCAATCGCCCGCTTGCACATTTCACACCCGCGAGGTAACTTAGAACGCGTCTGAGTTCCTCGACACAGGCCCCTTGTCCGCACCGGATAAGGGGCCTTTTGCATTTATAGAGGAGGCACTATGAGAACTATTACTATGCTCTTCGTTTGCATGGGGTTCTTCGTGAGCCTTGCAGCCGCGCAGGACGTGAGATTCTCCGCAGGCCCTCATGCCGGGATAGCGATTTCCGCTTTCGAATCGGGGTGGAGTGACTACTACGGGACGGGATTCGGCGGCGGCGCGCATTTCGACGCCGACATCGTGAGATACTTCTCGGCGAGACTGAACGTCGAATACTACACGTTCTCCTCGGACAAATCGAAGCTCAAACCGGTCGTGGCATCTTTCTTTGGCCTGCAGCCGTCTGACATCGCGAGCCTCTCCGGAGGTAACATCGGCGTGTTCATCGTTGCAATGGAGGCAATCGGGAAGATCCCGACACGATCCGCTGTGACTCCCTACGCACTCTTCGGCGTCGGGATCCATAGCTTGTCGCTGAGCGACCTGAGCGGATCAGATGTGAACGGCCGGACTGCGACCGCAACGGCGGACGACGTGAAATTCGACGGGGGAACGAAGCTGGGACTCGATTTCGGATTCGGCGGGGAGTACAGGGTCAACCGCGGGTTGTCGCTCACGGTGGAATTCCGGTACGTATTAGTATTCACACAGAACAACACAAACGCTGCGATGCCGGTAACTGTGGGAGCGAACTTTCACTTCTGAGAGGAGGAGCGACTGTCATTGCGAGCCGTGCCTGTGGCGCCGCAGGCGCCATCTCCGGCGAATCAATCCCTGCGGGATGGATTGCTTCGTCGCTGAGGAGCGCTCCTCGTAATGACGGCGGGGTCAGTGTGTCCGGTGGAACTCGCGGATTATCTGCTCGCTTGAGAGCCCCTGGCGCTTGAGGAAGGCTCGACGCTGCCTGCAGCTTTCGGCGGACCTCCCGAGCTCCCGGGCAAGGACCGAGAGCGTGCCCCGGGGCCAGTTTCCGGCGTTGAAGAGGACCAGGTCCTCAGCCAGCATCCATTCTTTCCTGCTCTGCTGAACGGGCGGCAGCGGTTGTTCCGCCCGTTCGGCATGATATATCTTTCGAACGAGGGCAACGACCTCTGACTCAAGATCCTCTGGCAATCCTGACGTAGACATGGATCTCCCGTTTGCGGGTTTGACCAAAACGAAACGGGAGAGGTTTAACGTAAAGAAAGGCATTTTAGGCGGGTAGTCAAACCAACCGGAACACCCTGCCCGGGGCCGCCTTCACAGGGTCAAGGAGGAATGCAGGGGCCGACGAGCGCTTTCGCTCCGCACAAACGCCCCGTATTATGGATCCCCGCTCGACGTGGACCTGTACGCGGTTATTCTCCCCGTTTGAAACGATAGTGACCTCTGCCACGATTCTCCGTGGGGCTCCGCATGCAAGGGGGAATTCCCGCGAGCCGCGCAGTGGGCGCAGTATAAGAAAGACTTCTCCCTCCACCGGTCTTGCCTCGCCCGGGAATTCGAGGTACACGGCGTCCCTCTTCACCTCGATCAGCGGGAGCTCATAGACAGGCATGCGGCCGCCGAATAGATAGCGCCCAAATCTCACGGCACGTGCACTCCTTCTCTTTCCGGTCGTTGGATGAGGGAGAACATTGGGCGGTCTCAGGATGTCCGCCTCCTCAATGCAGCTATCCTCAGTACGGATTTCCCCGCTTTCACTCAGAACCGCACCATGAGCGCGAGAATGACGCGTGTCTCGTGCTTGACCAGGTCGGGTGTGAAATTCGTCGGATCTCCGAGAGGCGGGTTGTACCCGTTTGGCGACGTCACGCCGCCGCTCCCTGCAAAGTACGGGACGTTCGCCTCCCTGTGCACAAGCTCCACGAGCCACGTCACGAAATCGTTCGGCATGTACTGGAGCGTCGTCGAGAAATCCCACGCGTCGAACTTGTCCCCCGGGTTCTCGGTGAACACCTGACCGGCGACGCCCGTCGGCGTGAGCACGAGATAGCGTCCAGGGTTATGCATGAAACCCCCGCCGAATGTCCACCCGAATTGCTCGTCCGTGAACCAGAGCCGGTGGTAGAACATGGCGCTGATAAAGTTCTGGGCGGGCCCCCCCGCCCCGCCGAAGGGCGTCACGCCGTCGCCTGACTCGAATCCAAGGTCTCCGGTGATGGAGAACGCCGCCTTGGAGATAAAATGCCCCGGCTCGTGGCGGTAGCGGATCAGGACGCTGTTGTCGCTATGTACGCGGCGGCGACCAGCCATCGCAGGTGTGTCCCACCCTACGTACCCGTTGAACACGAGCGATACCCACTCCTGTGGCCGGTAGAGGACCTGGTACCCCATCCCCGGCTGCTCGTTGAACATCCCGTATGTCTGCCAGCCGTTGATCAGCCAGAGCTCCACTTTCAGCCTGTCGCTCGGGAACGTCTGGAGGCGTGCGCCGTGAAAGAACCAGGGCGTGTTGTCCGACGTATAGGAGGGCTGGTACGACCAGTTCTCGCAGTTGGCGTAAGACATGAGCCCGACGTAGGACATGAATATCCCGACGTCGAGGTTGATGCCGTGCCAGGTGTCCCAGTGGTACCCGCCGTACGCCTCGCTGATATAGCGATACGCGTCGAACAAATCGAACTGCCCGCGGTAGGCACTGTTGTCGTTGCGCGGGACGCCCGTGGCCCGCGTGCCAAGCTGGAGGAAGAGGCGCCCCCGCGTGTTCCCGTAGTGGAAATCCCCACCGAAGCCGACGAACGAAAGGTCGATTTCCCCCTCCCGGAAGGTGGCCGTCGAGCCGACGTTCGTGTGGTCGACCGGATGGTTGAACGAATAATTGTAATTCACGTCAACCATAAGGCTCCCCGTGAAATACTTCGTGTCAAGGGGAGTCGAGTGGCGGCGGTCGTTACCATTAAGCCACGTGAAATCACCCCAGGCGAACGGATCGCCCGACGTGTCGGCGGACTGGGTCGCAGCCGTGTCGACCGTCGCCTGTGCGGGCTTGTCATCCGTGAGGACGGGCTTATCGGCTGCCTGAGCCGGCTTATCGACTGCCATGGCAGGTTTGTCGGCTTCCGGAGCAGGCTTTTCGGCCGCAAAGGCACCCCTTAGTGACAGCAAGACGCTGAATGCAAGCAGAGGAAATATCTTCATGCCGTGACCGTATTTCATTTGCGTTCCTTCTGTGGTGTGACCAATTGTGGGGCCAGGTTGACGGCGCGTGCTCAGTTGCGGCCCAGCAAAGCGCCGCTGTACATGACGATCTCCGGAAACTCCTCGGGCCTTCGGGCCTGAATGTCACTGGCGAGGAGATCCCGGATATTTCCTTCCAGCCGTGCTACGATCGCCCACGTTCGGCCGGTGCGCCTGAAGAGCGTAGCGTATCCAAAGAGATCAGGCTGGATTGAGGCGATTGATTCCCTCCTGTAGGGGATTTCGATGCCGTCGACTTTTCGTTCCTGTTTCATTGGACTTCCCTCCATTGTCGCGGGGCAGAAATCTCCCCCAAGTGGCCCTGAAAAACAATTAATGGAGCGTAAAAAGAGGTGGCAGGTGTGTAAAAAGGAACTAAAGAGTCAAAACGAAAGGCCTAGAAACGAGGACGAGAAGCGTGCGGGGGGATTGTGGGGTAGAAGTATGGAGGGGAAGCGTCGTGGTCGAGCGTGGTGAAGAAGCGTGACGGAGAACCGTCCCGGTGGAGCGTGGTGGAGAAGCGTG
>Ga0335081_10012183_pt1 | contig 13938 bp, 8 predicted proteins | sample Lox_Sample_35_FD_206713 | JGI IMG/M metagenome (GOLD analysis project Ga0335081, IMG submission 206713) | Soil microbial communities from Loxahatchee National Wildlife Refuge, Florida, United States - Lox_Sample_3.5 | ecosystem: Environmental > Terrestrial > Soil > Wetlands | place: USA: Florida... | reverse complement strand
GCCCAGGTTTGTGTACAGCGAGTCGGTGTCGCCCGCGAAGTTGGTCTTGACTACGTCGAGGTTGCCATCGCGGTTGTAGTCGCCAATGGAGACACCCATGCCGGCCTGGGGTTTACCCTCCGGGGAGAGGGCCGCGCCGGATTCGATCGCGATGTCCTTGAAAGTGCCGTCGCGTTGATTCTGGTAGAGCGTGGCGGTCGAGGAGTCGTTGGCGACGTAGATATCCGGCCAGCCGTCATTGTCCAGGTCGGACGCGGCGACGCTCAAACCATAGGTGCCAGACGTGTTCCAGATGCCGGCTTTCTCGCTCACGTCGCTGAAGGTCCCGTCGCCGTTGTTGTGGTAGAGGATGTTCTTACCGCCCCGCAGGCCCGGAGGCCCGCAAGCCACCAGCAGGCCCTTGTAAGTGCAGGGTCCGGCCTCCGGTGGCGGCGCAGTCTTGAGGTCGAAATCGACGTAATTGGCCACGAACAGGTCGAGGTGCCCATCCCGGTCGTAATCCACAAACGTGCAGCCTGTATTCCAGCGTGTCTTGGGACCGGGTTGGACTAATCCGGCCTCCTTGGTCACGTCCGCGAATGTTCCATCGCCACGATTCCGATAAAGCGCATTCTGCCCATAGTAGGTCACGAACAGGTCGTCCCAACCGTCGTTATTGTAGTCTCCCACGCAGCAGGCTTGTCCCCAGCCTGTGCGAAGTTCCAGGCCCGAACCCTTCGTAACGTCGGTAAATGTGCCGTCGCGGTTGTTCTTGAACAAGCGGCAGCGGGGTTCCCTGCCAGGCGAAAAGCCTTCCAGGCGCCAGCCGTTCACCAGAAAGACGTCCAACCAGCCGTCCTGATCGTAATCGTAAAATGCCAGACCGCAGCCGGTGGTCTCGAGAAGGTACTTATTCTTTCCTTCGCCACCATAGATGGTCTTCACGGCCAAACCGGATTCCTTAACCACGTCCACGAAGCTGACGCCGAGCGGCGTGCCCTCTATAGGCGACTTAGGGCCTTTCGGTGCGGGCATCGCTTTGGCGTTGTAAGTGCGCTCAATGGGTCCGGGCAGTTTTTGAGCCAGGGTCAGCAGGTCGGCAAAGGGCAGGACCAGCGCGGTGCGGGACAGCGAACGGATCAATTGACGGCGTGATTGGCTCACTTCGAAGCTCCCCCATTGGCAGTAGCTTGGTCGTGCGGCAGATCCGTGTGCATGTGCCAGGGGACGCTCTCGATTGAGATTTCCGGGTGCCGACGCAAGAACTCGAGCGAGTAAGTGGGTGCGCCCGGATCAACCTGCCTGGTGGCGAACATAGCGGCTTCCTCGGACGCCTTGTCCTTCATTCCCATGCGACGGTAGAGAACCGCCAGATTGTAGTGCGCGGCCAGATCGTCGGGATCGATGGCCTCGAGCGCCTCGAACTGCTCGCGGGCTTCTTCGTAACTGTGCCGCTGATAGTACGCAACTCCTAACTCACGCCGTGGGTCCCGCGCCTGCGGATATTCCTCGACCACCCTCTGGAGATCGGCCACCTCTTCATCCCGATGCCCCTCCCGCCGTTCGACGAGCGCCAGGTAGTAGAGCGCCCGGCCGTTATTCGGGTTCAGCTGTAAGGACTTTTCCACGCTGGGACGGGCGTCCGAATACTTTTCCCATTCGATATAAGTCTGCCCGATGTTCGTATAACCATCTGAATAATCGGGGCGCAGCTTGAGCACCTGCTCAAAGGCATGCATGGCGTCAGAGTACTGTAGCTGGTCCAGGTAGGCGATGCCAAGATTATTCCAACGCATCCAGTCGGGGTTGTCCTGCTGCTCGCGGCCGCCTGGAGGGTTGTCGCCCAGCTTCAGGACGCGCGTGCGGGAGGCCAGAGTGACAACGGGATAAGCAGGGTGATCTTTGCCGAAGATGTTGTTCAAATAGCTCTGCCGCAAGTGGCGATAATTGACACGGGCGGTAACGGCAATCGGGCCCTTGGCACTCGCAGGTATCTCGAACTCGTAACGGACCAGTGCGGAGCGGCCAGCCTGAATGGTATTGTCGTAAGCCGTCGAGTGAATGGTCCAGACCTTGTGGTTGTCGACGAACTCGCCATTGCTGTCCACGGGCCGATTGGTGAAGCTGTGGGCGCGCTCGTCGAGCGATCCATCCGGCTTCAGAAAGCCGCTGTGATAGATCTGCCGTCCGTCCGCGTCGGCGACCTCGAACTCGACCCACGGCTCATAAAGGTCGCGCACTTCGGGAACCAACGAGTGGCCGATGTTCCGGTTCTGGATCACTACCATCACCTGCACGACGTCTTTCGGCGCCAACGTAAAAGCCACCGAACCAAGCGGCGCCACCATCTCTTCGCTGCCGGATTTGCGAATTCCAAACAGGTCCACATTCAGGTAACCGCCCGACTTCAGAAAGTCGACGGTTTTCTGCAACTGCTCATCGAAACCGTAGTAGAACGGAACCGCGGTATTGCCGGCGAGCCAGCGATGTGAAGCGAGCGTGCCGTGTTTGGCGCCAGGGTCGGGCAGTTTGAGCGCTCCGCGCAGCATATGGCAGTCCTGGCAAGTGGTGAAAGACGCGGAATAGAATGTCAACGGGTTTCGCGTGGAGAACTTCGAATTCTGCCACTCATCGTACACGGTGAACGCGCGCACGAACTTATAGTCATTCAGCGAACTGGGCATGTTGGCCTTGTGGCACGCGGCGCAGAACTCTGCCGTGCGATAGAAACCCTGCATCACGGCGCGCGAATGGCGGTCCGGATGGTCGCGGATCTCCTGGTCCGGGACCATGCCGGGGATGCGGTTCCCATCCTCGTCCACCATCACCGACGGCACACCCATCACGAACCCGCCATTTCCGCTGGTCGAGCGAAGTTTCTGAATGGAATGGCAGGTTGCGCAGGTTAGACCGTCACGGTCGAAGCTGCGGTTTACCTGTGAGTTCTCGGTCAGGGCGCCGGAAAGCACCGCGATCGGATTGTGGCAGCTATCGCAGTGGCGCGTGAACTCAATACCCTTGGTGCGCACCAGAATATTCACGCTGGTTCGGTAGAACGGCGTGCGGAACGAGTTGGAGTGCAGAGCCTGGCGCCATTGGTCGTATGCTTCCTGGTGGCAGCGCCCGCAGTAAGCGGCGTCTGGAAACGCGCCAGATGGTATGAAATCATTGGTAACGGTTGCGGCGTTACCTGGGAGCGAGATCTGGTCCTTTCCGAACCGGAAATTGTAGGTCTCGCGTATCCTGGCGGCGTAGGCATTCGCGTCGCTGGGATTCGATTGCCCCCAGCCAGCCGCACTGAGCGCGGCAAAAGCCACCCCGAAGCCCAGGGTTCCAAGTCGCACTGCCCCCTCCTGCTCCTTATTGGCATCAGTATATCAAGACAGGGTTCAGTACAAGCGCACCTGGATGCGCATGGCGCCGACGTACTGATCCGCGCCGCCGTAATATCCGGTCAAATCGAGCGGGCTGGATTTGCGCGCTATCAGGCCTTCGAGGAAGATCACGTTGGGCACCGTTCCTACTCGTTCCCAAGTCAGGCCGGGCAGCAGGAAGGGGCGATCGCAACGATCGAGCACGCGGCGCGGATCGGCCTTGTCAAACAGAATCCAACCCGGCCCATATGCCAATTCATCGTTGGCTCCGTTGTAGAGCAGCAAAATGCCCGCGGGCGTCACGAGCGGAGGCGGCCCGGGCTCCATAACTCGCGAATCGAACGCACCGGGACGCCGGATGAGCACGGGCTGGCTGGTCGCATCCGTCCAATGCAGCAGATCGTCGGAGCCTGCAAGCCCCATGTAATCGCGATCCTTGCCATCGGCGTCACGGCGCGTGCCGAGGTAATACATCCACCACTTGCCGTTGATGCGCTGCGGCACGATGGCACCGGACTTTGTCCAGCCGGTTGTCCAGGCGCCTTTGTAAGCCGGCAGGATCACTCCGCGGCGCTGCCAGTGGCGCAGGTCGGTGGAGGTTGCGAGGCACAGTTGCGCATCGCGACCGTTGTAGCCGGTGTAAGTCATGTAATAGATCGCACCAATCCGTGTTACCCGCGGATCTTCGACGCCGCCACCCAGCTCATAAGGCTCCGCGGGCTCCAGCACCGGTCGCGGATCGACGCTGAAGTGCAATCCGTCCGCCGACTCCGCGTAGCCGATCCGTGAGGTGCCGCTCTGGTCGCGAGCACGAAACAGCAAAACGGTCTTTCCGTTGGCCGCGATGGCGGCCGGATTGAACGTGCCCGACGCCATCCAGGGTGGCGGGCCCGGCCTCAGGATAGGTTGGTCGCTCAGGCGCATCGCACCGATACTCACTGCGGAACCGGCGCCCAGGGCCGCAACGAAAGCCGCGACTGCTCCGATCTCCATGGCACCAAGTAATATACTGTTCTGGTGCGCAGACGCAAGTTCTTTCCGATCTTTTTCGTTCCCGCGGCGCTGCTGGCCGCGGTGTTGGCTGCCCAACCTGCACGCGACGCCAAGCCCGCGCCGATCCAGGAATACATCCAGCGAATGTGGGGCGTGCTGACGCGATCGAACCGCAACCTGGCGCAGGCCGCGGTGGACCCCAAGTTCCAACCACTGGCCAATCACCGCTGGCCTGTTTACATCGCGGCGAAGGAGGATGAGGCGCGCATCCGCGAGCAATTGCGCCGCGACATGCCGCCCGCCGAGTTCGACAAGATCGAAATCCGTTCGCTTCCGGAAAGTCCTGCCGACATTCGGGAACAGGGCCTGTTATACCTGCCGCGGCCCTACGTGGTACCCGGCGGCCGATTCAACGAGATGTATGGATGGGACAGTTATTTCATCCAGGTCGGCTTGCTGCGCGATCACCAGGACGCGCTGGCGAAAGACATGGCCGATAACTTCCTTTATGAGATTCGTAATTACGGAAAGATTTTGAACGCAAATCGCACTTATTATCTCACCCGGTCGCAGCCGCCGTTTCTAACACAGATGCTGCTGGGTGTGTACAGGCAGACCAAGGACCGCAAGTGGCTGGCGGATGCCTTGCCGGCGGTCATATCATACTATCGCTTCTGGACCAGCGAGCCGCACATCACACGGGATACCGGCCTATCCCGTTACTACGATATAGGCGAAGGTCCCGCGCCGGAGTCGTTGTCCGCCGAGCGGGACTCGCAGGGGCTGACTCACTATGACCGTGTGAAGAAGTACTACCGCACGGAGCAAGTCACCGATTACGACGTGAGCGAGTTTTATGACCGCAAGCGGGACGCGCTTACCGAGCAGTTCTACAAGGGCGACCGCTCGATGCGCGAATCCGGCTTCGACCCCTCCAATCGTTTCGGGCCCTTCAGCGTGGACATTATCCACTACGATCCGGTGTGCTTGAACTCGCTGCTTTACCTGATGGAGAGCCAGACGGCCGAGATTCTGGAGATTGTCGGCCGGGGTGCCGAGGCGGGCGCATGGCGCAAGCGCGCCGCGGATCGCGCGGCGGCCATTAACGGCCTGATGTGGGACCCGCGCGACGGTTTGTACTACGACTACAACTTCGTGCACAGAAACTTGCGGCATTACCCTTACCTGACGACGTTCTACCCGCTGTGGGCCGGCATTGCGAGCAAGGAGCAGGCGGCCGCCGTGGAACACAACCTGCCTAAGTTCGAACGGCCGGGCGGCCTCGCGACCAGCACCTACGACAGCGGCAATCAGTGGGATCTGCCCTTTGGCTGGGCGCCTTTGGAGATGATCGCGGTCGATGGACTGCGCCGTTACGGGTTCAATGATGATGCAGATCGCATTTCGCGCGAGTTCCTTTCGCTGGTCGAGAGCGAATACAACAAGGTTGGCTTCATCGTGGAGAAGTACGACGTGGTGCACCGGGGAACCGACAGCACCAGCATCCGCTTCGGGTATCAGTCGAACCAAGCCGGGTTCGGCTGGACCAACGCGGCCTACACGCACCTGTTGGACGAATTGCGGCGGTAAGGGGTTTTCTTGCGCACAGAGTTATGCGCTCGTCTTGGCACCCACGCACTCCGGCGACGACCTGCCCTCGGTCACGGTGATCACCCGGTTGGCAGCCACATCTTTGACGTGGTCCACCTGGCCGCTCGGCCAATGGATCTCCAAATCGGCTTTCTGAGCGGAGCCCAACCCGAAATGCAGGCGGAGATCGCTCTGCGAGATATAACTGCTTCCGCTGCGCACTTCGTCCACGAGGCGGCGCCCGCCTTCAGGTTTGCAGTAAATGCGAGCGCCGATGCCGGAACGGTTCGATTTCACGCCGATGGCCTTCACCTTGAGCCAGTTGTTTTTCACGCTGCTATCGCAGCGCAAGAGTTGCGGCGTGTCGTTCATGCAGTTGATCAGCACATCGAGATCGCCATCGTTATCGAAATCGCCGAACGCGCAGCCGCGGGCCGAGGCCGGCTTCAGGATCCCCGGCCCGGCATCCATAGACACATCTACGAAGCGGCCGTTGCCCTGGTTATGATAGAGCACCTTGCGCTGCCGGTAGCCCAGTTCGTCGTTGGGTTGCCCCACTTCCGGGTAGACGTGGCCGTTCACCGCCAGGATGTCCGGCCAGCCGTCGTTATCGAAATCGAAAAAACCCACGCCCCAACCCATGAAGCGAGTATTCCTGCCTAACCCAGCTTGAAAGGTTGTATCTTCGAAAACGTTATTGCCCAGATTGTGGTACAGACTCGATGTGTCGCCCGCGAAGTTAGTTTTGACGATATCGAAGTTGCCGTCGCCATCGTAATCCGCCACCGACACTCCCATGCCGGCCTGCGGCTTCCCGTCTGGGCTGTAAGCCACGCCCGCCTGGATGGCGATTTCAGAAAATGTGCCGTCGTGGTTGTTCCTGTACATTGCCGAGGCCGTCGAGTCGTTTGCCACGTAAATATCCGGCCAGCCATCGTTGTCGAAGTCGGCAATAGCGACGCCCAAACCGTAGGTTGCGTGCGTCTTCATTATGCCGGCTTTTTCGCTGACGTCGCGAAACGTGCCGTCGCCCTGGTTGTGGAAGAGGATATTCTTGCCGCCTGTGAGACCGGGCGGGCCGCAAGCCACCACGATTCCGCGAAATAAGCACGGGCCGGACTCGGGAAGCGGCGCGGTCTTTGGATCGAAATCGATGTAGTTGGCGACAAATAGATCCAGGTTACCGTCGCGGTCGTAGTCGGTGAAAGCGCAGCCGGTGTTCCAACGGCGTTGCCCGTTGCCGGGGTTCGTCGTAACGCCCGCCTTTCTGGCGACATCGGTGAACTTGCCGTTGCCGTGATTGTGCCATAGGACACAATCGCCCCAGTAGGTGACGAACAGGTCGTCGTGGCCGTCGTTGTTATAGTCGCCCACGCAACAGCCCTGGCCCCAACCGGTATGCGCAACGCCCGCTTCAAGGGTGATATCGGTGAAGGTGCCGTCGCGGTTGTTCTTGTACAGGCGGCTCATCGGAGCGCGGCTGGCGGGCCATTGGGCTTCGAAGCGCGTGCCGTTCACCAGGAAAATGTCGAGCCAGCCATCGTTGTCGAAATCGAAGAAGGCGCAGCCGCAGCCTGTGGTCTCCATCAGAAACTTGTTCTTCTGCTCGCCGCCGAAGATGGTCTTGGACTGGAGGCCCGCTTCCCGGGCGACATCCACGAACTGCACACCCAGAGGCAGACCCTGGACGAGCTGATCGAAGGAAAAGACCGGAATGGTGGCGCATAAGGATCGAATGAACTGCCGGCGGCGCACCGGACTATTATCGCAACTTAGACCCCGGGCGCTCAACAGGCTTAGCCGCCGGAAAAGGACGAGTTAAAGCGGACTTAGTTGTCCCCTTTCAGTTCCTTCCACTTATCCATTTCTTTCCGGGCATCATCCGGCTTACCATCCTGCATCAGCGTCTGCCCGAGCAGATAATGCGCCGAGAGATTCTGTGGGTCGAGTTGCAAGGCGTGCCGCAGCACGCCCTCCGCGTTGGCCAGTTCTTTGCGCTTCAGGTAACTCTTGCCGAGCAGGATAAACGGCGCGCTGTAGTTCGGATTGAGCCACACCGAGCGTTCGAGCGGCGCCATCGCGCGGTCCCAGTCTTCGCGCCGGCTGTAGGCATCGCCCAATCGGTAGTGCGCCATCGCGAAGCCGGGGTTGATGGCGATTTCCTGGTTCAGTTCGGCAATGGCGTCGTCGATATCGCCATGCCCGATCGCGATCTCACCGAGGAGAAAGTGCGCCTCGGGAATGCGCGGGTCCAATTTCAGCGCCAGCTTTGCCTGGACAGCCGCCTCGCTATCCATGTCGTGATGGAGCATCATGCGCGCGGTGGTCAGGTGCGCGGCCGCGGAGCTCGGGTCCACTTGAAACAGCCGGGCGAAAGCCTTTACCGCCTTGTCCGGTTGCCGCGTCAGAATGCAGGCATTGCCCAGCATGTACGATGCTTCGGGCGTAGCGCCCTTCCCGGCAACGGCCTTCTCGAGCCATGAAATCGCGTCGGCGTAGTTCGATTCGAGAAACAGGGTCTGGCCCAGCAATAAGACGGACTCGTCATACTCCGGGCTGCCGGGTTTCTCGGTTTCGAGCGCCGCCGTGAAATGCGCGGCCGCCTCGGAGTATTGATGCTGGCGATACGCCGCGAGCGCGGCCTCGTGCTCCGCCCCCGGCTGCAGGAGAAGCAATAGCAGCAGCCACATGAGAACAGTATAATCAGGGAATACAAGCGGCGCGCCCGCATAGAGGAGGGGGATCCGATGAAGGCCGGTCTTGCCGCCCTGCTTTTCGCGGCACCGTGGTTGTGTGCCGCGCCACGGCCATTAGTGCTTATCTTCACCAGGACCGATTGTCCTATCTCCAATCGCTACGCGCCGGAGGTGAAGAGACTGTACGCCACTTACTCTGGCCGGGTGGACTTTCGATTGGTGTACGTCGAGCCCGGTCTTACCGCCGACCGGATGGAGCGGCACCAGACCGAGTACGGTTTCGCCATCCCGGCGGTGCTCGACACAGACCGCAAGTACACGCGCATGGCCGGGGCTACGATTACTCCGGAGGCCGCTGTATTCGTGGATGGAGAGCTGATTTACCGGGGGCGCATTGACGACCGCAACGCAAGCTACGCCGTAGCCCGCGCGCAGCCGCTGCATCGCGATCTCGATGAGGTGCTGGCGGCCGTTGCGGCGGGCAAGCCTCCCTCCCCGCGCTTCACCAGGGCCGTCGGCTGCGCGATCGAGCCGCTCAAATGAAGGCGCTGGCGCTGCTCGCGGCCTGCCTTGCCGCGCGAGCGGAAACGGTGACGTTCGCCAGGCAGATCGCGCCGCTCGTCTACGAACACTGCGCGAGCTGCCACCGTCCCGGCGAAGCCGCGCCATTCTCGCTGCTCACGTACGAAGACGCGCGCCGCCACGCGACACAGATCGCGCGAGTCACAGAGCAACGCTACATGCCGCCCTGGCCGCCAGAGCCCGGATACGGCGATTTCACGGGCCCGGGCCGGTTGTCGGTCGGACAAATCGCGATGTTCGCCGAGTGGCTGAAGGACGGCACGCCCTTGGGCGATCCGGCTCAACTGCCGCGCCCGCCGGACTTCCACGAGGGGTGGCAATTCGGTCCGCCCGACCTTGTCCTCCATATGCGGCAGCCATACCAACTGACCGCGCAATCCGGCGACGTCTTTCGCAACTTCGTACTGCCGGTGAACCTCACCGAGACCAAATACATCCGCGCGATGGAACTCGAGACCGGCAACCCGCGGGTGGTTCACCATGCGAACGTGATCGTGGATCCGTCGCGCATGCTGCGCAAACGCGACGGCGAGGATGGGCAGCCGGGATTTCCCGGAATGGAGGTGGACACCGAGGTCACCGGCGAATTCGAGCCCGAATCGCACTTCCTGTTCTGGAAGCCTGGCACACCGGTCGAAGAAACGCCCGATGACATGGCGTGGAAGCTGGAACCCGGTTCGGACCTGATCGTCAACCTGCACATGCAGCCCTCGGGGAAGCCGGAGACGATCCAAGCCGCCGTTGGGTTGTACTTCGCCAAGCGGCCGCCAACGCGGTTTCCGATGCTGCTGCAACTGGAGCACGATGGCGCGATCGACATTCCCCCGGGCGCACCGCGATTCAGCGTCACCGATCGCCTGACGCTGCCGATCGCCGTGGAGGTGCTCGCGGTCTACCCTCACGCGCATTATCTCGGCAAGCGGATCGAGGCGTGGGCGGAACTGCCCGGCGGGGAGCGGCGCCCGCTCGTGCGGATCGACAACTGGGACATCAACTGGCAAGCCGTTTACACATACCGGAAACCGGTGGCGCTGCCGGCGGGCACGACGCTCGCGATGCAGGTTGTCTACGACAACTCGGCCGCCAATCCGCGGAATCCGCACGATCCGCCGGTCCGCGTTCGCGGCGGGAATCGAAGCACCGATGAAATGGGCCACGTGTGGTTCCAGGTCCTGCCGGCGGGCGGCATAGCCGATTACGACCCGCGCCTGATTTTGCAGCAGGCCATCATGCGACGGAGGATCGAGAAATACCCAGCCGATTTTGTGGCGCACTTCAACCTGGGTGCGGCATTGCAAGCGCTGGGCAAGCCGGAGGAGGCGATTCCGTACCTCTTCGACGCGGTGCGGCTCGAGCCCTCGAACGCGACCGCGCGCAACAACCTGGCGGTATCGCTAGCCGCTGTCAATCGCATCGATGATGCCGCGCGCGAGTTGCACCAGGCGCTCGCGCTCGACCCGGGTTATCAGAACGCGCGCTACAACCTGGCGCGCATCCTGGGTGCGCAGGGCGATTCCGCCGGCGAATTGAAGGAGCTGCTCGTCTACCTGGACGCGGCGCCGAACGACGCGCTGGCGCAAGACCTGGCGGGGCGCACTCTGGCTGGGCTGGGCAGGCTCGCTGAGTCCATCGCGCACTTTCGCAAGGCCGCCGGGATCGAGCCCGGCGTGGCCGGATTCGAGATCAATCTCGGTGCGGCGTTGGCGAAGAGCGGGGACCTGAGCGGGGCGATCGCGGCGTTCGAGAATGCGCTCAAGGCGGATCCGACGAACGAGACGGCTCGCGACAACCTGGCGCGCACGCGCGCGATGATCGAGGGCCGGTAAGGCCGGCCATCAGCGCCGGGGCCACTTCTCGGCGCGCACGATGCCGCGGCCTTCCTCGATCACCACGAGCTGGTTCGCCGCGACCTCTTTGATTCGCTCCGTGCCGCCGTTCGTCCAGCGGATGGCGAGATCGGCCGTGGTTGCGGGCCCCAGGCCGAAATGCAGGCGGCGGTCGTGGACCGAGTAGAAGCTCGATTGGGCGTTGACTTCCTGCGCCTGCCGCTTGCCGTCGTAATATGCGGTGACGCGCGATCCGATCGCGCTGCGATTCGACACGGTGCCCACGAGCAGCACCTTCAGCCAATGGTCCGATCCGGTGACGTCGTTGCGCAACAGCGATACCGGTTCGTTCATGTTCATGATCAGCACGTCCAGGTCGCCGTCGTTGTCGAAATCGCCGAAGGCGCAGCCGCGGCTGGAGTGGAGCGCTCCGATGGCCGGTCCACCCTGGTCCAACAGTTCCTCAAACTTGACGACGCCGTTCTGCGCACCCAGGCTGCGGAAAATCAGGCGAGGCGTCTTGTAGGGATACTGCGGCAGCAGGCGAGACACCTCGGGGTAGACGCTTCCGGTGACGACGAAGATGTCGGGCCAGCCGTTGTTGTCGAGATCCACCATGCCGGTGCCCCAACTTACATAGCGGGTCTCGACACCGAACCCGCTGCGCAGGGTCACATCTTCGAACACTCCCGTGCCATCGTTCTGGTAGAGGACATCGGTGTCGTCGGCGAAGTGAGTCTTGAACAGGTCGAGATTCGCGTCGAGATTGAAGTCGCCCACGGCAACGCCCATGCCGGCCTGCTCGATGCCGTCTTCACTCAATGCCACGCCGCGGATGAGGCCCTCGTCGGCGAAAGTGCCGTTGCGGTTGTTGCGGAAGAGAATGCTGGGCGTGGAATCGCAGGCGACGTACAGGTCCGGCCAGCCGTCGTTATCGAAGTCGCCGGCGACGGCGGTCATGGCGTAGACGCCGGCAGTTTTCGCGATTCCGGAGGACTGGCTCACGTCGCTGAAGGTGCCGTCTCCGTTGTTGTGGTAGAGATGGAGCCGCGCGGTCCTGAGGCCGCGCGGTCCGCAGTTCACCGGTATACCTTTCCAACTGCACAGCGAACTGGCGCCGGGCTTGGGCGCGTTCGCAAGGTCGAGGTCGAGATAGGTGCTGATGAACAGATCCAGCCGCCCGTCGCGGTCATAGTCGATGAACGTGCAGCCGGAAGCCCATTCGGTGCGGCCGACTCGAATGCCGGCGCGATCGGTCACGTCGGTGAATGTTCCATCTCCGTTGTTCCGGTACAGAACGCAATCGCCGTAGTAAGTAATGAACAGGTCTTCGAAGCTATCGTTGTTGTAATCGCCGATGGTGACTCCGCTCGCCCATCCGGTACGCGGCAGGCCGGAACGGGCCGTGACATCAGTGAATGTCCCATCGCGATTGTTCTTGTAGAGCCGGTTTGTGGCACCCGGCGGAGGCCCCTGGAGCCGCGTGCCGGAAGGAACGAAGATGTCGAGCCAGCCATCGTTGTCGTAATCGAAGAACGCGACTCCGCAGCCCACCGTCTCGACGATGTAGTCCTTCTTGTCGACGCCGCCGTAGATCACCGGGGCAGTGAGGCCGGCCAGCGCGGCCACATCGGTAAACCAGGCGTTAAAGGGGAGACCGGATGGTTTTCCGCGCGGGAGGGGCTTGACTCCGCGCGACGCGATCCCTTGGCCAAAAACCGGAGTGGCGAGCAGCGACAGCAGTTCTCTGCGATTCATCCGTTCGGCAACATCATTATATAAGGAGCGACATGCATGAGCAGGTCGATCAGCCCAGGGCCTAAAGGCCACGTTTTGCGAAGCTCAGATCGGCACGGCTCCAGCCGTGCCCTGACACGAGGCCCTTAAGGTATGGTGCGGCTTCTCGATTCGTAATCCTAGAATGCGGCGGAGCCGGGCGTGCGCGGACAGGGGATGACGTCGCGGATATTCTTCATGCCGGTGAGGTACATCATCATGCGCTCGAGGCCGAGGCCGAAGCCGGAGTGCGGTACCGAACCGAAGCGGCGCAGGTCCAGATACCAGGCGTAGTCTTCTTCCTTCAGCCCCTGGGCGGCGATACGGCGGCGCAGCACGTCGAGCCGCTCCTCGCGCTGGCTGCCGCCGATGATTTCGCCGATGCGCGGCACCAGCACGTCCATCGCGCCGACGGTGCGGCCGTCGTCGTTGAGGCGCATGTAGAAGGCCTTGATCTGGGTTGGATAGTCGGTCACCACCACCGGCTTCTTGAACACTTCTTCGGTGAGGTAGCGTTCGTGTTCGCTCTGCAGGTCGCTGCCCCAGGCGACCGGGAACTCCCAGGTTTTTCCTTTGGCCGCGGCGTCTTCGAGAATGCGCACCGCCTCCGTGTACGGCAGATGCACGAAATCGTTTTCGACCACGTTGGCGAGCGTCGCCAGCAGCGTGTTGTCGATGCGCTTGTTGAAAAACTCGAGGTCGGCGCGGCAGCGGTCCATCACTTCCGCCAGCACGGCTTTGAGGAACCGCTCCGCCAGGCGCCGGTTGTCGTCGAGATCCGCGAAGGCCATCTCGGGCTCGATCATCCAGAACTCGGCCAGGTGGCGCGGCGTGTTCGAATTCTCGGCGCGGAAAGTGGGCCCGAAGGTGTAGACGTTGGCGAACGCGTGGGCGAACATCTCGGCTTCGAGCTGGCCGCTCACGGTGAGGTAGGCGGGCTTGGCGAAAAAATCGCCCGCGAAATCGGGGCGGCCTTCCGGCGTCTTCGGCGTCGCGGCGAGATCGAGCGTGGTCACCTGGAACATTTGCCCGGCGCCTTCGCAATCGAGCGTGGTGATGAGCGGCGTCTGGACGTAGACGAAACCGTTCTCCTGGAAGAAGCGGTGGATGGCGTAGCTCAGC
>Ga0335081_10012181_pt1 | contig 13938 bp, 13 predicted proteins | sample Lox_Sample_35_FD_206713 | JGI IMG/M metagenome (GOLD analysis project Ga0335081, IMG submission 206713) | Soil microbial communities from Loxahatchee National Wildlife Refuge, Florida, United States - Lox_Sample_3.5 | ecosystem: Environmental > Terrestrial > Soil > Wetlands | place: USA... | reverse complement strand
GCTGAAACGGCCGCGTCGATCCCGTCCCTGCGAATGGCCTCGATCGCTTCCCTGCGTTTGGCGCGGCCCGCATCGTCGTCCGCGGAGGCCTTCGTGTCGAAGAGAGCGAGCCCAACGAGCCGGCCGCGCTCGCGCGCTCCGTGCCGCCTCAGGAACTCGAACGCCACGTAGCCGCCCATCGAGAGGCCCGCGAGGACGAACGGTTCGTCCGGCGGCAGGGAGCGGGAGATCTCCTCGGCCGTGTCGTCGGCGAGAAGGGACATCGTGTGCATCGGCGCGGCAGGCCGCCGGGAGGTCCCGCGCCCGCGAAAATCGGGGGCGAAGACGGATGTGATCGGGCCGAGGGCGCCGGCCGCCGCGCGCGCGGTGAGGGGGCTCCAGAGCCGGCGGTCCAGCGGATAACCGTGGAGCGCGACGAGGTGCATGGCCTCCTCAATCCGGCCGGAACGTGACCGAGTTGCGAAGGCCTTCCCAGACGGTGACTTCCTCGAGGCGTACGCCGTTCTTCAGAACACCGGCCTCGCGAATCTCGTCCGCGATCCAGAGCGCGACGTTCTCGGCGCTGGGATTTTTCCGGTCGAACGGCGGCACGGTATTGAGGTCGCGGTCGTGGAGGCGTCCCGCCAGTGACTTCACGAGGGCCTCGGTCGGGACGAAGTCCACGGAGAGGTCGTAGGTGCCGAGCTTTTCCGTCGCAAGCGCCACCTCGACCGTCCACGAGTGGCCGTGGACCGGCTCGGGCCCGCCGGCATAGTCCACGAGATGGTGCGCGGCCTCGAAGGTCGCGCGGCAGCGAACGGTGAAGGGCATCGCCGGCAGTCTACGACTGAAGGACGGTCTCGAGGCGCGTGACGCGCACGGCGTGCTGGCCCTCGGGCGGGACGCCGTATTCCTTCTCGAGGAACTTCTTTGGCGTCGTGGCCTCCGTGCCCGAGAGCGCGAGTCGCTCCTCGCGCGTTTCGCCGTTCGGCAGCGTGAAGGCGTAAACCGCCTCCGTCGCGGCGCGGCCGAGGGACTTCGCGCCTTTCGGCAGGTCCGTGCACGCGGTGATGCGGATCCCTGACGGCAGGCGGTCGTTCACGGCCTGGAGGTGGTCCCTCGTGAAGACGTCTTCCATGTCCACGTCGAAGAGCTCGTGCCTCGACTCGTGGCCGAGCGGCAGCGCGGGGCCCATCGACATCTTGAGGTGGGGGTTGTAGCCCTCCGTGTAGCGCACGGGCGCGCCTGAGGCGCGGAGCGCGCGCTCGAGGACGTCCATCGTGTTTCGGTGCGACAGGTACCGCGCGTCTCCGAGCTTCTCGAACGTGAAGCGGACCGTGCGCGCGGTCGCGGCCACCGGCGCGGCGGTCCCGTCGCCAACGCGCCGCCGCTCGCGCAGCGGGATGAGGTCCGGCGCCGCCTTCATGCGATACGCGGCGCCCTTGGCTTTTTCCGAAGCAAAGTCGAATTCCTTCGGCAGAGGGTTCGCGAGGACGGTGTCCTCGCCGTCGCCCGGCACGCCGCACGCGTAGCAGTGGCCCCACTTGCAGTCGTCCGTGCGCATCTCCTTGATCGCCTTCTTCCACTCCACGACGAGGAAGGGTTTGCGGATGAAGGCGTCGACGACGTCCCAGGGAAGCGTCTCCTTGAGATCCTTCTCCCTCAGGTGGCGGCTCTTCGGGACACCCGCGGCCTCGAGCGCCTCGTTCCAGCGCTCCCACGAAAAGTGCTCGCTCCACGCGTCGAAGCGGCCGCCGCGCCTCCAGACCTCGAGAATCGCGCGGCCCATGCGCCGGTCGCCGAGCGAGAGCATCGCCTCGATCTCGGCCTCCTTCGGCTCGTGCCACGTCATCTTCGCGCCCCGGACCGCCCGGAACTTCTCCCGCAGGTAGGCGAGCTTGCGGTTCAGGCTCTCGACGCCGTCGAACGCGAACCACTGGAACGGCGTGAAGCTCTTCGGGACGAAGCAGCCCACGGAGACGTTCACGGTCGCCCGGACGCCGTGCCTCGCGCCCTGGGCGAGGATGTTCCTGACGAGCGTCACGAGCTCGTCGAGGTCGGGCGCGGTCTCCGTCGGGAGGCCGATCATCGTGTAGACCTTGATCATGTCCCAGCCGCGCGAGAAGGCGACGTCGGCCGCCTTGACCATGTCGGCGTTCGTGAACGTCTTGTTGATGACGCGGCGCAGGCGATCCGAGCCGGTCTCGGGCGCGAACGTGAAGCCGGACTTCCTCACTTCGGAGACGGCGTCCGCGAGGCCGACCGAGAACGCCTCGGCCCGAAGCGACGGCAGCGAGATCGAGACCTTCGTCTTCGCGAGCTCGGGCGCGAGGCACGCGACGAGGGGCTCGATCTGGGAATAGTCCGCCGATGAGAGGGAAAGCAGGCCGACCTCGCTCCAGCCCGCCTCGTCGATGAACGCCTTCGTGGCCTTCGCGACATCCGCCGGGTCGAGCTCGCGCACCGGCCGGTACCAGTAGCCCGCCTGGCAGAAGCGGCAGCCCTGCGTGCAGCCGCGCATGATCTCGAGGCCGAGCCGGTCCTGGACGATGTCGACGGACGGGACCATCGGCTTCGCCGGGTACACGTCGGCCGAGAGCTTCTCGACCCAGACGCGCTTGACCTCCGGCGGAACTCCCGGCGCGTTCGGCGCGTAGCCCGCGACGCGGTCGCCGTCGTAGAGGACGTCGAAGAGCGACGGGACGTAGATCCCCGGACAGCCGGCGAAGGCGACGAGGCGCTCGTGGCGCGGGAGCAGCCTCGTGGCGGCGACCCTCTCGAGAAAGACGGGAAGAGCGTCCTCCCCGTCGCCGAGGAGGAAGACGTCGAAGAAATCCGCGAGAGGCTCGGGGTTCGCGACGCACGGGCCGCCGCCGATGACGATCGGGTGCGCGTCGCCGCGGTCCGCGGCGAGCACCGGAATGCCCGAGAGCTCGAGCATGTTCGGGACGTTCGTGTAGTTGAGCTCGCTCTGGAGGGAGAAGCCGACCACGTCGAAGTCCGAGACCGGGGCGAACGACTCGACGGAGAAAAGCGGGATCCCTTCGCTTCTCAGGACCGCCTCGAGGTCGACCCAGGGCGCATACGTTCTCTCGCAGGCCCAGCCGGGCCGCCTGTTCACGATCTCGTACAGGATCTTCGTGCCGGTGTGGCTCATCCCGATCTCGTACGCGTCCGGAAACGCCAGGCAGACCGTCACCGACATCTCGCCGAGGTCCTTGCGCGTGACGTTTCGCTCCAGGCCGAGGTAGCGCCCGGGGCGCTCCACGGCGAGGAGGAAGGGCTCGAAGCGGGGGCGGACGGAGGCGTAGCGCAGGGTGGATCTCCCGAACGGCAGAGTCTAACGTTTCGGTGAGACGCCGTCTCAGACCTGGCGCCGGGCCCGGTCAGGCCGTCCGGGCGACACCCACGGGACAGGACACGCCCGTCCCCCCGAGGCCGCAGTAGCCGTCGGGATTCTTCGCGAGGTACTGCTGGTGGTAGTCCTCGGCATAGGTGAAGGGAGGCGCGTCGAGAATCTCAGTCGTGATCGCGCCGTGGCCCGCTTCCGTGAGCTTCTTCTGGTACGCCTTCTTCCAAGCCTCGGCCGCCGCGCGCTGCGCGCCGTCGAAGGGATAGATGCCCGAGCGGTACTGCGTGCCGACGTCGTTCCCCTGCCGCATGCCCTGCGTCGGATCGTGGTTCTCCCAGAACACCCTCAGCAGCTCGTCGTACGAGACCTCGGCGGGATCGAAGACGACGAGGACGACCTCGGCATGCCCCGTCCGGCCCGTGCAAACCTCGCGGTAGGTGGGATTCGGCGTGGTCCCTGCGGCGTAACCCACGGCCGTCGTGAAGACGCCGCGCGTCTGCCAGAATTTCTTCTCGGCTCCCCAGAAGCAGCCCATTCCGAAAAGCGCGCGCTGCATCCCCTCGGGAAAAGGAGGGTCGAGCGGGTGGCCGTTGACGAAATGAGTCCGGGGCACGGGCGTCGGATTCTGCTCCTCGTTCGCGCAGAAGAAAAGAGGCTTGTTGAGGGAAACCGGGCGCCCCTCCGCGGCGATTGACTCCCCGCCAGCGGCGGCCTAGATTGCCGCCGAGATGGCCTTGGACGACAAGGTTCGCGCGCATCTTCGCGATCTCGGCGCCGCGCTCAACGAGGCGGTGTCGTCGTCGGCGAAGGTGCACGAGATCCTCGCGAAGGTGAAGGCCGAGGGCTACGGCGTCTATCTCGTCCTCGACGCCACCGTCGCGCTCGAGAAACGTGGGCGGCGCTCGTCGGCGGCCCTCCCGTCCATTCGACGCGGCGCGCTCCAGACGTCGCGTGGCGCCGGGGACGGCGAACGTGGCACCGTCGAAACGGCCGTCTTCCAGATCAACGTCAAGGACCTGAGCTTCCTGCGCTCGGTCGGAATCGACCCCACGCGGCCGATCCGCGCGCGCCGCCACCCGGCGGCGACCGTCACCCTCCGGTCCACGGTCGCAAAGAGAAGCTAGTAGCTGATCGATCTCCTGGGCCTTCCTCCTCTCGACGTTTCCCGCGCGGTGCGCGACGTGGCGCCGGAGCCGTATCGCGCCGCCCAGATTCTGCGATGGATCTACGCCCGCCGCGCCGCGAGCTTCGCGGAGATGACGAGCCTGCCGAAGGCGATGCGTGAGGCTCTCGCCCGGCGCTTCGTCATCGGCGTCCCGAGAGTCGTCGCACGGACGCCCGCTCCGGACGGAACCGAGAAGTTTCTCTTCGAGCTCGCCGACGGGGCGCGCGTCGAAGCCGTCTACATCGTGGAGTCCAAAAAGACGCCTTCCTGGGCCGAACCCGGGACGCCCGGGGCGTCGAGGATCACGATCTGCCTTTCCTCGCAGGCGGGCTGCGCGGTCGACTGCGCGTTCTGCGTGACGGGACGGATGGGGGCCGGGCGCAATCTCACGGCAGGCGAGATCGTCGGGCAGTACCTCGCGATCGCACGTGCGAAGGCCTTCGGCTCGCATCAGGCGAACGTCGTCTTCATGGGAATGGGAGAGCCGCTCCTGAACGTCTCCCAGGTGGCGCGCGCCCTCGACCTCCTCGAGCAGGAAGTCTCGCCGAGGCGTACGACCGTTTCGACGGCGGGCATCGTGCCCGGGATCGAGAGCCTCGCGGGCCGGCCTCACCGCCCGAACCTCGCCGTGTCGCTCTCGGCGGCGGACGACGCGACGCGCACGAGGCTCATGCCGGTCAACCGCGCGTATCCCCTCGCCGCTCTCTTCGCGGCGCTCAAGCGGTGGCCGCTCGAACGGGGGCGGAAGATCACGTTCGAGTACGTCCTCATCGAGGGAGTCAACGACACGCTCTCGGACGCCGCGAAGCTCGCGGCGCTCGTCCGACCGCTGCCCGCCAAAGTCAATCTCATCCCGCTCAACGAATCGAAGGAGTGGCTGCCCGGACTGAAACGGCCCCCGGACGCGACCGTGAACGCGTTCGCGAAGGCGGTCGCCGGCGGCGGAGCCTCGGTGACGGTTCGCTGGTCCAAGGGCCTGCAGGCGGACGCGGCCTGCGGTCAGCTCAAGGGACGGGAAGAGCCGCGGAGCCCACGATCCCGGTGAGGATGCGACCCGCGCCCGGGCCGTCGCGCCGCCAGGACGGAAGGTCAGGCGTCGAGGCCGTGCAGAGGCCCGATGGCATGATCCGGTCCGCGGGGACGCCGCGCGCGCGGAGCGTCGCGGCGTTGAACGCGGCGACGTCGACAGCGGCCCGGTCCCCGCGCCCTCCGCGCACCGCGCCCGCCGGAACGTCGACGCCGCGATACGCGCCGCGAAGCGCTGCCACGACCTCGGGCCCGACCTCGTACCGATCGGGCGAGATCGACGGGCCGAACGCGGCCGCGAGGTTTTCCGGCCGGACGCCACGGGCGGCGAGAGCGTCGAGCGCCGCATCGAGGACGCGCGCGGCGGTGCCCCGCCAGCCGGCGTGGACGGCGGCGATCCAGCCGGTCACCGGGTCGGCGAGAACGACCGGCACGCAATCGGCCGAGGCGATGAGGAGGAGAACGTTCGGCAGGCAGGTGAGGAGGCCATCGCCTTCTCCGAGGAGGGTGTTCCCGCGCCTTCGCGCGGGTTCTTCGAAGGGAAGAATGCCGTGGCCGTGGACTTGCGCGAGGCGGACGACTTGGGCGTCGGGCGCGCCGAGCGCCTCGGCGAGGGCGCGGGCAGCGATGTCCGGATCGAGCGAACGCGCCGTCAGCGCCCCGCGCGTGAATCCCGCGGCGAAGCCGGAGATGCCGCCGAGGGCGAGCGGCTGGACGGCGTCGGCCGACGTCGCGCCGGCAGAATCGCCGCCGGTCGAGGTCGCGCGCATCGCCGGTCGCCCTTCCACTCGTTCATTCTAAGAAAATCTCGTCTTCTTCTTCGTCTTGTCCTTCCGTTTCTCTTCGGCCCTCTAGAATCCTCTCGACTTGAAGAGAGCCGTCACGATCCCGTTGCGCCTCCCGCGCGGGCTGCGCTCACCCGACGCGATCCAGCGCTTCCTGGACAGGCTCCTCTACAACAAGGAAAAAAACGGTGAGACGGCCCGCTCGCCGCGCCGCGTCCTCGAGACGCGCGAAGCGCACTGCTTCGAGGGCGCCCTCCTCGCGGCCGCGGCCCTGCGGCGCATCTCTCACGCGCCCCTCGTCGTCCAGCTGCGCTCGACCGTGCGGGACGACGACCACGTGCTCGCCCTCTTCCGCGAGCGGCCCGGAGCCGGCTGCTGGGGCGCCGTCGCCAAGTCGAACTACTCAGGCCTGCGCTTCCGCTCGCCGGTCTATCGCTCGCTCCGCGAGCTCGTCATGAGCTACTTCGACGCCTACTACAACCTCGAGGGCGAGAAGAGCCTGCGGGCCTTCGCGCGGCCCGTCGACCTCGCGCTCTTCGACTCTCGCGGCTGGGAGACGGCCGAAGAGGACCTCTGGGACGTCAGCGCGTACCTGGCGACGAGGCGCTTCACGCCGATTCTGACGCGCGCCCAGATCCGGGCCCTCACGCCGATGGACCGGCGCCTCTACGACGCCGGTCTCCTCGGAAGAGTGTCCTGACCGCGCGCGATGGCGTTCGCGTAGTAGCGCAGCAGAGGCAGCTCGGCGGGAACCGCGCGAAAGAGCCCGTTCTCCACCGTCACGAGGCGCCGCTCGAGGAGCGTACGGAGCCCGAACGTGACGGCATAGTCCTGGTCGCCGCGGGGCACGTAGACCTGCGCGCCCGCCTCCTCGAGGTCCCGCCAGCGGGCGAGGACCTCGGCCTTGAGCTCGATCTCGCTCTGGGCGCGACCGGGCTCCGCCGCGAAGACCGCCGAGACGAGGGAGACGGGCAGCACCGGGATGATCCGCGCGATTCGCGCCATCAGCTCCTCCGCGAGCGCCTGCACGGCGGCGAACCGCTCCTCGCGGGAGGCGGCCGGAAGGTCGAAGGACCGGGACTCGAGCCAGGCCTTCGTCGAGACGGGCGTTCCGAAGCTGACGCAGGCGTAGCCGAAGCGGTGCCAGTCGTTCGTCGCGAGAAGGCGGAGATTCTGCCGGAGAAATAGCAACGTTCCGCCGATCGTCTCGAGCCGCGACGCCCGGCCCCGTGCGGGAGAGCGGTCGAGGAGAAGCGTGCGGTCCTCGAGGACGCGGTCGTAGTTCACGCCGACCGGGACGAAGACGAGATCCCGCGTCCCCTTCGGATCGAAGCCCCGGATCATGTAGTCGAGGAGCCCGAGCTTCGGCGGCCGGAGAGCGCCGTCCCGCGTGAGCCCGCCTTCCGGATAGACCGCCTGCGGAACACCGTGCGCGGTCGCCATCGCGACGTAGCGTTCGAGAACGCGGCGGTAGAGCGGGTCGTTGGCGTCGCGGCGCACGAAGTAGGCGCCGGTCGCGCGCACGAGGCTCTGCACCGGCCAGACGCGCGCCCATTCCCCGACCGCATAGCTCAAGGCCGTCCTCTCGGCCGCGAGGTACGACAGGAGAATGTAGTCCATGTTGCTGCGGTGGTTCATCACGAAGACGACCGCCGATCCGTCGGGAATCGCCGCGAGGCCCGCGTCGTCCGCCGAGCCGATACGCACGCGATAGAGCGATCGCGCGAGGGCGCGCGCCGCCGCGTAGCCGGCGCGGAAATAGATCCACGCGTTGAAGGCGGGGACGATCTCCGCCGCGTCACGCGCGACGCGTTTCTGCACGTCCTCGCGCGGCGTGCCCGTCTCGCGCGCGAAGGTCTCGGCCGCTTCGAGCACCTTCGGGTCGAAGCGAAGCTGGTCCACGAGGACCTCGCGCTTCGTGAGCTTGAAGGAGGGAATGCGCAGAGGCAGGCGCGTGTTCAGCTCGTCGATGACGCGGTTCGCCCGGCGGCGCAGCACGGAGCGCAGCGCAGGCCTCAGGAGCCGGTCCAGCACCGCCCAGCCCGCGAGGGCGGCGAGCAGGACGAAGGCCCAAGCCGGGAGAGAGACCGTGGCGCGCATGCGGAGGGAGGCCCGCGATTGTGTCAGAGGGCCTGAGTCGCGGTCTAATCGGGCCCATGAGGACGCTTCCACCCGCCTGCGGTCTCGCGGTCGCCATGGCCCTCACCGTGCGCGCGCAGATCATCCCGCCCTCTCCGGTGGAGGGCGACGCCATCCTCCGCGACTTCCGGTTCGCGAACGGCCAGACCCTGGCCGAGCTGAAGATCCACTACGTAACGCTCGGGCGACGGCTCGACGACGGCAGGGGACGCACGACGAACGCCGTCCTCGTGCTCCACGGAACGGGCGGCTCCTCGGCGCAGTTTCTCGGGCCGAGATTCGCGGGCGTTCTCTTCGGGCCGGGACAGCCGCTCGACGCGTCGCGCACGTTCCTCGTGATTCCGGACGGCGTGGGCCACGGCGCCTCGTCGAAGCCGAGCGACGGCCTGAGAGCGAGGTTTCCGCGCTACACGTACGACGACATGGTGAAGGCCCAGTACCGGCTTCTCACCGAGAGCCTCGGCGTGAACCATCTGCGCCTCGTGATGGGCACCTCGATGGGCGGCATGCAGACCTGGGTCTGGGGCGAGACGTACCCCGACTTCATGGACGCGCTGATGCCGCTCGCGAGCCTTCCGACGGCGATCGCGGGGCGGAACCGGATGTGGCGAAAGATGGCGATGGACCTGATTCGCGAGGATCCCGACTGGAAGGGCGGCGATTACGCCGTGCAGCCCCGCGGGCTCAGGGGCGCGCTCGCGCTCATGCTCGTCCTCTCGGGAAGCCCCCACGACTGGATGCGGCAGGCGCCCGATCGCGCGGCCGCGGACGTGGTTGTCGAAACGTACATGGCGGATCGCCTCGCGAAAACCGATGCGAACGACCTGCTGTACGCACTCGATGCCTCGCGCGACTACGATCCGTCCCCGCGCCTCGAGAAGATCCAGGCGCCTCTTCTGGCGCTCAACTTCGCCGACGACGCGATCAATCCGCCCGAGCTCGGCCTCCTCGAAAAGGGAGTGGCCCGCGTGAAGAACAGCCAGGCCATCATCTTTCCGCTTTCGGAGAAGACTCACGGCCATCAGACGCACACCTGGGCCGATCTGTGGAAGACGTATCTCACGGAGCTGCTCCTCAGGTCGAGGAGGTGAAGGAGGGAGAATCGATGGGAGAGTCCGATCTCAGCGTGAAGATCGTCCGCTACCTCGAAACGAGCGTGGAAGGAGACCTCCTCCGAAGCGTCGGCATGATCGCGGAGGCGGTCGAGGCCGACAGAGACCGCGTTCGGGAGCTCGTCCGCGAGCTGGTGAAGAAGGGCGAGGTCTTCGAGCCGATCCCGCGGCGCTACCTTCGTCGGGAGCGTCGCATGAGCGATTCGGTCGGAACCCACGCTCCCGAGAGGCGCCGCGCGCGCCGGTAGCCGGACGCGCGTCCGATGGTCGTTTTCGGCCGAGGAGGCGGCCGCGTCGCCGGAGCTCAGCCCGCGACGCCGAGAGAGCGCGCGATGCGGCAGACGCCCTCGCGAAAGGTCTCCGGAGCGGGCAGGAGGCTGACGACCAGGAACGCTTCGAAGGGAAAGTCGAAGAAGTAGCCGGGCTGCACGAGAACGTCGTGCGATTCGAGGAGGTCGAGGACGAGGTCTTCCTCGGGGCGGACGGCGGGCACGCGCAGGCAGGCGGCCCACCCCGCGGGAACGGGCAGAACGGTCACGGGGCCGCCTTCGGGAAAGCCCGCCCGGAGCGCGCGCTCGTTGTGGAGCACACGTGCCCAGATGGCGTCGAGCGTGCCCCGGGCCTGCCCGAGAAGCCTCGGAAGGGCGAGCTGCACCGGCGTTCCAACCGAAAGGTAGGCATCCGCGATCCACTCGAGACGCTCGAGCGCGTCTTCGAGGAGGGCGGGGGGGCCGTTCGCGAACATCCAGCCGAGCTTCATCTGCGGAAGGGCCGCCGACTTGGAAAGCCCTCCGAGCGAGAAGACGAGGGCTTCCTCGGCCCCCGGGGCCGAAGCGGCGATGCGCACGTCATGGGGCCGGTCCGAGTAGCGGAAATCGACGAAGACCTCGTCGGAGATCACCGCGAAGCCGTGCTCTTTCGCGAGCGCGAAGAGCGCCGAGAGCTCCGAACCGGCGAGCGACGTCCCCGTGGGGTTGTTCGGATTCACGAGAACGACGGCCGCGACGCGGTGTCCGGCGGATTCGGCGCGCCGCACTTCCGCCTCGACGGCCGCCGCGTGAAACGCGAAGCCGTCCTCGGCCGCCAGCGGGTAGCGGCGCAGCGTGAGGCACTCCAGCTCCGCGAGCGCGTCGAGAAGGGGATAGGACGGCGCCGGCACGAGCACGACGTCGCCCGGGTCCCCGGCGAGCTTGAAGAGCCACCCGTAGGCCTCGCTCGACGAGGCCGCCAGAACGATCCGGCCGGGGGGCGCGAGCGCGCCGTGAACGGCGGCGTAGTAGTTGCTCACCGCCGTGCGCGCCGAGAGAATTCCCTTCGGGTCGGGTGCGTAGACGAGCCCCCGGGCGTCCGCGAGAGCCGCCAGCACGCGAGCATCGCGGCCGGAGGCGGCGCCGTCGAAGAGGTCGGCCTCGCCCGAGCGGAGCGCGACGGAGGTCGGGTTCGTCACCGTCAGGTCGAGGAACGGCCGCGTGCGCGCCTCGAGCGCCCGCGCCAGGCGGTTCCGTTCGCGGGGCGCTGGGGTCCGGCGCGAGAGCACGACGGGGCCTTCCTCTCAACGGCCCGAGACGAGGTCCTCCGGTTTCCAGGGGGATTCCGCGCCTCCGAGGAAGCGGTGGAACCAGTCGAGATGCGCCGCGTAGTAGAGACCCATCTCGAACGCGTTCGGCCAGTGGCCGGCCTTCTCGAGGACGATGAGACGCGAGGGCACGCCCTGCCTCCTGAGGTCCGTGAAGAACTCGAGTGACTGCGTGTAGGGCACGCGGAAATCCCTTTCGCCCGTGATCACGAGACAGGGCGTCCGGAAGGCCTTCACGAACTCCGACGGGCTCTGCGCCCGGTAGAGCGCGGGGTTCTCCCACGGCGCTCCCCCGAGGTCCCACTCGGGGAACCAGAGCTCCTCCGTCGACGAGTACATCGCGCGCAGGTCGTAGACGCCCATCATCGCGGCGAGCGCCTTGAACCGCGTCGTGTGCCCCTCGAGCCACATCATCGCGTAGCCGCCCCAGGACCAGCCCATCGCTCCCATGCGGTCCTTGTCGACGTAGGGCAGCTTCTCGAGGGCGTCGGCGACCTTTCCGACGTCCGTCATGACCTTGCCGTTCCAGTCGCCCGAGATGGCGGACGTGTACGCCTGCCCGAAGCCCGTCGAGCCGTGGGGATTCGGGAACGCGACCACGTACCCGGCGCCGGGGTAGACCTGCCAGTCGCCACGGAAGGCGTCCGCCCACTGTCCCTGCGGGCCTCCGTGGACATTCAGGATGAGCGGGTATTTCTTCGCCGGATCGAAGCCGTGCGGTTTGACGATCCAGACCTGCACGGGTCTGCCCCCGGCGCCGGGCACGAAGATCTCCTCGGCGGGCCGGACGTCGACCTCCTTCTCGAACGCCGCGTTGTGTGTCGTGAGGCGGCTTCCCATCCCGTCGCCACCCGGCCCGACTGGCAGCCGCCAGATCTCGGGAGGGCTTCCGATGCGGCGCCGCGCCGCGACCGCGAATGTCCCGTCCGGCGCGAGCGCCCACGCGTCGAGCGTCCCGATGGACGAGACGGCCCGGATCGCGCCGGTCGCGACCACGATCTCGTAGAGAGGCGTCCGGCCCTTCACGTCGGCCGTGAAGAAGATCCGCGATCCGTCCTTCGAAAACGCGAAGTCCCGAAGCGTGTCGTCGAAAGACGCGGTGAGGTCCCGGAGAACGCCGGACTTCCGGTCGAGAAGCACGAGCCTCAGGCGGTCGGCCTCGTACCGCGGCGTCGTCTGCCTCAGGAACGCGAGAAAGCGGCCGTCCGGCGAATACCGCGGCGAGCCGTCGAAGCCCGCATTCGACGCCGTGAGGTTTCTCGGGGATGCGAGCGTGGCGGCGTCGCCCGCCACCGGGACCGTGAAGACGTCGGCGTTCGTCGAGAGGGCCGGATCCGCGTCGCGGTTGGACGAGAACGCCAGCTCCGTCCCGTCCGGCGAGAGGTCGAAGTCGCGCTCCCCGCCCAGCGAGAAGACGGGGGAGTCGAAGTCGCCGGGCGTCATGTCGCGGATCGCCTTGCCCGCGTCGGCCTCGGCCAGGTCGAGGAGAAAGACGTGGGCGCGCTTCCCGTCCTTCCACTCGGTCCAGTGGCGGTAGAGAAGGGAGTCCGCGAGGTGGGCCTTGATCTTGTTCGCCTCGCGGGCGTCCGCGGCCTTCTTGTTGCAGGCGGCGTCGGCGCCGCAGGCCGGCGTCACGTCGGCCGCGAAGACGACGAAGCGGCCGTTCTTCGAGAACACCGGCCCGTTGATCCCGCCCGGGAAGCGCGTCTTCTGCTCGGCCTCGCCGCCCGCGAGCGGCAGGAAGAAGAGCTGGGGCTCGCCGGTGCGCGTCGAGACGAAGGCGAGGGCTTTCCCGTCCGGCGAGAAGGCCGGATGCTCGTCGAGCGCCTCGCCCGACGTGATCTGCCGGGGATTCGCGCCGTCCGCGTCGATACGCCAGAGCGCGGCGGTCCTCTTCTTCGCCGCCCAGTCGTTCGTCGCGACGGTGTAGACGACGGTCCTGCCGTCGGGCGAGATCGCGGGCTCGGCGACGCCCTTGACGCGGTAGAGATCCTCGAGCGTGAACGCGCGGCGCGAGTCGTCGGCGGGGGCGGCGGGGGCGGCGAGGAGGAGGAGAAGAAGGGCGGTGGGGCGAATGGTCATGGCCCGAGTCTATCGGGAAGCCCCACCGTCCCCCCGGTCAGGCCTTCTTGAGGAGCCTCACGATCGCGACGAGGATGACGGCCCCGACGAGGCGCACGAGGAAATCGCCCAGGAGGCCGCCTGCCACGAGGAAGCGACCGAGGAGAAAGCCTCCGAGCCAGCCTCCCACGATTCCCAGCAGGATGTCTCCGAGGAGACCGTAGCCTCCGCCCTTCATGATCTGTCCGGTCGCCCAGCCCGCCAGAGCGCAGAGTGCGAGTTCCACGATCCACATGGCGTCGTCCTCCAGTGCGCGGAATCCTATCCCTCGTTCCTGTTACATTCCCGCCCCCATGGCCGAGCAGTACATCTTCACGATGCAGAACCTCCGGAAGGTCGTCCCGCCGCAGCGGGAGATTCTCCGGGGCATCTACCTCTCGTTCTTTCCGGGCGCGAAGATCGGCATCCTCGGGCTCAACGGCGCGGGCAAGTCGACCGTTCTCCGCATCATGGCGGGCCTCGAGAAGGAGTTCACGGGCGAGGCGTACCCGGCCGAGGGGACGCGCATCGGGTATCTCTCGCAGGACCCGCAGCTCGACCCAAAGAAGACCGTGCTTGAGAACGTCGAGGACGGCGTCAAGCGGGTGAAGGAGCTCCTCGAGCGCTTCGACGAGCTCGGCGAGAAGATGGGGGAGAGCCTGCCCGAAGCCGAGATGGAAAAGGTCATGGCCGAGTACGGCAAG
>Ga0335081_10012180_pt1 | contig 13938 bp, 22 predicted proteins | sample Lox_Sample_35_FD_206713 | JGI IMG/M metagenome (GOLD analysis project Ga0335081, IMG submission 206713) | Soil microbial communities from Loxahatchee National Wildlife Refuge, Florida, United States - Lox_Sample_3.5 | ecosystem: Environmental > Terrestrial > Soil > Wetlands | place: USA... | reverse complement strand
CCACCCAGGCCCTCGCCGCCCCTCGTTCAAAGCCCCGCAGGAGCGCCAACAAAAACCACGGAAACAGGCCCACGATCTCCTCTCGACTCGCCGCCACCCAGAACAGACCGCACTTAAAACCGTGGTCTCACCCGTCTATCCGCCTCTCAGCTAGGTAAGAAGGCGGCGGCGACAACTAAAAGCGGTCTACCCCTACTTCGGACCTCCTCTCTCCACTCAGATATCCTTATTCGATTCCGACTGAATGCTTCTTGTGCCCCTCTCAATACACACATCTATGGCCAAGGTCTTCAGCGGCGTTTTCGCTGTTGTCTGCTGAGATACAGAAGGAGCTCGACCCTACGCACTAGAGTCCGTGCTTGTCCTTCTGATTTCAATAACGGTTTCGCATTTATCGGTTTTCCTGCACCCTATCCATCCTAGCACTCTACAGCTCGGAATCATAGACGGCGAAGTTCAAAAAGTTTTAACTACAGTCCCTTTTTCGGTCGAACAGTTTTTTTGTTCTATCAGTGCGCGCCTGTCCATATTCCGGCCCTAGAAGGTTAATTCCGCTATCGTGTAACAATTTTTATTTGTCCTCTGTTGGTACAACATCCCAAGGATCGAAGAAGAGATTTTTCTGCTCATCGCCGTACTTGTTGAAGAACCGAGGCGCGGAGTTGAATTCCTCCAGTCGACTCGTTCTTCCGTCGTCGCATTTCCCAGAGCACCTCTTCCTATCCATCCTTCCGCAGTAGCGACAATCCTCCCATCTCTCCGGTCAAACACTCCCCGCCCCCCATCGTCCGCGTACATCAGCAGCATGTACCTTCCCTCATCGGCAACCTCATTACCACCACTGGCACTCCACCTCGGAAACCTCCCTGGATTCGAATTCTCCTCCGATCGAGAAACTCCGATCTCCAACCCACCGTCGGGCGTCTTCTCCGTCACTTCGGCCGCAACCTCCGCACTGTCATCCACCTCGATCTCCCCCTTGAGTCTTCACTCCGCCACACCGGTCAACCAACCAACCCCAGTATGCCGTCGACCAAGTTCAAACCATGTTTTTCAACGTGCCCCCACCTTCCCTCTGGCCAAACCCGTTTCAGTTACTCGAGTTTCACCGCCACAATGCGTGTTCCCTGAAGGCTTTCAGAAATGCTCATTTGTCGATAGCCTTGTTGGTCTGCAGCTTGTCTGTGTACCTTGCTAAGTGTAGACACTGGAGCCTTGATCATTGAAACCATATGGCCTAATCAAACCCTTCCGATCCTGAACTTGAAAGTATTGCCCCTGCGCGTGTTCATCCAGGAAACTATCCGTCGCTCGCGGACGTCATTCTTCACATTGCAGCTTGCGCTGTACTACTTGTTGCGAATCAAGTCTGCTGTCATCGACTTTGAGACGAAGAACCCTGAATGGTTCAATGGACCCTGCAACTTTGGACGAACAGCTTCGAAGCATCCGATTGGTTGTGGTCGACGTATGTTTTTGGCTGCTGTCATTGTCGCTTCCAAGTATTTGCAGGACCGAAATTACTCGAATCGAGCATGGGCCAAGATCTCTGGCCTCTCGGTCAAGGAGATCAACGCCAACGAATTCGTCTTTCTCAATATTGCAAAGTATGATTTGTATGTTGGAGATGCATTGTTCAAGCGATGGAGTAATATCCTGCTGAACCACGTCATGGCGACGGTTTCGGTCACGAGCGCTGCCTCGTCTCCAGTGACCCCGTCTATCGGGCTTCAAACACCACCGCTGACGCCCATCATGTCACCAACATCGACCAGTCCCACGTCGACTACTCTACCTGCTCCAAATTCCCTTCGAATTGCACTGGCACAGCGATTCTGCGATGCCATCCGCGCCCTCTCGCCTCAATTGACAGAGAGCGAATTAGCCTCCCTCCACGTCCTGGGATTTCAATCTCCTCAACAGAAACCCATGTCACCTCCCCCGTCTCGAAACGGTTTGGGACAAACGATCCAAATGAACGGACCCATCCCTGTCTTCCCCCTTAACCCGCTCCTATCCCAAACCCGAGTTTCATCCTCCTGTGAAATATCCCCTCCCACCTCGAGTGATTCGGCGAGTGACTCGGACGGCTGGTCACCGAGATCAAATGTATCATCAGCTTCATCGAATGATTCAACCAACAATATATCCCCTCGAGCCAACTTGGGAAGGACATATCTTAAAACCATTGGTTGTCCGTTACGAAATTCAACCACCAATACCGTTAAATCGCAGATTACTGCCACCAGATGCCTCGGCACGAAGCGATGTGCATCCCCACTCTCCATCATTGCCGCATGCAATGATCGACAACGAAATAGCCACCCCCTCTCCCAATCCCCCATGCATATGGAGGACGTTCGCGCGACGACTCCTCAACTGCCGACCCCGGAGGAAATATCCACATCCTCATCTGATGAAGATCAGGATTGGTCTTCAACGGCTGGAACCATTGACCCCAAGCTATTGCAACTCAATCCTAGCACTCTAACTGCCATCAGGGGCTTGTGCGATTTGAGTCAACGAGCTACTGTCTTTGAGCCGCCGTTGCCTCCACCACCAGGGATGAAAAGGACGTTCAGTAAAAGTTACAGCATGGGCAATGTACAGTCAGAAGCTGAATATGTCGCTTCAAAGAGACGGAGGGGTGCGATTTCCGATCAAACATCAGCGAGATTTTTGTAAAGGGGATTTCCAGATCGGCTCTTCGTTGTTCTTCGCTTAGGTATCTTTTTTGTTTTTTCCCTCATACCGGGAAGTGGAAACCAGAGTGGCTCTTTTCGCGAAAGATGGTTTTGGGAGTTTGATTTTAGGTATACGGCTATTATCTCTCTATGATCCGAGATCTTCCTGCCTCTGTTGGTTGTTCGTTGGTTTTATCTATTATTATCCCATCCGTTGGGCTGCTTTTAGTTGGTTTGTGATTTCAAATATAGCATCTCGTTGACTACTATCACTATCCTCCTACTATTATTATCACCGTTTTCCGCTCTAGAGCGTTCTACCTTTTATTCTTACCGCTGGAACGGGGCACTCGCGTCTTGTTTTTACAGTTTTCCGCATTTTTCTATGTTATTTTCCATTGTACTATTATTGTTATTGGCTTTCATTTGGCGAGGGACACCATTCGAGTTATTGAGAATACAGTAGTATTTTCACTCAACCGAAGCTGTTTGACCAAATCAAATGATCCAGCTTAAGCCTCGGATATCCTTCATTCTATTATTACGGTTTGTACATTATGATTGTTCATTGTATAGGCATTGGCTTGCCAGCCACCCAATCCAGGAATCGTTGCCACCGTCCAGGTCGCCCTCGCGGCAAACCATCCTTATCCAACCTCTCTCGAAACTTGGAATAATACTCCGGCACGGCCTGCGGCTTCATGAACCCCTCACTCAACTTGTACTGCGCGGAAATTCAGCAGCGCCAGAAGGGGAAGTGGCTTACATGACTCCGCAGTCGATTCGAAAGGATGATTTTCATGGCCGCAGACTGATAGAAGGTGTGTCGTTCATCGAAGTTCGGATTCTCTGGGGTGAGCGGTTTGAGGTTCCGGATGGCTCGGCCGGGACGGAGCGGGTCTTCGGGCCATGCCTGAAATAATCGATTGAAGACCTCGTAGACCTGGGCTTTGGATGGGGCCGCTCTGAGAGCCGACGGTTTCTTGGGCATTGAAGTTCGGCGAGGCGCTTTGAAAGGGGCTTTTATAGGGTTATTTGATATTAGGGCTGATATCGTAGCGGCCAAGCCCGCACATACATACCAGCTTAGGGACTTTTCGAAAACATAGAACAAAAATTGGGGAAATAGATGGATATAGATACAGTGAATTCCTCTCTTTTTACTTCAAATGCTCTACCGGAGCATCAAGCTCCGCAGAAAATTAAATCGAGATTATTTCCCCGTGCTTCCAAATCCTCCGATTCCTCGCTCAGTCACGCTCAAGGACTCAACTTCGACAATAGGTGGAGTGTGAATCCTCTCCAAAACAAGCTGGGCAATTCTATCTCCCTCGGAGACTAACCGTGAGCCAAACGCGAATACAATTGGGAAGAAAAATACTCTTGAAATCGACATCAGAATGATTGAACAAGAGAACTTTGACCGGGCCACGATAGTCCTCATCGATTACTCCAGCGCCAGTATCAATGAAATGCTTCACAGCTACACGTCAGCTTTTTTTCGGGATTCGGAATGAATTGGACCTAATCCCGAACGGGGCGCGACGCGTCCGTATGTGCCCGCGGGACACGCAATCGACAGGTCGGTGGAAACAAGAGCCTTTCCCTTGGCAGCCACAATCGTATCCTCAGCCCTGCTGGTCAGACGCCGTACCTTCAAAGCTGCATCGAGAAAAACGCGCGTCGGCAACCTGAACTGGGAGGGGGACTCACGAATAAAGATCATATCCGGCAGACATAGGACTGCCACGAGTGGGGAGACGGCCCTTCGGGGACAGCTTCTGCACGAGAAGCCGCGGCTGCTCGGGTGCTTTCGGGGGAATGGCAGGAGCCGGTGTGGGCGAGCTGACTCGGGGAGACATTGCTTTGGGCATCTTCGAGTGGGGAGGATTGTCGGAAGCGCCAGTTATCGTCCGGACGCGGTTGAAACCGAACGCGTGGGTTGGGTGTGAAATTATCCGCCTCCCGAACGTCGGAAAGCTGCGCATCACATTACCTCAAGTACTGCGAGTGCAGAAGAGTGAGCTGATGGAGGCCCCTATCAATCCGAACTGGCGATGCTACGTTGATTGACGGCAGGTTAGACGGAGTTCCTGCTCGATGCTGGACGCCGTTACATAATATTATTTACGTAAACCCGTCTGCCCATATCTGGAGTCATCATTGTCTACTTCATCCCAATTGGTTTCATCAGGTCCACTCCTCCGTGTCAGGTATAGCGCAGTTTCGGCAAGATCGAATATCCTGGATCAAGAGACCGAAAAAGGATAAATGAGCTATGCTATGGAGAAATTGACGCAACAGAGATCATTATGCCGAATGACGCAGCCCATACGAGTTGCTGAGTGGCGGGTGAATTCCTTCACTGCCTCGAACCAAGGGGAAGGAAAATTTGGTGTGAGATGCTGCAATTTGATACTATAAACTATCTTCAAAAGTCCAAGGTATTCATTTTGTGTTACCAATCAGAATTGCGTGACTTGCTTCATACAAGGCGATCAATTCTTTAACCAGTTTTGTCACCTCCATTTGTCCCCGATGCTACTCATCCTCAAAAACGTATATTATCATAACTGAATGGATGTCTCAGAATCTTAGATTATCAGTCACAGCGTCCTTTGTCCGAGTGATTAAAGTTCTCGTCACGTAGTTCGGCTGAAATTACCTCAAATTCGCAGATGGTTTTTAAATTATCGGCCGGGCGGATTTCCGCTGCGCCGCCGCTAAATTTGTGTCTGGCGCACAGGCAATCAGTCGCAAGATAAAACCGGGTCTGCGACCGTTCGCGGTTCCCACTCTATATGCCGCCACACATGACCTCTTGCACGTACCCCGCCAATAGTAATATATTTACCACCCCCCCGGAAGTTCGCGCCAATTCGAAGGTTTCCCACGTTACATAAATAAATTCGCTCATCCGGGGGGTTGACAACATTCTTACGTTTGAGTGGCATAAAAGGCGAGAACCATTCTGGATGTCCCAGGCCAGTCCAGGCATGGCAGAACATTCTTTCATGACGACGCGAGCTCCGGTCGCTGACGACGCAGTGTCCATACGCTCATTTGACACCGTCCTTCCCTCCTATTCCGAGGCAACCCTGCCCCGTTACTCGCCCCCCGTAAATCGGGCGGTCCAGTTTGCGCGACCTTCGAGTTCCCCTCCTCGTCCCGCAAGCCGACTTCCGCCCGTTCCCAAACCACAAATCTTGTCGATTTCCCAATCGAATCTTCCTCGACGCTTTACGGGACCGTTGTCACATTCGTGGGCCCCAAAATCCAATAGCCGGCCCGCACCTCCGAAACAGCGAAAACGCTCCGCGGATCTCAACATTTGTTTTACGAGTCGGCCGCCTGCCGAAGTCTTGGCTCATGGAGATACATCTGAAGCCCCAGTCATCAACAGACGGAGGTCCCCTCCTCGTATCCATGGACTTAGCTTCGACGACCAAGTTCGTATGCGCGAACTCGATGAGTTAACACGGGCAATCTCGCTTCGGAATGATGCTCAGCAGGGGTATCCGCGGGCTCTGCCTCAAGTGACGGGGTCAGCCCGTCGGGAGTCAGGTTTGTTGGGCGATGAGTGGGATAGGTTAGCTGCAGAGGCGCAAAGGGAGGAAATCGTTCTTCGCATTATGGAATTGGAAACACAATGGGAAGATCGGCAGCAACTGCTTGAAACCAGCACGACGTCGCTCTATGACGATATCATATCTATGCAGACGATGCTTACGGCGCGGCGGACCGACGTTTCGGAAACTCTCGCTGGTCGAGTCGCGAAATTGCGTCGACTCAAACAGGACGGTGTCAAGGTTTCACGCGTGCAGAAAGATCAGATTAAGGCTGACATGATGGCCATGAAGTCGGAGATTGCGTTCCTCGAGCAAAAGGCTGGCGAATTAGGGAAATTGGCAGATAAGGTCAAGGCGGATATTGCCAGACGCGGCGCCCTTGAAGATGAAAGTAAGAATTGGGACATTTGGATGGGAACAACCGGGAAATAACATGTCGGCCATCTGCGAAATTATCTGTTGAAAGTTATATTTATATCGTTCGGGTTGGGGAGAAAGCGAATAGCTATGCATTGGGTTGTAAATTGTTTACTTCCCCGCGAAGTGCTGTGATACTGCTAAATAAATCGGTCCGCTCATTGTATTGATATAATCATTCCTCTCCTTTGCGTAATCCTTATCCAAATCTGATAATCGATGCACCTCAACCGTATCTCCCGTACGAACCAGAATCTCAGGATCAATGGTACGTATCTTGAGCTTGAGATTCAACACAATCTCACCGTCCTCAGGCCCAGAAACGATGGTAAACGTAGTACGATCGTTGACATATCGGGTCTTCTCATCAATCTCCTTAATACCACACGTAACGATCTTATCCCAAAATTCACGATCCGTACCAGTCCACAACTCATCCTTGCGAATAACCCCGTGAGTCAAAGCAAGACGAATCGCATCTCCTGCAAATGTGTACAATCCCGCGTGATGAGGATTCGCCCATGCAAGCATGTCACAGCGCATGTACCCCCTGGCAAGATCCCGTGCAAGCACAATATCAGAACACATAATTCGTCCGTCGTGAACAACGAATTGTCCGATAATCAAACGTACATGCTCGTTGGAAAATACGTTAAATGCAACCATATCCCGCAATCCGTAATCTAATCTGTCTGCACACAATAGTGGAGCAGGCTGTTCGAGAAGTGTCCAGACCCCCGGTTCCTCACTTGTGATACGCCGCCAGTCATACCCGAATTGCGAAAGGATCTTAGGGATGGCGGTTGTTGCGACGTAATCGTCCTTCTCAACCTCGTGGATGACGTACCCAAACGCATAATCCGCGACGTGCGAAAGCACGGTGTGACTGATGTCATGGAGTAGAGCAGCAATTTGCTGAGACAAATCGTCTGGTGCAAGAATACGAACGAGAAGCATCGCGCCAAGTGAATGCTCGAAACGACAGACGGAAGGACGGACTTTGTTGACATTGACGACGGGCGTGATTCCGTGTTGATGAATTCCACGGAGGCGTTGGAAGGAAGCATCGTTGATGAGATGAAGCAAGACGGGTTCTGTGATGGTGAAGTCACCATAGAGGACATCCTTCACGCGCAGAGTGTGGAGCGATGGCCAGTCGACATGTTGCCGCGGACGAAAGGGCATGGGCTCTTCGATGTCATTAGGAGCGGTAGGTATCCCGTCAAGTAGACTGCCCGCAATCATCGTGGGACCAAGCGGATGCACCCGTCTAAAAGCTGAGGACAAGAACGGTGCTTGAGAATCTGTCAGCCTGTCCCCGTGGGGAACCAGTCTACTCGATCTATGACGCAAGCGATAACGCGGATAAGTTTTCCAAATGCAGTAGGCCGAAACACACGGCGTAGAAGATATCTTGACAAGCGAACTGCTATGTAGAAGGGGAACTCGCATTCGTGCCGGCTCTGTCACTGCATCACGGCTGCTGCCCGCAGCGGTTGACTCTCGCTTTGTTGACGTTTAGTGTGAAGCGGGCAGACAGCCGCCGTAGTCCTAGCAACCGCCCCTTCGAGTCATACATCCGCCAAGGTCACACCACACCGCTGCAGATGCTGGTCGCAGTAAGCGACCCGCCAGAGGGTTGTGACAGGCCAATTCTTCCTTCCCTTGGCCATATTCCGGACTCCGACGGACTGGCGAGTCATCTGTCGACTTTCGTCGGTCTCAATGATAGTCCCCACGAGATCGCTCGACGTCCCTTGGTCCGACAATAAGCAACTACGATCGTTAGATGGAGTGAGTCAGAGACACAATTGACAGATTGCTAGCGCGCACAATGTCCACTTTTGCGAAGACGACTTTCAACTCCAAGAACTATCTGAATTATCGTCCATATTACACCAACTTATTGTACAAGATCATCTATGATTATCATAAACTTCCGTTCGGTACAGCCGTCGATCTGGGATGTGGTCCGGTAGGTTGTGCCTCGGGGTCGTGGTTGATTCTGTAGGGAATTGTGACGGAAGAGCTGAGCAAGAAATTCCATAAAGTTATTGGAACAGACCCGTCATCGAAAATGCTCGCCGCAGTACAGGTTCCAGAGCCGACAAACGGAAATCAGCCCATCGAATACAGAGTCGCATCGGCAGAGGACTTGTCCTTTATCGAGAATAACAGTGTCGATATGGTGACTGCCGGGCAAGCAGCCCATTGGTTCCACTACGAAGAAGCCTTTCCTGAGATAGCGAGAATCCTCAAACCAGGAGGAACCTTGGCATTCTTCTGTATCCCCGTCTCATTATAGCCGCTGATAAAGGCCAGGTTATGGAAACTTCCAAATTGTCGGACACCGCGATTTGACGCCCCGCATGCGCAAATACGTCTATGGCGGGCCCGGATCTCTCGGCCCATACTGGGAAGAACCTGGTCGTAGCATTGTCGTATCACTGTATCGCGACATCCATCCTCCAACGGCCCTATTTCATGACGAGACAAGACACTTTTTTCCTCGCGATAATGAATCTGGCGACGGCGAACAGATTGTGAAGCTCGCCGGGACGATGACGTTCGAGACCATGTATTTGTATGCGAAAACTTGGTCGTCTTATCATGGTTGGCGACAGGCGTTTCCGGATAGGAAGAGTAGAGAGGCGGGTGGAGATGGGGATATTTTGGATGAAATGTTTGATGAGTTGAAGGAGGTCACTGGCTGGAATGAGACGTATGAGTTTGATGTTGAGTGGAAATCTGGAATATTGTTGGCAAGAAAAGGAGATATATAGATGATTTCTGGCTTCGAATCCTTTTTTTTTTTTTTTTTTTTTTTTTTTTTTTAAAAAAGAAAAAACATTATTAACCCAAACGTAAAAAAAAAAAATAACAAAATGAGTTATTTTAAAGACCCGGATTGAAAATAAATTTTTTTATTTGGCTACCAAATTTTTTTTTTTTTTTTTTTTTTTTTGTGTTTTCCTCTCTCTACTCCGTTATTACGCCTAGCGTACTAGACACAATTAGCCTAGTCCTGTATTTGAATGCCCGGTCTTGATCATATCTTTTTGAATTGGCGCGAAGGACGCAAGAGCCCGCCCAGGGGCAGGTTAAGAAATCATGAGTGCTGTGGAGTTCACTTGGTCTGACGTTCCGGTATCGCCGAAACAGCCGACTTGTAGCGGAATCTTCACATGTTCATTATTTTGGACCTGTAAATCTAGAAGTACCTTGGAAAATTGTCAGACAATGTCGGTGAATATTTATCCTTCCGGGAAATGCAAGGACTGAAAGGTCAGACGGATCTTCCTTTGATTTCATGTTCTGATACCTTAGTCCAAGTAGATGTAGAGCAAGTGACGTAACTGCCGGCAGCTTCCCCTGAATATCTACGTATCCAACTGAGTGTTTCAGCAAAGGGTCATCACGTGCACGGAGCTGGGTAATTAAACACCCGATGGCATCTTGCGTTCGTCCGACCTCGGAAATCTCTATCGCGTCATCATAGAATCAAGGGTAAAAGCGGGGGAATGTCAAATTTTCCCGAGGCCTAGGTTGACAAGCGAGAGTCTCCGAGGACAGGCGAGCCGTCATCACATATCTCCGAGATGTGATTTGCTTGATTTCAGACCCGGGGCGGTCAGAACCGGTAACAGAAATTTTGTTTCCGACACAGACGGTGTATGGACTTCACATTTTCCTACGAAACTACCTAAACTGCAAAAAGGTCCTCGTCTTATAACCCCCGCTCCGCTAGTGTACAAGGTTGGTAAAAAAGCCCCAAGAGAATACACAAATTGAAATCCACACAAACACCACATTCTCAAAACCAGAAACATTCCGACACACCCAAACCGCGAAGCAAATAAAAAGAAGACAAAGGAAAATAAAGGAGGAAGATGGAATGATCAACGAAGGCATATGAGTTACATAACCGGAGAGGCAACGAGAGGACATCAGTCCACTCCCGCGCTTCTTTCAACGATTCCGGATTCGAAGTACCATCTGCACTCACCGACCGAAGGGTAACTACAGGGAAAAAGCAGTTGATATACAAAGGTAGAAGGAAAGAAAAAAAAAAAACAGAAAGTAAAACAAATAACCCTGAATGAAAAGGAGAAGCCACATTCACTGCTCGTGCCCCAGATCTCAACATACTATCACAAAGATAAAAAACAAAAAAAGAAAAAAAAAAAAAAACAAAAAAGGAAGGAAAACAGCAAGAAGCGCCAGTGAGTTCGTATGCCCTTTACACCTCGGTCGAAAATTCCTGGGAAGTGGAAAAAGATACTTGAACCGACCGGTTGACGAAACTTCACGTCTCGTCCCACTTTCCCCCTCCAAACCTGTTGTACAATGATGATATCATCCAAATCTTTTTTGACTTTCCGTTTTCCAGACTTTTAACCTGATTTATTGATAGGAGGCCATCTCCAAACGTTCGATCGAGCGGTAGCAAGGTTATTGTTGTTCCTGTATATTTCCGGTATTGACAGGTGGCGCTCCTTCGTTGGCTCTGTTTCCATTTCCACATCCTTTTACCAAGATATGTCTCTATTGAATAAGTTCCTTGTTCAACTGAGGGCGCAACTACCTTCAGAGCGTCTTTCCGTGAGAAACTCTTGTCACAGCTAGGACAAGGGAAAGGTTTAACAGCCAGGTGAATTCGCTTATGGCGTTTCAAATCATGATTTCGATTAAAACTTTGTGGACATTGGTCGCATTTGAAGGGTCTGTCCTGGTTGTTGACGACCATTCCTCCGCTCCCTGGACGCATCATTCCACCTGGTCTGGCATAGGGACTATTCCGCAGGCCCGGATCCGTTGAAGTGTGCATGGGAGGTGAACTAAACCGCCAACTAGAGGATGATGGGCCTCCAACGTACGGCTGACTTGAGGGATAAGATGAGGGAGGCTGCTGGTACGGTGGTTGATATTGGTGGGACATGTGTGCCGGTAGGGGACGAGTTAACGGAGGGGGGAGATTTGAGTTTTCTTGCATTGAACCAGTAGGTGGCTGGCTATACTGGAAGTAAGCATTGCCATACGGGGTGCCGTTCGAGGAGCCTGAGGATTGGTAAGATGGGGCGTGCTGTGGCACCATGGCGTTATGCTGTTGGAGAGGTGGCAGATTTGCCGGGGGATAACTCTGGTAATGCCCCTGCTCTCCTTGATGCTGTCCTGATTGTCCATACAACGACGAGCCTTGTGGCGCAGGGAGATATTCACCCTGATAAGGGCTGTTATTTCGCGAATCGCGTGACGGGGGCGAATGTGGAGATCCGCCATAGGTGTTGTAAGCGGAGCTGACAGGTTGCATCGGATAAGCATTTGAGCTAGGAGACATTGCCCTGTATGAACCGCCAGGAGAATTTGTATTCGGGTTCGGTTCGCTCATCGATATCGAGTATTGGTGAGGTGCTGAGGTCGGCCAAGTACTTTGGGAACTGTAGGAATAGCCTGAATAACCGCTGGAAGGAGGATAGTGTTCGCCCGGAGGAGGGGTAGGTAAACTGCTGCCTAAGTTTGATGCAGAAGGTGAAAAAGAACGGGAAACTTGGGGAAGCGAAAACGGTGGAAGACTGTCTGTTTGCGGACGACGTGGTTGTTCAGAAGGAGCACTCGTGCTCATAGATTGGTATGAAGATTTTGATGTCGGTGAGGATCCCCTCTCGTCGGTCGGGGGTGTCGGTAAGGTTGTGGCGACAGATGAAGCGACAGGATTCAGCTGACTTTGGGCGAGACTGTTCATATGCTGCGATTGAACATACACTTGTCCAGAATGCAGCAAGCGACCCTAGAGATTTATGTACACAATCTGATCGTGCTTGCTGGGGTAGACAGGTTCAGGGGACTGAGCGTTCGGAACGGGGCTGGATGACGGGATGGGATTTTAATGCAATGTCGCAAGGGGTCCGGCGGGCGTCCGTTGGACGGGTGTCGATCGGGAGCACAGGGGAGCACAGAAAAATGAACCCTGATAAATTTGCTGGATGGGGAATGTGGCAAGTGGGCGTCAACGGATGGCTGAAGGAGGAGAGGAGGGCGTTGTGATGGGCTTGTTAGATATTGTTAGGCTGAACACGCGCCTGGACGACGACGCAGTATTAAAAATGTTCCTGGAGGAGGAAGGCAGAGACCGGAGAAAGGTCGTGACTTATAGATGGACCGGGTCGGACGAGATACTCCTTGGAAAATAGCTACGATTTATTAGCGGCGAGTCTTGTGAAAAAAGGAATGTTTTTGCCATTACCAGGGGTCACGTTGCGGATTGGGCACTTTTTTGGACGACGGGGATTTCGTCACTTCAAGAAATGACCCGTCCGCGAAAAGTTAAAACAAGGAGCGTTGGATACCGGGTCTCAAGACGTGGGGTGAAGAAGCACGAGAATCTCTTGCGGTGTCCGAGATTCGGGTCTGGGTTCGAATTATCAATGTGTGTGCGAGGTATTTGTGTTTGGCGCGAGCTCGGTCCGCTCTGTTGCAGATTGATAGCTCCGCCTGGGGGGGGGGAAGACGTCGGGTGTAGCGCGCCTTTGGCAAGATAGCGGCGATGGCAGGTCGGCCGCTCAGGGGCAGTGGAGATGGCCGATAACACGCTCAATGGCTTGGCTTGAGGGTGGTGGTGTCGCGGAGGGGAGCGAAGAAGGTTTTGTGGGCGATGGTGGTGGTGTTGGTGGTGGAGGTCTGGCGGCCGGTCCAAAAAGGTGTGGGAAGGTGGCGGCGGACGGGATTATTATAAAAAAAAAAAAAAAGCGCCCTCGAAAATATTTGGTTTTTGGACCCCTCCTTAGGGAAGTTTATATTAAAAAGTTGGGAATTTTAAAAAGCAAACCGACTGCGTACCACACCCCAACACTCCATAAGTACTTAATGCATACATGCATAAAAAAGCAGTGAGGCTCCTTCGGAAAACAGGACGCAAACCCAAAAGACTCCATTGTCCATAAGAAATCTAGCGATAGGCCAATCTTCCATTAAGTTGTGTTTAAAAACAAATTCATTTTACCAAATTTTATAATTTCATTCCGTAGCTGCTGGAGCGGTACCAAAAAGGAAAAGAAAAGAAAGGATTTAAAAAATAAAAAATAAAAAGAACTATTTACATCCAGTAGGCTGGATTTTTTCCAGGGCTTTTCCTCAGCTCCGATGTCCTTAGTTCCCGAAACGAACGATGCCCTTCGAACGAACGAGACAGACAGCAGCTCACAAACATCTCGAGATGGTGAAGAGTGTGTCTTAATCACATGTCTAATCACTTCCAACACTTATAAGAT
>Ga0335081_10012179_pt1 | contig 13940 bp, 11 predicted proteins | sample Lox_Sample_35_FD_206713 | JGI IMG/M metagenome (GOLD analysis project Ga0335081, IMG submission 206713) | Soil microbial communities from Loxahatchee National Wildlife Refuge, Florida, United States - Lox_Sample_3.5 | ecosystem: Environmental > Terrestrial > Soil > Wetlands | place: USA... | reverse complement strand
CGATCCGCTTCTTCGGCTTGATCCGCGCCAGGCATGCGAGCACGTGCTCGAGGTCCTCGCGCGCCGCGACCCGGGTCTCGGGCGTCGGGCTGCCGCCGGTCAGCTCGTCGAAGAACCAGCCGTCGACGATCGTCGCGGGCCGCCGGCCCTGGCGACGCAGATGCTCGTACGCGCGGTTGATCGCGATGCGGTGGATCAGCGTGCCGAGCCGCGCCTCACCGCGGAACCGCGGAAGCGCGCGATGCAGCGCGAGGAACACGTCCTGCGCGAGGTCCTCGCGCTCCGCGATCGGCCCGAGGATGCGGGTGAGCCGGCGGTAGACCGCGGCGACGTGCGTGCGATAGATCGCGGCAAACGCGTCGGGATCGCCGTCGCGGTGGCGCGCGATCAGTGCGGCGTCGGCATCGGGCGGCGCGGACGGCTCGCGGCTGCCGAACGTCGCGAGCATGGCGAGCGCGCCGATCACAGCGCGACCTCCAACCCGATCGCGAGCCACGGCGCGAGCTGCGGCGTGGTCAGCACGGTCGCGCCGTCCAGCTGGTACTGGCTGCGGGTGGCGAACGCGTCGGCGCCCGCGGCGACCAGGCCGTGCATGCCGGGAAGGATCGGCACGCGCAGCCGCGCGCTCGCGCCGGCACCGAGCAGCATGGTCTGATCGCCCGTGCCGGTCGTGACCAGCAGCGGCATCGCGACCAGCCCGGCGCGCAGCTCGAGCCAGCCGGCGCGCAGCCCCGCGCTCGCGCGCACGATGCCGGCGACCAGCTCGACCGGCCCGCCGATCGCGTCGCCGCCGCCGACCTCGAACGCCGCGACGAAGCGCCCGCGCGGGATCGCGAGATCGAGCGTGACGCCGCCGATCGCGTTGTCCCATGCCGCCGCGCCGCCGAGCACGGCGAGCGTCGCGGGCTGGTGATGCGGCAGCACGGGCGGCGCCGCGAGGTCGTCGAGCAGGAGGTCACTCGCCGCGAGCGCGACCAGCCGCGCCGCGGCCGCGCCGGTGAGGCCGCCGAGCGGGACGTCGCGCGCGCCGCCGCGGGCATCGATCCGCACGCCGCGATCGGTCGCGGTGATGCGGACGTGCAGCGGCGCGCCGTCGGGAGCCACCCGCACCCGCAGCGCCGCGACCAGGTCGCGGCTGTCGAACGGCGCACCCGAGGCCTCGACCACGATCGACCGCTCCGCGCCGGCGCGATGGGCGCCGCACACCAGACACAGTCCGACCAGCAACTTCAGGCTCACGCGACTACTTGGTCGCCGATCCACCCACCTGCAGGAAAAATTCTTTTCGGCGGCCGGAGCGGCGACCAGGCACGCGGAGGAAGTCATGCGATTGCTCATCATTCCGGCCGTGTTCGCGCTCGCTGCGTGCTCGCTCTACGAGAGCTCGCAGGACAGTATCGCGCGCAAGCACGGTCCCGACGCGGGGATTTCTCCGGTCGACGCCCCCCACCACTGCGGCCAGCCGGACGCGGGCAGCAACTATTATCCGGATGCTGGCTGCTGTTTCGGGCTCGACGCCGGATCCGGATGGGGCGTCGATGCCGGGTCGGGATACTGGCCGCCGCCCGATGCCGGGTACGCGGTCGACGCCGGCTCGAACTGGTGGGAGGTCGACGCCAGGTGATTCCGATCGACGCGCGGTGACGCGCGCGCGCGGCGCCAGTAACGTCGCGCGGTGATCGAGCCCTCGCGCTACCGCCAGGAAAATGGCGAGCCGTGTGTCGACGTCAAGCTGAAGACGATCGAGCAGCTGTTCGACAACCGCGATCCTGCGCCGTTTCGCGAGCGCGATCTCGATCCGGATCTCGCGGACTACCTGCTCGATGCCGGCGAGGACCTGCTGGCCGCGCCCCGGCTGCGGATCGTGTTCTGGCTCGACCGGCCGTGCCCGCCGGGCGAGATCGAGCAGGCGGTGCGCGCGCACTTCGAGGACGTGATCGCGCGCAACCTCCGCACCCGGCGGCGCCGGCGGCGCACCGGCCAGGTCGCGCTCGCGCTCGCGCTCGTGGTGGTGACCGCGCTGGTCGGGTTGTCGCGGCTGATCGCGGGCGCGGTGCCGGGCGAGCTCGGCCAGGGCCTCAAGGAGGGCCTGGTGATCGCGGCGTGGGTGGTGATGTGGCGGCCGGTCGAGACGCTGATCTACGACTGGATCCCGGCGCGCCACGAGCGCAGCGTCGCCGCGAAGATGCTCGCCGCCCCGATCGACGTGCGCGGCGGCGGCGCCTAGCGCGCGCGCATCCGGTTGTTGCGCGGCGCGTGCTCGACCTCGGCCAGCCCGAGCACCTCGAGCACCGGCGGGAGATAGACGCCGAACCGCCCGCGGAAGCCCTTCTTGAGGCCGTACCAGCCGCCCACCGGGTTCTGCGCCGAGCGGCCCCAGCTCTCGACCGAGCCATCGGGCGCCGGCTTCTGCTCGTCGGCGCCGCCGAGCGCCATCCAGTCGCCGTGCTGCTTGAGCATCGCGTGCAGATCGGCGATGCAGCGCAGGTGGTAGCGCAGCTCGGTCGAGCCGACCTTGCACACCAGCGCGGGCGGATCGGCCTTGTCGTCGCGGTACGCGATGAACGCCGACGAGCCGGGCGGCGTCGTGAGCTGCCACGGCGAGGCGGCGGTGCCGTTGCCCTTCGCCTTCGCGGCGGGCTTCGCGGCAGGCTTGTTCGCGGGCTTGGCTTTCGGCTTCGCGGCGGGGCGCTTGGCAGGCATGGCGTGGCATCCTACCGCCCATGTCATCGCAAGCATCGCCCGCCGGGCCGGATCTCGCACGGGGCATCGCCGAAACCGAGCTGCGCGATGGCGCGCCGCTGCTCGGCCACGCGGGGGACGAGGCGATCGTGCTGGTCCGCGACGCCGGCAAGGTGTTCGCGCTCGGCGCGACCTGCACGCACTACGGCGGCCCGCTCGCCGAGGGCATCGTCGCCGGTGGCACGCTGCGCTGCCCGTGGCATCACGCCTGCTTCGACCTCGCGACCGGGCGCGCGCACGGTCCCGCGATCGCCGCGGTCGCCTGCTACGATGTGGCGATCGAGGGCGGCACGATCCGGGTCGGTGCCAGGCGCGAGGACCGGCCACGCGAGCTGCGCGCCCCGGAGCACGTCGTGATCGTCGGCGCCGGGCCGGCGGGCGTGGCGTGCGCCGAGGCGCTGCGCGCGGCCGGCCACCGCGGCGCGATCGCGCTGGTCAGCGCCGAGGGCAGCGATCCGGTCGACCGGCCGAACCTGTCGAAGGACTTCCTCGCCGGCAGCGCGCCCGAGGAATGGGTGTTCCTGCGCACCGCCGACGCGCTCGCCGCGATCGACGTCACGCTCGAGCCCGGCCCGGCCGCGGCGATCGATCCGCAGGCGCGGATCGTCAAGCTCGCGAGCGGGCGCTCGCTCGGGTTCGACGCGCTCCTGCTCGCGACCGGCGCCGAGCCGGTCCACCTGGCGATCGAGGGCGCCGAGCGCGCCCACGCCCTGCGCACGCTCGCCGACAGCCGCGCGATCATCGCGGCGGCGGCCAAGGGTGCGCGGGCCGTCGTGATCGGCGCGAGCTTCATCGGCCTCGAGGTCGCGGCGTCGCTGCGCGCGCGCGAGGTCGAGGTCACGGTGGTCGGGCCCGAGGCGGTGCCGCTCGCGCGGGTGCTCGGCGACGAGGTCGGCGCGTTCGTGCGCCGCGTCCACGAGGGCAAGGGCGTCGCGTTCCGGCTCGGCCGCAAGCCGGCGAGGATCACGGCGCGCGAGGTCGTGCTCGACGACGGCAGCGCGCTGCCCGCCGACCTCGTCGTGATCGGCGTCGGGGTGCGGCCGCGCACCGAGCTCGCCGAGGCGGCCGGCCTCAGGGTCGACCGCGGCGTGGTGGTCGACGCCGAGCTGCGCGCCGCGCCCGGGATCTGGGCGGCCGGCGACATCGCGCGCTACCCGTACGGCGGCGAGCTGGTGCGGATCGAGCACTGGCAGGTCGCGGTGCGCCACGGCCAGGCGGTCGCGCGCGCGATGCTCGGGGCACCGGCGCGCCACGACGTGCCGTTCTTCTGGAGCCAGCACCACGACGTCACGCTCGGTTACGTCGGTCACGCCGAGCGGTTCGACCGCGCCGAGGTCGCCGGCGATCTCGACGCGCGCGACGCCCACGTCGCGTATCGCGCGGGCGGCGCGGTCAAGGCGGTGGTGACGATCGGCCGCGACCGGCTCGCGCTCGAGGTCGAGGCGGCGATGGAGCGGGGCGACGCCAAGGCGCTCGACGCGCTGGTCCGGGCGCGCTAAGCATCGCCGCTCGTGATCGCGTTCTCGCAGGTGTCCAAGCAGTACGGCGGCCAGATCCTGTTCGTCGATGCGTCGTTCCAGATCAACCCCGGCGAGAAGGTCGGCCTGGTCGGGCCCAACGGCGCGGGCAAGACCACGGTGTTCCGGCTGATCGCCGGCGAGGAGGCGCCCGACGACGGCACGGTCGAGAAGCCGAAGAAGCTCACGATCGGCTACTTCCGCCAGGACGTCGGCGAGCTGCGCGGGCGCTCGATCCTCGCCGAGTGCTGCGCCGGCGCCGGCGAGGTCGCGCGGCTGGCCGAGGAGCTCGGCGCGCTGACCGCCCGGCTCGGGGCCGGCGACGCGAGCGACGCCACGGTCGAGCGGTTCGGCGAGGTCCAGGCGCGCTACCAGGATCTCGGCGGCTACGAGCTCGAGGCGCGCGCGCAGGAGATCCTGCACGGCCTCGGCTTCGCGCAGGACCAGATGCACGACGACGTCGGCACGCTGTCGGGCGGCTGGAAGATGCGGGTCGCGCTCGGCCAGATCCTGCTCGCGCAGCCCGAGCTGCTGCTGCTCGACGAGCCCACCAACTACCTCGATCTCGAATCGATCCTGTGGCTCGAGGGCTTCCTCAAGGCCTACGCCGGCACGGTCGTGATGACCTGCCACGATCGCGAGATCATGAACCGCGTGGCCTCGAAGATCGTCGAGATCGACGGCGGCGATCTGCGCAGCTACGGCGGCAACTACGACTTCTACGAGCGCGCGCGGGAGATCGAGGCGGCGCGCCGCGAGGCCGCCTACGCGCGCCAGCAGGCGATGCTCGCCAAGGAGAGCCGGTTCGTCGAGCGCTTCAAGACCCACGTCGCGAAGGCGGCGCAGGTGCAGAGCCGGCTCAAGAAGCTCGACAAGATCGAGAAGCTCGCCGAGCCGCGCCGGATCGTCGACAAGACGTTCGAGTTCCGCGCGCCGCCGCGCTCGGGCGACGACGTCGTGCGCCTGGCCGGGATCGGCAAGGCGTACGGCGCGCGCGTCGTGCATCGCGACCTCACGCTCACCGTCCGGCGCACCGAGCGCTGGGCGGTGATGGGCGAGAACGGCGCCGGCAAGTCGACGCTGCTCAAGATGATCGCGGGCGCGCTCGCACCCGACGCCGGCAGCGCGATGCTCGGCGCGTCGGTCACGCTCGGCTACTACGCGCAGCACGTGATGGACGGCCTGGTCGGCGAGCGCGCGGTGGTCGACGAGCTCGCCGCGCACGCGCCGCTCGCCAACCAGGGCACGCTGCGCAACCTGCTCGGCATGTTCGGCTTTCACGACGACGACGTGTTCAAGCCGGTGCACGTGCTGTCGGGCGGCGAGCGCGCGCGAGTCGCGCTCGCCAAGCTGCTGTACGACGCGCCCAACCTGCTCGTGCTCGACGAGCCGACCAACCACCTCGACATCGCGACCAAGCGTGCGCTGGTGGGCGCGCTCGCTCACTACGAGGGCACGCTGGTGTTCGTCTCGCACGATCGCCAGTTCCTGTCGGCGCTCGCCACCCGCGTGCTCGAGCTCGCGATCGGCGGCGCGCCGCGGATCTACGGCGGCAGCTACGACGAGTACGTCGCGTCCACCGGCCGCGAGGCGCCGGGCATGCGCGCGTAGCTGTCGGGCGGCCCCGACAGCAAAGCTGCGCACGGCCGGTTGCAGCGCCGCGCCAGGTCCGCGCAGCGACGGCTCCGCGCGCTGGCACCGCGGTTGCTGTACGAGCCGGCATGATCAAGCTTGCCTGCCTCATCGTTCTCGCCGGCGCCGCGTGCGCGATCGACGACCCCGCGTCGGACCCCGACGACTCCGCGCTCTCGGCCTCGACCTGCCAGAAGCGCGTCACCGTGTGGTTCGAGCCGACCAGCGGGATGGACGCGATCACCAACAACAACGGCTGCTGGGTCGCGGCCGACCTGACCTCGGGCGCCGACGGCTACGGCTGGTGCGCCGAGGTCAACGGCACGATGATCGTCAAGCACGCGCCGGCCGACACCCGGAGCTGGTTCTTCGACGACACCAACCCGGTGCGCACGCCGGCGCTCGACGGTGCGCAGATCCACGCCTGCTACGACGCGATGCCAAAGCCGGTGCCCGGGATCGAGGTGATGGCGCGCCGCTACGATTCGCGTAGCGGTACCACGCACTGGCAGAAGCTCTACGAGAGCAACGCCGGCGGATGGATCGTCGACCACTGGATCGCCGAGCTCCACGCCAGCGCGTACGACGTCGCGTCGTACCTCGGCGCGTGGGAGGCCGATCCGAGCATCGGCATCCCGCAGGTCAACGCTCCGGACGTCGACGCGACGTGCGACGGTCGCGTCTACGACGCGGTGCTCGCGGTGTGCAAGGCGATCAAGGCCGGCGGCACGATGAGCGTGGTCAAGAACGACGGCCGGCTCGCGTATCTCGGCGGCTGCCTCACGCACGTCACCGAGGCGCTCAACGCCTGTACTCGCTAGCCGGCGTCACCTCGGCGGGGCGCGACGGCCGCGACGGCCTGCGCGTCGGCCCGGCGCGCTCGGCCCCGTCGCCGCGGCGCGGCAGCCGCACCGTCGCGATCGTCACGCCGTCGCTGGACGTCACGACGACGTCGCCGCCGTGCGCCACCGCGATCTGGCGCGAGATGAACATGCCGAGCCCGAGCCCGAGCGACCGCGGGTTGCGCTGGCCGCGCGCGCGGAACGGCTCGAACAGCGTGGCCAGGAGCTCGGCGGGGATCGCCCCGCGGTTCTCGATCTCCACCACGATGTCCTCGGGCGTGCCCGCGATCCGCACCGCGATCGCGCCGTCGTGCGCGCCGTGGACGAGCGCGTTGCCGAGCAGGTTCGAGAACAGCTGGAGCAGGCGCTCGGCATCGCCCGAGGTCGTGGTGTCGCCGTCGGCGTCGAGCGTGATCCCGGGCGCGGGGTGTGACACGTGCAGCTCGTCGATCGTGCGCTGGACCAGCTCGCGGACGTCGATCGGCTCGTGCGCGCGCACGAAGTCGAGACTGCCGGTCAGCCGCGCGCGCGTGAGATCGAGCAGCTGATCGATCATCGCGGTCATCCGGCGGCCGGACGCCTCGATCTTGTGCAGCACGCGCAGCGTGGCATCGTCGGCCCCGCGCTGCACGAGCAGCTCGACACCCGCGAGCATCGCGTGGAGCGGGTTGCGCAGATCGTGGCCGACCACGCCGATGAACATCTCGTTGAGCCGGAGCGCGTGGGCGAGCGCGCGGCGCTGGCGGGCGAGCTCGAGGAACACCTCGACCTTGCTGCGCAGGATGTGCGGGTCGATCGGCTTGAACAGGAAGTCGACCGCGCCGGTCTCGTACCCCTTGAACACGCGCCCCGGATCGTGGGTGCCGGCGGTGATGAAGATCAGCGGCACGTGCTTGGTGCGCTCGGCGCCGCGCATCAGCTCGGCGAGCTCGAAGCCATCCATCTCGGGCATCTGGACATCGACCAGCGCGAGCGAGACGTCGTGGACGAGCAGCAGCTCGAGCGCCTCGGCGCCGCCGCGCGCCTCGAGTAGCTCGACGTCGGGCCGGCGCAACAGCGCGCCGAGCGCGACCAGGTTCTCCGGCGTATCGTCGACGAGTAACAGCTTGATCGGTTCGGGCGTCATAGCTTCTGGTAGATCTTGGTGTCGGCGTCGATCTCGGCGAACGCGCTGCGCTGGCGCGAGAACCGCAGGCTCTCCTTCATGCCGAGCCCGAGGAACCCGCGGTGGCACAGCGAGCCGCGCAGGAGCTCCAGCGCGTGCTCCTGCAAGGTCTTCTCGAAGTAGATGAGCACGTTGCGGCACGACACCAGCTGGACCTCGGCAAACGCGCTGTCGGTCGCGAGGCTGTGGTCGGAGAACACGATCGCCTTGCGCAGCCGGCGGTCGAACAGCGCGCCGCCGTACGCCGTCGTGTAGTAGTGCGACAGCGAGGCGCGCGCACCGGACTCCAGGTGGTTCGCGGTGAACCGCGGCAGGCGGTCGAGCTCGTAGATCCCGGTCTGCGCGACCGCGAGGCTGTGCGGGTTGATATCGGTCGCGTAGATCAGCGTGCGCTCGAGCAGGCCCTCCTCGTCGAGCAGGATCGCGAGCGCGAACGCCTCCTCGCCGGTCGCGCAGCCGGCGACCCACACCTTGAGCGCCGCGTAGGTCTGGAGGTACGGCACGACGTGCTCGCGCAGCGCGCGGAAGTACGGCGGGTCGCGGAACATGTCGCTGACCTGCACGGTGAGATAGCCGAGCAGCTCGCCGAACGTGGCGGGGTCGCGCAGCGTCCGCTCCTGGAGCTCGGCGAGCGACTGGCACGCGAACCGCCGGCGCGCCGCCTCGAGCCGCCGGCGCAGCGAGGTCTCCGAGTACGCGCGGAAGTCGTAATGATACGTGTGATAGATCGCGTCGAGCAGCGCGGCGAGCGCGGCATCCTCACGCGTTGCGGGTGTCATTTGCGGATCCATACCCGGGCGAGCGAGACCAGCTTGTCGACATCGATCGGCTTGGCGATGTAATCGTTGGCGCCCGCCTCGAGGCAGCGCTCGCGATCGTCGGCCATCGCCTTGGCGGTGAGCGCGATGATCGGCAGCTTCGCGAACCGCGGCTCGCTGCGGATCGCGCGGGTCGCGGCGAGGCCATCCATCTCCGGCATCATGATGTCCATCAGCACGAGATCGACGTCGGGATCGCGCTGCAGGTGCTGCACCGCCTCGCGGCCGTTGCGCGCGATCTCGACCCGCGCCCCCTTGGGCTCGAGCACGCTCGACAGCGCGAACAGGTTGCGCACGTCGTCTTCGGCGATCAGGATGCGGCGGCCCTCGAACACCGCCTCGCGATCGCGCGCGTCGCGCAGCATGCGCTGGCGCTCGGGCGGCAGCTCGGACTCGACCTGGTGGAGGAACAGCGTGACCTCGTCGAGCAGGCGCTCGGGCGAGCGCGCGCCCTTGATCACGATCGAGCGCGCCCAGTGCTGGAGCTCGTGCACCTGCTCGTGCGACAGCGAGCGCCCGGTGTAGACGATCACCGGCGGGAACCGCGCGCCGCCCTTCGCCATGTCCTCGAGCATCTCGACGCCGCTGCGATCGGGCAGCGACAGGTCGAGCACGATGCAGTCGAACGAGCCTGCCGCGAGATAGCCGAGCGCCTCGGCGGTGGTGCCGGCGGTGATGGTCTCGACGTCGTCGGCCGCGAGCAGGCGCGCCGTGCTGTCGCGCAGCACCGGATCGTCCTCGACGATCAGCACGCGGCGCAGCTTCTGGGTGAACTTGGCCTCGAGGTGCTTGATCGCGTCGATCAGCTGCGCGCGCTCGACCGGCTTGAGCGCGTAGCCCGCCGCGCCCATCTCGAGCGCGGTGCGCGTGTAGTCGCTGACCGAGACCACGTGGACCGGGATGTGGCGGGTCCTCGCGTTGCGCTTGAGCGCGTCGAGCACGGCGAGCCCGGAGCGGTCGGGCAGGCCGACATCGAGCACGACCGCGCTCGGCCGATAATGGCGGGCGAGCGCGAGGCCGTCCTCGGCGCTGGCCGCGACCAGCACGGCGAACTCGAGCTCGTGCGCGAGGTCGTACAGCACGCGCGCGAACGCGAGGTCGTCCTCGACGACCAGCAGCGAGCGCGAGCCCGGAGCGATGCGCTCGCGATCGTCGGGGAACGGCGCGGCGGGCAGCGCGCCGGGCTCGACCGGCGGCGCGTCCGGCGTGCGGTCGCGGGCGATCGGCGCGAGCGGCAGCACCGGCGGTCCGGCGGCGACCGCGGCGCTCGCGATCGGCAGCGCGAGCCGGAACGTGCTGCCGCGGCCGGGCGCGCTCTCGACCGCGAGATCGCCGCCGAGCAGGCGCGCGAGATCGCGCGAGATCGACAGGCCCAGGCCGGTACCGCCGAACTTGCGGGTGGTCGCACCATCGGCCTGGCAGAACGGCTCGAAGATCGCGGCGTGCTGGTCGGCCGGGATGCCGATCCCGGTGTCGCGCACCGCGAACGTCACGCGCTCGCCGGCGCGCGCGACCTCGACCGTCACGCCGCCGTGCTCGGTGAACTTGAGCGCGTTCGCGATCAGGTTGGTAAGGATCTGTTGGATCCGGGTCGGATCGGTGTCGATCGTCGTCGGCGCGTCGTCGGCGAGATGGAACGCGAGCTCGAGCCGCTTCTGGCCCGCGATCGGCTGGAACGTGCTCGCGAGGTCGTCGCACAGCCGCGCCAGCTTCACCGGCTCGACCCGGACCTCGAGCATGCCGGCCTCGATCTTCGACAGATCGAGGATGTCGTTGATCAGCGCGAGCAGGTCGTTGCCCGCGTTGTAGATCGTGCGCGCGTACTCGACCTGGTCGCGCGTCAGGTTGGTGTCGCGGTTGTCCGCGAGCAGCTTGGCGAGGATCAGCGTGCTGTTCAGCGGCGTGCGCAGCTCGTGCGACACGTTCGCCAGGAACTGCGACTTGTAGTCGTTCGAGCGCTGGAGCGCGATGCTGGCGTGCGCGAGCTCGTCGCGCTGCTCGGCGAGCGATCGGGTCTGGTGCTCGAGCTGGACGTTGATCTGCTCGAGCTCGGTCTGCTGGCGCTCGAGGTCGACCTGCGAGCGTTGCAGCGCGCTGCTCTGCTGCGCGAGCTCCTCGTTGGACGCCTGGAGCTCCTCTTGCTGCGCCTGCAGCTCCTCGGCCTGGCGCTGGGTCTCCTCGAGCAGCTCGTCGCGCCGGGCGCGATCGCGCGCGGTGCGGATCGCGACCGCGATCGGGTCGGCCACGAGCTCGAGCGCGTCGAGCTCGCTGGCGGCGACCGCGCGCAAGAAGCCGAGCTCGATCACCGCGTAGGTCACGCCGTCGGCGCGCGCCGGCGCGATCACGAGCTCGCGCGGGCGCGACGCGCCGAGCCCCGAGCCGATCGGCAGATAGTCGCGGGGGAGCTCGCGGAGATGCACGACGCGTTCGCCGCGCGCGGCCTGGCCGACCAGGGACTCGCCCGGCCGCACGCTCGCGGTCGCCTCCGCCGACGCCGGCAGCGCGTGGCCGGCGATCCGGCGCAGCCGGTCGGGCCGGACCTCGTAGACCGCGCCGATCGGCGCGTCGAGCGCTTCGATCAGGATCGCGAGCACGCGCTCGCCGATCTGCTCCGGCGTGACGTCGCCCTGCAGCGCGGTCGCGAGCGCGACCTCGACCCGGCGCACCCACGACGCGGTGACCACCCTACGGTAGTCGCGCGACGCGAACACGCCGACCGCCAGGATCATCGCCACGAGCACGCCGATCCCGCCGAACACGACGTAGGTCGACGACCGCACCGTGTCTTCCCACTCGGCGGTGCGGCTGGCGATCGTGCGCTGCTCGGCGTCGAGCATGCCGTGCACCGACTCGCGGATCCGCTCCATCAGCGCGGCGCCTCGGTCGGTGCTGACCAGCGCGAGCGCGCCTGCCTCGTCGCCGGCGCGCCGCCTGTCGATCGTCTCGCCGAGCTCGGTGAGCTTGGCCGCGAGCATCGGTTCGATCTCGGCGACCCGCCGCTGCTGGACCTCGTTGTCGAGCGTCATCTCGCGCAGCACCTCGAGCTCGCCGCGCAGGGTGTCGCGCGCTCGCTCGTAGGGCTCGAGGTAGGCCTCGTTGCCGGTCAACAGGTAGCCGCGCTGCCCGGTCTCGGCGTCGCCGAGCTCGGACAGGAACAGGTAGGTCTGCTGCTGGACCGCCGTCGTGTGGTTCAGCGCCTCGGCGGCGGCCGAGCGCGAGACCAGGGAGTCGTACGATAGCCACGCGATCACCGCGAGCGCGACCAGCGCGGCGATCAGCGCGGCGAGCGAGCGCGGCGGCAAGAACACGCGAGGGCGGCGTTCCACGACCCGGTCGGTCACGCCACACTTTGCACCCAACCTGCCCGAAGCGCACGGTGGATCGCGGGAGCTCGGCGGTGGTGCGCCGCTGCGAACGTGGCGCCACCGCACGCCGTGCGCCAGCGCGCGGTCACTGCAGCGGACACACCTCGGCGTGAAACGACCCGCGCACCGCGGCATCGCGGTTCTCGACCGCGGCGGTTCCGGACACGCCGTCGTTGCCGACCGCGGTCAGATCGACCACGACCTCGGCGATCGTCGCGGTCGCCGCGTGCTCGGCGGGTCCGGCGAGCGCGAGCACCGTCGTGCGCTGCGTGACCGGCTGCTCGCCGTCGATCGTCAGGGTCGCGATGAACGCCTTGGGACAGACGTGCGCGACATCCTCTGGCACCCACGCGCCGGTCTCGCAGGTCAGCTCGGGACAATCGCGTACGAACGCGACCACCGTCTTGTGCTCGTCGTGGCGGAGCTGGGCGAACACCTTGTCGTAGCGCCCGCTGAACTCGGGAGTCTCGTGATCGGTGACCGCGAGCCCGTTGCCGGGCGGTGGCTCGGGCGTCGCCGCGGCCGGCGCGGGCGCCGCGCTCGATCCGGAGCCCGCCCGCGCCGCCGGCTGATCGTTCGAGGGCGACTTCTTGCCACAGCCGGCGAGCATCAGGAGCGCGAGCGCGATGCGTGTCATGTCAGCCCTTCTCGACGACCACGCGGCGCAGCTTGCCCGCGGCGGTCAGCGGGATCTCGTCGACCAGCTCGATCTCGAACGGGATGCCGCGCAGGTGGGTCGCGACGAACTCGCGCATCAGCGCCTCGGCTTCGGGCGCGAGGCCGCCGCCCGGCGCCGGCACGACGCGCAGCACGAGCTGGCCGTTGGCGCGCTGCACCGCCTGGAACTGGCGCGTGTGCTTGGCCATGTTCAGGAACAGGATGTTGAACAGGATGCCTTCGACCGGGTTGCCGTCGATGTCGCGCATGGTCTCGGTGACCCGGCCGTCGACCGGACCGAACCGCGGCAGCGTGCGGCCGCACGCGCACGGCACCGGCTCGCGCGCGGTGGCGACGTCGCCCGTGAGGTAGCGGATCATCGGGCACGACAGGTTGTGCAGGTCGGTGACCGCGACCTCGCCGCGCTCGCCGGGCCGCGCGGCGCGGACGCCTCCGGGCTCGCGCACGATCAGCTCGACGATCAGGTTCTCGACCGACTCGTGCAGCCCGTCGTGCGCCTCGCACTCGGAGCCCATCAGCATGAACTCGCGGCAGCCGTAGGTCTCGAACACCGCGGGGCCGAACGCCTGGCGCAGGTCCTCGCGGTCGTGCTCCCACAGCCGCTCGGCGCCGTAGATCACCGGGATGGTGTCCCACGCGCGCAGGCCCTCGCGGTTGACGAACCGCGCGAGGTCGGCGAGCGCCTGGCCGAACCCCGCGAGCACGTTCGGGCGCTCGCGCCGGATCACGTCGACCATCGCGCGCAGGTTCGCCGGCGAGCGCACCAGGCAGTTGACGTAGACGTCGCGCCGCAGGAAGTGATCGACCGCGATCTTGGCGCGAGCCAGCCGGCTCGGCGCGATCGCGGGCACGCCCCACAGGTGCATCGCCTTGTGGCCGGCGCGATACCCGCCCCAGCCGAAGCCGCGCAGCCGGGTCGCCTCGCGCCAGTGCCGCGACTCGGCGGAGATCCGGACCTCGAGCGGCTGACCGGTCGAGCCGCTGGTCGTCTTGGAGATCTCGATCTCCGGCCAGCTCGCGGTGCGGTCCTCGACCGTGCGCTGGGCGACCGCGCGCTCGAGCAGCGGCACGGCGGCGAGATCGTCGAGCGTCGCGATGTCGCCCGGCAACAGGCCGAGCTCGTCGAACGCCTGGCGGTAATACGCGGTGTGGCCGCAGGCGTGGCGCACCAGCCGGCGCAG
>Ga0335081_10012178_pt1 | contig 13940 bp, 10 predicted proteins | sample Lox_Sample_35_FD_206713 | JGI IMG/M metagenome (GOLD analysis project Ga0335081, IMG submission 206713) | Soil microbial communities from Loxahatchee National Wildlife Refuge, Florida, United States - Lox_Sample_3.5 | ecosystem: Environmental > Terrestrial > Soil > Wetlands | place: USA... | reverse complement strand
CAAGTCGTCCGGCCTCACGGCCCGGGCGCCGTCACTGCACCCAACCCTTTTCAGGATCCCAATTCTCCCAATTCTCGCCCGCCGTAGGTTCAATGAGAGCCTTCGCCTCGCTCTTTCTTTTTTGCCATTCTCTTTCGTGCCAAACTTGCCGTCTCTGCTTTCGCCTCGATCCCCAAATAGCGCCGACCGCAGCGGCGCGCTGCGAAAAGCGTGGTTCCCGATCCGCACATCGGGTCGAGCACGAGGTCGTCCGGCGAAGTCAGAGCCTTGATGATCGTCTCGGCCTCGAGTACTCCCTGCTGCCACTCGTGCTCCGTCTTTTCCATATCGCCCGCAACCGTATCCTCGATGATCTGCTGCTTGTTGAACCGCCCGCCTTTCGTAAACCAGACCAGCGGCTTGTGGCCGACCCTCACTCCGTACTCACGCACCAGCGCGTGGCTGCCGCTGTGCAGCACGGCGAGCGTCCACCAGTAGGTGAGGTGCTCTCCGCACGACGCGAAGACCTCGGGCAAAGCGTAGTTGGGCGCATACGCCAGCAGGCTGCCCCCCGGCAGCAGGACGCGCTTCGCCAGCTTCGCGGCCTCGCCGTAAAGCTCCAGGCTGGCGCGATCGTAGGGAGGTTATATTAGCGACGGCGCGTATGTGTATGATACAGCCCCAATGTTTTCGTCCGTCTGGCACACAGGCAGAAAGAAAAACTGTATGCGTATGTCGAGGGGAAGCGAGGCATCGAGCGCGGTTCTCCGCAATGCCAGTCGTGAGTTTCTCCGGCATGGGAGCGATTTGCCATACGGATGTTGACCAGGGGATGACAGCGGGACAACCCACCTCAGTGTAGAATCGCAGTTTTTCCTGAGGCGAAGACCAGCGTTAGCTCGTTCGTGAACCTTTCCCGTTCCCGCTGGATGATGGTGCCGTCTTCTTCCACTTCTTCCGTGCGGTCCGTGACTTTGATCGATCGCCACGCTGAAATGTGTTGATTCTCGCCCGAACCAAAGATTCCGTCGAGCATGGAGCTCACGGCCAGGAGCGCCACGTGGCCGGAGTGCAGCGGAGTCAAGGGCCTGCCGTGAATCTCCCTGGGAGGACAAAACAGAGTGCTCGAAGCCTGGCGGTAGGCGGCCGACTTTGGCAGCAGATCTTCTATCTCATCCAGGGGAAGGCCGCGATATTGCCACGGGGCAGGGCCACTAACCGGAACGACGTACGAGGAAGCGCTGCTATCCGCTATTACCGCAAGCTGCTCATACTGGTGGCCAATGCTTGTGAACTGAGCACGGCGGTTTACGATGACATCATCTCTGAGCTGTTCGCGTTCGCGGCGGTTACGCCGGGTCGCAAGGACAACGACCTCGCGATAACGCACTGCTTCTGGCTCTATTAATCGATAAACGCGCGTGTCTTTGAACTGTGAGGCTAAGATGTGGCTACATTCCTTGACGCGATCGGCTGACACGACGAGGATCAGTACACCCCCAGGCCGGAGCCAGCGGTAGGTGTGGGCGAGAAAAACCCCTTCGGTGCGCTCGCTTCGATTTTCCCCGCTGATCCAGTCAAAAGGCGGATTCAAAAATAGAAGGGAATACGATTCGATCGGGCAATGCACGTCCAGGCAATCGCCATGAATGATTTCGTCAACTACCGCGGAAGCTTGCTCGGCACGATAGGCGTCCAACTCGATGCCGTACCGATGCGCTTGCGAGGTCTCCGTGATCGTGCGAAACGCTGCCCCATCGCCGATGCACGGATCGATGGCAGAGAACGCCGAAGCGGGATAGGCTAAACAGCCTCGGATCCGCTGGGCGTCTTTCAGAGGCAAAGGAAAATACCCCATCCGAATCCTGCCCTGGATTCTCATCCTGGATCGCCTCCTTTTAATGGTCTTGACCTGACGATGAAAGTGCGGCTCTAATCGGCGAGGTGATGACGGCTCGCTCTCGGGAAGGAACAAGTATGAAAAAGCGAAGGGCGCCCGACGGGAAGGCTAAAAACACAGCGTGCGATTTCTGGGTGGAGGCGGAGTATGCCGACAGCATATGCCGTACGGCTCTCGGTGACCGCGAAGGTGCTTTGGCACGTCTCAAGCGGGCACTGGAATTGAAGCCAACTTATGCGCCCGCAATTCTCAGCCTGGGGTCGGCCGAATATCAGCGGGGCAGACGCGCCGAAGGACGGAGACTTTTTCGATCACTGCTCTCGTTGCCCGAGGACACGCCGGACCTTTGTGAGATTATCGACGAGGCTGGAAGTTTCCTCATCCAGATTGGCGCGTACAAGGACGGCTTGGCGTTGTTCCAGGCAGCTGTCGAGCGATTTCCTACCGTGGCTGCGCTGCATCAAGGTCTCGGCTGCTGTGCTGGTCACGAGGGACGCCACGCCGAAGCGATAGCGGCGTCAGAGCGAGCAGTCCAGCTTGAGCCGGACAATCAGAAGTTTGTTAACGACCTGGGTTGGAGTCTTCTGGAGGCGGGCCGCCTTGAGGAAGCTGAGAAGGTGCTCGCGCAAGCGGTCTCAATGGATCCATCCGATGAATTGGCGCGAGAGAACCTTCGCATCTGCAAAGCGGGGTCGGAGCAGCGGCAGAAGAGGACCACCACCGCACAGGGTGTTTCAGGCGACGCCCCAGAGCCGGCCATGTCATAGCCAATAGACAGCAGGGGCGAGTGGAACCCCGCCCCTGCCCATCTCGGCCCCTGGGTCGGCGCTCGGGTTGCTTCCCAGCATTGCCCTATCCTCCGCCCAGGCCACGTCCAGTCTAAGAGAAGCGCGGGCGAAATGCCAGATGGCGGGAGGCGCGATTCGGGCGTTTGAAGTTTTCTTGGTTGGGGCTTGCCCCCAAGGCCCCCAGGATTTATCGCTTTGGTGCCAAGATGGTTCTCCAGGAACCTCATTGGAGGTAAAGAGTGCATGGGGGCCCGGATTCAGATGGAGAAGCCGACCTGTCGCTCGTGCGAACGAGGCGGGCCAGTAACGGCCGCGTCGAACGCGTCGCGGTCTCCGACGAACACCACCTGTTCCATCCCGCGCGTCGCAGCGGTGTAGATCAGCGTGCGATCCAGCAAGCGAGTCTTCACAATGGGCACGATCACCCTTTTGAACTGGCTGCCCTGCGCTTTGTGGACCGTGATGGCATATGCCAGGTCGAGGCGGTGAAAATCCTCATCCGAGATTTCATGCCGTGCGCCATCCAGGGAACACAACATGGTTTGCCTTCCATTTGAATTCAGCACGCTCTCGATTCTACCCAACGAGCCGTTCCATAACTCTTTCTGGTAATCATTCACAAGGTAAATGATGGGATCGCCCGCCGCGAAATCCCATCCTTCCAGTTTCGGTTTCGTGGCGGAAGCGATCGCGTGCAGCGTTCGATTGATATTCCTTGTCCCGCTGGTCCCTCGTTTGGTCACGCCAAGGATTTGCTTATCCTCACAACCCCGCCACTCGCTGAGGACAGCAAGGATGTGATCCATGACGTCACCGTCGTCCGCCTTGATAAAGCTCACGCCGGCTGAGGGGCTGGCGAATGGAGGCAAGGACGGGGCAATACCGTGTCGGATACCGTGCGCGACCTGCGGGATGCCGGTCGATTGCGTCTGCCGGTGGACCTCAACTAGCTCGACCTTGGGGATATGCGAGCTGGCGGCGAGCACCTGAAAGACGAGACCGAAGCCGATTGGCGGCAGTTGGTAGGGATCACCCACCAAGAGCAGGCGAGGGCGGGCCGGTAGCGCCCGGACAATGCGGTACATCAGCGGCAGGTCCAGCATCGAGGCCTCATCGATGATGACCAGCGGCTCGCTTTCGGGATTGACGCTCCCTCGGTCGGCCGCAAGCAGAAAGGCGGCGATGGTCGATGCCGGGCGTCCAGTCGCCTCACGGAGGCGTTGGGCGGCGCGCCCGCTGAGAGCCATCTGCAAAACCGGCACAGCAACCAACTCCGCGGCCCGATGAATGACCTGAAGCACCGTCGTCTTGCCAGTGCCAGCTCCGCCGGTAAGAACACTGAGGGGATGATGGAGCGCCATCTCCACGCCCCGGCGCTGCCCGATGTTTAGCCGCAGTCCCACCTCTTTCTCAAAGCTGGCTATCGCTTCGCCAATGACCGATGGGAGATTTCTCGAAAATAGATTCCGTTCCGGCCCGGGAGCGCCGGCCAGCAGGTCTTGGAGATAGTCCGTGATGGTCTTTTCCATCACGGCAGCGCCCAAAGGCTGATAACCATCTCCAGTGGCGACAATCGCATGCTCGGCAAGCGCACGGTCCACGGCCGCGCGCGCCACGCCGTTACTGCGTAGGCCCACCGCGAGGCGCACGTCACGCAAGAGCATGTCGTAGGGTGTTAGAGTATGTTTGGCGTCCAGCCGTTTATATAGGCAGGCTTCGACGGCAGCGACCTGCCGCCGAGGGTCGTCGTCAGTCACACCCAGCGCACCCGCCGCTCGGTCCACTTTCTCCCAGCCTGCGAAGGCCAGCATCCGATAAGGATTCTCCTGCAATTTGGTCAGTGCTTCCCCTCGCCACACCTTGCGAATCTTATCAGCCAGGCGGGCGTCGAAGCCGTGGACGTCGAGAAACGAGATGATGCCAGCCTCTTCGGTCACCTCCCGCCAGGCCTCCACGAGCCTCTGCGCGCTTTCCTCCGAAAGCACATAGGTGAGCTTTTCGAGATCCCCGTGTCCGAGGATTTCATACAGGTCTGACCCGAAGTTTTTCCACAGCCGCGCCGCTGTGGCCTTCCCGATGCCCAAGCCGGCGAAAGCCGGATGCTTGGAAAGGAAGCCGATAATGAGCTGGCCGCGGGGTTGGATCAGGAAAGCCTGCTCGACGTAAACCTGCACTCCGTATCGCGGATGCCGGCGGATTTCACCGGTCAGTGACCAAGTCTCCCCCACCACGGGAGCCCGACAGATATGGCTCGAACCCGCCACAAAGCGCTGGCGCTTGCCCGCCGTGTCGACCCCCGAAAAAACGGCGCCGCCGCGAGGGCCAGGATAGACGGTCGTAATGGTCGCCACCGCCGAGATTCTCACGGGATCACCCGCCGACCCGCTTGGAGAACATCCTCCTCAATCACTCGGTAGCGAATCAGCTTCTGTTCGGCTGCTGCCAGCCGCTTACGCAACTCCTCGGTCTCCGCCTTAACGCTCGCCAGTTGCTGCTCAAGCTGGAGAATGCGGCGTTCCTTCATATCGAGTTGTCGCTGGGCGCGGGCCAGACCTGTCGGCTCCATTTTGACTTCACCGACGCCACCGATAAATTCGGCCAACAGTCGCTTTACACCGGCATTGGTGTAAAAGACATTGCGAAGCACGCCGGAGGCGTCGGCAATGGCGGTGATGTTGGGGCGGCCATCCTGGAGCGGCAGTGATTCGCTGGCCGCCTTGAGGTCGGCAAGATAGCGTCGGACCTTCGCCAGATTCTCCTCACCACGTTCCCGGCCGGATAACCGCTCAATCTTCATGTATGGCGACCACCTTCAAAGGAGTGCGTCCGGCGGCTTGAATCCGGCTGATTTCCTCGCGGAGGGAGGCGTTCTGAGCTTCGTAAACTGCCATCCGGTCGGCTCTTTCCCGCTCGGCGAGGATCTGCTGGCCCATGCGATTGATTTCCAGAGCCAGCAACCGGTTTTGCTCCCGCAACTTCTCAACTTCATTTCGCAGTTCCGCGATCTTCTCTTCTTTCAGGTCGGACACCGCCGGCGCCCGCCGCCGTTTATTTCTAAGTTCCTCAAAACGGTCGTTGATCTCCGGGAACGCCCATTCTCCGCTTGGCCTCTTCCGGACCAGGGTATTGATGTTGATCCCGGCTTCCCGCGCGAGCGTCGTTTTGCTCCACTTGAATTCCGGCCCCACCAGAACCGTATGACCACTTTCCAATCGGTCCAGCGCTTCGAGCAACTTTAACCGAGTCTTAACCGGACGCTCCGCATGATAACGGCGCAGGCCCGCCAGTCTCTTCGCCGAGGCTTTCATGCCAGATCCCGGAGAATCTTGGTGCTAACCGCGTGGATATCCCGGAGAGCTTTCTGATAAGGTTCCGCCTGGGGCTTCATCTCCATCAGTTCCTCGCAGTCGCGATGAACTTTTTCCCAATTAGGTTTGTGCTCCAGCGTAATAATCGAGTTCGTGCAGGCGCCAGGGTTACAACGTTTCAAAAGGGGTTGATGCCCTTCGGTGCAAAGAGCTGATTCCGGGCGGAACCAGCAGTAATTCGACGCCGCGCAGGGATAGACTCGCTGTCCCGACTCCACCAGATTACGGATCATCTCCTTGCGCAGATGGCTGCCGGCTTCACCTCGGAACTCTCTGGGCAGCCGATTGTCGGCAATCGCTTCGTCAATTCTTTTCTTTAGATGGACTCCCCCAGGGCCGGCTAAATGCTCCGCTCGCAGGGCCTTGTCGAAACTCTCGAAAAAGAGTTTTTCCTCTTCCTCCATTAGCAGTGTCCACAGTTCCAGATCGCTGCCCACGTAGTAATCCGTCATCCATAGCGAAGCATGCTTGAAGTGCTCCTTGAGAGCGAGTAGGTTGGTTGTATCGTGCCGGGCTACATGCCGCGCAAAAGTGCGCCGAAACATGTGGGGATGAAGGTGGAAGGGACGGCCACTCCCGTCTCTAAGCTCCAGCATGGCGATGAAGTTTCGCAACCGCCAGGAGATCGCCAGGGCAACCAGCGGATTGGGCTCGCGCGGCCGGTGGAAGGAGGGAATCGGCAGCCACAGAAAGGGAGCCTTCAGTCGTCTCCGTACCCGCTTCCCCAGTCTCTCCAAAACTCGCACGGCTCGGGCGCAGACGGGTCCGCCCAACCACTTTGCCTTGCGACCCTCGGGGACTCCTTGCATTTTGAACACCCGGCTTCGCAGCCACACTAAGTCCGGTTGCCCCGGTTCCTTTTGTATTTCGCAACAGCCTTCCCGGAGCGAGAGGATTTCGCTGACTCGCATGCCCGTTGCAAATGCGATCAGCACGAAGCAGGCGGTCTGGAGATAGTTCAACTCCTTGTTTAACTGACGCACCGAGCACAGGCCACTTTGAAATTTGGTACCGTCGAGCCCATACGTGGTTGGAACCCGCTCGCGGAGATGACGGATTGACCAATAGTCAAAGCTCCGCCCTCCAGCCCTGATATCCTCGATTGCATCGCAGGTATCCAGCAGGTAATCTGCAAATCGATCCACGTATTCGAGCGACGCCCGAACCAGTGGCCCGAGGGTTTCGTCCGGGATGATCCCGGTTTGAGTTTCTAACTGCCGAGCGTGAGTGTAGCCCACAAACTTGCGGACTGACTGCCCTTGAAAGGGATCCATAACCAAACCGTCGATCATCACCTCCCGGTATTGAAAAAGCCTTTGGAGGATGTGAAGAAGACCGTATCTGTAGCTCGGACTGAAGGCACCGCCTAGAACCCACTGGATATAGTCTTCACAATGATGGGGCAATACGTCTCTGAACCGGAGAATCGGATGCTGGTAAGAAAGCAGGTGGTCGAGGAAGCGCTTGGTCCGCGAGAACAGTTGGAGTACGGCGCTGGCAGCCAGCGGAGCCCCGTCGATGGGATGCCAGCGCAGCGCGTAAATGAACTGCTTCGAAGCCAGCATCAGATGGCCGAAGACAGGGTCGGTGAAGCGGCCGCCATTCGGCACTTCAAAGCTCCAGCGTATCCTCTTCGCTGACTTGTCCGTCGTGGGGTTCTGGTCCTCGTTCGAAAAATCCCAGATCGCGTCGTGGAATCTCGAGAGCTGAGACACCTGCGGACTGCTGCTCTGGCATCCGACCAACTTTGCCGCAATATGCTTCACCGGGATTCGCGCAACCGAGCGGTTCACGCCAGAACTCCCTTTGCTATGATCACTCGGCTTTGGACTAGCCTCCCCGCTTCCTCGGTTGCCGCTTTGATCTGCTCCGGGCGAAAAGTGGCGATGATCTGCTGGTTGATGATTCGCACCGTCTGGCCATAAACCGTCTCCCAGTCTTCCGCCTTCATGTCGGATCGGAAGGAGACAAGGCGATCGCGGGTGGCGACCACCTGCGGCAGATCTTCCAAGAACCACAGCCCGTTCGGGCAACTGAAGCACGCATGGAAGGACGTGCATGGACGTCCCTTCTCCTCGCCAGGCTGCGGCGAGTCGTAGGGGTCGCGACAACTCCCACAGCCGGTATCGAAACGCCCGGTAGCGATCTTCCGCGCCTGCGTCCTCGGCAGGTTCAACCGGCCTACGCCCGTGGCACGATTTTCCGGGATCACCGTGATGCGTTGCAGCATCTTTTCCTGCGCCTTCTGGATCACCCGCGCATGGAAGGGCTCGGTGATGCTGTTGATCAGGTATTTCACGGTGGTCGAGAGTCGCGCATGCTGAAGGAATTGCTGAACCTTGCGCAGGTTACCCCCGGTTTCCAAATACAATTGCGTGGCCGCCGAAGCGCGCATGTTCACCAGGCTGAAGTGGGGCAGCGCGTGCCGCTCGACAAAATCCCGGAAGTGATTCACGAAGCTGTCTCCGCACGTCGTGCTCGGCGATACGATCCTGTGGTCTGGACCTAGTTTCTGACCCAGATAGAGGAACAGTTTCGTCCGCTCGGCCGGGCCCGCACGGGAGGCCAGCGGCTCGGTGTACTGCCGCATGAACTGAATCAGTTCCGCCACGCCAGTCTGGTTGTGCCCGCCGAAGCGATGAAGTTGCCGCTGCTGTTTCCCAGCTCGGGGTTTATCCCAGACGCAGTAAAACAGCTTCTCGTCCAACTCATGCGGCCTCAAGCAATCCCGCTCCAGGCCGTATAGCGAAAACGTATTCATGCCGGTACGAGCGGCAATCAGCACCATGAACGGAATCAGGTGCTGAGCACTCGTAGGCACATCTCCCGCCTTATAAGTTTGCCGGATCCGCCGGACGTTCCATTCGGCCGCAGCCAGGATCTTCTGAAAGTCGGGCCGCGAGAGCGCCCTGGACACCGCACGGTCGCCATCGGCACCGTCAAACAGATGCCTGGGCGTCCGGAAAGACGAATCAAAATCCTCCGCGAAGGCCCGCTTGGCTCGGCGCAGGAAACAGGCACAAGTCCCATGCACGGTCGCCGCCGTCTTCCGTTGCAGGCGGCGCTGCGCCACCAGCCACACCGCAAACTCCTTCAACAAGTCGGCGCTGAGATCGCTCGCCTCGAGGACATCGGGCATACTTTTCGCGCGGCGGTCGAGAAATAAGCAGAAAATCTTAAGCACCCAAGCCACCGCCATAACGGTTTTCCGTCGTGGCCGCGCCTGATACGTCACCCAGAAAGTGCCGGCAAGAACCTTCGCGAGCTTGGGACGTGAGGACAGAAAACGCAGATTGACGGAAACCGGCCTTCCTCCCGGCGGCTCGAAAGTCTGCACCAGAGGTGCGGTTCCAGTCTGGAACTGGACGGCGGCATGTTGTCGAAGCACCCCTTCGTCCGCAAAATTCCAACGCTGCCCGGCTCCGCTTTGCCGCACCGATCATCCTCCCAATAGCCTGTCCACGAAACTGTTGTGGGTTTCCATCACCTGGCTTCGCATGCGCTCGGTGAGATGAAGGTATCGCTCGGTCGTTGCCATATGAGCGTGCCCCAGTTCCATTTGCAACACCTTTAGCGGATTTGGGGCACCAATGTCCTGGAGATAAGCCAATCGTTCCACGGCAAAACAATGCCGAAGCAGGTGCGGGAAAACCTGAAGGCCTGTCCGTTTGCAGTTGGTCGAGAACACACCATTGATCGCGGAGGTCCGCAGCGGCTTTCCCGTCCGTCCCACAAACACACTGGCTGGACTTTCGCGCTTGCTCTTCACCCGACGCCAGCGTTCCATGTGAATGTATTTCTCAATCGATCGAAGCGATCGGACCGGGAAGGGGATCGCTCTTTGCTTCTGTCCCTTACCTGTGATCTTGATGGGTACCGTGTCCTTCGCTATCGACCCCGGGTCCTCAGGGAGCGCGTTGAGAGGGAGAGAGCACAATTCGGCTGAACGCATGCCGGTCAGCCACATCACCTCGGCTATCAACTGGTCTCGCCAGCCGCGGAAGCTCTTGATGAATCGCCGCACCTCGTGCCGGGGCGGAATTTGCGGTTCTTCCCTCGCCTCCCTAAGCCTTAAGCTGCCTCCCACCAGCGCGCCGGCACCCAGCTTGACCGACGGATTGAAGCCCCCGTGCGGGCTGTACGGAATCCGAGCTACTTCCGGTTCGAAAGGAAGCGTATTGATCCAGCCCTTCCGGTGGGCGAATCTGTAGAATTGGCAAATCACACCCAACTTGTGATTGATCGTGCTACGTCTGAGGGCCCGGCCTGTGTGAGGGCTCACCTCGGCGGCGAGGATGTTCCGGTAAGTTGCGATATTGAGCTCGGTGGCATGTCTCCAGTTCAGGCCAATCCTCTCGCAGTAGCTCAGCCAATCGGCGAACTGATACGCGTAACTCCTCCACGTCCTCGCTGAGCTGGTTCTGCCGCAGACCACACTCAGCCTTGCGAGAAAAGCGTTCGGCTCAATCTCCCATCCCATCCGTGAATCCAGCAGAAATGGCCGCCCACCCTGGTCGAAGAAAACATGCATATGCCGGTCAGACGAAACCTAACTCAATCGGTTAGCAGGATGCGCGTGGAAGGCAGTCGAGGCATGAATCCGGTTGGTTGAATTTAAGTCTGATTCCCAGGAGAGGCAAACGCGGAAACTGGGCACTTACTCAAATCAAACATACTGAAGAAATCGCTAAGATAAGGGCGGGTCCGTGAAGATGAGCGCCACGGACTCGTCAGGGATCTCCTGCCCGACTTCGCGGAAGTCTCCCAGGATGATTCCCTCGGCTTCATGCGGCGGCCGGTCTGCCGCTTCTCCGGCGATGACTCGCTTCGCTTCCAGATAGATCTCCTTCAGGTTGAGCCGCCGAACTCCCGCCACGACTTCTTCCACCACTTTGTCAAACCACTTCTGCGGCGTCACCGCGAGAGTTTGGGCGGCGCTGGAGGCGTCACGGCTGATCCCCTCGGGCAGACTTTTATTGTCGTCACCGACGACAATATCCTTCGACCGTTTCCCCGGCGAGACCGTTCCGGCCAGCAATTCTCCCAGCCGCCTTTCCAGCGTCAGCCGCGCGGCGAGCGCCTGACGCTGAACCTCACTCTCTTTCTCTCCGAACCTCCCGGCCCACAATTTCGCCAGCGATACCATGTCAATCCGCTTGCGGACCGCTTCGACGTCCCGGAGCTGCGGCGCTTCCCTTCGCCATCGAGTCAGCGTGTGGATCGGATCGCGGCCAATCGCACGCGGCGGCGCTACGATGAGGTTACCCATTGGGCCTCCAGCCTTTGATATGAACTTGTGACCATTGTTCACCTGAACTGTCCGACTATCGGACAGTTTCCAAGGCAGGGCAGATCGTCTCGTGGTGGCGGAATTGCTGCATGGCTCAAGTCCCCCCGACCCATGGCCCCAACTGCCGGAGCCTGCCCCCAGCCTGGGACTCCGCCACGGCCTTGGCCCGAAGTTCACGTTCGAGACTGACCGGACGCTGGTCATTATCCTGTTTCGCCTGTCAGAACCCGAGGGATTCTTCGAGGTCGTCCGTCCCCGTCGGCTCGGTCCGGAGCATGGCCAGCATGCCTGACATTAAGCGGAGCGTGAGTAACGGCGTAGATCCGTCATATGGAAGCGGGTTCCACCCTCGATTGGCCGGCGGTTTTCGATTCGACGGCACTTCCCTCTGTGTCCCTCTTGCCCTTCAGGCTAGCCAGCAGCCCTGAGTATCGCCTTTGCGGCCGGTCGTTGCGGACCGCAATACCCAAGGCCTTCTTCTGCCCGATCAGCACGAGCAGCCGTTTTCCCCGCGTGATCCCTGTGTAGATCAGGTTGCGCTGGAGGAGCATGTAGTGCTGCGTGGCGAGCGGGATCACCACCGCCGGGAACTCCGTTCCCTGCGACTTGTGGATCGTGACCGCGTAAGCCAGGGAAATCTCGTCCAATTCCCCGAAGTCGTACTTGACCAGCCGATCGTCGAAGCGCACGGCGACCAGCTGCTCGACGGCATCAATGCGCTCGACGATCCCCACATCGCCGTTGAACACGTCCTTGCCGTAGTCGTTCTCCGTCTGGATGACCTTGTCGCCTGCCTGGAAGCGCCATCCAAACCGCTCCACAGCAGGCTGGCCGGGCCGGGGCGGGTTCAAGGCCTTCTGCAAGGACGTGTTCAGTTCGCGCACGCCCAGCGATCCCCGGTTCATGGGGCAAAGAACCTGGACGTCGCGGATCGGGTCGAGACGAAAGCGTTCTGGAATCCTCTCCTGCACGAGCCTGACCAGCGTTGCCGCGATCTTTTCCGGATCGTCCCGCTCGACGAAATGGAAGTCGGAACTCGCGTCTGATCCCCGCATATCCGGCATCTGGCCGCGGCGGATGCGGTGGGCGTTGGTAATGATGTGGCTGTCCGCCGCCTGCCGGAACACTTCGGTGAGGCGAACGACGGGCACGACGCCGCTCTCGATCAGGTCTTGCAGCACCGTGCCCGGCCCAACGGAGGGAAGCTGGTCTGCGTCGCCGACCAGAACCAGCCCGGCACGGTTCGGAAGCGCCCGCACCAGCGAGTGCATCAGCGGCACGTCCACCATCGAGGTTTCGTCCACGACCAGAAGGCCGCAGGCGAGCGGGTTCGACTCGTTCCTGCTGAACCGCCCTGTCCCGGGGTCAATCTCCAGCAGGCGGTGGATCGTCTTCGCCTCCAGGCCCGTGGTCTCCGTGAGCCGCTTCGCCGCCCGTCCGGTGGGGGCACACAGCAGGCACTTGACGCCCTTGGCGCCCAGGATCATCAGGATCGAGTTCACCAGCGTCGTCTTGCCCACGCCCGGTCCTCCGGTGATGACGACGACCCGGTTCGCCAGCACCGTTTTCAGCGCCGCGCGCTGGCTGGGGGCGAGCGTCTTGCCCGTCCGCCGCTCGCACCAAGCGACCGCCTTCGCGAAATCAATCGGCGGGTAGACCAGCTCCGTCTCCGCCAGGCTCTTGATCCTTGCCGCGATGCCTTCTTCCGACCTCCTCAGGTGCGGCAGGAAGATCAGGGCATCGCCGTCGATCTCCTCCAGCAACAGGGAGCCGCCCGTGAGCATCAGCGACAACGCCTGCTCGACCGTCCCTTCCGGCACCCCCAGCAGCTTCACTGCCGCCAGCTTGAGTCTCTCCAGGGGCAGGGCACAGTGGCCGTCCGAAGTCGCTTCCAGCAAAACGTGGTCGATGCCCGCCCGTGCCCGATTGATCGAGTCCCTCGGAATCCCGACCTTCCGGGCGATCTGGTCGGCGGTCATGAAGCCGATCCCGTAGATGTCCTTCGCCAACGTGTAGGGATTGCTCCGCACCGTCTCGATGGCCTTCTCGCCATAGGTTTTGAAGATTCGTACCGCCCGGCTGGTGCTGACGCCGTGGCTGTGCAGGAACAACATGATTTCCCGTACTTGCTTCGCCTCCTGCCATGCGTGCGCGATCCGCCCCCGGCGCTTGGGGCCGATGCCATCGACCGTTTGCAGTTCGGCGGCTCGGTTCTCGATCACGGCTAGAACCTCCGCTCCGAACCGCCCGACCAGCTTCTTCGCGAGAATCGGTCCGATGCCCTTGACTAACCCGCTGCCGAGGTACCGCTCGATCCCCTCGGCGGTGGTGGGCGGAACCGTCTTCAGGGTGCTCGCCTTGAACTGCAGCCCGTGCTCCTTGTCCCTGACCCACCAGCCCTCCGCGCTCAGCCATTCCCCTGCGGTCACCGAAGGCAGCGACCCGACGACCGTCGTCTCCCCTCGCTGCCCGCGTGCTTTCACCCGCAGGACACAGAAGCCGCTTTCGTCGTTGTGGAAGGTGACCCGCTCGATCAGCCCGGAGATTTCCTCGGTCGTGGGTCTCCGTTCTGGGATTGCGCCATTCATGCTTGGGGATTCATTCTCCCATGGGAA
>Ga0335081_10012177_pt1 | contig 13940 bp, 17 predicted proteins | sample Lox_Sample_35_FD_206713 | JGI IMG/M metagenome (GOLD analysis project Ga0335081, IMG submission 206713) | Soil microbial communities from Loxahatchee National Wildlife Refuge, Florida, United States - Lox_Sample_3.5 | ecosystem: Environmental > Terrestrial > Soil > Wetlands | place: USA... | reverse complement strand
GTACGCGGCGTAGTAGTTGACGTCGCCTTTGAGAGTGCGGAACTGCCGCGGCTCGACGAAGCCCTTGTCGTCGAATGGGATCGGCCGGAAACATTGGTCCTCGAGGTTCAGGCGCATCTCGACGAATGCACCGTGCGCGGTGTTGCGCTTCAGGCAACCGCTGGTCTGAGACGCGGCGTGCCGGTACGCGCGAGCGGACATCCGGTCACCGTGCCGGTCGGCGACGCTGTGCTCGGTCGCCTGCTCGACGTTACCGGGGCCACCCGCGACGGTGGTCCACCGCTTCCGGCCGATATGCTGCGCGCGCCTATTCATCGACCAGCGCCACCGCTCGAGGAGCGTAGTCCGGCCACTGCCATATTCGAAACCGGCATCAAGGTTATCGATCTTCTCGCCCCGCTTCCGCAGGGAGGTAAAGCCGCCATGTTTGGCGGCGCCGGCGTCGGCAAGACTGTCGTGGTCATGGAGCTGATCCATGCGATGGTCAAAAGCTACCAAGGCATTTCGGTCTTCGCCGGCGTCGGTGAGCGGTCCCGCGAAGGTCACGAGCTCTACGCCGAGATGAAGCGGTCAGGCGTGCTCGACCGCAGCATTCTGATCTATGGTCAGATGAATGAGCCGCCGGGAGCGCGCTGGCGCGTCGGCCTCACCGCGCTGACGATTGCCGAGTATTTCCGCGATCAGAAACGACAGAACGTGCTCTTACTGATGGACAACGTATTTCGTTTCGTTCAAGCCGGCAGCGAGGTCTCCGGCTTGCTCGGCCGCCTCCCCTCGCGGGTCGGTTACCAGCCGACGCTCGCTAGCGAAGTTGCCTCATTGCATGAGCGTATCGCCTCGATAGCGGGAGTATCGGTAACGGCGATCGAGGCCGTATACGTTCCGGCCGATGATTTCACAGATCCGGCAGTGACCACCATTTCCAGCCACCTCGACAGCTTGATCGTGCTGTCCCGATCGATGGCTGCCGAGGGCATGTACCCTGCCGTCGATCCCTTGAGTTCTTCGTCGATACTGCTCGATCCGACCGTCGTCGGCGAGGAACATTACCGCATCGCTGAGGCGGTGCGCGAGGCAATCGCGCACTACAAGGAGCTGCAAGACATTATCTCACTTCTCGGAGTCGAAGAGTTGAGCGTCCAAGACCGCTTGATCGTTACGCGGGCTAGGCGTTTGCAGCGCTTCCTTACGCAGCCATTCGCAGTCACGGAAGCCTTTACGGGAAAGCATGGTCGCTCTGTCCCGGTGGTTGAGACGCTCAAAGGTTGTCGTACAATACTCGAAGGCGCCTGCGATTATTGGGCGGAGAGTTCGCTCTATATGGTCGGCACAATCGACGAAGCGCGACAACAGGAAGCGTCCTCGGGACCCAAAGCGAGGTCCGCATGAGACTTCTGATTACTACACCCGCTTCCATTGTCATCGACGAGCGGGATGTTGCCGCCGTCCGCGCCGAGGATGAGAGCGGCAGCTTTGGCATACTCGACGGCCATGCCGACTTCCTGACCGCCTTGACGGTGTCGGTCGTGAGTTGGCACCACGCCGACGATCGGCAGCGGTTCTGCGCCGTGCGGCGTGGGGTACTTTCAGTTAGCAATGGAAACGAAATTGCGATTGCGACGCGCGAGGCGATCCTCGGCGACGATCTTGCCCGTCTTGAGCAGGTAGTTTTATCGCAGTTCCGCGAAGCGCTCGAAGCCGAACGGGCCTCACGCACGGAGAGTCTGCGGCTGCAAATGCAGGCCATGAGACAGATCGTCCGCTACCTGCGGCCCGAGCGGCCTGGCATATTTGGAGCTGGAGGATGAACGCCCAGGCAACCGAGCGTGAGCCGCCCTCTCCGAACGGATTGGCCGACGCGGTTCATAGACAGCGGGAGCGCCGACACCATTGGCGGATGGAAGGGCAATCCTCAGTAGTGCGGTTCGTCGGCCAAATCGGGGTTCTCGGCTGGATCATCGTCGCGCCGACTTTGCTCGGTCTCTTCATCGGACGATGGCTCGATCATATGTTCGGCACCGGCATCTTCTGGAGCGCTGCGCTTTTGGTTCTGGGCGTTACGCTCGGATTCTGGTCGGGCTGGCAATGGATGCACCGGCAATGACCGGTTTTTATCTTACCGAAAACGCGTTGCGCGCGGTGCAAGCCGGCGCATGGTTGGGCGGCGGTGCGCTGATTGGGGCGTTTCACTTCTTGACACTGCGATGGAACGTCAGGATGTTTGTTCTCGGACGACTGTCGCTGCTTGCCACTGCGCTGCAACTTGGTCGATTCGCGCTTCTTGCGGTCGCGCTTGCCGTCATCGCAGCTCGCTTTGGTGCCTTGCCACTAATTCTCTCCGCCGCCGGCATTCTTGCCGCGCGAACGGCCACGGTGCGCTGGGGAGAGCAGATGTGATTGAATCGCCGCTCGTCATGAAGACCGTGTTCACGGTCGGCCCGGTTCCGATCACGGAGCCGGTTGTCGTCACCTGGGGCCTCATGGCGATCCTGGCTCTGGGTGGCGTACTGGCCACGCGCTCGGTTAGGCTTTCACCGACGCGTTATCAAGCTGCCCTTGAGCTGGTCGTGGCGGCGATCGAGGATCAAATCCAAGGCACAATGCGCGTTACGCCGGGGCCGTATGTCCCGATGATCGGGACGCTGTTTCTTTTCATCCTGGCGGCAAATTGGTCCTCGCTGGTCCCAGGCGTCGAGCCGCCGACGGCGCATATCGAAACTGACGCTGCGCTCGGGCTGATTGTCTTCTGCTCGATCATCTATTTCGGCATTCGCGCACGTGGCGTGGGCGGCTACCTGAGAACGTTCGCCGAACCGAGCATCATTATGGTCCCTCTCAATGTCGTTGAGACCTTCACCCGCACGTTCTCTCTTATCGTGCGGCTATTCGGCAACGTGATGAGCGGCGTTTTTATCATCAGTATCATTCTCTCGCTCGCGGGCCTTTTTGTGCCGATCCCTTTGATGGCCCTGGAACTGCTCATCGGGGCCATCCAGGCCTATATCTTCACGGTTCTTGCAATGGTGTTCATTGGGAGCGCCCTGGGACAACGGACGCGCAGCGGCAACGAAGGAGAAAAGCCATGAATTGGGCCGAGATTGTCAGCATCTTCGCCGCGGCAATGGCCGTTTCGTTCGGCGCCATCGGTCCGGCGCTGGGCGAAGGGCGAGCGGTCGCGGCTGCAATGGATGCCATTGCTCGGCAGCCAGAGGCGGCAGGCACCATATCGCGGACACTGTTCGTTGGCCTAGCGATGATCGAGACTATGGCGATCTACTGTCTGGTGATCGCGCTCTTGCTGTTGTTCGCCAACCCCTTTGTCCGTTGAGGCCATGCGCATCGATTGGTGGACGCTGGCGCTCCAGACCGTCAATGTCCTCATTCTGATCTGGATTTTGGCGCGGTATTTCTTTCGGCCGGTAATGAATATTGTCGCCAAACGGCAGGAAGAGGCGAACAAGCTGCTGGCCGATGCGGCGCATGCTCGGCAGGAGATTGCCGCTGTCCGTGCCGATGCCGATAAGGCGCGCGCAAGCATTGCTGCGGAGCGGGAACGTTTGATTGCGGAAGCGCGCGATGCTGGGCAGATTGAGAAGCGGAATTTACTTGCGCAATCGTCTGACGAGATTGCCAAGCTTCGCGCCGAAGCACAGGCTGCGATCAGCCGCGACCGGGCAGCCGCGGAAGAGGCAATCATTGATCGCGCCGCTGCGCTCTCTGTCGAGATTGCGCAGCGCCTGCTGGCGCGTTTGGCGGATCAGGATACCCTCTACACATTCGTCGATGGGATTTGCCGTGAGGTGCGCACGCTGTCACGGGAGGTACGAGAAGGCCTCGCGGCTGCTTCTGCGACGGGGAACGCGATCGAGATCGTCACGGCCGTGCCGCTTTCCGGCGAGCAGATGCAGCACCTTCGCGATGCGCTGAAGGACGCTTTCGGCGTCGAATTGCCATTCGTGTTTCGCTCCGATCAAGCCCTCATCGCGGGCATCGAGCTTAGGGGACAAAACACCATCATCCGCAACAGTTGGCGCTCGGATCTCGATCGAATTCGCCAGGAGTTGGGCCGTGACACGCACGCTCACGAAGCTTGACGCCTGGCTTAGCGCGGCAACAGAGCGCGTCAAAGCGACGCCGCTCGCACCGACGGCCGTGCAGGTAGGCCGCGTCGAGACGGTCGCCGATGGGATTGCGCTCGTCTCCGGTCTACCCGATGTACGGCTCGACGAATTGGTGCGTTTTGAGCGTGGTCAAGTCGGCTTTGCCGCCGCTCTCGATCGAGATGCTCTCGGGTGCGTTGTTCTCGATGACCCCGAGGGGATCGAGGCGGGGGACCTCGTTCATGGCACCGGCGAGGTCGTTCGGGTGCCGGTGGGGCCGGATCTCCTGGGTCGCACTGTTGATCCGCTTGGTCGTCCGCTCGACGCTGGCAAGCCGATAGATGCAGAGACTTACCAGCCTACGGAGCGTCCAGCACCGGCCATCATCGATCGCGATTTCGTCAGTCAACCAGTCCAGACAGGCTTGCTCGTGCTCGATTCGATGTTTGCGCTCGGCCGTGGCCAGCGCGAGCTGATCATAGGGGATCGTGCGATCGGCAAGACGGCAATCGCTGTCGACTGCATCATCAACCAGAAGTCCAGCGACATCATCTGTGTATATGTGGCGATCGGCCAAAAATCATCCACGGTCAAGCGGGTTATCGCGGCAATCGAAACGCACGGCGCCCCCGAACGCTGCATTTTCATCGTAGCAAGTGCGTCCGCGGCTCCCGGCTTGCAATGGATTGCGCCCTTCGCAGGCTTCACGATGGCGGAATATTTCCGCGATCGTGGTCAGCATGCCCTCGTCGTCATCGATGACATGACCAAGCATGCCGCCACCCATCGCGAGATCGCACTCCTCATGCGGCAGCCGCCGGGCCGCGAGGCCTATCCCGGCGATGTGTTCCACGTTCACGCACGGCTATTGGAACGCGCTGCCAAGCTCTCAAAGCTCGCTGGCGGCGGGTCGTTGACGGCTCTGCCGATTGCCGAGTTGGATGCCGGCAACCTGAGCGCCTACATCCCGACCAACTTGATCTCGATCACCGACGGCCAGATCGTTCTCGATGCGCGGCTGTTCCATGAAGGTCACAAGCCGGCAGTCGATGTTGGAACAAGCGTCAGCCGTGTCGGCGGCAAGACCCAAGCGCCGGTCTTGCGCGCGACCGCGGAAACGTTGCGTCTCAATTATGCGCAATTCCTGGAACTCGAGATGTTCACTCGTTTCGGCGGCGTGACGGATGTGCAGGTCAAGAACAAGATCGCACGCGGACGACGTATTCGTGCCGTTCTCTCACAGCCTCAGTATGCACCATTGCGCCTGGTGGACGAAGTTGCGCTTGTTCTGGCATTGCAGGACGGGTTGCTCGATCGCTTGCCGCTGGAGGCTATCGGAAGGTTTCGCTCTGAGCTTCCGCGATGGCTCGATCGGTCAGCGAAGGCAATTGTCGATGTAATCGAGCGCAGCGGTCAGCTCGACCACGCCAAAGGCGTCGAGCTGAAGGCAACGCTCCTGGCGTTCCTTACGCAGTTCGAACCGCCGCCCGCTGCGACAGTGAGGGGGGCTGTGTAATGGCAGAGCGTCTAACCGACATCGTCACGAAAATCCAAAATATTCAGCAACTACAGGCCGTGTTCACCGCTTTGCGCGGCATTGCAGCCTCGCGCGCACAGAATGGCCGATCGCTGCTTGCAGGCATTGAAGAGTATACTGAGGTAATTTCACGAGCCATCGGACAGGCATTGACCTTACTGCCGATCGAAATGGCTGCCGGGCGTGTGCATGATCAATCCAAACACGGCCTCATCTTCTTTTGCGCAGAGCAGGGTTTTGCCGGAGCCTTCTGTTAGGGTGTTTTCGTAGCGGCTGGGGCCGACGTTAAAGCGGCCGCAAACCTAGTCATAGGTACCCGCGGTGCTACCGTCGCAAGCGAGCGAGGCATAAAGGCCGATTGGTCGGCAGCGATGACCACGCGTGTCGACGGAATTCCGAATTTTGCCAACCGACTTGCCGACGTCCTCTACAGCTATCTCGCTCAGGGCACCATTGCGACAGTTGATATCCTCTTTTCGCGTTCGATCTCCGGCTCCATCCGCATTGATCGACATTCGCTGTTGCCAATCGATTTCACACGCTTCGCACGCCCGTCAGAGAAGCAGCCTCCACTAATCGCGCTCGCGCCGGAGTTGCTGCTTGAGCGCCTCGCGGCGGAATATGTTTATGCGCAACTTTGCGAAGCCGCCATGCATGCATTCGTCGCCGAGAACGAAGCAAGAATGATCGCTATGATGGCGGCGAGGAATAATACGGAGACCAAACTTCACGAGCTGCAGCATCGCGAGCGTCAGCTTCGCCAGGAAGAGATCACAACGGAGATCGTGGAACTCGCGGTAGGAGCGGAAGCGTCACGGGCTCCCCGCGCGCCGGCTGCTCGCGGATCGCTGGCCATGCTGTAGCCTGAGGTGCAAAGGAAACTCGTTGTTTCTTGCATGGCGACGTCGTCGGCATGCTGTTTGTGGTGTACAGTTGGTTCGCGGCTCCGACGGGGTGGGCGCTTGCACTGATGGTGTGGGGCCACGCGACAATGGCATTCCTGATTGCGGGCGCAATCAAATGAGCAATTCCCTCGCATCTGGCGCTACCGTGATGATCTCCCGCGAGGGGCTCGAAAGCCTGCTCCAAGCGCTGGCGAGGAGGGGCTACGAAGTCGTTGGGCCGACCGTGCGGGATGAGGCGATTGTCTACGATCGGATCACGCATGTCGCCGATCTGCCAGTAGGCTGGACCGATCGTCAGGAGGCCGGGCGCTATCGCCTCGAACGGCGCAGCGACGATGCGCTGTTCGGCTTTAACGTCGGCCCGCATGCGTGGAAACGCTTTCTCCATCGTTCGGTCGAAACGCTCTGGACGATGCGGAGGACCGAGAACGGCGCCATGATCGAACGCGACGACAATGCGGGACCCAAATTCGCCTTCGTCGGGGTGCGTTCTTGCGAGCTGCACGCCATTGCAATTCAGGACCGGGTATTGTCGAAGGGGCCTTATGCAGATGCTGCCTATGCGATGCGGCGCCGTGACGCCTTCATTATCGCGGTCAATTGCGGGCAAGCGGGAGGAACCTGCTTCTGCGTCTCGATGCAGACCGGCCCCAAGGCGCAATACGGTTTTGATCTGGCGCTCACCGAACTGCTCAACGGCGGAACGCATGAGCTCTTAGTCGAAGTTGGGACCGAGACGGGCGGGGACATCCTCAGACAATTGTCGCACCGGCCTGCCGGTGAAGTGGAACGCGCCGCGGCCGCGGCGATCGTCGCGCGCACGGCGGATCAGATGGGCCGGCACCTCGAGACGGCGGGATTGAAAGAACTACTTGAGAACAATCTCAATCATCCGAGATGGGATGACGTCGCCGACCGCTGTTTGACCTGCGGAAACTGCACCATGGTCTGCCCCACTTGCTTCTGTACGACGGTCGAGGATCACAGCGATCTTGGTGGCATGTCGGCTGAGCGGGTGCGCAAATGGGATTCCTGCTTCACCATGGATTTTTCCTTCATCCACGGCGGCAGCATCCGTAAGACGCCGAAGGCGCGCTATCGGCAATGGATGACGCATAAGCTTGCAACCTGGATCGATCAGTTCGGTACGTCGGGCTGCGTCGGCTGCGGCCGCTGCATCACCTGGTGTCCGGTCGGAATCGACATCACCGCCGAGGCGGCGGCGATCCGCGCCGATCCCGAGGCGCAAAAAGGACGGCACCGTGGCGACGCTTGAGGAAATATTGCGCGAGCATCCTTTGTTTGCCGGGGCATCGGGCGAGCAGGTGCGGCTGGTGGCCGGCTGTGGACGCAATCGTCTCTTCAGGGCCGGCGACTATTTATGTCGCGAAGGCGAGCCGGCCAACGAGTTTTTCCTCATCCGCGAAGGCAAAGTGGCGCTCGATATCGCCGCGCCGGGCCGCGGTCCGATCGTATTCGAGACTTTGGGCGTTGGCGACTTCGTCGGCGACTCCTGGCTTGTACCGCCGTATCGCTGGACGTTCGACGCCCGCGCTGTCGGGTTGACGCGTACCATCGGCATCGACGGTGCCTGTCTGCGCGGCAAGTGCGAGACAGACCACGAATTCGGCTACGAGATGATGAAACGATTCCTGACGCCGCTGGTAAGGCGCCTGCAGGAGCATAGGCTGCAGATTCTCGATGTCTACGGCAAGCACTGAAGCGGCCAACGGGCGGCCTTCCGATCCGCTTGTACCGCAAATTTATCTGGTCGATCGGGTGAGCCGGGAGCTGCCTGATACGGTTACTCTTGATCTATCGCCGCTGTCGGGCACGCGGCCACAATTCAAGCCGGGCCAATTCAACATGCTCTACGCGTTCGGCATTGGCGAAGTGGCAATCAGCATGAGCGGCGACGGCGCGCATACCAGCTTCGTTCATACCATCCGCGAAGTCGGCGCTGTCAGCAGCGCGCTCGCCAGACTCACTCCGGGCGAAACTGTCGGACTGCGGGGCCCGTTCGGAAACGGGTGGCCAGTCAACGACGCTGATGGATCGGACATCGTTATCGTTGCCGGCGGCTTGGGCTTAGCGCCGCTGCGCCCTGCGATCTACCAGATCCTCGCTGATCGCGGCCGTTATGGGCGCGTCGTCATTCTGTTTGGCACGCGCAATCCCACGGAAATGCTCTATCGCCACGAGCTCGAACAGTGGCGCCAGCGCCTTGACGTCGACATCGAGGTGACAGTCGACCATGCCGACCGCGATTGGCATGGCAGTGTCGGAGTAGTGCCGAAGCTCATTCCGCGGGCCGCGTTCGATCCAGAGAAGGCGGTCGCGCTGGTTTGTGGGCCGGAAGTGATGATGCGTTTCAGCGTCAACGCGCTCCTTGATGCGGGAATACGGCCGCAGAGCATCTATGTTTCCATGGAGCGCAACATGAAGTGCGCCGTCGGCCTATGCGGTCACTGTCAGTTCGGGCCAACATTCGTCTGCAAGGATGGGCCGGTGACGCGCTACGACCGCATCGCCACCATCTTCGCAATGCGCGAGATTTGACATGCCCGATAGGCGACCCCGCTTGGCGGTCTGGAAATTCGCATCTTGCGACGGCTGTCAGCTATCGCTGCTCGACTGCGAAGATGAGCTGCTAAGCCTTGCTGGGGCAGTCAGGATCGCCAGTTTTCTCGAAGCGTCAAGCGCGGTCGAGCCCGGTCCTTACGATTTGTCGCTGGTCGAGGGTTCGATCACCACCGAACATGACGCCCGGCGCATCCGCGACGTTCGCCGTCAATCGAAGTATCTCGTCACCATCGGCGCTTGCTCCACCCACGGCGGCATCCAAGCGCTGCGCAATTTCGCCGATGTCCGCGAGTTTGTCGCCGCCGTCTATGCGTCGCCGCAATACATCAGCACGCTGGCAACATCGACGCCGATCTCGGCGCATGTGCCGGTCGATTTTGAATTGCAAGGCTGCCCGATCAACAAGGTCCAGCTTCTCGAGGTGATTTCCGCGTTTCTTGCCGGACGCAAGCCAGCGCTTGTGGCTCACAGCGTCTGCATCGAGTGCAAGCAGCGCGGCACAGTCTGCATCATGGTACAGGGCACGCCCTGCCTCGGGCCGGTCACGCACGCTGGTTGCGGCGCGATCTGCCCGTCGTACCGGCGCGGCTGTTACGGCTGTTACGGCCCTATGGAGACGCCCAATACCGCGGCCCTGGCGCGGGAATGGAGCCAGCTCGGCGCTTCGTCGCGCGACATCGCCCGGGCGTTCCGCACCTTCAACGCCATAGCGGAGCCCTTCGCCAAGGAGAGCGCGGCTCATGGCAACCAATAACGGGACTACCCGGACGATCCGCGTCGATAATCTCGCCCGTGTCGAGGGGGAGGGTGCCCTCGACCTGCACATCGACGACGGACGCGTCACCGCGGCGCGACTTCGGATTTTCGAGCCGCCCCGGCTGTTCGAGGCGTTGCTGCGCGGCCGCGGGTACATGGAGACTCCGGACATCGTCGCCCGGATCTGCGGCATCTGTCCGATCGCCTATCAAATGAGCGCCGTGCATGCGATCGAAAACGCCTTCGGCGTCCAGGTCGACGGGCAGCTGCGCGCGTTGAGGCGGCTGATCTATTGCGGTGAGTGGATCGAAAGCCACGCGCTGCATGTCGTCATGCTGCACGCGCCGGATTTTTTGAACTATCCCGACGCGGTCGCTATGGCGCGCGATCATGGTGACAAGGTTCGCAGCGGGCTCGCCTTGAAAAAGATCGGCAACGAATTGCTCCGTCTTTTGGGCGGCCGGGAAGTTCATCCCGTCAACGTGCGGCCCGGTGGCTTTTATCGTGTGCCGCAGCGCGCCGAGCTTGTACCGATCGCTGAAAGTTTGAAATCAGCGCGGGACAAAGCAGTTGAACTGGTTCGCTGGGTTGCGCGTTTTCCATTCCCGGATTTCGAAAGCGACTACGAGTTTGTCGCCTTGCGGCATGCCGAGGAGTATCCGTTCAATGAAGGACGTGTTGTCTCGAGCCGCGGCATCGACGTCGATATCGCCGATTACGAAGCGGAATTCGAAGAAAGGCATGTCGCGCACTCGACGGCGTTGCATTCGTTTCTTAAGCGCCGCGGCGCCTATCTGTGCGGGCCGCTCGCCCGATATGCGCTCAATTTTGATCAGTTGCCGGAGTCGGTCCAAGGCCTGGCAAAGGAAGCCGGACTTGGCGAGCGATGCTGCAATCCGTTTCGCAGCATTATCGTTCGTGGCATTGAGATAGTCTACGCTTGCGAAGAGGCGCTGCGCATTATTACCGCTTATGAACCGCCGGAATACGCGTGGTTCCCGGTCGCGACGCGCGCTGCAGTCGGCTTCGGCTGCACCGAAGCACCGCGCGGCATCTGCTGGCACCGCTATTCATTCGATGGCGACGGCACTATTCGCGCGGCGCGCATCGTGCCGCCCACCGCACAGAACCAGCTGAGTATCGAGGCCGATCTTGTCGCGGTGGTGACGCCGCTCGTCAACGAGCCCGACGACCTTATTCGCGCCCGCTGCGAGCAGACTATCCGCAATTACGATCCCTGCATCTCATGTGCCACACACTTTCTCAAGATGACCGTGCATCGCCAATGACAGGAAGGTCTCGCAGCGTGCTGATCGTCGGGCTCGGAAACGCCGACCGAGCCGATGACGGTATCGGCCCATTGGTTGCGGAAAAATTGCGTAGGCTTTTACCGGCCGGTACGGCACTGGCATCGCCAAGAACAGACCCGATCGCTCTGATCGCAGAGTGGCAGGGTTTCGATGCGGCGATCTGCATCGACGCCGCCTCTCTCGTCAGTAAGCCCGGCCGGATTCATCGCTTCGATCTGTCGATGGCTGAACTGCCGTCCGATCGGCAGCCCGTTTCGGACCATGTCTTGAGCTTTGCCGCCACGGTGCGGCTGGCCCGGGTCCTGCACCAGGCCCCGCAAAGGATTATTATTTATGCCGTCGAGGGCGCCTCATTCGCGGCCGGCGCTCCTATGACTCCAGAGGTCGCAGTGCAGGCGCCCTTAGTAGCAGCCCAAGTCGCTGCCGAGGTCGAGACATTGCGACACTTCAGCTTTCGCCATGCGGCCGCCAACTCACCGTGAATTGCAGCCGTGCCTCCGGATCCGCCGATAAAATCCGCCGAAATGTCGCTCACCAGCGTGCCGGCGTTCTGGCCAATGGTGATGGCAGCGACGCTCATGGAGCAGGGAGCAGAGCTTTACGCGCGAAACCTCAAATTCGTCGAGGAGGAAATCCGCATCCACGACGAGCTACGTCCCAATCTGGCGACCCTAAATACCTTGCGGCTCGATCTGCGTACCATGAAGTTGCGCGAATATGGCAAGCCGGGCGGTATACCGACGCTGGTTGATGCGCCGCATGCCGGGCATACTGCGATAATTGCCGATTATCACAAGGGCCAAAGCCTAATCGAAACCCTGCTGGCCAACGGTATCGGTCATATCGCGCTCACCGATTGGAAGCCGGCAACCGAGGACATGAAGGACCTCGAGATCGACAACTACCTCGCCGAGCTAATTATCGCGATCGACGATCTCGGCGGCCGCGTCAATCTCGTCGGGCTCTGCCAGGGCGGTTGGCTATCGGCCATGGTGGCGTCCCGGTTCCCCGACAAGGTGAAAGCGCTGGTGCTCGCCGGAGCGCCGATCGACACCGATGCCGGCACCGGGCCGATCAAACGCATGGTTCAGGCGTCGCCGATGTCATTCTACGAGGAATTGGTGGAGCTCGGCGGCGGCCTCATGAAAGGCAAATTCATGCTGCAGGGCTGGAAGAACTTGCATCCCGAGCAGCATTACTTCGCCGACCAGATCGATCTTTACGAACACATCGACGACCCGGCTTACCTGAAAAAAGAGGAAGCATTCGCGGCCTGGTACGAAAATCCCATCGACCTGCCGGGCCGCTGGTATCTGCAGGTCATCCGGCAATTGTTCAAAGAGAACCGGCTGGCCATGGGCACTTTTGTCGGTCTCGGCCGCCGGCTAAGCCTCAAGAACATCACCTGCCCGATCTATCTGCTCGCTGGCGAGGCTGACGAGATCACGACCAAAGAGCAAGTTTTCGCCGCCGAGAAATATATCAGCACGCCAAAGGATAAGATCCAAAAGCAACTAGTTCCGGGTGGCCATATCGGCCTATTCATGGGCTCGCGTGCGCTGACAGAGTCTTGGCCGGCGATTGCCCGATGGATTGCCGCTCTGTAGCAACCCGCTGACAACCTAGTCCGGAAAAGAAGGAAACGTAGATGTTCGTGCAAGCTACACTTCCGCGCAGTTGACCAATGGGCGGCCCCGGTCGCGTCTCTAATCAACTGGATGGGATCAAAAATGTCGTTGCCGACCCACACGCGGACATGACGCCGGCGTGCAAGGCTCGGCTCTGAAAATGTTGACGGCTCCACTTTAGGAGGAAATGCCTAATGAAGGAGCTTATTTGAGATCATTTTTGATCTGCATCCAAGTCGAGATCCCGTATGCTCGCTAGCCGAGCAAGCGGTGATGACTTGTGGAGGTGTGTCATGGCGGCAAAGCAAGAACTTTCCGGCGAAAGGGCGGAAATGCCGTTCTTCAATTTCATTCCGGTCAACTTCCCGTAATGGCCAAACAGCGTCTCGACGAATTTGCCAACGTGCAGACCGAGTTGTTGAAAACGTTCCAAGAGACGAACGAACATTGGCGCAACCGCATTGCTTCGGAAGCCAAGGTTGAGCAGGACTTTGCGTCCAAGCTAACAGCGGCGCGTTCAATCCCTGACGCGATGACCACGTGTCAGGAATGGGGCAATCGGCACTTGAAATGATGGTTGAAGACGTCGGCCATCTCGTTGACGACACGCGGAAGTTTATGCAGACTAGCGCGCGTCTTTTTGCGAACGGCTGGGCGACAAAGTAGCTCCTGATCATAGCGGTCAGCTCCTTTCTCGTAGTCCCACTTTATCCGCCAGATCAAAACTACATGGTCGGCTGTTAAGAAGCGGATTTGAGCGCGGGCGTGACGGCAAACGCTGGGCGTAGTGCGATCAGGATCAGGCGCAGCAGAATCCTCAGCCAGGCGAGGACGAGGCGGAGATTGTGGCCGACGGCGCTGAGGATGACGTTGGCGGCATCACCGTCGCGGCCCATGAGGTAGCAGCGGCCAAGGTGCCCATCGGTCTTCATGTGTCCGATGACGGCTTCGATGGCTGAGCGGCGGCGCAGTTCGCGCTTGATGATGCCGAAGACCCCGGGCTTCTGGCCGGAGATGAAGACGCGGTGCGGATTGGCGGTGTCGTGGCCACGATAGCCCTTGTCGACATAGGCACGCTCGATGGCGCAGCCGGTGAGCTTTTCGGTGGCGTCGATGGCGGC
>Ga0335081_10012176_pt1 | contig 13940 bp, 9 predicted proteins | sample Lox_Sample_35_FD_206713 | JGI IMG/M metagenome (GOLD analysis project Ga0335081, IMG submission 206713) | Soil microbial communities from Loxahatchee National Wildlife Refuge, Florida, United States - Lox_Sample_3.5 | ecosystem: Environmental > Terrestrial > Soil > Wetlands | place: USA: Florida... | reverse complement strand
ATCCGCATGTGGCACTCCTTGAGCGTCAGGCTATCGCAAAGCGTGTTTGAGCGCAATCACACCGGAGTTGATTGATAGTTCGTAGTGAGGCGTCGCGATCTTTTCTGCGCTAATCTAAAGTTACTCCCGAAAGGAAAACTGAGCCGCAAAATGACGGGCACTACCGTCTCCCACTACCGAATCCTCGACAAACTCGGCAGCGGCGGTATGGGCGTGGTCTATGCGGCGGAGGACACGAAGCTCAACCGGCGTGTCGCTTTGAAGTTCCTGCCGGAAGAATGGTGCAGGAATCCCGAGGCGTTGGAGCGTTTCGAACGCGAGGCGCGCGCCGCGGCCGCGCTCAGTCATCCGAATATCTGCACCATCTACGAAATAGGCGAGCATCAGGGCCGCCCGTTCATCGCCATGGAGTTTCTGGAAGGCCAGACTCTGTTCCGGCGGCTGCGAGGCAGGCTGCTGAAAACCGATGAGCTGCTGGATCTGGCGATTCAGATCGCCGATGGTCTGGCCGCGGCTCACTCCAACGGAGTCATCCACCGGGACATCAAGCCGGGAAACATTTTTCTGACGACTCAAGGCCGGCCGATCATTCTGGACTTCGGATTAGCGAAGTTGGTCGAGCCACCGACGTTTACGCAAGCGCCGACGGCCCTGCTTACGGGCGCGCGCGGAGATTCCCTTACCAACCCCAACTCCGCTGTCGGAACGGCGGCCTACATGTCGCCGGAGCAGGCGCTGGGCGAGGAGATTGACCAGCGCAGCGATCTGTTCAGCTTCGGCGCGGTGCTCTACGAGATGGCGACAGGATGCGTGGCCTTCCCAGGCAGCACTCCCGCCGCGATTTTCGATGGCATTCTGAACAAGATTCCGGTTTCGCCGATGCAGCTGAATCCTGAGTTGCCGCCGGAGATGGCGCGCATCATCAGCAAGGCACTGGAGAAGGACCGGGAAGTGCGCTATCAGGGCGCTTCCGAGATGAAGGCCGACCTGAAGCGGTTGCGGCGCGAGCAGTTCGGTCGGTCAACAATCGCGGGCATGGCGACCACGGAATACACCGCGCAGTTCCCCGCCGTTTCCCCGCCCCCGTTGGCTTCCCGTGCTCACTGGTCCAGATGGGTCTTGCTTGGAACGGCTGCGGTGTTGGGTGTAGCGGCACTGTTGTTCGTCTTGAGACCTGCCATACCGCTTCCCAGGGTGGCTGGGACGGTACCATTGACCAATGACGGAAAGACCAAGATCCCCAGAAACAGGGCCATTCCCGAGCCGCTGCTGACGGATGGCACGAGAGTTTACTTCGCCGAGGGGGCCTTCCGTCCGATCCATCTGGACGTGGCCGACGCCCAGGAATTCCATCTGACACAAGTGTCGATCGACGGCGGCGACGTCATTCCCGTTCCAGTTCCGTTCCGGTTTGTCGGGCTGGACGATCTCTCGCCCAAACATCCTGAGTTGCTGGTGGGGGGACCTCCCTTCACCGATGTTTCCGCGGCATTGTGGCTGCTCCCGGTTCCAGGCGGCCAACCGCGACCTTTAGCTGGTCTTACAGTCTCGGATGCCGCCTGGTCGCCCAACGCGGAGGAGATTGTTTATAGCCGTGATTCCGATCTCTACCGCGCCAAAGCTGACGGAAGCGAACCACAGAAACTGGCAACATTGAACGGCATGGTGGCCAGGCCTCGCTGGTCTCCGGACGGCGAGTTGATTCGGTTTACCGTACTGAATCGCAATGTGCGAACCAGCCGCCTCTGGCAGATCAACGCGGATGGAAGTCATCTGCACGCTTTGTTGAGCGACAGCCTTGGGAATCAATGCTGCGGAAGCTGGACGCCGGACGGCAAGTACTTCGTGTACCAATCGACGCGCGCCGGTGAGGCGAGCGTATGGGCGATTCGTGAGAAGACGTCTTTTTGGGAGAGGGTTTCTGGCGCGCCAGTCCGTCTGACGGGGGGCGAGTTTTACGCTTACGCTCCTACGCCCAGCAGGGACGGCAAGCGGATTTTTTTCGTCGGAATTCTGCCGAGGGGTGAGTTGCTGCGGCGCGACACCCAGACTGGCCACTTTGTTCCGTTTCTGCCGGGTCTGTCGGCCGAAGGGCTGACTTACACACGGGATGGCCGATCGATGGCTTACATTTCCTATCCGTCGGGGATCCTCTGGCGGTCGAACGCCGACGGCAGCGACCGGCGCCAACTGACCTTTCCGCCCATGTCGTGCGGCCTGCCGCGCTGGTCGCCAGACGGACAGCGAATCGCATTTAGTGCGCACGCGCCGGGCAAGCCCTGGAAAATCTATCTGATCGCCCCGCAAGGCGGAAGTGCGGAGGAGCTAACCGCCGGCGCTACCGAAGAGCTGGATCCCAACTGGTCGGCTGATGGCAATTCGCTGGTTTTCGGTGAGTCCGCCGAGTCCGCGCGTGCGTCCAGGAGCAACGCGATCCACGTGCTCGATTTGAAGACGCGTCAGGTGCAAGATGTGCCGGACTCGGCTGGCTTGTTCTCACCGCGCTGGTCGCCGGAAGGACGCTACATCCTGGCGATGACCGCGGATTACCAGAAGCTGGTCCTCTACGACAGGACCAGCAAGCGATGGGACGACCTCATCAAGATGCCGTCGGGTTATCCGGACTGGTCGCAGGACGGCAGGTATGTCTACTTCAATAACCCGTTTGAACCAAACCTGCCGTTCTACCGCGTACGCATCAGCGATCACAAACTGGAACGCCTCGCCGACCTTGGCGAATTTGGACAACTGGCTGGAGGGAGCTCAGGCGGGTGGACGGGTTTGGGATTTGGGGATTCGCTGCTGGCCACGCGCGATATCAGCGTCCAGGAAATCTACGCGCTCGACTGGGAGCCGCGGTAGGATTGTCCGTTAACGGCTTCGGCCTGGTGCGCGTTATTTACTTCACCAGTTGTTGCCACAGCCCGCAGATGTTTCCCTGCGGGTCTATGATGGCCGCGATTGCGCCGACGCCGGGCACCGGCATCTTGGGAAGCGCCACCGTCGCGCCGAGCTTTGTGGCCTTCTCGATCGCCGCGTCGATGCTCGGCACGTCCACGTAGTTCATCCACGGCTGCTGCGGATGCTGCCGCTGCATTACCGCTCCGTTGATGCCCGGCCCGTCCGAGCCGGTATCGCAGAGCCAGTATTCCGGCCCTGGCAGCGCAGCCTTCTGAAACTTCCAGCCGAACAGGTCGCTGTAGAACTTGGTTAGCGCCTCCGGTTGATTGGCGGGAATCTCGAAGTGCACAACGCGGTTATTGGCCATGATGTATCTATCGAGCTTACCGCAGAGACTACTCACCCGCCAGATGGAGCACGATGCTGCGGCGGTGCGGCCTGGAGCGGTGTTCGAACACATAGATCCCTTGCCAGGTGCCCAGCGCGAGCCGGGCATCGATCAGCGGGATGGTCAACTGCGTTTGCGTGAGCGCGGCGCGGATATGCGCCGGCATGTCATCCGGCCCCTCGACGGTATGCCGATACCAGGGCGCGTCTTCGGGAACGATGCGCGCAAAAAACTCATCGAGATCGCGGACGACGTCGGGATCGGCGTTCTCCTGAATGACCAGCGACGCCGAGGTGTGCTGAATGAAAACGGTCAGCAGGCCGGTGCGCACGCCGTGGCCCTCCGCCCACTTCTCGATTTCCCCGGTGATAGGGTACAACCCTTTGCCCCGCGTGGCGACCTGCATGCGGTGCGTGAATTGCTTCATTCCACGGTAACGCTCTTGGCGAGATTGCGGGGCTGATCCACATCGCAGCCACGGCGCACGGCGATGTGGTACGCGAGCAACTGTAGCGGGACGACTTCGAGAATCGGAAGCAGCAGTTCGGTGGATGCGGGAATGAAAATGGCGTGGTCAGCGAGCTTGCTGGCCTCATGGTCGCCTTCCGTGACGAGGGCGACGACGATGCCTTCGCGCGCTTTCACTTCCTGAATGTTGGACAGCGTCTTTTCATAAAGCACGCGGCTCTCGGGCTGTGAGGGATCGTGCGTGGCCAGCACGACGACCGGCAGTTCCTCGTCGATCAGCGCGTTGGGACCGTGCTTCATCTCGCCTGCCGGGTACCCTTCGGCGTGAATGTACGAAATCTCTTTCAGCTTGAGCGCGCCCTCGAGCGCCATGGGAAAATGCACACCGCGGCCCAGAAACAGAAACTCAGTGGCGCGGAACAGCTTGCGGCCCAGCTCTTCGTATACCGGGTCGTGCGAGAGCACCGTCTCCAGTTTTGCCGGAACGCGAAGCAGCTCCTGCACCAGGCATCGCGAGGTGCCTTCGTCGAGCACGCTGCGCGTCTGCCCAAGATACATCGCGAAGATAAACAGCGCGGTGAGCTGGCAAGTGAACGCTTTCGTCGAAGCCACGCCGATCTCCGGACCCGCATGAGTATAAATGGTGCCGTTGGCTTCGCGCGTGATCATGGAACCCACCACGTTACAGATCGACAGCGTCTTCGAGCCCTTCTGTTTGGCCTCGCGCTGCGCCGCGAGGGTGTCCGCTGTCTCGCCGGATTGCGAGATCACGATCGTCAGAGTGTCGGGTCCCAGGATAGGGTCGCGATATCGAAATTCGCTGCCGTAATCGACTTCGACCGGAACGCGCGCCAGCTTCTCGATCATGAATTTTCCGGCCAGCGCCGAATGCCAACTGGTTCCGCAAGCCACGATGCGGACCTGCCGGAATTCGCGAAACTGCTTGGGCGAGATGTCCATCTCGTCGAGAAAGATGCGGCCGGTTTCCTGCCCCACGCGGCCCAGCGTCGTATCCCGCACGGCGCGCGGCTGCTCGAAAATTTCCTTGAGCATGAAATGCTTGTAGCCGCCCTTTTCCGCCATGATCGGATCCCAGAGAATGTGCGAGACCTGGCGGTTCACCGGGCGTCCTTCGAAGTCACTGAGCCGCACGCCATCCGGCGTGAGCACGGCCATATCGCCATCCGCCAGGAAAAACATGTCGCGCGTGTGGTGCAGGATGGCGGGCACGTCGGAGGCGACAAAATATTCACCATCGCCCAGCCCGATGACCACCGGCGGTCCGTTGCGCGCGGCGACGATCTTATTCGGGTCGCTGCGCGCCAGCACGGCCAGTGCGAACACGCCGGTCAACTGTTTGACCGCAGCCCGCACCGCGTCTTCCAGGTTCCCTTTGAAGTGCTTCTCCACCAGGTGGGCGATGACTTCGGTGTCCGTTTCCGTGGTGAAAACGTGCCCCTCGGATTCGAGCTGGTGCTTGAGCGCAAGGTAATTCTCAACGATGCCGTTATGCACCACCACGATGTCGCCTTTGCAATCGCGATGCGGGTGCGCGTTTTCTTCCGTGGGCCGCCCGTGCGTGGCCCAGCGCGTGTGCCCGATGCCATAACGGCCGTCCACCGGGTTCTGCCGAATCGCTTCTTCCAGATTGCGCAACTTCCCCGAGGCCCGGCGAACGCCGAGCGTATCGTCATCGCAATAAACCGCGATCCCTGCCGAGTCATAGCCGCGATACTCGAGGCGTTTCAGGCCCTCCAGGATGATCGGAACGGCCTTCCGCTCACCCACGTAGCCGACGATTCCACACATTCCAACATTATAGAATCCAGGCTTCCGATTCGTCTCGAAGTTCCTGGTATTGCGCGGTTTACCTTCGTCTTGGGTGATATTCCCCAACTATGGTTGATCTTCTCTGCCGCGAACCTGTACATTCTTAGGCAGATGCTCCCTGGCACGCTTGATGCTGGGAAGAAAGTGAAACGGAACAGGGCTGACTGTGCCGCAAGGAGGCGTATATGAAGGCTATTTGTGTGTTGCTGGTGAGTGCATACTCCGTGATGGCTGCCGGTCCGGTACCCGCCCCGGATGCTAAGCCGCCGGCTCAGGCCGCTCGAGGCCAGGCAGCTTTCTTCGATGAGAGCACGGCCACGCACTGCGGCGGCTGCCACGCGCTGGCGCAGAAGGGAACGGCCGTTGGGCCGGATCTGTCGCGGCTGGCGCACCTGAACGCGCGCGCCATCGTCATGGCCATTCGCGCCACGCGCACGCAGTACGTGCAATGGGTCAAGCTGAAGGACGGCAAAGAGTTTCCCGGCATGCCGGGCGCGAAGGCTGAAGGCACCACGGTTCAGTATTACGACTTGAGCGCAACTCCACCGGCGCTGAAGAAGGTGGAGAAAGCCGACATTGCTTCTGCCGGCGATAACGCCACCTGGAAGCATCCTCCGGAGTCCGCCGGATACACGGCCCAACAGCTGGCCGACGTGATCGCATATATTAAATGGGCATCGTACGGCGACACCAAAAGTGTGAGCACGGCCGATACCGAATAGTCGCAGCGCCGCCTCGCGCCGCGACGCTCGCGAGGAGATTCCATGAAACTGCGCGATGAAGACGCGCTCGAGTACCATTCCGCGGCGCCCGCGGGGAAAATTTCAGTTCGTCCCACCAAGCCGTGCCTGACGCAACGCGATTTGAGCCTGGCTTATACGCCGGGTGTCGCGGTTCCTTGCATGGCCATCCATCGCGATCCGAGCCTGGGTTATAAGTACACCTCGAAAGGAAACCTGGTGGCGGTGGTTACCAATGGCACTGCCGTCCTTGGCCTCGGCAATATCGGACCGCTGGCAGGCAAGCCGGTGATGGAGGGCAAAGGAGTGCTCTTCAAACGGTTCGCGGATATCGACGTGTTCGATATCGAGCTCGCCACCGAGAATCCCCGAGAAATCATCCGCACCTGCCAGCTGCTCGAACCTACCTTCGGGGGCATCAACCTGGAAGACATCAAGGCGCCGGAATGTTTTGTCATCGAGGAAGAGCTGCGGCGCACCATGAAGATCCCTGTCTTCCACGATGATCAGCACGGTACGGCGATCATCTCCGGAGCCGCTCTGCTCAATGCGCTGGAGCTTGCCGGCAAGCGCATGGAGGATGTTCGCATCGTGTTCAACGGCGCGGGGGCGAGCGCCATCGCTTGTGCCAAGCACTACATGCGGCTGGGCGTGCGCCGCGAAAACATTCTGATGTGCGACACCAAGGGCGTGATTTACAGCGGGCGCGAAGAGGGCATGAATCCGTACAAGCAGTTCTTCGCCGTGGAGACGCAGGCGCGCACGCTGGCCGACGCGCTTTGTGATGCGGATGTATTTTTCGGCTTGTCATCGGGCGGCTGCGTGGCCCCCGAACTCCTGCGGAACATGGCCAAGAATCCCGTCGTGTTCGCGCTGGCCAATCCCGATCCCGAAATCAGCTACGAAGCTGCGCGCGCGACCCGGCCCGACGCCATTGTCGCCACGGGGCGTTCGGACTATCCCAACCAAGTAAACAACGTTCTGGGATTTCCGTTTATCTTTCGCGGCGCGCTGGATGTGCGCGCCACCACCATCAACGAAGAGATGAAACTCGCGGCGACACGGTCGCTGGCCGCCCTGGCGAAAGAAGACGTCCCGGATTCCGTGCGGCGCGCTTATGGGATTGAGCGGCTCGAGTTCGGCCGCGAATATCTGATCCCCAAGCCGTTCGATACTCGCGTGCTCGTGTGGGAGGCTTCGGCCATTGCGGAAGCCGCCATCCAAACGGGGGTTGCCCAACAAGTCCTGGATATCGGGGAATACCGCGAGCAGCTCGAACGACGGCTGGGCAAGGCTCGGGAAGTGATGCGCGTGATGATCCACAAGGCGCAGCGCGCGCCCAAGCGCATCGTTTTCCCGGAGGGCGAAGAACCAAAGATTCTGCGCGCCGCCCAGATCCTGGTGGACGAGAAGATCGCGTCACCCATTCTTCTGGGCAACGAGGCTTTGATTCGCAAGCGCATGGCCGACCTGCATCTTCATGTCTGTTCGAGCTGCATCCTCGATCCGGCGAACGCGCCCGGCCGTGCAAGTTACACCGAAGAGTTGTACCGGCTCCGGCAGCGGAAAGGGATCACGCAGCGCGAAGCCGAAGACATGTTGCTCGACCGCACGGTCTTCGGTGCACTGATGGTCCGCCGCGGCGAGGCGGACGCGCTGATCGGCGGATTGACGAAACACTATCCCGATACCATCCGGCCGGCGCTGCAAGTGATTTCGGTTCGCCCCGGCCTGCGCAAGGTTTCCGGTATTTACGTCCTCATCACGCCGCGGGGCGATATCTACTTCCTGGCCGACGCCACGGTCAACATCGATCCCTCCTCCGAAGACCTGGCGGAGATTGCCATCTGCGCCGCAGAGATGGCACGACGTTTCGGACAGGAACCAAGGGTGGCGCTGCTGTCGTTCTCCAATTTCGGCAGCACGCGCCACCCCCTGGCGGAGAAGGTAGCGCGCGCCGTCGCGCTGCTGCGCCAACGCGCTCCCGATCTGATGGTGGATGGCGAGATGCAAGCCGATACGGCGGTGGTGCCCGAGATCATCGAGCGCGACTATCCTTTCAGCACGCTGAAGGGCGGGGCCAACGTTCTGATTTTTCCCAACCTCGAAGCGGGCAACGTCGCCTACAAACTGCTGGCGCGCATCGGCGGCGCCGAAGCCTTCGGCCCAATTCTGATGGGCATGAGCAAGCCCGTCCACGTGCTCCAGCACGGCGCTGAAGTGAACGACATCGTGAACGTAGCGGCGATTGCCGTGGTGGATGCGCAGGAGAGAGAGAAGGCATAGTTGCGCTACCAGCGCCAATCCTGAGCAGAAAACAGCGTTCGCCATGTGTCTGCTTCCCGATCTGCCTGCGTACATCGAGGCCACGGATTGTCGCTGATGCCCGCTAGCCCAAAGCTATAAGGCGGCGTCCAACGAATCAGGAAATAGACACTTGGCTCGGGCTCAAAATTCCTCTTGGCATCATGCGGCTCGAATCCAACTTGCCAAAGATCCGGCGTCTGACAGTGCATTGTGTCCCCGAGAAAATCGCCTCCGACGAAGTCGGCGTGCAGTTTTTGATGCCACTTGGACAGATCTGGTGACAAAGACCACCCTTGGCTCTCGCTCCACGGGTGAGTCATCCACTCATCCACGAAATCTCGTGGACTCAGAGCCACCGGGGCAACACGACGAACTCGATCTGCTTCGATAAGGAAGTGGCGGACAGCCTCACGATTGTGCACACCGGCATCAACGCTGCGCTGTGTGAATTCTATGATGGCATCCACCGGCCCGCTGAAGTGCATCGGTGAATTTACAATGCTCCCCACTATGTAGCTCTGACCGCGCAGGTAACCATCACCAGATTGATCAACCAGGCTCTTTGCGCCTGATGAATCCACCCGCCAGATCCGGTAGTAGACCCGGTGCCACGCGGAGGCGCAGCCCCATTCGTTCCCGAGCGTTAGCACGTAGACTGGTCCGATTTGTTTTCCGTCCTCATAGGATTGCCATATGTGCACCGCGTTGATGTGCTGTGGAGTGTAGTTTTGGTAATCGTTCTGTTCTGATTCCCAGATCCGTTGCCACTTGCCATCGATTCGCTTGTAGCCGTACACGGACTCGTCCTGCTCGCAGACGATTCCCACTCGCGTGATCACGATGAGGAGTCCCGATTCCCACCTGAGGTCCACGTCGCCAATGGAACCGAGTAAATTTTGATCATCCTTCGGAGGTGCGACGCTGACTTTCTCCAATGCCTTGTTAATTCTTCCCGAAGCTTCTGTCTCGTCACCTTCCTTTTCAACGGCGCTGAGCTGCGATTCGATCCAATCTCGTAGTTGATGCTTTGCGAGTGTGAGTTTCGGTCCGCCGCCCGGGTTCACGGCAGACACGCCAGCCTGAGCATGCAATAACTGCAAGGTCTGATGCAGCGCCGCCAATCGGGAGTCGGTTTGCGCCCATCCGTTGCAAACCAGCACAAGAGCTAACCCGATGAGCCGCATGTCCATTATTGTAGTGACGCACGATGCGCCGTAGCCGTCCAGGTCAGGAGGCTGGATCATCCTCCGGTCGGTCGGCAATCCGGAAATGACTTCCGCAGCCGCTCAACCCCCAAAAGAAGCGAAGCCCTAGTCTACCCGCCCAGCCCGACCAAACACACGTGCTTCTCGAGCACCAGCTTTTCCTCGGCGGCGTAAGCGCGGTTGCGGAGAGTGAGAAGGTCGAAGTCCACCTGATGGGCGTCGAACTCGGGGCCGTCGACGCAGGCGAACACGGGTTTGCCGCCTACGGAGACGCGGCAGCCGCCGCACATTCCGGTGCCGTCCACCATGATGGGATTCAGGCTGGCTACCGTTTTAACGCCCCACTCGCGCGTGAGTTGGGAGGCAAAGCGCATCAGGGGAATCGGGCCGATGACGTGCGCGAATTGTGGAGCCTCGCCGGAATGCTCGCGCCAGTAGCGCATCAGGTCAACGACCGTGCCCTTCAACCCGATGGAGCCGTCGTCGGTGGCCCACTGGACTTCGTCGGCGACTTCGAGCAGCTCTTTCTCCAGGATTCTGCGGTCAGCGGAACGCGCGCCGACGAGCGCCACGACGCGATTGCCTTTTTCGCGCAAAGCTCGTGCCACCGGCAGCAGTTCCGCAATGCCGACGCCGCCGCCGAGGCACCAGACGGTACCGAAGTACTCCGATGTGGCCGGTGTGCCGAGCGGTCCGAGCAGGTCCGCCAGCGCATCGCCACATTTCAGAGAAGCCAGCACACGCGTCGTTTTCCCGCAAGCCTGAAAAATCAGACGGATCGTGCCGCGGGCCGCGTCGCCATCGACCAGAGTCAACGGAATGCGCTCGCTCTCCGCCGTGGGACGCAGCACAACGAACTGGCCGGCCTGCCAGTGCCGCGCAACCTCGGGCGCTTCCACTTCGATCGAGTAGATATCCGGTCCCAGTTCGCGGCGCGAGAGGATGGTGAACCGCGTGGCGGCCGGTTGCCCGTTGAGGCTGCCTACAACCGGCTTGCCCTGGAGTGCGCGATCGATGGCGTCGGCTGCGGCGCGCCCGTCGCGCATCGCCAGAATCACGGTCGAGCCGCCGCGCGCCACATCGCCGCCGGAAAAGACATTCTCCATGCTGGTGGCGCCCGTTTCGTCGATCGTGATCTTGCCCTTCTTGGTCACCAGAGTGGGAGTGGCGCGCTGCACCGTGGGATTCGGTCCCTGTCCGACAGCCGCGACGACCGTGTCCACCGGGGTCCAATACTCCGAGCCTGGAATCGGAACGGGTGACGGGCGGCCGGATTCATCGGGCTCCCCCAGTTCCATTCGCACGCACTGCATGCGTTTCAGCACGCCGCGTTCATCGCCCTCCAACGCAACCGGGGCGGCAAGAAATTCGAAGTGGATTCCTTCTTCTTCGGCGTGCGCGATCTCTTCCAGGCGCGCGCGCAGTTCTTTGCGTCCACGGCGGAAGAGAATTGTAGTCTCGCTGCCCATGCGCCGCGCCCAGCGCGCCGCGTCCATGGCGGAGTTCCCGCCGCCCACCACCACCGTTCGCGAGCCGACGCGCACCGGCGTGTCGGACTCAGGAAAACGGTTCGCCTGCATGAGATTCAGGCGCGTGAGAAATTCGTTCGCCGTGTAAACGCCGATGAGGTTCTCGCCGGGAATTCCCATCATGTGCGGCAGTCCCGCGCCGGTGCCCAGGAATACCGCAGCGTAGCCCTGGTTGAACAACTCGGCGAGCGAGCAGGTTTTGCCCACAAGAAAGTCGGTGCGAAACTCGACACCCATCTTCCGCAGGCGTTCGATCTCGTTGTGTACCACTTCACGCGGCAGACGAAAGCCGGGAATGCCGTAAATCAGGACGCCGCCCAGTTCATGCAGCGCCTCAAAAACGGTGACCCGATAACCCTTGACGGCCAGATCGTTCGCGGCGATGAGCGATGCCGGACCGCTGCCCACCAGCGCCACGCGAGCGCCTTCGGGCGGATGATCCGGACCTCCACGAAGCGTCAGGCCTCCGAAATCCGCCGCCGCGCGCTCGAGCGAACCGATCGCCACGGGCTGCAGCTTGGTGCCCAGCAGACAGGATTTTTCGCAGAACAGCTCATGCTGGCACACGCGCCCGCACACGCCTGGGAAAGGACTGCGTTCCAGAATAGTTTCGAGCGCGCCAGAGAAATCGGCGACGCCGATGCGATCGATGAAACTGCGGATGTCGATGTGGAGGGGGCAAGCGCCGATGCATTTGGGGTCCTTGCAGTTCAGGCAGCGCAGCGCTTCCTGGACGGCCTGCTCCGGCGTGAACCCGGCGTTCACCTCTTCGCAGCCCTGCACCCGTTCCTCGGGCGACAGGAGCTTCTCAGCCTGTCGCGGTGCTTTGGGTGTTCTCTTCGGTTTACCCGCACCGGCAACTGGGCGATTTGCCCCAGTATTCACCGTATCCGTGCTCATCCGGCAGGCCTCCAGTCGTGGAATCTAAGACACAGCACGCCAGTCTCCAGTCAGGCCGATTGGAGCAGGTCCTCCCAGGTCACCTCGCGCCGGGTTTCGATGGCCATGCGTCCGAGCAGCGAAGTGAATGTGCTGTCGGCGGCATCGAACGCCATGTTGCGGGGTTTACCGGCCAGCACGTCGCTCACAAAAGCGTCGACGGCGTCGATCGTGATCTCGCGCTTGGATTTGACGACGACGTCGTTATCTTCCGCGCGATGCCATTTGTAATACTGGCGTTCGGTCTCGAGGATTCCTTCGGTTCCGAAGAACTGCTCCTTGACGTCCCAATAGCGCTTCACGGCAAGCTGCGTTGCGGCGAGGAAACCCCGCAGACCGCCGGGATATTCCAACGTGACGTTCAGGTGATCGAGATTGTCTCCGTAAGCGCGCTTCTTACGGCCACCCGCGCCCGTCGCTTTCACGGGATGCGCCTGGGCGAACCAGTTGAGCACATCGAGGCCATGGCAATCCTGTTCGACGATGAAATCACCGGACGTCTCGCGGAATGCGCCCCAGTGGCGAATGCGCTGTTCTTCAACCGGGTAAGGCGATTGAAACGCGCGCAGCGCCGCGCCGCCCAGCATCCAGTCACTGCGCATGAGCAGCAGTTCGCCCAATTGCCCCGAACGAAGGACATCGAGCGCCGCCAGATACTCCGGACTGAAGCGTTGCTGAAAACCAAATTGAATCACCTTGGAGGCATCGGCGCGCCTGGCTGCGCGCACCAGCCGCTTCACGCCGGCTACGTCCGCCCCCGCCGGCTTCTCGCAATAGATGTGCTTGTGCGCATCCACCGCTGCCTCGAAATGTTCCGGATGCAGGAAGACGGGCGTCGCGATCAGTACGGCGTCCAGGTCGGTTCGCGCCAGCAGGTCCTGGTAATTCCTGAACGCCGGCGCGCGCTCGGCCGCGGGAATCTCCGTCTTGGCGTGGTCGATCTGATCGTGATAAATGTCGCAGAGCGCGGCAACCCGCACCCGCGAGTCGTTGGCAAACAGCGTTCCCACGTAGCGGCCGCGGCCACCCGTTCCAATGATGCCGAGCGCCACTTGCGAGTTGGCCTGAGCACCGAACGCGGTCCTGGACTTGGAAAGAAGCAGGGTGCCGCCTGCCAGCGCGGCACGCCGCGTCATCTTGGGCATGGAAGTCCCCTTTTGAAGTTTGGATCGGAGCAATTGAAGTGCCGGGGGGACTAAACGGGTTAAATAGTTTGTCTTAGCGATTTAGGGGTGGTGCCTGTGCGCCAATTGCCCCAACCATCGGAAAATCGCGCGAGAGAGGTATTCCCTACAATATCCGTCCCCCTCATTCGTCTACTGGGGTAGATGAGGGAGGCGGCGGGCCTGAAGCAGATGGCAATCGAACAGGACCAGCGGCTCTCCGAGGTGGTGAAACGGGAGCAGTCCCGGCTGCGCAACTTCATTCGCCGGCGCGTGCCCGACCCGCGTGACGCCGAAGACATTCTGCAGGACGTCTTCTACAAGCTGGTAGAAGCGAACCGGTTGCTGATGCCGATCGATCACGTCACCGGTTGGCTGTTTCGCGTAGCGCGCCACCGCATCACGGATCTATTTCGCAAGAAGCAGGCGGAGAGCCTCATGGATACCGCCTTCGCGGGCGATGAGGACGA
>Ga0335081_10012175_pt1 | contig 13941 bp, 12 predicted proteins | sample Lox_Sample_35_FD_206713 | JGI IMG/M metagenome (GOLD analysis project Ga0335081, IMG submission 206713) | Soil microbial communities from Loxahatchee National Wildlife Refuge, Florida, United States - Lox_Sample_3.5 | ecosystem: Environmental > Terrestrial > Soil > Wetlands | place: USA... | reverse complement strand
CATAGATAATCTTTCTCATTCGCGCAGCGGCTCTGTTCTTCATGCGTCAATCCAAAATTGAATCAACACCGCGAATTCACATGTTTCTCAACTTTATCACAACTTCGGATTGACGCTTATTCGAAATCTTGCATCATGAACAAAGAAATATCTGCGCCGCCACCCTGGGGTCTGGGTACATCTATTTTATGAAAATGGGTCAACCGAAACTTTCAGAAGGGAATAGTCAAAGAAACGGGCTGGTTTTTAGGCCAACAAGTCATCACTGACAGCCATATTCCGGAGCCATGGATTACGAATTGAAAGAGATGATGAAGACGGCGTCAACGCTGCGGAGCAGCCCGGGGCGTTGGGCAATTTCATCAAATTACCAAACAAATGGGATCAGTCTATAGGTCACCTTTTTCTTATAATCTTCGTAACCCTCCAATTCATTGAGCAGCATTTTTTCTTCACCAATGATCCTGCCCACTAAAACAAAAACGGCAATCATACCGATGACGAAGCCGTATATTGAACCCAGCAGCAGAGGCGCCCCGAGGACCATTAACAGACAGCCAAGATACAAGGGATGTCTCACAAAGCCATAAACCCCTGTGGAAATTATGCGTTGTTTGCGATCGGTCTGTATTCTGACCAATGTTGAAAGGAATGTATTTTCGACAGTTGCTCGATAGATTAGATATAAAGCCGGCAATAAAGCCACTCCTCCCAAAACCTTTAACCACACCGGAAAGTGTGGTGACCATCTGAACCTTTTGGCATCCAATGGCATGATGACAAACCACGCAACCGCCATGGAATACATTACGATCACAAGATACTTGTCCCACTGCTTTTGGTTATCGGAGCCGGGCATTTTAGACCTTTCCGCCAACAGCGCGGGATCCTTCAGGTACAAATAAATCATATTTGACAGAACCATCGCATCAAACCAGAGGCTGAAAATCCACCCTTCGAGCCAGAGCCAGTCCCCGGCGGCAAGCAGAGTGACTGCGGGAAAAAGTAAGATTGTAATGATCGAACTTAAGATCAATCGGCGTGCCGTCACTTTATTGTTTTTCACTGTTATAATGAAGTTCTCCTTCAATCCGTCAAATGGAAAAATATTTTTGTCCCCATCCTGTGGATTCCTAATTAAAATATGGTTATGGTATAAAACCTGGTCAACCGAAACTTTCAGAAGGGAAGAGTCAAAGAAGCAGGCTGTTTGCAAGTCAACAAGAATTCAAAGACGGTATTTCATTCTGGGGGGCCTCTGGGGAAGTAGCTTTCAAAAAATGCCCCTCAAGAGCCTTCGTCATGCTTAAATTCTCGGAAGTAAAGAAAGTCATGAATAAAAACCTTAATTGGTAGGTCAAAAACCAAAGGTCTTATCATCCACAGTTTTGTCTTGACAATGGGGAGGAGTTTATAATACCTTTTTGCCAAGGAGGAATAAGATGAAAAAGTTCGGTGTAATGTTGGCTGTAGTACTGGCGCTTTTTATTGTTCCCTGTTTAGCTCAGGCTCGGGTAGATATACGTATTAGTTTTCCTCTACCGCCACCCATTGTATTTAGTGCACCACCTCCGTTGGTAGTCCTGCCTGAAACCGAGGTGTACGTCGCGCCTGATTACGATCAAGACCTTTATTTCTATGGTGGTTGGTGGTGGAGACCTTGGGGGGGGCGATGGTATCGATCATTAAACTATGATTCAGGATGGGAGTTTTACAATGGTGTGCCAGGATGGTATGGTGGAGTGTATCCCCACTGGAGAGAAAACTACCGCAACCACATATGGGGAGGCCACAGATGGGACTACCACCCTCAACCTTATGGTGATGTTCGAACCCACTGGAAAGCTTGGCACGACACAGGTCATTATCGACAGAATTGGGGCACTACCGGCAGCTACCGTCATGTAGCGGAGACCCGGCGGGACTTCCGAGGCTTTGGGCAGGGCCGAGGACTTACTCGACAAGGTCCTGATCTTAGTAAGAATAGAAGTGCCTTTGCAGGTGTGGAACGAGGAAGTAATGTTCGAATGCAGAGCAACCGGGGTTTCCAAAGCCGTCAGAGCATGTCCTCAAAGAGGGCAGGCGGTGCGGGCAAGGGCAATGTCGGCCGTCACCGTTAAGGGTTGAACAGACGATTTAAACATCATATTAAACATCATAGTTCAACGGAGGAAGAAGCGATGTTTATCAATACACAGAATCAAAAGAGGCGTCCGACGTGTCGTTTCGGTTTTGCAATCATAGCGGGAGTGATGATGCTCGCTGGATTTTGTCAGAGTGCTCTTGCAGCAGATGCGAAGCAAAAAAGTTTCAAATCTCCCGAGGAGGCCGTTCAAGCGCTGGTCGGCGCGGCGAAGGGGAATGATACAAAAGAATTACTGGCGATCTTTGGTCCTGCAGGGAAAGAGCTTATTTTTTCCGGTGATGAGGCCGCCGATAAGGCAGGGAGAGATCGTTTTGTTAAGGCGTATGAGGAAATGAACAAACTGGTGAGTGAGAATGACAAGAAAGTCATCCTCACTGTTGGAAATGAAGAATGGCCTTATCCGATTCCTGTGGTTAAGAAGGGTGAAAACTGGCTCTTCGATACAAAGGCAGGGAAGGAGGAGATCCTCAACCGCAGAATCGGTCGCAACGAACTTAATGCCATCCAGGTGTGTCTGGCCTACGTGGACGCACAGCGTGAATACATCATGGAGGACCGGGACGAAAATAAGCTACTGGAATACGCCCAGAGGTTTATCAGTAGAAAAGGGGAAAAGAACGGCCTTTACTGGGAGGCGAAAGAGGGAGAACAACAAAGCCCCCTGGGTCCCTTATTCGCCAAGGCTGCCGTGGAAGGATACGCTGGAAAGGGGCCCGGTGGAAAACGAAACCCTTATCATGGATATTACTACAGGATTCTGAAGTCCCAGGGAAAGAATGCGCCAGGAGGGGAATACGATTATCTTGTCAACGGCAAAATGATTGGCGGATTTGCCTTGGTTGCCTATCCTGCGGAATACGGGAACTCCGGAGTGATGACCTTTATCGTGGGCCAGGACGGTGTGGTGTACGAAAAGAATCTGGGTAAAGAAACTAGGAACATTGCAGCAGCGATGAAGAAATACGATCCGGACAAAACCTGGAAAAAAGTGGAATAATCCTTTTCGGGAAGTTTGTTTGGAATATGACGATTTTTCAACTTAAAATGGGGAAGGTTTCCTCATTTTTTTTATCCATCGGTCCTCTTTGCTATTTAATTTTCCTTATCGGTTTCCGTTGACCGGGGCTTTGGGGTCGAATCTTTATCATTGAGTTTGAAAACGAAGAAATATCTGCACCGCCACCCTGTGGATTCCTGATTGGAATATACAAATTTTATGAAAATTGGTCAACCGAAACTTTTGGAACTTTTGGAAGCTTCCAGAAAGAAAGAATCAAAAAGTGGGCTCTTTGTGACACCCATTGATGCTGGTGTCCGGGTGTTGCCCCCTGAGGGCGGGGGTTACGACTTGAAGGTAAGCGTTAAGGGTGCCGTTCACATGGGGTTGTCAACCGTCCGCTGTATTGATCTGTTACCCCCGCTCCCTGGACTCACGAAGTGCCTCTAATATTTCCTTCCGCGTAATGCCTTTTCGCAAGCCAGGCACATCAAAGGGAGACCGGCGGCGGGGGGTTTTCGGCGCGATGGAAAACATATCACCTTTGCGACGCCGAATGACCACTTCTTCGCTCTTTGACTCCTCAAGAATATCCGCCAACTTCTCCCGGGCCTGAGAGTAAGTATAAATCTTCATAACTCACTCCACCACCTTTATTCCAAGACTTCTTGCAACATCGTTCTCAGGAATGGCACCACCCAAACATCCAGACCAAGCTGATTCAAAGCGATTTTTTAGCTCGGGACTGAAACCCTCTGTGAGGACAATGTCAGAGATAGCGACTCGCCCGCCTGGGCGCAGGAGTCGAAAAGCCTCTTTATAAACAGCGTCCTTGTCAGGACAAAGATTGATGACGCAATTTGAGATCACGACATTAGCAAAGCCGTCTCGAAGATTTGTCTTTCCCATGTCGGCGACACGAAGTTGGATGTTTCTGTCTTTCAAGCCCGCTTCAGCTACAGCCTGCTTGGCTCGCTCTATCATTTCAGGGGCGAAATCTATTCCAATTACTTCCCCCTGCTCCCCAACTTTGTGGGCAGCTAAGATGACATCTATCCCGCCTCCGCAACCAAAATCTACAACCACATCGCCACGCTGAATATTTGCGAACCCCGGGGGGTTGCCACAACCACGAGAGAGATTAAGAGCAACCTCTGGTATCAAGAAAAGATCTGCTTGTTCGTAGAGACCCTGACCCACTGCATAGCCCGAACCAGGCTGTTTCTTGCTTGGTCAACAGGCTTCTTTCCTGCCACCTTTTTCAGCGAACTTCCCGTAACGACTTTTCACACCCTGTTTGATTTCTTCAATTTGCATCGTTCTCCCCTTCATCGTCCCCGAGTGGTTATCTCCCCACAGCAATTCTATCTTGGGGACGGTTCTTATATTCTGATTCAATAGCAATTAGATACAAACTACTTTATTGGTCTCGCCACTTTTGTCCCATGTCAACGGCAGACCCCCGTGTTCTCACTGACAACCCACCCACATGGTCACTGCTTCGTCTTGTTTAGCTTGTGACAGATCAGGCATTGTTCCTTGGGCGGGTGTTTTTTAGGTAAAGGGATAGCCTGAGAGTTGTGGCACGTTATGCAGGCTCTTTCCACCGCAACCCTGTCCCCACCCTTCTCCATGGCCTCATAAAAGGCTCGGTGCTTGTCGTCGGCAGGGACTGGCTTGGCTTTCTCACGGGCGGTAACCATAATGAGCACAACGATCACGACCGCAGCAGCTGCAATGGCTAATAAGTCTCTTTTCATTACCTTCATAAGATCGCCCACATCCGTGACACACTTCACCTACGAAGAGTGAGGATGGTGCCGTATCAGACGTTAAAGATCGCGAGATCGAAGTATGTACGAGTGCTTTGTCAACTGCTTTGGGGGTCAACTGCTCTGGGATCGAATCTTTATCCCTTATTTTGCCTACATTTCACGAAAGTTTCTTTCTGCCCGCAGGTTTTCTTCCTGAAAACGATGAGATATCTACACCGCCACCCTGATGATTGTTGATTGATGATCGACGATTAGAATGTATCAATTTTATGAAAATTGGTCAACCGAAACTTTTGGAACTTTTGGAACCTTCCAGAAAGAAAGAATCAAAAAGTGGGCTGATTGGTGCACTTACTAATCCGCACTCTTGAAATGAACTGAAAAGGAATGAGTACGATTGAAAGTGAGTGTAATGTTCAGTCTGGCGGAGTGTGTTGATTCTGCGCGGCACCCCCGGACCGATACACGCGACCGGCGTTGGGCGGAACGGCAATCTTTAGGCGACCGTTCTCGGCGTTCAGCGTTTTTCCCGTAAAGACGTCGACGAATGCGGCGTCCTTCGAGTTCAGCGGGATCTCAACCGTTTGCGCCTCGTGTTCCGGGTTCACTGCCACGACGCCCTTCTCGTAGATCCTGTAGTGGACTCCATTGGCCGATCGGATGTCATCGATGGGCCTGCCGATCCGCACCTGGTTCAACTCGTCGTACCGCGCCCAGAGAAAACCCGACAGCTTCGCGCAGGCATACGCATAGAAGGCATTTTCCTTGCGTTGCTCTTCATTTTCGCCCCCAATATTGCTCGATGCAAAAACCGCCTTCCCGCCATCCACGTATTGTCGCCAGTCGTCCGCCGCTTTCCTCACCTGCTCCCAATCCTGTCTGCGCTGGCCCCCCCCAAAGATGTACGATTCCCACATCAATCCGTCTGAATATTCGGCGTATTCCTTGCGTAAATCCCCAGAATTCAGCACACATACCTTGTCCTCGCCGTAGCTCTTCACCAAGCGGCGCACTTCAACGAGAAGCATCTTGTAAGTCTCCGGGTTGTTCTTATCAGCATGAACGTGTTTATGCTTGCCGTGTTCCGGCCCAAAACAGACCTCAGGATGGACATTGTCAATGAACAACCCGTCAAAACCCAGATCCATGATCCCGCGTACGCCTCGCAGAACTGCCTCGGGATAGCCCTTGACATTCGTGCAAACCTGACTCCAGCCGGGGGGATACTCTGGGTTGTTAAAGGGACGTTTGACCTCGCCGTTCTCACCAATCAGTCTCCAATCGGGATGGTTCGATAGATCTACCGCCTGCCAGAACGGGTTCCGCTTGCATTCCTCGACGCCGGGTGAACCGCCTTCCCATCGGTGCCGGTCCTCCACGTAGGGGATCGCTGGCGCCTTGTAGAAGGAAACGTAGGCAATCGAGCGGATGCCGGAATTTTGGAACTCCTTGACCCATTTCAGATTGGAGCACGGCTGCCCCCAGGTAATGAACGAGAAAGCCCAGTAAGAGCGGATTTCCTCCTCGGAAGCCAGATCCGAGTACCACGAGCCGCGCGTCTCGGCCTCGTAGAGCCACGTCGGGGCTTTGTCTGGTCGCGCGGGATCCGTCGCGCTGGCAATGGCCATCCAAAACATCACCGACACGGGGATCAGCAACATGATAGGTAACACGCGGTGTCGAGCGGGCAGTCGATACATTTGTTGCGCTCCTTGCTGAGGCCAACGAGAATGCCATTGGGGCAGCTTAAGGATAAGAACTTGCTTTGGGATGGGTTGAATGTACAATGAAGGAAATAGTCTGTCAAGGATAATCAAACACAAGACATAGGAGTGTCTCCGTTATCCATTCGAGCGTCAGCCCGGCAAGAAGAAGGACACCAATGATTACTGGTAAATCTTCATTATCAAAAGCGAGAGTATGGATCAAACTGTTTCTAATGGGGAATCTTTAGGGTGCTGTTTCCCCGTCTTCATGTCAAACAAAAATCGTATGACCTCAAACCGCCTGATGAGCAGTTGGTATATGGCCATTATCAACACCAGGGAGCTTGTGCTGATGATCAGGTATTTCAGCATAATGCCGAGCCTCCACTGTATCACGAAGAAACCGATAACGAGGATCATTGTCTGGTGGAGGATATAGAAAGGTAGGACCGCCTCATTGCAGTAGGCCAGTACCTTGTTGTTGAAGTTCAGAAACCTTGTACCCATGGCTAGTAAAAAGGCGATCCAACACCAGGTATTTACGCTGCGCAGGGCTTGATAGCCCAAATAGCCAGCAGTGTAACTGGGGTGTCTCTCCCAGGCATCAAAATATCCGCGTCTGAAAACGAGGTAAAACAACAGTTCCGTGGCGAGCAGGCCTATGACCAGACTCACCCAGCCATTCTGTTTGATGGCTTGGGTCAACCTCTCGTCAGCTGGGAGTATATAGCCGATTAGGAAAAAGATAAGCCAGTAGGCAAAATCGGCCCACCCCAGATATTGAGGAAAAGCAGCCCGGAGAGCCATCTGGGCTATGGCGATAGGGACAGCGAACAAGAATATACCGCCGCGCCGATGGGAAAGACCGCCCAATCTAGCTATCAGATTTCGCCCGGCTTCACTTTTTAGATATATCAACAACGGAAGGGAAACCAAGGAAAGAATGAAGAGATAGTGCAAAAACCACAAGTGTCCTGACCAATAGGACAAGAAAAGCGGACGGAAGCCGAGGTAAAAACCCATGAACTGTGGGTCAAACGGAAAATGAAAATAATGAGGAATAAACTGAAAAAAGCCTCCCGAAAAGCGACCATGCGTGACCTGTTCCCAATAGTACTGAGGTGGGATGAGGATAAAGAAGCCGATAAGATAATAAGGAACCAAGAGCCTCTTGACGCGGTCAAGCAGGTATTGACCGGAGTTTCTGGACCCCAGGGCGAACCAGGAGCCTACCCCGGACAGAAGAAAGAAGATGGGCATAAGCCACTGACTCAAGAAACCGACGAATGCCTGAAAGCCCATGGACCTATCGAGATTTTTTAGGTGCCAGTCCATAAAATCAAAGAACCTGGCATTGTGGAAGAAAAAGATGATCAGCATCGCGGCGACGCGAAGCCAATCGATATCATAACGGCGCTGTTCCAATAATCCACTCCTATAGGTAAGCGAAGAGAATATATCTATTTTATGAAAATGGGTCAAACGAAACTTTCAGAAAGAAATAATCAAGAAACGCGGGAACTTGAAACTCGATGCCTATCGTGAGAATTCATCAATTTCCTCATCCGAAAAGCCCACTGCCTTCAGCCTTTCCCTCTGAAGTTTTTTTTCTTCCTCTTTTGCTCTTCGTGCTCGCCTGCTGTCTGCGATTGTTTCGGCCAAGCGGCCTGGTTTTTGCGTATACAAAGCTAAAATAGCTATTCCGATCCCGAAAGTAACCCCGAGCAAAAATGACTCCAGAGCGGTTGATTTCATTTCTGTCCCCCCTTGCACCCGAATAATCCTTCACCTTTCAATTGCCCGCCAGTCCCCATAGGAATGACACCTTCCCTCAAGACAAAAAGCATCGGAGTCGCCTTCAAAATTCGATCATTATTTCTCTCCTTTATTGAGAGTCAACCGGGCACTGATAAGTATTTTTTATTGCTGAGAACGAAGAAATATCCGCGCCGCCACCCATCTCATTGCTGATCGATGGTCGATGATCGATGATCGATGATTGGAATATATCTATTTTATAAAAATTGGTCAACCGAAACTTTCAGAAAAAGTTAAAAGTAGGGTAGTTGCTACACCTGCTATGTAGATTGTCAAGCCATGATAAAAACCCCCCTCTTGTTTTTAGTAATAACTGAATCCTCCCTCGCCTTGAAGGCGAGGGGTTCCAAAAACTGGTCGACTTGAAGTCGACATTGGGCAGTGGAAACGGGAGGACTCGATATTCCAGCGAGTTCCCCAAAACCAAAATGCTCATGGTCGCCATAGAGATACGATTTCAGATCTTATCGACGCGAAATCATGTCGACCATTTCGCAAAAGTTCGCTTCGCCTGAAGGCGAGGGGTTTCCACCATCCCCGATGGTGACACTAAAAACTATTTCCCAGCCTGCTATCGGTGGTCAATAGCCACAGGATTCTTATCCGATCATGTCAACGGATCGCCCCAGCCCACAAATCTTCAGACATTCCAAGGCGCGATGGTTAACGATTACTGAGTGGAAGCGAGCAGAAGACTGTTGGAATAATCGAATTTCTGCACTCCATCCGAGTGAAATGGTGTCTTCGTGAACTTAGCGAGCACCGCATGGAAAAACTCCAGATGCTCTGGCTGATTTCCTTCTTGCTGCGGCGCAGCACTAAGTTTCACAACTGATTGTCGGTTGAAGTATATCTATTTTGTGAAAATTGGCCAATGGAAACTTTCGGAATGGCAGGCAGCTGTGTGTTAGTTCTTCGGGGGCAGGTTTGGATCCTCTTCCCGATAGGGAATCGTGAATTGCTGTAAGTCACTCCCTATTTCAGTATTTCCGAAACGCTTTTTCGCGGCCTCATCGAACTTTTCCATGTCATCTTCTGTGTACCGGGGGCTGATGTGGACAAGCACTGCACGCCGCGCACCCGCTCTGGCAGCGACTCGCGCTGCATCGTCGGCCGTCATGTGTCCTTTCGTCTCTGCTTCCTCGTGATGTTCGGGTAAGAACATCCCGTCGAGGAACGCCAAATCCACATCCCGACATAGTCGATAAAGGACTTTGTTGGGCCGCGTATCGACGGCGTAGCAAATTTTCCGCCCCGGCCTTGGGGGCCCGAGTACAAGGTTGGGAGAGATGGTCTCTCCTTGGTCAAGGGTAACGGCTTCCCCGCGCTGCAATTTCCCCCACAGCGGACCGTAGGGTATCCCCAGGGCCTTGGCCGCCTCTGTCTTGAACTTTCCCGGACGGGGATGCTCTTCAAAACGATATCCAAGGCATAGGGTTGCATGTTTTAAAGGCCCCCACAGGATACGGACCAGGTCGTCTTCATAAGCCACCTCCGGACATCCTTCATGCCATTCGAGAAAGGACAGGGGATAATTAAGGAAAAAAGCCAGGGATTCGTGAAGCTGCCGGATGAAGCGTTCGATCCCGGGCGGCCCGAGAATCGTGAGTGGACCCACTTCCGGCACCTGAGCCCGCATCATCAGAAGTCCCGGCAACCCGAGGCAGTGATCGCCATGAAGATGACTGACAGCCACCACCCGGAGAGACTTGATGCCGAGCTTTGTTTTTTTCAAATTGATCTGGCACCCTTCGCCGGCATCGAAAAGATAAAGCTGCCCTTGAAGCCTTACCATGATCGAGGTAAGAAACCGTCCGGGCATTGGCATCATGCCCCCTGACCCAAGAAGCACACACTCCATTTTATGCCTATGTCATCGTTGACGAAGAGCGACCAGGATTGGACCTTTATTGAAAGTTGATCAAGGACTGATTAAGGCTACCTCTAAAAATGTCATTCCTGCGAAAGCAGGAATCCAGAAGCGCGTAATAATACTGGACTCCCGCCTGCGCGGGAGTGACAAATTTGGAATTATTAGAGGTTCCCTTAATATTTTCCATTACTGAAAACGAAGAAATGTCTACACCGCCACCCGTTTCATTGATGATTGATGATTGATGATCGATGATTGGAATATATCTATTTTATAAAAATTGGTCAACCGAAACTTTCAGAAAGACGTAACAGAGACGGACCGATCAGATATCCAATCGGACCCAGCGGGTGAAAAACTGATGGGCGGCTCGCAGAAGTGTTTTTGCATCCTGACCCGAATGAGCGATAAGATGGAAATTCCCTTGTGAGTCAAGAAAGACCACCAGTCCACCAATTACTGTTTCAACTTCATTTTTCCACTCAACTGTGAGAGGGCGATGTACAGCTTCAATATCCAATTCGCCGTCCTGAAATCGAGAGAGAGCGATCTGGGCCATTGCATGGAATTCATGTTTTGAATCGGCGTCGGCATTTGTCGTCATGGTCCTTATATACCCAGCCTCGGTTATAGCTCTTTCCGGAATAATGATTGCACTACTGCACTCTGTCACTGTATCATTAAACCGAATAATTATGGCGTCTTTTTTCAAAGTGTTCATTCCCCCGCCACTGGAAACTTTGTAATCCTTTTTCTAGTTGTCAGGGGGTATTTTGGGGATGGTTCTCCTATTTTGATCCAATAACAATTAGATACAAACTATTTTATTGGTCTCGCCATTTTTCTACTCTGTCGAGGGCAAACGCCTTATCCTTCTGCGCAGTTTCTGATCTTAGTTCTCCCGGATAAATTCCACAATGATCCGAGACCATTCCTCGCCTTTATCCTCCTGAACGAAATGGCCGGCGTTCCGGATGGTTGTGTGCTTCATTCCCTTTGCTCCGGGTATGGTTTTTTGGAAATAGGCGTCACCGCCTCTCGTGATGGGATCTGAATCGCTAAAAGCGGTGAGGAAAGGTTTCTCCCATCTCGAAAAAACTTCCCGCGCTTTCAGGTTCGCCGGGACAGCCAGATCATCGGGCGATGTGGGAACCAGCGTAGGGAAAATTCTTGCGCCGGCCTTATAGGAATCGTCGGGGAAGGGAGCATCATAGGCAGCCATCACTTCCGGTACGAGTTTATTCACGCAGGCCCTATTAACGATTTCCCCGATATTGAAATCGGGTGATTTTTGGGAATATTCGCGCCACGCGAGAAAAGCCTCTGATGGTTTCCCCTTTCCGGCTGGCAACCCGGTGTTTGAGACGCATATCCGCTTAAATCGTTCTTCGTTTTCGGCGGCGATGCGCAGCCCGATCAAACCTCCCCAGTCCTGGCATACCAGCGTCATATTTTTCAAATCAAGGGATTTAATCAGTCCGGTCATCCAGCTGACATGTCTTTGATATGAATAATCACTCATCTCCGCAAGTTTATCCGATTTTCCGAATCCAACCAGGTCCGGAGCGACGACGCGGTATCCAGACTTGACCATGATCGGTATCATTTTTCTGTAGAGATAAGACCACGTGGGTTCGCCGTGCATCATTAATACTGTCTCGCGGTCATTATGACCATCATCAACGTAATGAATTCTAACTCCTTCGACCTCAGCATAGCGCGGTTTAAAAGGATAACCGGGCAATCCTTTAAATCTTCTATCAGGGGTTCTTAGTAACTTCATGAGTGGCCATCCTCCTTTTTGATTTGGCGTTGATATCTTGGGGACAGTTCTTGTATTCTGGTTCGACAACGACACCCTGTTTATGGATAGCGATCCTCTAACTGATTGTAAATAGAGGTAGGTCTCTCTCGCTTACCCTTGGTGCACGGCCTATTTTTTTCCGCGGCGGAAATCGGGTTTGCGCTTTTCCATGAAGGCCGTCACGTATTCTTTATGCTCGGGACTACGATAACAGCGCTCCATGCCGTCTTTCTCGAATTCCCAGGCATTCTCGATCGTGCCTCTCATGCCGCCGTAAAGCGCCTGGCGCGTCAGGGCTAACGAAGTCGCAGAGCATTGAAGCATCTCCCCCGCGATCTCCCGGGCCTTGGCCATCAGATTTTCTCCGGGAACAACGTGGCTCAACAGACCCATTCGATAGCACTCCTGCGCCGTGAATTGCCGCCCGGTCAGCATCATCTCGGCCGCATTCGACGATCCGATCATGCGGGGCAATAGAAAGGTCGAGCCGAGTTCCATCATGAGCCCGACGCGCGGGAAAATGATCCCCATCTTTATTCCTTCGGCGGCGACACGCACATCACACAGAAAGGTGATTGTACACCCGATTCCGAGGGCAAACCCGTTTATGGCGGCGATCGCGGGCTTTTTCAGATTCTGCATCAGGCGGGGAAATTCCCGTATTCGCGAAGTATTATGCTGGGCCGTTCCGCCGGATGCCCGTGTGTCGATATCTTCGGCAAAACTGCCGATGTCGGCCCCCGCGCAAAAAGAACGCCCGGCACCCGTGAGGATGATCACCCGAACCGCGGGGTCCGTATCCGCGCGGCTGAATGCGTCAACCAGGTCATCGCCCATCTTTGGTGTATACGCGTTGAGTTTGGAGGGGCGATTGAGGGTCACTTTTGCAACCTCATCCCGAACCTCGTACAGAATGGTTTCATAAGACATATGAGTTACCCTCCTGGAGCTCCTGCCCCTTTTTTTTCACGCCGCCAAATTCTCCTGGCGGCCATCCCCGGAAATCCTAATCCAATAACAATTATATTGGATTGTTGATTGGAATATACAAAGTTTATGAAAATTGGTCAACCGAAACTTCAGAAAGAGTTAAAGAAACGGGCTATTTGTTCTACCTGCAAGGAAGGAAGACTAAACCCCTCAAGACTTGCTGATTTGCAGTTGAAAGAGAGAATAGCGAATGCTATGCAAGGTCTCGAGGCTTCCTTCCATAGGCTAGGATGATTTAGCTGGCACTCGATCATAAAGTCTGTCTTTTGGCAGCGGACCATTTGCTCCCCCTTGTTTGGGACATGCGATGTCATGGCCGCGAGCCAATCGGGAGCATCGCTATCTTGTCGCTTCAGAAGGCGCTGACTCGCATCGCTCAGCTGATGAGCACCGCGAGGATCTTCGCAGGCTTACCTCCGTGAGCTTTCACGAGGTGCATGCTTGTGGAATCGTAGTAGACAGAGTCGCCGGGTTTCAAGACGTCTCTGGTATCCTCTATGAGGACTTCCATTTCGCCCTCCAGGACGTAGATGAACTCCTGCCCGTCGTGGGAAGAAGGCTCGTCGGCGCCGGAGGGATGGAGCGTGACAATGAATGGCTCCATCGCCCGATCTTTCTTTCCGGCGGCCAGGGATTCGTATTCGTATCCGTAGCTGGCCTCCCTGGCTTTTCCGAATCGAGAAAAACTCAGTCGCTGATTCGATCTCACGATGGTGAACAATTCTTTCCCTGTAGAGATGACATCCGCCATTCGAAGGGAAAGGGCCTTGCTGAGTTTTATAAGCTGCCCGAGAGGCAGCACGAACTCACCGGCTTCGACTTGGGCCAGCGT
>Ga0335081_10012174_pt1 | contig 13942 bp, 11 predicted proteins | sample Lox_Sample_35_FD_206713 | JGI IMG/M metagenome (GOLD analysis project Ga0335081, IMG submission 206713) | Soil microbial communities from Loxahatchee National Wildlife Refuge, Florida, United States - Lox_Sample_3.5 | ecosystem: Environmental > Terrestrial > Soil > Wetlands | place: USA... | reverse complement strand
TCGACGGCACCCCGGTGCTCGGCGCCCCCGGCTACCCGGTGTCGGCCGCGCTGACCTTCGACATCTTCGCCGCGCCGCTGCTGGCCGAGCTGGAGGGCGCGGTGCCCCGCCGCCGCCCCCGGGCCCGGGCCCGGCTGGCCCGCAAGCTCGCCTCCCCGCTCGGCATGGACGACTGGGTGCGGGTGCGCCTGGGCGTGGTGGGCGGCACCACGGTCGCCACCCCGCTGCCCCGCGGCGCCGGCGTGCTCACCTCGCTGGTCCGGGCGGACGGGCTGCTGGTGGTGCCGGCCGGGCTGGAGGGCCACCATCCCGGGGACGAGGTCGACGTGGAGCTGCTGCGCGGCCCGGAGGAGATCGCCGGGACGATCGTCGCCATCGGATCGCACGACCTCGTGCTCGATCTCGCCGCCTCGGCGCTGCGCGCCGCCGATCCCCGGGTCACCCTGGCGTCGTCGAACGTCGGCTCGCTCGGGGGGCTGGTGGCGCTGCGCGACGGGCTGTGCCATATCGCCGGGTCGCACCTGCTCGACCCGGCGACCGGCGAGTACACCCTGCCCTACGTGAACCGGATCCTGGCCGGTCATGACGTGTCCGTGGTCCGGCTCGTGCACCGGGAGCAGGGGCTGATCGTGGCCCCGGGCAACCCGCTGGAGCTGAAGGGCATCGAGGACCTCGCCCGGGCGGGCGTGCGCTACGTCAACCGGCAGCGCGGCGCCGGCACCCGGGTGCTGCTCGACCACGAGCTGCGGCAGCGGGGCATCAGCCCCGGCGCGATCGAGGGCTACGCGCGCGAGGAGCCCACCCACCTGGCGGTGGCGGCGGCGGTCGCGGCCGGGCGCGGGGATGCCGGGCTCGGGATCCTGGCCGCCGCGCGCGCCTTCGGCCTGGACTTCCTGCCGGTCACCCGCGAGCCCTACGACCTGGTCGTGGCCACGCGGGACGCCGGCAGCGAGCGGCTCGCCCCGCTGTGGGCGCTGCTGGCCTCGGAGCGGTTCCGGGCCGCCGTGCGCGGACTGGGCGGCTACGGCACGGAGGAAATGGGCCGGCGCGTCAGGTGACTCCGGGCGGCCGGGCCGTGGCCGCGCCAGGCCCGCGCGGCCGCGATCAGCAGGCCGGCGAACAGCGCCAGCCCGCCCAGCACGAACAGGTTCCAGCTGATCAGCTGCACGCCGTGCAGGTGGAAGATCTCGCTCATCGGGTGGCGGCCGACGTAGAACCCCACCAGCCCGTGCGGGACGAAGGCCAGCTTGCCGGTCCAGTGGTACGGCCAGTCACCGAAGACGGCCGCGAGCGCGGCCAGCAGGGCCACGTACCCGGCCCGGGCGGCCCCCCGGGCGCGCACCGCGGCGTCCACCAGCAGCACCCCGGCGGGCACGATCCAGACCCAGTGGTTGTCCCAGCTGATCGGGGAAATCAGAACCCCGGTCACCGCGCAGGTCACCCAGCCCGCGGTCGGCCGGCCGGTCCGCGCGAACACGGCGGCGGCGGCCAGCCCGAGGCAGCCCGCCAGCACGGCGAGCAGCAGCCACAGCGCGGTCACCGAGCCCGCGCCCGCGGGCGTCCGGGTGATCAGCGCCAGCAGCGACTGGTTCAGCAGGGAGCCCTGGCTCGTGTTCGAGAAGTCCCCCGCGTGCAGGAAGTAGCCGGTCAGCCACCATTTGACCGAATCGTGGGGGAGCACGGCGAACCCGGTCACGACGGTGGCGGCGAACGCGGCGGTGGCCACCGCGGCCTGGCGCAGCTTGCCCGCCAGGATCAGGTACGGGATGAAGATCAGCGGCACGAGCTTGATCCCGGCCGCCAGGCCGATGCCGGCGCCCTTCCACTTGCGGCCGTCCGGCTGGCACATGTCCCAGGCGATCAGCGCCATCAGCACCAGCTCGATCTGGCCCACCTGGAGCGAGCGCAGCACGGGCTCGGTCCACAGCGCCACGGCGCAGAACCCGAGCACGGCCGCGGCCCGGCGCCGGCCGGCCCAGCCGAGCTGGCCGAACGTCACCCAGACCGTGACCACCATGGCGGCCAGGCTGGCCGCGGTCATCAGCCACTTCAGCACGGCCCAGGGCAGCAGCGAGCCCGCCGCGAACCCGAGCGCGGCGAACGGCGTGTACAGGTACTGGACACCCGGCAGGAAATGCCAGGTGTAGAGCGTGTCGGGGGCATGCCGGGTGATCAGGCCGGCGTGGTTGTAGATGTTGAGGTCGAACCAGCCCAGCGTGAGGTCGATCGGATGGGCCGCCACGTCGGCGGCGTAGGCGGCGAGCGCGAGCGCGAACGCGGCCGCCGCCCAGGCGAGCGCCCGCGCACCGTGGCGTCCGCCGGCGGGCCCGGCGGTCGCCGGCCCTGCTCCGTTCGGCTGCCTTCCCGCCTGCTCGGCACCGGCCGTGGCGGCCGGGCCGGACTCTGCCCAGGCCATCGGCTTCCCTTCCCGGGGGTAGCGGCCCGCCGCCGCGGCGGGCCTGGCGCGGCACGCCAACTGCGCGCGGCGCACTCCCAGCCACACAGGATAGGGCTACGGGCCGGCTGCCTGCTCGGGGTGCGTCACCACCGGGTGGCCGCGGGCCGGGCCCGCCCGCGCGGCCGCGGCCGTGGCCAGCGCGAACAGCGCCAGGCCGCCCAGCACGTACAGGTTCCAGCTGACCACGGCCAGGCCGTGCAGGTGATACTTCTCCAGCCCGGGATGCGGGCCGATAAAGAACCCGAGCAGTCCCTGCGGGGCGAACGCGCCCGGGCCGGTCACGCGGGCCGGCCAGTCGCCGTACACCAGCCCGACCCCGGCGGCCAGGGCCCAGCAGGCCCGGCGGCGGGCGCCGCTGGCGCGCACCGCGGCGTCGGTGAGCAGCACCAGGGCGGGCACCGCCCAGACCCAGTGGTGATCCCAGCTGATCGGCGAGACCAGCACCCCGGTCACCGCGGCCGTCAGCCAGCCCGCCACCGGCCGCCCGCGCCGGTCGAGCACGGCGGCGGCGGCCAGGCCGGTCGCCGCGATCACGACCGCGAGGGTCAGCCAGGCCGGCGTCGCGGCGCGCGCGCTCCCGGCTGCCCGGACGACCAGGGCGTAGACGGACTGGTTCAGCAGCGAGCCGACGTCGCCCACGTTGCCCGCGTGCAGGAAGTACCCGGTCAGCCACCATTTCGCCGACGCCCGGGGCAAGAACGCCAGGCCGAGCAGCACGGTGCCCGCCAGCGCCGCCGTGGCGACCGCTGCCTGCCGGAGCTTCCCCGTCAGGATCAGGTACGGGATGAAGATCAGCGGCACTAGTTTGATCCCGGCCGCCAGGCCGATGCCGGCGCCCTTCCACTTCCGGCCGTCCGGCTGGCAGCGGTCCCAGACGATCAGCGCCATCAGCACCAGCTCGATCTGGCCCAGGTGCAGGGCGCGCTGCACCGGCTCGAGCCACAGCGCGCAGGCCGTCAGCGCGAGCAGCGCGGTGACCCGGGCCCGGCCGCGCCAGCCGAGCGCGCCCAGCGTCAGCCACACGGTGGCGGCCAGTGCGGCCAGGCTGGCCACGGTCATCAGCCAGCGCAGCACGGCCCAGGGCAGCAGCGAGCCGGCCGCGAATACCAGCGAGGCGAACGGCGTGTAGGTGAACTTGATCCCGGGGTGCAGCTGCCAGGTGTACAGCTGCGCCGGCAGGGTCCGGGCGATCAGGCCGGCGTGGTTGTAGACATTGAGGTCATACCAGCCCAGCGTCAGGCCGGGCCGGCGCGCGGCGATGCCGGCCACGAACGCGGCCAGGGAGAGCGCGCAGGCACCGGCGGCCGCCGGCCAGGCCCAGCGGCGCGGCCGGGATGCCGGCCCTGTCCCGCTGGCCCGGGCGAGCCCAGGGCCGGCAAGTACCATCGGGCATCCCTCCTGGTGCCTGCTGCCCTGTCGCCTCGGGTCACCCTACCGACCGTTTTGCCGCCCCTGGGTCAAGCACCGGTCAGGGTCCGGCCGGCGTCCCGTCAGCGCGCAAACTGGGTCAGCCGGGGCGGCGCGTCGTCACTGCGCACGCCTAGAACTGTGGCCAGGCAGCCTTGCGGGACCGGGCGGCGGCATGGTGGCATGCCATACGAGCAGGCATTCCGCGGGGCCAGGTCCCCGCCCGAGGAGGTGGGTCGTGACGGCAGAGATCCTGCGGCAGCGGGCGGACATGGAGCGGGCGGTCTCGCACAACGGGGACACCCTGTGCGGCATGCTGGCGATCACCGCCCGGCAGGCGGCGGACGAGCCCGCGTACTCCGACCGCGATGACGACGGGCCGTGGCAGACCATCACCTGGGCGCAGACCCGGCAGCGGGCGCTCGAGCTCGCGGCCGGCCTGATCGCGCTCGGGCTGCAACCCGGCGAGCGGGTCGCGCTGATGCTGCCGAACCGGGCCGAGCACGTGCTGGCCGACCTCGGGGTGGTGCACGCCGGAGGCGTGCCGGTGACGTTCTACGCCACCCTGGCCGCCGACCAGATCGGCTACGTGGCCGGTGACTGCGACGCCAGGATCGCCGTGCTCGACGGGGAGCCCCAGCTGGCCCGCTGGCAGCCGGTGCTGGCGTCGCTGCCCGGCCTGAAGAAGATCATCGTCAGGGACGCCGCCGGCTGCCCGCCCGGCGATCAGTTCCTAACCTGGGCGGACTTCGCCGCCCTGGGCCGCGAGCGGCTGGCCGCCGACCCCGGCCCGGTGACCGCCCGGATCGCGGCGGTCCGGCCCGACGACCCGGTGACCGTGCTGTACACCTCGGGCACCACCGGGAACCCGAAGGGCGTCGCGGTCACCCACCGCAGCGTGCTGTACGAGGCCGCCACCGCGGACGTCACCGGCTACGCACTGCCGAACCTGCGCTGCGTTTCCTACCTGCCGCTGGCCCACATCGCCGAGCGGGTCCTCAGCATCTACCTGCCCGTGCACCTGGCCGGGCACGTGTACTTCTGCCGCGACGCCGCCGCCGGCCTGCTCGCCACGCTCGGCGCGGCCCAGCCGACGTACTTCTTCGGCGTGCCGCGCGTCTGGGAGAAAATCCAGGCGGGCATCCAGGCGCTGATGTCGGCCGAGCAGGACCCGGCCAGGCAAGCCGCCGTCGAGGCGGCGATGGACACCGGCCGCCGGTACGTGCGCAGCTGCGAGTTCGGCCATACCACGCCCGATGACCTGGCCGAGGAGTTCCGGCGGGCCGACGCCGGCGTGCTGCAGCCAGTCCGCGCCCTGCTCGGACTGGGGCAGGCCGAGGTGGTGTCCAGCGGCGCGGCGCCGCTGCCGCCCGACGTGGGCGAGTTCTTCGCCGGGCTCGGCATGAAGATCCTCGACGTATACGGGATGACCGAGACCGCGGGCGCGTTCACCACGAACACCCCCGGCGCGTTCCGGCTCGGCACGACCGGCCGGCCGGTGCCCGGCGTGGAAATCAAGATCGCCGACGACGGCGAGATCCTGACCCGCAGCCCGCTGAACACCCCCGGGTACCTCAACCTGCCCGAGCGCACCGCCGAACTGATCGACGAGGACGGCTGGCTGCACACCGGTGACATCGGCTCACTGGACGAGGACGGGTTCCTGTCCGTCGTGGACCGCAAGAAGGAGCTCATCATCACCTCGGGCGGGGAGAACATCTCGCCCGCCGCGATCGAGAACCTGCTGGTCGCGCACCCCTTGATCGGCCAGGCGCTGAGTTACGGCGACCGGCGCCCCTACGTGGTGGCACTGCTGACCCTGGACGGCGACGTGGCCCCGGCCTGGGCCAGGGCGCGAGGGATCGAGGCGTCCTCGCTGGCCGAGCTGGCCGACCAGCCCGCGGTCCTGGCCGCGGTGGAGGAGGCCGTGGCGGCGGCCAACCAGCGGCTGGCCCGGGTCCAGCAGGTCAAGCGCTGGCGGCTGCTGCCGGTGGAGTGGACCGCGGAGAGCGAGGAGCTGACGCCGACCCTCAAGCTGAAGCGCCGGGTGGTGCACGCCAAGTACGTGGACGTCATCGACGCCCTGTACGCCGGCTGAGCGACCGCGGCGGCCTCACCCGCCCGGCTACGGCCGGAGGATCAGGCAGCTGCTGGTCGCGTGCGCGAACAGGCGGCCCTCGGCGTCGCTCAGGCGGGCCTGCGCCAGCGCGGTCCGGGAGCCGAGGTGCATGACGGTGCCTTCGCACCGCAGCGGCCCGGCCGACGCGGTGACCGCGCGCAGGAACTTGACCGTCAGGTCCTGCGACGTGTAGCCGGACCCGGCCGGCAGCAGGCTGTGCACCGCGCAGCCGCAGGCCGAGTCGCACATCGTGGCGCACACGCCGCCGTGCACCGAGCCGATCGGGTTGTAGTGGAACTCGGCCGGGGTGAACCCGAAGATCACCCGGCCCGGCTCCACCGAGATCAGCTCGAAGCCGAGCGCGACCGCGATCGGCGGAGGCGGCAGCGTGCCGTCACCGATCGCCCGCAGGAAGTCGGCGCCGGCCATCGTCCGCGCGGCCGCCCCGGAGACGGCCGGGTCCTGCCACTGGTAGCTGCGCTCGCGTCGCGGATCCGGCGCGGGCCCGGCGGGCAGCTCCGTCCCGCCCGGGAGCTGACCCGGCCGGCCGTCCGGCCGCACCTCAGGCGGCCCGGAGCGCCGCGCCACGGCCGTGTCCCTGGTCATGTCCCTGCGCCGGGGACGCGGACAGCCGCACCCGGGCGGTCACCGAGCCGCCGCCGAACTCGTACCCCGCGTCCGCCCACCGGCGGGAGATCATCGCGAGCATCATCCGGTTCTCCGGCAGCACATCCAGCACGAGCACGCTCACGCCGCGTTCCGTGGCGCGGTCGATCAGCCGGCGCAGCAACTCCGACCCGAGGCCCCGGTGCTGCCAGCGGTCGGCCACGACCAGGCCGACATCGGTGGTCCGGCCGCCGTCCGGCCCGGTGCCGTCGGCCGCCATCGCGTGGCCGATCACGGCGCCGCCGGCGGTCGCGACGAGCACGTCGGTGGTGCGGCCCGCTCCGCACATCGCCCGCAGCACGGCCGAGGTGGGCGGCGACGCGGGGGTGAAGAACCGGAAGAACCGGGCGCGCGGCGACAGCCCGGTCACGAACGAACTGATCGCCTCGCAGTCCGCGGCGGCCGCGGCCCGGATCTGGACGGCGGCGGAATCCAACTGAGTTCGGGTCACGGACTCAGCTTGCCTCTCATTGCTAAGTCTGTCAACCAGACTTAGCATGTGACGATGAGCCGCCCCTTCAGCCGCCCCTGGGTCCTGGACTACGACACCGAGAACTGCACGATCGGCGCCGCGCTGGGCATCGTGGGGGAGAGGTGGACCTTCCTGGTGCTCAGGGAGGCGTTCAACGGCGTCCGCCGCTTCGATGACATCCGGCGCCGGATCGCGGCACCGCGGCAGATCCTCAGTGACCGGCTGGCCCGGCTGGTGAAGCAGGGCCTGCTGCGCAAGGCGCCGTACCGCGAGCCCGGCCAGCGCTCGCGCAGCGAGTACCGGCTGACCGAGAAGGGCCTGGCGCTATTCCCGCTGATCGTGGCCCTGCTGGAGTGGGGCAACACCTACGCGGCCAGCCCCGACGGGCCCGTGGTGGAACTGCGGCACCGCGACTGCGGGGCCCCGGTCCGACTGGAACTGCGCTGCGCCGAGGGTCACCCGGTGAGCTCGGCCCGCGAGGTCACCCCGGTGCCAGGACCGGGAGCCCGGCTGATCGCCTGACCGGCGCCCGGCCCGCCCCGCCCACCCAGGCCGGGCATCCGGCCTGCCCGGCTCCGCCCCGGCCCGGGACGGCCGAAGGCGGCCCATCGATAGGGTCGGTCCTGCGTGGAGGCGTCTGGGTGCCTGGTGGCCCCCCCGGTCTTCAAAATCGGTGGACGGCGCGCGGCGTCGTCGGCGGGTTCGATTCCCGTCCGCCTCCGCTGCCACCCCCGTCCCGCACGCCCCGTCCAGTTCCCACCCCGCTGGCAAACGTGTCCGTAAACGGCTGCTATCACGACCGCTCACGGACACATTTCGTTCAGCGGACGGCTCGCGGGCGGGCTAGCCAGAGCAGGGCCGAGCCGAGCAGGGCCGCGGCGCCGAGGCCGAGCAGCCAGCCGATCAGGTGGTCGGCGAGGCCGACCGCGCCGCAGTCCTGCTGCGCGGAGCCGTCCAGGAACTGCCCGATCTGGCCGAGGTCGGAGGAGCACAGCCCGTTCCACTGCGGGACCGTGCCGTCGTGGAACGGCACGGTCACCAGCACGATGCCGGCCAAGGTCAGCAGCGCGCCGACGGCGGCCAGGGCCAGCACGGGCCCGCGCCGGGTGATGTGGTCGTTCATCGGATGGTCCCCTCCTGCGGCCCGTCGCTCTTATTGAACGCCCGGCGCCGAACGAGCGTTCACCCGCCGCCGGGACTTCCAGGAACCCGGAAGAGAGGAGGTGGCGGGCGGCGGGCGCAGCCGGGTAGGCAGTTATAACGGCCGCGGCGAAAGCTGCTGGCAGCCCGGGCTTTACCGGGCGGCGGGGCCGACCTGGTTGAGCCGCTGCCACTCTCGCCGGGCGCCGTCCGCCCAGCGCCGGTGCAGGTCGGCGAACAGCCGGGCCGCATGCAGGCCGCTCCAGCGGGCCGGCAGCAGCTGCCGGGGTAGCGACGGGTCGATGGCCGGGAACCGGCGCCAGGCGTGCACCAGCTCGACCTGCGCGGCCAGCAGGTCGTCGGGCCCGGGGCCGCCGAAGGCGGCGATGAACCGCTCGTATTCCGTCTCGATCGCGGCCAGGTCCCAGGCCGCGCGCACCATGCCGTCCGCGCCGGCCAGCCCGGACCGGGTGGCGATAAACAGGTGAGCATCGCTGTCCAGTCCGGCCTCCTGGAGCACCTGCGCGGCTTCCGCCTCCCGCTGCGGGTGCGGGCTGATCCATAGACCGGGGCCCAGCGAGCCGAAACCTGCCCAGGTCAGCCTGGTGCGCACGGCGTGCCGGGCACTGCGGTCACCGTCAGGTCCCCGCACCGCGACCAGCAGCCAGCGTCCGTCCCAGTTCTCGGTGCTGGCCGTGAACGAGTAGATGCGCTCAGCGCCGTCGGTCAGCAGCCGGCGGCCGGCGCTGGTCAGGTGCCAGCGGGTCCGGCGGCCGGACTTCTCGGCGCGCAGCCACCCGCCGGCCGCGGTGCGCATCAGCGCCTGCCTGGCCGCCTTCTCGGCCACGCCGAGCCGGGCGAAGGTGGTGATTACCGCCGACGTCCACGCGGTGCCGCCACCGGGCAGCACGAACTCGCCGAGCACGGTGAACAGCAGCCCGCGCGCGCTCGGCGCGCCCGCGGCGTGCCGGCGCGAGAGCGTGGGCGGGGCCGGGGCGGCGGGTGGCTGGTGGCTCGGCATGACGTCCCATTATGCTACTGGTACTTGACGAAAAGCGATTCATATGTAGAACATGTGAGGGATGGCGATCGAAGAGCTCTCCGCGCGCGCGGCCGCCGGGCCGGGTGACGAGCCCGAGACGGCGGCCGCCCGGCCCACGACGCCGGGTGGCGGGCCCGGGACTCCGGCCGCCGGGCCAGGTAGCGGGCCCGGGACGCCGGCCGCCGGGCCGGGTGGCGGGCCCGGGACGCCGGCCGCCGGGCCGGGTGGCATGCCGGCGCAGCCTGACGCCGGGCCGGGTGGTGAGCCGGGGCCCTCCGCCGCCCGGCGGGTCGAGTTCCGGGCCGAGCCGGCCTGCTACCGGCACTGGAGGCTAACCGTCGCCGGGCCGGCCGCGACGCTGGCGATGGACGTCGACGAGCACGGCGGGCTGCGGGACGGCTACGAGCTGAAGATGAACTCCTACGACCTGGGCGTGGACATCGAACTGTACGACGCGGTGCAGCGGCTGCGGTTCGAGCACCCGCAGGTGCGCACCGTCGTCCTGACCAGCGCCAAGGACAAGATCTTCTCCGCGGGCGCGAACATCCGCATGCTGGCGGCGGCGCCGCACGCGTGGAAGGTGAACTTCTGCAAGTTCACCAACGAGACGCGCGGCGCGATCGAGGACGCGTCGGCGAACTCCGGCCAGGCCTACCTGGCCGCGCTGAACGGCACTGCCTCCGGCGGCGGTTACGAGCTGGCGCTGGCCTGCGACCACATCATGCTGGTCGACGACCGCTCGTCGGTGGTCTCGCTGCCGGAACTGCCGCTGCTCGGGGTGCTGCCGGGCACCGGCGGGCTGACCCGGGTCGTCGACAAGCGGCATGTCCGCCGCGACCTGGCCGACTACTTCGCGACCAGGGCCGAGGGCGTCGGCGGCACCCGGGCGGTGCGGTGGCGCCTGGTCGACGAGGCCGTCCCGCGGCCCGGCTGGGACCAGGCCGTCGCCGAGCGGGCCGCCGGGCTCGGGTCCGCCTCCGGCCGCCCGGCCGGCGCGCGCGGGATCGCGCTCACCCCGCTGGCCAAGCAGCGCGGCGACGACCACATCGGCTACCGGTACGCGGCCGCGGACCTGGACCGGGACGCCGGCACCGCGACGATCACGATCGCCGGGCCCGAGCAGGACCCGCCACCCGGCCCGGCCGGAGTGGCCGAGGCGGGCGCCGAGTTCTGGACGCTCGCGATGACCCGCGAGCTCGACGACCTGATCCTGGACCTGCGCACCAACGAACTCGAGCTCGGCACCTGGGTCTTCAAGACCGCCGGGGATCCCGGGCGGGTGCTCGCTTACGACCGGCTGCTGCTGGAGAACTCCGGCGACTGGCTGGCCAACGAGATCGTGCACTATCTCAAGCGCACCCTCAAACGGCTGGACGTGACGAGCCGGAGCCTGATCGCGTTGATCGAGCCGGGCAGTTGCTTCGCCGGGTCACTGCTCGAGCTGGCCCTGGCCGCCGACCGCTCGTACATGCTCTCCGGCACCTTCGAAGACGCTGACCCGGACGCCGAGCCCGCGACGGTCACGCTGGCCGGGATGAACCTGGGCCCGCTGCCGATGGGCAACGGGCTGACCCGGCTGCAGACCCGCTTCTACGGCGACGACGCGGGGCTGGCCGCCGCGCGGGCGGCGGCGGGCGGGCCGCTGGAAGCGGCCGAGGCCGAGCGGCTCGGCCTGGTTACGTTCGCGCCCGACGACATCGACTGGGACGACGAGGTCCGGATCGCGGTCGAGGAACGGGCCAGCTTCAGCCCGGACGCGCTCACCGGGCTCGAGGCCAACTACCGGTTCGCCGGCCCGGAGACCATGGAAACGAAGATCTTCGGCCGGCTGACCGCGTGGCAGAACTGGATCTTCAACCGGCCCAACGCGTCCGGCCCGGACGGCGCGCTGCGCCGGTTCGGCACCGGGCAGCGAGCCCACTTCGACCGGAAGCGAGTCTGAGCCGTGACGTCCACCGCCGATTACGCGGAGAAGATCCCGAACAATGTAGACCTGCGCGACGACCGGCGGCTGCAGCGGGCGCTGGAGTCGTGGCAGCCGAACTTCCTGTCCTGGTGGGAGTCGATGGGCCCGTCCCTGCCGGCCCAGGATGTCTACCTGCGTACCGCGGTCAACGTCGGGCGCGCCGGCTGGGCCCATTTCGGCCACGTGGCCATGCGCGACTACCGGTGGGGGATCTTCCTGGCCGAGCGGGACCCCGGACGGCTGATCGGGTTCGGCCAGCACAAGGGGGAGCCGGCCTGGCAGCAGGTGCCCGGCGAGTACCGCTCCGACCTGCGGCGGCTGATCGTCATCCAGGGCGACACCGAGCCGGCGTCCGTCGAGCAGCAGCGCAACCTGGGCGCCACCGCGCCGAGCCTGTACGACCTGCGCAACCTGTTCCAGGTGAACGTCGAGGAGGGCAGGCACCTGTGGGCGATGGTGTACCTGCTGCACGCCCACTTCGGCCGCGAGGGGCGGGAGGAGGCCGAGGAACTGCTGCACCGCAACTCCGGGAGCCTGGACGCCCCGCGCATCCTCGGCGCGTTCAACGAGGAGACGCCGGACTGGCTGTCGTTCTTCATGTTCACCTACTTCACCGACCGTGACGGCAAGTACCAGCTCGGCACGCTGAAGGAGTCCGCCTTCGACCCGCTGTCGCGCACCTGCGAGTTCATGCTCAAGGAAGAGGCGCACCACATGTTCGTCGGGACCACCGGCGTGGACCGCGTGGTCGAGCGGACCGCGCAGCTCATGGTGGAGCACGACACCGACGAGGTGGCGGCGCGCGGCGGGATCCCGCTGGACGTGATCCAGAAGTACCTCAACTTCCACTACTCGGTGTCGCTCGACCTGTTCGGCGGCGAGACGTCGACGAACGTGGCGAACTACTACACCGCCGGGCTGAAGGGGCGGTGGCTGGAGGGGCGCCGCCGCGACGACCACCGGCTCACCAGCGACTCGATCATGGTGGACGCGCTCGGCGACGACGGCGAGATCGGGCAGACCGAGGTGGCCGCGCTGACCGGGCTGAACACCGACCTGCGCCGGGAGTACATCGCGGACTGCCAGACCGGGGTCACCCGGTGGAACCGCATCCTCGAGCGGGCCGGCCTCGATCAGCGGCTGCGGCTGCCGCACGTGGCCTTCAACCGCAAGGTCGGGGCGTTCGCCGGCATCGAGGCCACGCCGGCCGGGGAGCGGATCCCGGCCGGGGAGTGGGAGCGCCGCCGGGGCGAGTGGCTGCCGACCGAGGTGGACAAGACGCATGTACGGTCGCTGATGCGGCCGGTCCACGAACGCGGGAAGATCGCGGCATGGATCGCCCCGCCCCGCAACGGCATCAACGGCAAGCCCTTCGACTACGAGTACGTGCACCTGGCCTGACCGGCCCGGGAGGGCCCGAGGAGGAGGGCTGATGCTGGACGGCCTGCCGCTGATCGACGCGCACGTGCACGCCGCCCGGCTGCCCACGCTCCGGCCGGCCTGGACGTCGTGGGCGCACGACTTCGGTGATGCCGGGACCCTGGAACTCGTCTACGACGCCGGCGGCACGATCGACCCCGCCCGTTTCGACGCGTACCTGGCCGAGCAGGGCGTTGACGTGGCGCTGCTGCTGGCCGAGTACAGCCCCAAGGTCACCGGGATCCAGCCGGTCGAGGATGTGCTGCCGCTGACCGGGCATTCCGGCCGGTTCCGCCTGATCGGCAACATCAACCCGCACCTGCACTACCCGGTGGCCGAGGAACTCGAGCGCCAGATCGGGCTGGGCGCGGTGGCGCTGAAGCTGCATCCCGTGCACGGCGGGTTCCCGGCCAACGACCGGGCCCTGTACCCCGCGTACGCCCTGTGCCAGGAGGCGCGGATGCCCGTCGTCGTGCACTGCGGCACGTCGACGTTCCCCGGGTCGTCGAACTCATTCGCCGACCCGATCCTGCTCGACGACGTGCTGCGCGACTTCCGGTCACTGGATGTCGTGCTGGCGCACGGCGGCCGCGGCTGGTGGTATGACGCCGCCGCGTTCATGGCGCTGTCCAGCGACCGGGTCTGGATCGAGCTGTCCGGGCTGCCGCCGTCCCGGCTGCGGCAGTACTACGCGGGGCACAACTGGGCCCGGCTGACCCGGCGCATGATCTTCGGCACCGACTGGCCCGGCGTGCCGGGCATCGCGCGCAACGCGCGCGCCGTGGCCCGGCTGTGCCCCGACGAGCAGACCACGGCGCTGGTCCTGGCGGGCAACGCGGCCCGGACCTACAACCTCAAGCCGGACCGCTAGCCGCCGGCCCCGCCGGACGGCTAGCGGCCGGTACCGTCAGCTGCCGGTTCCGCCGAGCGGGCCGGGGCTGTCCGGCGGGCGGAGGAACGGGCTGGTCGTGGTCGGGAACTGCTCCGCCGCGGTCGTGGACTCCTCCCCGGCGGCCGGCGAGTACTGGCTGCCGCCGGTGGCCGCGAACTGGCCCGTCGTCGACGGCGTCGACGGCACCGAGGGGAACGTCACGTCCTGCGTCACCGGATCCGGCACCGAGTACACCTCGGCCGGCTCCGCGGCCTCGGCCAGGGCCACGTCCCTGGTGCCGACGACGGAGAACCGGCCGAGCGCCAGCGCGGCGCAGAACAAGATCAGCACGCCGGTGCCGGTGAAGAAGCCGAGCCCCTCG
>Ga0335081_10012173_pt1 | contig 13943 bp, 4 predicted proteins | sample Lox_Sample_35_FD_206713 | JGI IMG/M metagenome (GOLD analysis project Ga0335081, IMG submission 206713) | Soil microbial communities from Loxahatchee National Wildlife Refuge, Florida, United States - Lox_Sample_3.5 | ecosystem: Environmental > Terrestrial > Soil > Wetlands | place: USA: Florida... | reverse complement strand
CGGGTGTGTCGGCTCCAGGCGCGGATCGGGAATGGGAGCCCCGGGAACCAGCGTAAGCGGGATGACGCCGGCCCAGGTGGGGAAAGAATAGTCTTCCTCGTCATCAATCGGGGGGCCCTGGCGAACCTTGGCAGAAAATTCCTCGATGGGCAGGCGCAGAACCGAAGTGGCCTTGAGTTCCTTTTCGTTGGGCTGGCGGACATCCTCCCAGCGTCCCGGAAGTATGTGCCGCGAGAGCGCACGCAACGCGGCGAGTTTTTCGGCGGGATCGGTCACGGCGGTGGCCACGCCCAGAACCACTACCGACCGGTAGTTCATCGAGTGATTGAAAATCGAGCGGGCAAGGACCAGGCCATCGAGCAGCGTGACCGTAATGCAAACCGGAACGCCTTCCTCCAGGTTGCGCAGCATGCGGCTGGCGGCGGAGCCGTGAATATAGAGATTATCTTCCTTGCGGCCGTAAGAGGTCGGAATCACGAAAGGCTGGCCGTCAACTATGAAGCCGACGTGACAGATGAAACCTTCGTCGAGAATTTTGTAGGCAGCGGCGCGGTCGTAAACCGCGCGCTCCGGCTCGCGAGTCACACGGGTGCGAGGGGTGGGAGTTTGAGGTTGAGACATGGGTGAAGATGCTCCGGGCAAGCGCCAAGGATGGTGAAGGATGAGTGTAGCATTTTGAGCTCTCGGCTCTCGGCATTCAGCAATCAGCAGTCAGCATTCGGCCAGAAAGGAAATTGCAGTTGGCACTTAGCATTTGGGATTTGGCCAGTCGCGTTCCGCGGCGCTCTCGCAAATCCCTCGACGGCTAAGTCCAAGTGCTAAGTGCGCAGGCGGTGCTACTTCGACCGGGAAGATTCGGACTGGGCGGCCTTCAGAATCGGGATATCTGCGTCGGCGTTTTTCCAGAGGGTGAAGAAATCCTGATAGGCGGCTTTGGCGCCAGTCATGTCGCCCGAGAGCGTGCGGGCCCGGCCCAGACCCAAATGCGCGAGCGCTCCCAAAGGAAAGTTCAAGGTCATGCCGGGGTGATCAATGATCTTCTGAAATTGGGCGGCGGCTTCTGTGCCCTTGTGCGCCGCCAGATACGCCTCGCCGCGCAGAAACGCGGGATACAACGTACTCATTTGGAACGGCGGTGGACCACCAGTTTCGTACGGCGCCGGCGCCTGCAAAAGTTCCAAAGCGTGCGCGGAATCATTGTGATCGAGGCTGATGGCAGCCTCGATGGTGGGAAGCCAGTAGAGCTTCAGCACAGTGTTGGTTCCAAAGTTCTTCTCCAGTTCACGAACCAGCTTGTCAGCTCCAGCGGGGTCGCCGGCGCGGGCGTCAGTAAGGGCGGCCACAACTTGCACGTCACGGCCGGGATCGAGGGCGAGCGCAGCGGCGGCTTCCTTGCGCGCCAGGTCGCTGTTGCCGAATTCCGCTTCGCGCAACGCCCCATTGACACGCCACAGCGCCGCCGTTTCCTTCGAGTCTGAGCGTAGCGCCGAGTCGGTGGCGCGACGGGTAAAATCGCGCGCTAAGTTCAGCTTGCCGTAATAGGCTTCGGTATCGGATTGCGCATCGAGCAGGGGGTCTTCTTCTCCGGGCCGGCCCGAGCCCCAGGCGAGTTGGGCCTGCATGGCGGCATCATCGTGGCGGAGAAAAGCGAGAAAGTACTCGACGTCATGCATGGTGCCGCTGTCTAATTTGCGGGCCTGCGCCTGGCCGAGAACGGCCCTGGCATCATCAAAGTGGCCAAGGGCCATATACATGGAGCCAAGATTCGAGTAGCTGACCACTACGTTCGGTTCAAGGCGCATGGCTTCCTGGGTTTCGGCGATGCCTTTATCCCACTGGCCGAGTTCGCTGAAATTCGCCCCCAGATTCTCATGAGGTACGGAATCGCGCGGGTAGCTTTGAATCCAGAGCTCGTAAGTCTGGGCCTCTTTTTCTAATTCTCCGGTGGCAATGTCGTAGTAATCGGCGGTGATGCGCATTTTTTCGCGCTCACTCACGCGGTCGCGCAATTGGTAGGCCTTCTCGATGTTTTGGGTAGCCAGGCTGGGCTGGCCCAGGTTGGAGTAGGAAATCGCCAGCCCAGCATAGGCAACGGCGAAATTGGGATCAAGCTCGATAGCGCGGCGGTAAAAGGGAAGGCCCTGCGCGTCACCCTCCGTACGCGCCGTGGTCGTGGCCAAGCTGAATGTCTTCAGAGCTTCAAGCGAAGGCGTGGTGGCCTCGATAGGCACATCGAATTTCTGCACCGAGGCCAATGACTCGCCCAGCTTGGCGCGCAATGCGGTAGCCGCTTGGTCGAGGGCCTTCAGGACTTCCTCCTTGCCGTTGGCTTGCGCTTGCTCCTCAGCCAAAGGATCGCCGGTGCTGCAGGCGGCGGCGTTCAGGCCAATCACATACTGCGAGCCAAGATTGGAGATGGAACCGGAGATGATGGCTTTGCTGCCGGTGCGCAGGCAGAGTTCGCGGGCGACCGCCAGGGTGACGTGATCGTTGGCTGGCCGTCCCATCAGAGCCAAGGTCTCGCCGACTTTGCGATCAGAAAGAACGTTGAGAAAGGGCGACTGGCCGAGTTCGACGGCAAGCGCCTGCTTGAGGGCGTCATCGAAAACCGGATCACCGGTGGTGTTTTCGAAGTCCGCCAGCACGACCGTGTCTTTTTCCGTGAGGACCGGCGCCTGGCGCGAACGCCAGTAGAAAATGCCGCCGGCGGCGAGCGCCAGAACAATCACCAACGCCACGGCTGCGGGAATCAGAATTTTCCGGGATGGAGCGGGCGGCTTTTCCGCGACCGCGGCAACCGATTGGGACGAGGCCCGCCGCGATTGGGCGCTCGAAGGTTGGCGGGCGCCGGAAGCAGCCGGAGCCTCAACTTCTTCTTCGGGCAGCGTGGCTGCGGCGGTCCGGCTGGATTGCGTGTCGCGCTGCAGCCGCTTCAGATCAGCGCGCATGTCAGCCGCGTGCTGGTAGCGCAGGTCGCGATCCTTCTCCATCGCTTTGTTGATGATCTCTTCCAACTTGGCCGGCAGATCAGGATTCAAACGCACCGCCGCAGTCGGAATTTTGTGCAGGATGGAATCGAACAGTACCGCCGTGGTCTCTCCGCGAAAGGGCAGCGTGCCGGTGGACATCTCATAAAGCACGGCGCCGAAAGAGAACAAGTCCGTGCGGGCATCGAGCTCTTTGCCGCGCGCCTGTTCCGGGGACATATATGCTACTGTCCCGATGGCCGTGCCCGGGCTGGTGAGATGGTCGGCGCTCACACCCGCCGTGATTTCCGCGTGCACGCCGGCAGCCTCCGCAATCCGGCTGCCCACCGGGATCACCTTCGCCAGGCCAAAATCGAGAATCTTCGCGTGGCCACGGTCGGTCACGAAAATATTGGCAGGCTTGATGTCGCGGTGAACGATTCCCTTGCCGTGAGCGGCATCGAGAGCGTCGGCAATTTCGATGGCCAGCGAAAGCAGCACATCGGTTTCGAGGGCGCGGCCGGTGATCTCGTGCTTGAGCGTAACACCATCGAGGTATTCCATGGCGATGAAGGCCTGGCCGTCCACCTCGCCGATGTCATAGATGGTGCAGATGTTCGGGTGGTTCAGCGCAGAGGCGGCCTGGGCCTCGCGCTGAAAGCGGCTGAGCGCCTGAGAATCCTTTGCGACTTCGTCGGGCAGAAACTTGAGGGCCACGAAGCGGTGCAGCCGGGTGTCTTCGGCTTTATAAACCACGCCCATGCCGCCGCCCCCGAGCTTCTCGAGGATGCGGTAATGCGAAATGGTTTGGCCGATCATGAAGGTCGCTATTTGAGCCCTTCCACCAGGTACAGATCACCGAGCGTGCGGTGAAAGCCATAGACGTAGCTCTTGCCATCGGGCGTCATCAGGATCGGCCCAACCGTGGAAATGCCGGTGGGATCGAGCGGGGCAATCTGCCTCCAAACCGTTCTCTTCCCGGTTGCCGGTTCCACGCGATAGACCTTGGCGGGAACCTCGCCGGTTCGGTAGAGGAGGATGGAATGGCCATCCGGGCTCCAAGTGATGGGATTGTCGCCGGGCTCTATCCCGCTAACGGGTCGAGGATCACCGCCGTTCACGGAAAAAAGATAACCCTTGTCGTCGGGACCGATGCCCACGACTGACTGGCCGTCGGGCGAGGTGGCGAAGGATTGTGCATCTACTCCCTCGGGCGAGATCGGCTTGGGTTTTCCTCCGGAGATATCCTGCGTATAGAGGCGCACACCGTGACCCGATTCGTTACCGGAGAAAACAAAATGTTTGCCGTCAGCAAACCAGCGCGCCCACTGGTGGTTGATGGAGTCGTTGGTCAGCGGTTGCGCCTCGCCTGCACCGGTAGGCAGCAGCCGAAGTTGCGCGGGCGGAACCGGAGTGGCCACAATCACCCATTTTTGGTCCGGGGAAAGAGCGGTGGCGCCGCCTTCGCCGAGTCGAATGGCGGGTGTGCCGTCAGTACTTCGAATATAGACGGCATAAGTGAGATCCTGGGCGTCGCCGTATTGCACGCCTCCGCCGATTCCCTCCTCGTCAAAGAGAAGCGTTTTGCCGTCGGCGGAAAGGTCCGCGGGATAGGAGTAGTCAAGCCAGGAAAGGTCGCGCTCTTTGGTTTCCCCGTTGGCCAAGCCCATGACTTCGCGACGGCGATCAGAGCGAGCGAGCAGCACCCGGCCGTCCCGCCAGATATCGAAAAGAACCAGAGAACCGGGAACGCGGGTCACCAGCCGCTGCTTTCCCGAGGTTGGATTGACCGCGGTGATGTAGTGGAAGAGTCCTAATTCGCTGGCGGTGAACCAGACTTCGCTACCATCGGGCGCCCAGGCAAGACCCTGCGTGCCGTACCACTCGCGAGTCAGGTCTCTCTTGTGGCCGGAAGTATCCACAAGCGAGACCGAGCCCCCATCATCGCCCTGATTGGGGTGGTCCATAAAGGCCACGGAATCGCCCTTGGGAGAAACGCGCGGATAACTGATCCATCCGCCGCTGGTTTCATAGAGAACCTTGCCGATGGGATATTCGAGGCGGTCCCGGCCGCCAACGTTGCGGACGACCGCCAAGTTAACGCCGTCCGGCGACCAATCGGCCCACTCAACGTCTTCGAGGACGGGCCTGGGGGCGCCGCCGGCGATCGGCGCTCTGGCCAACGTGCCGACATTGATCCAGGTGCCGACTGGATGGCTGCCAAGCGAAAGAGCCATCTCACCCTTGGAGGATATGGCCATCAGCTCGGCACGACCCAGGCCCAGGGACCGCGACTCGACCATGCCCTGACGCGCGGAGAAGGTTTCCACCGGATTGCCCTGCCAGGCGGCGCTATACAGGATGGTCTGACCGTCGGGCGCGAAGCGGGCGGAACGAATCTCGCCACGGCGGAAAGTGATCTCGTGGTAGAGCGGCGCGCTGGGCCCCGAAGACTGCCAGATACGCTTGCCCGCCAGCAGGCCGATGGCCCCGGCAACAAGACAGCCACAGACGAAAAGAATAGGCACGAAGCGGCCGATCTTTTGGACCTTTGCAGCCGCAGCTACCGGCGCATCTTTCCCGGGCTCCGTCACGGTTGGAACAACGCCACTGCTGACGGCCCGCGAAGAATCGGTGTCGCGTTTCAGGCGTTTCAGATCGGCGCGCAACTCGGCCGCGCTCTGGCAGCGCAGATCGCGATCCTTCTCGAGCGCCTTGTTGAGGATCTGTTCGATCTGGAGCGGAAGTTCGGGATTCAACTGAACCGGCGGAGGGGGAATCTTGTTCAAAATTGCGTCAAAGACCACAGCGGAAGTCGCTCCCGAGAAGGGCTGCTTTCCGGTGGCCATTTCATAAAGCACAACTCCAAAGGAGAAAAGATCGCTGCGATGGTCGAGCGGGTCGCCCCGGGCCTGTTCGGGTGACATGTAGCCGATGGTTCCCATCGCGGTGCCGGGAGTTGTGAGTTGCTCGGGGCTGACGGCCGTGGCCGATCCCAGCGTGACCGCGGTAGCGTCCACGTGGTGCGCCTGCGTCACCTTGGCCAAGCCAAAATCAAGAATCTTGGTCTGTCCGCGCTCGGTGATGAAAATGTTTGCGGGCTTGATGTCGCGATGGACGATTCCGCCAGTGTGAGCGGCGTCGAGTGCGTCGGAAATCTGAATGCCCAATTCGAGCAACTGCACCGTCTTGAGAGCGCGGCCTTCGATCATGTGCTTCAGGGTCGAGCCTTTCAGGTACTCCATGGCAATGAAGGCCTGGCTATCGAATTCACCGATATCGTAAATGGTGCAGATGTTGGGATGGTTGAGGGCGGAAGCGGCCTGGGCTTCGCGCTGAAAGCGGCTCAGGGCCTGAGGATCGCGGGCGACTTCATCGGGAAGAAACTTGAGAGCAACGAAACGATGCAGGCGAGTGTCTTCGGCCTTGTAGACCACGCCCATGCCGCCGCCGCCAAGCTTCTCGACAATGCGGTAGTGCGACATGGTCTGGCCAATCATCGCAGCCCGCCATCTTAGGGTGGAAAGAGCGGCAGCGTCAACAAAGGGAATTGGGAGGGCTACTTCAGGCGGGCGTATTCGGCGTTGGCCTCTTTAAGAAGTGGCACATTGGGGTCGGCGTCTTTCCAAAGGGCGAGAAAATCCTGATAAGCGGTGCGGGCTTTGGCGGTGTCGCCGGAGAGAACGTAGGCGCGGGCCAGGCCGAGATGGGCAAGCGAACCGAGGAGATAGTTCGCGACCACGCCGGAATGTGCGATCAGTTTCTGGAACTCGGCGGCAGCAGGCACACCCTGATGGAGCGCAAGATAGGCTTGCCCACGGAGGTATGCAGGATAGAGGGGCGGTAGAGGAGCGCCGCCGCCCAGTTCGTAAGCCTGGCTGGGCTGCAAAACCTCAAGGGCACGGTTGGGGTTATTGCGATCCAGCTCCACCGCCGCGCGGATCACGGGGAAGTTGTAATTGTTCATGATGGTATCGGAGGGGTAAGACTTCTGCAGGTCGTTGGTGATGGATTCGGCGCGCGCAACGTCACCGGCCCGGGCGAATGCCAAAGCAGCAAACACCTGGATGTAGCGATTGGGAGAAATGGCTAAAGCCGCGGCGGCATCGCGGGCAGCGGCAGTTTTGTCGTTCACTTCGCCTTCTCGCAGGGCTGCTTCACCCGCATAGCTGGCCGCGGTTTCCACGTCCCCGTTGTGGCGGGCCAGATCGTCGGCCTGCTGGCTGAGCTGCCGGGCGCTCCCCATGCGGCCATGATAAGCGTCCGTATCCGATTGAGCGTCGAGCAACTGATCTTCGAACCCGGGCCTGCCGCGCGCGGAAGCGACCAGGCGCTGCATCTCGGCGGTATCCCCGCGAAGAAAGGCAATTTGATACAAGGTCACGCGCAGGGCGAAACTCTCCAGCTTAAGCGACTGCTCCTGCTCCAGTATCTGGCGGGCTTCGTCAAGACGGTTCAGGCTGATATAAATTCCGGCCAAATTGGAATACCCGGTGGCGGCGTCGGGATGTAACTGCAAGGCCTCCTGCGCATCCGGGAGGGCCTTCTCGATTTGCCCGAGCGCCAGGTAAATGGCGCTGAGATTGTTGGGTGCGGTGAAATCACGCGGGAAGGTCTGCTTCCACGACTCGTATACCTGCGCAGCTTTCTCCAGATCTCCGAGCGCGAAGTGGTAGTAGTGCGAATCAATGTAGAGCTTTTCGTGTTCGCTCACACGATCGCGCAGTTCGTAGGCCTTAGTCGTATTCTGTGTCGCCAGGCCGATTTCCCCAATATTGTTGTAGCAGGTGCCGATGCGCGAGTAGGCCATGGCGAAGTTGGGGTCGAGCTCTATGGCCTGCTTGAAGAAAGGGATGGCAGCCGACTCGCCTTTGGTCGCCCAGGTTTTAATTCCCAGACTGTAGGCCTGCAGAGCCTCCAGCGACGGCGTCGTGGCCTCCTCGATGGGCGTGTCATATTTCTGAATCGTGGAGAGGGATTCGCCCAGTTTCTCGCGCAGGTTCGAGCTTGCTTTATCGAGCGCCTTCACCACGTCTTCCTTACGGGCGGCCTGTTCCTGCTCCTGCGCCAGCGAGTCGCCATCGCGGCAGTTGATGGCATTGAGGCCCACCAGGTATTGGCTGCCCAAACTCGAGATGGAGCCGGCGATCATGGCCTTGCTGCCGGTGCGCTGGCAGAGCTCGCGGGCCACATCCTGGGTAAGGCGGTCGCCGGGCTGGTGTCCCATCATGCGCAGCGTCTGACTTACGTTCTGCTCGGAAAGTATGTTGAGAAATGGCGACTGCTCGAGTTGCACGGCGAGCGCCTGCTTGAGGGCGTCGTCGAAGACCGTATCTCCGGTAGTGTTGGCGAAGTCAGCCAGTACGATAGAATCGGCCGCCGCCAGCCTGGGAGTAGAGCGCGCCCGCCAGTAGATGAACCCGGCGATCACCAGCACCACGAGCGCGCCGGCAGCCAGAAGCAACTTCCAATTCTTAGAGACGAACCCCGAACTCACTGCGGGAGCAATTGTTGACGACGCGGCTTTTTCTTTCGCGGTCGAAGGGCGGGGCGTGGCCGCGGTTCCTGAGGCGGAAGCCATCGCCGCAAACACTTCCTCTTCCGACGGCGCTGCGACCGAACTTCGGCTCGAATCGGTATCGCGTTTCAGCCGCTTGAGGTCAGCGGCCATTTCGGAGGCGTGCTGGTAGCGAAGGTCGCGGTCCTTCTCAAGAGCCTTGTTGATGATTTCTTCCAGCTTTGCCGGCAGCTCGGGATTCAGCCGCACCGGCGCAACCGGAGCTTTGTGCAGGATCGAGTCAAAGAGCACCGCGCTGGTTTCGCCGCGAAAGGGCAGCGTGCCGGTGGACATTTCATAGAGCACCGCGCCGAAGGAAAAAAGATCGGTGCGGGCATCGAGCTCTCTGCCGCGCGCTTGCTCCGGGGACATATAGGCAACCGTCCCGATGGCAGTACCGGGACTGGTCAGGTGCTCAACGCTCACGCCCGCCGTGGCGTCGGCCATCACGCCCGCCGGCTCGAGCAACTGGCTGCGCGCCGGAATCACTTTGGCCAGGCCGAAATCCAGAATCTTGGCGTGGCCGCGCTTGGTCACAAAAACGTTGGCCGGCTTGATGTCGCGATGAATAATGCCTTCCGAGTGTGCGGCATCGAGCGCGTCGGCGACCTCGATGGCGAGAGAAAGCAGCACCTCGGTCTCCAGCGGCCGGCCGGCGATGCGATGCTTCAGGGTCACGCCATCGAGATATTCCATGGCGATAAAAGCCTGGCCGTTTTCTTCGCCGATATCGTAAATCGTGCAGATGTTGGGATGATTGAGCGCCGAGGCCGCCTGCGCCTCACGCTGAAAGCGGCTCAGGGCCTGGGAGTCTTTGGCCACTTCATCGGGCAGGAACTTCAGCCCCACGAAGCGGTGCAGGCGCGTGTCTTCAGCCTTGTACACCACGCCCATGCCACCGCCGCCAAGCTTCTCGACAATGCGGTAGTGCGAAATGGTCTGACCGAGCAGGGATATGCTCCTCTGGCAGGCCTACGCATGTTAGGACGGAGCACGCGCGAAGTCAAAACTGCGGCGCTGGCTTCGGCTGCTACCAGTTCACTTTCATCGCAAACTGGAACTGGCGCGGATCATACGCCGCGGTCGGCGTGCCGGCATTGCTGAACAGCGGGCTCACCGCCGCCACGTTCATTTTGTTGGCGATGTTGAAAATGTCGGTCATCAGGTCCACGCTGAAGCGCTCGCCGAAGCGGAGCCGCCGCGCCACGCGCAGATCGTTGAACACCGTCCACGGCGTGACGCCCGCGTTGCGGCCTAAATTGCCGTCAAGGTCCAGCAGCGTGGGTACCACTCCCGCCGCAACGAAGCCGTTAATGCACGGCTCCTGCAGAACTCCGGTAGGCGAATACTTGGAGTGATAAACCGGCCCGCAGGCTGGGTTGACGGTCGTGTTGGGTCGGCCGGTGAGGGAAGAGAGCTGCAGGTTGTCGCCGTCGCCGGTGATGATGTTGAACGGCCGCCCGGAAGCCACTTCAATGATCGGCGCAAAAGTCCAGTCGCTGAGAAATTTGCTGCCGAATCCGCCGCCCGCCAGCTTTCCACTCTGGTAAACGCCATTGAATACGAAACGATGGCGCTGATCGAAGAGCGAATTCGAGCGGTCGAGACCGGGATAATAGCTGTCCTGCGGCGTCAGCGTGGACTCCAGATCGGTGGAGTCGTCAATCGCGTGCGACCAGGTGTAAGACGCCTGGAACTCGTAGTGGCCGCCGAAACGCTTGCGCAGGTTGGTGGTAAAGCCGTGATAAATGGAGCTGCCGTTCGAATAGTTGGCGTCCATATCACCGAAGGGAACACAGCCCGTATAGTTCGGCGCTGGGGGCACGGGATTGCACGCCTTGTTGAATCCGGGAAGCGTGGCCAGAAGCGCCATCGCCTGCTGCACGCACCCGCCCTGTCCATTTAAGTAGAAGGCTGTGGCGATCGAGGGATTCAGGCCCGAGGGGCGGAAAAAGTTCATCAGCGCCGCATCTACGTAAGGAAATGGCGCGCCCGGGGCATTGCATCCACTTACGGTGAAGGGGCTGGCCGGGGTTGACTGGCCGGCGAGCAGTGCGTCGTAATAGGCCGATTCGAAATTCGCGGTCATCAGATCGCCGCGGATCGTATTCGCGTTGATCGGTCGGTTCAGGTGACGTCCGCCATTGAAGTTGTAGGCCAGACTGAGAGCGAAGCCGCGGCCGAGGTCGCGCTCCACGCTCAGGTTGGCCTGCTGCGCATAGGCGTAAACAAAATTTTTGGACTGCGGATACCCAAAGGGCTGAAACCCTAGGGGCAGAAAGGTTGATTCCGCCGGATTCGCCAGATTGAGGTTCAGATAGTTCTGATTGAGAAATTCAGATTGCGGAAAATTGAGAGCCTGGAATTGCTGCTGGTTCGGCAGATAGCCGAGGTTGGCATTGGCCGCTGGAAATGGGGAGGGCGCGCAGGCCGGCTGCCCTTGTATGCCCTGAAAGATCGGAATCGCATTCAGATTGGCGGGATTGCCCGCTCCGCTGCAGACGCTCGTTCCGGCAAACGCCAACTGTCCGCTCGAAGAGCCGTCGGACGCATCGCCCAGGAAGTAGAGTCCGAGCAGCGGGTGGTCATAAAAAATTCCGTAGGAGGCGCGGACCACAGTTTTTCCGTTGCCTTGCGGGTCCCAGGCGACGCCGATGCGCGGCTGAAGGTTGTTGGTGTCGGTCTGAATCCCCTTCTGCAATCCCAGCAGGTTATACGCGGGCAGGGCCAGCCCTTGCGGGGGCTTGAAGCTGGGAGGAATCTCCACGTCATAACGCAGGCCGTAGTTCAGGGTCACGTTGGAGCTGAGGCGGAAGGAATCCTGCCAGAAAGCTCCAATGGGAATGTTGCGAAACGAATCGCTGGGACTGCCGATACCCTGAATGAAATCTCCCGGCAGGCCGGCGCCGTAGGCTTGCACTGGAGATAAATCCGGAAACGGCGTGTTGGGGATGGGGGAAACAAACCCCAGGTCCGCCGAACTGAAAGAACCGAAGTCGTACACGCCCCCGTAGTTCACCGTGAAAGTAGCTTTGAGGGGCAGATAGTTCACGTCAGCGCCGAACTTGGTGTTGTGGCGGCCGAGGGTCCAGGAGAAATTGTCGGTGAATTGATAGCGCTGCTCGGTGCGCTGAATATACGAATACGGCTCGCGGCCGAAGTAAGCGTAGCCGGGAATGTTGACCGCGGGATCAGAGCCGCCGGGAATCTGCGTGTTGTAAAAGTAGGAAAGCCCGCGCCGCGCGTACTGGAAGCGGAATTCGTTGACTTTATTGTTTCCGATCGTCCACGTGTCCTGAAATACTCCGGCGACATCGCGGTAGCTCTGTTGCGAAGTCCGCGAGTATGCATTCTGTCCGAAGGGCTGGTCTTCGCCGCTGACCTCAATACCGGTCACCGTGCTCGGGCTGGCATTCACGCGAAACGTGAGGCGATGATTGGCTCCCAGATTCTGGTCGAGGCGAAGCGAATACAAACTCGTGCCCTCAAACACCGGAAAGTTCCCGATCTGCGATGCCAGAGTCTGATACGACGCCGGAACAAAGCAGGGCGGCGCCGTGCACGTGGTGGGGAAACCGGCCACTCCCGGAAATCCGCCGGTCAGGCCGGTGGGCCAGGCGCCATTTACCGCCATGCCAGAAGATGCGCCGAGCAGCCCGGCATATTGGCCGACCCCCTGGGCGAAGGCAGGGCTTACGCCCTCCACAGCCAGCACGCTCGGATTGGTGAGAAAGCCGACCTGGTCGGGTGTCAGCTCCAGCGTGCCGAAAGGCAGTCCAACCTGCGTGGTGTCAAACGGCACCAGGCCGAAATTGTTCTGTCCGATACTGGAAAAACCGGTTTCGTGCCGCCGCGTTACTTCGTAGGAGAAATAGAAAAAGGTTTTGTCCTTCTTGATCGGCCCGCCGAAGGCGACCCCCGCCTGCACGCGCGTGTACGCCGGGTTCGGCACTGTGCTGAACGGATTCACCGCCTGGAAATTGCGGTTGCGCAAATAACCGAACACGTCGCCGTGGAACTGGTTCGATCCCGACCGGGTAATGATATTGACCACCCCGCCCGAAGCGCGGCCATATTCCGGAGCGTAGCTGTTGGTAATGATTTGAAATTCCTGCACCGCCTCCTGTGAAACCGTCGAGCGCACGCCATTGACGGAGTTGTCCGTCGCGTCGGCGCCATCCACGTTCACCAGATTGCTGCGGGCGCGCTGCCCGCTGATGTTGAGCCCGGAAGTCGGGGCGGCGCCGGTGTTGGGCGCATTGTCGCGCACAACCTGCGAATCGGTCAGCGTGAAGTTGATGTAGTTGCGGCCGTTGATGGGCAAATTATCAATGCGGCGCTGATTGATCGTATCGGTAGTGGAAGTGCGGGTCGTCTCGACCAGTTCGGCCTCCGCGTTTACCGTCACCACTTCTTTGCCCGTGGCAACCGCCAGCGCAAACGGCAACTCGGCGCTTTGGCCCACGGTGATGGCCACGTCATTCGCCTGCGCCTTGGAAAATCCCGGCGCCTCCACCGTGACCGAGTATTGGCCGGGCGGCAGGGCAACGATGCGGTATTCCCCATCCGTATTCGCCGAGGTTGAGCGCTCGAACGCCTGGGCTTGGTCGCGCGCCGTGACCGTAGCGTTGGTCACCACGCTGCCCTTGGGATCTTTCACGATCACGTGCAGATCGCCCGTGGCCACGCCCTGCGCGAAGCTCAAATTCGTCAGGCAAAGAAAGAAAAAGCCGAGGGGAAAGAAACGCCTCTTGGTCATACGAGTTCTCCGTGCAGCCGATGAGTCGGCGCGTGCGACGCGGCGCGCGCCTGTGCCCTGTGGGTTGGCACAATCGAATGAGTGGGCCCGCAGGTTTTTACATCAGGTAGATGGAGGAAAGCAAGCGCAGAAATCGCGGGGGAGTTGCATCAGTGAATAGAGGCAAATCGCAGAAACCAAAGCGCGAGCCGCAAGATGTGTTCATTACGGGTGAATCGTAGCGGGCCGGTCGAAGACAAGGTCCATCTCCGTGAATTGCGGCAGGATCACATCGCGCCCGTGGCGGGTAATCATGAAGACGCCCGAGGCGCCCGCGGCCGCAATGCGGCCAACTCCAGCGGTGGACGCGTCCGTCGCGCTTGAAACAATGGCTTCGATGATGAGTTGCAGCGTGTCGTCGGCTTCCTTCGCAATGCCGGCCGTGACTCCCGCGTCAATCAGAAGCCAGGCTTTTCCCGGCGGCCCGCCGCGCAGTTGCCCTTCCGGATCCACGCGCGTGTGCGAGCCGCGATCGAATTCTGCTTCGGAGACAGAAGCGGAAATCGGGCTGCTCGCGCTTCCTCCAAAGGAAAGGCCGGAAAACGAAAATAGAATCGAGCCCGGCCGGCTCAACCATCGCGGCGGCGTCCGCTTGAGGACGTTGCCGTGGAAAAGCGTCCCC
>Ga0335081_10012172_pt1 | contig 13943 bp, 10 predicted proteins | sample Lox_Sample_35_FD_206713 | JGI IMG/M metagenome (GOLD analysis project Ga0335081, IMG submission 206713) | Soil microbial communities from Loxahatchee National Wildlife Refuge, Florida, United States - Lox_Sample_3.5 | ecosystem: Environmental > Terrestrial > Soil > Wetlands | place: USA... | reverse complement strand
GATTGGCGGAGTCCGTACCCACCAGCGAAGGCGCCGAGCCATGGATCGGTTCAAAGAGCGGCGCGTTGGGACCGAAACTCGCGGAGGGAATCAGCCCGATCGAGCCGACCAAAGCCGCCGCAGCGTCGCTCAGGATATCGCCAAACATGTTGCTGGTGAGCAGGACGTCAAACTGCGCGGGCCGCAGCGTGAGTTGCATGGCCGCATTGTCCACATACATATGTTCGAGCTTCACTTCCGAATACACGCTGCTCATGGCGCTGACCGTACGGCGCCACAACTGCGAACTGGCCAGGACATTAGCCTTGTCCACCGAACACAAACGGCGCGAGCGACTTTCCGCTCGGGCATATGCAAACGTCGCGATGCGCTCGATTTCTGGTGTGGAATATGATTCGGTGTCCCAGGCACGTTCGACGCCACTCTCGGTCTTGTTCCCACGTTCCCCGAAATACATCCCGCCCATCAATTCCCGGACGATCTCCATGTCCAAGTTGCCCAAGCGCTCTGGACGCAACGGCGAGATGCCTCGCAGGGGTTCGAGCAGTTTCACGGGCCGAAGATTCACATACAGGCCTAAACCCTTACGGAGAGCGAGCAGGCCGCTTTCCGGTCGCTTGCCCACGGGAAGCCCATCCCATTTCGATCCGCCCACCGCGCCGAGAAAAACGGCGTCGGCTTTGCGGCATGCTTCCAGCGTTTCGTTCGGCAACGGCGTGTCGGTAGCGTCGATTGCCGCACCGCCCACGGGAAATTCGTGCAAATCGAATTCGTGGCCGAACTCGTGCGCGCACTCGCGCAGCACGGCGGCAGCGGCACGGGTTACCTCTGGCCCGATGCCGTCGCCAGGCAAAAGAACTACAGTTTTCTTCATCTTCATTGGGTCCCTACTTCCTACAACGCAGAAGCTTAAATTTGAAATTCACTCTGCTCTCTAGACCGCCGAAGCCGCTTCCGCAGCCATGACCGGTGCCGTACGCTTGCGCATCACTTCATGCGCGATAGCCACCAGGTCGCGCGGACGCACCTGTTTGGCCTGGTCCGCCAAAGCGGTGACGCGTCGATAGCACTCCGCCAATTCCTCTTTGCTCGGCTCGTAACCCAAATTCTTGAGGCTTACCTTCAGGGCGTTGCGCCCCGAGTGTTTGCCCAAAACGAACGACCGCGACGGCACTCCGACCGCCTCCGGCGAAATGATTTCGTACGTCAACGGATTCTTGATAATTCCGTCCTGGTGAATTCCGGCTTCGTGCGCAAAGGCATTTGCGCCGACGACCGCCTTGTTGGGTGCGACTGCCGCGCCCGTAATGTCCGACAGCATACGGCTCGATTTGAACAGTTCTTCCAGCCGGATGTTGGTCTGCACGCCAAAATTCTCTCTGCGCACGGCCAGCGCCACAACGACTTCTTCGAGCGCCGCGTTTCCCGCGCGCTCGCCGATGCCGTTCACCGTACACTCAATTTGACGCACTCCGGCACGCACCGCTGCCAGCGAATTGGCCACCGCTAGTCCCAAGTCATCATGACAATGCGCGCTGAGCGTGATTCCTTGTGGATCATCGAGATGATCGCGCACCTGTTCGAACATCGCGCCGTATTCATCGGGCACGGCGTAGCCCACCGTGTCGGGCAAATTGAGCACCGTTGCGCCAGCATCCACCGCAACCCGGCAAACCTGGCACAAAAATCCGATGTCCGTGCGACCAGCATCTTCGGCGGAGAATTCCACTTCGGCCACGTGGTTGCGCCCCAGACGAATCATCGCGGCAATCGCTTCGAGCGCCTGCTCGCGCGTCATGTTCAGCTTTACTTTCAAGTGCAAATCCGAGGTCGCGAGGAACACGTGCAAACGCGGTGCGGCCGCGGGCGCCAGCGCTTCGATCGCCGCGTTCACGTCTTCCTTTTTGGCGCGGGCCAGCGCCGCAATCGGCACGTCGCGCACTTCGCGCGCCACTTGTTGCACCGCTTCCAGGTCACCCCGCGACGCAATCGGGAAACCGGCTTCGATTACATCCACACCCAGAGCCGCCAACTGCCGCGCCATGCGGATCTTTTCCTCCGTGTTCATGGAAAAGCCCGGCGATTGTTCGCCGTCGCGGAGAGTCGTGTCGAAGATGCGTACGGAGTCCATAGACCATCCCCCTCGGCCTAGTAGTAGGACAGAGGCGGCTACCCAAGGTCAAATTTATCTTTGTTCTACTTTTGATAATTCTATCTTATACTCTTCCACCAAGGCTTTCTCGTGGATCTTGCCGAACTCCAAGTCTTTCTGATGGTCGCCAAAGAGGGCAGCTTCTCGCGCGCGGCGGAGCGTCTGTACCGCACCCAACCGGCCGTAAGCTTGTCGATTCGCAAGCTGGAGGATTCTCTCGGCCAGTCGCTGTTCGTCCGCGGTGCGCGTCCCGTTCGCCTCACCGATGCTGGCACTCTGCTTAAAGACTACGCCGAGCGGCTTATCAACCTGCGGGACGAAGTGAAAAAGGGCCTCAGCGAACTTGAGGGCCTGACGCGCGGCGAGCTCTCCTTGGGCGTCAACGAAAGCTCGATTCATGCGCTGCTGCCGGCGCTCGGTAAGTTCCGCCAACTGCATCCGGGCGCGCAGGTGCGCGTCCATCGGATGCTCTCTCGCGATATCCCGCACGAAGTTCAAAATTATCGTCTCGACGTGGGAGCGGTCTCCTTCATTCCGCAGGAGCCGCAACTGCAAGCCACGGAAATCCTGAAAGACGAACTTACGTTGGTCGTCCCGCCCAAACACGCGTTGGCCAAAAAGAGAGAAGTGAACGTCGAAGAGCTGGGCAATGAGGATTTCATCGCGCACAGCGTCGAATCGCCGTTTCGTCGCCGCGTCATCGAACTCTTCGCCCGCAATCGCACCGAACTGAAAATGCCCATCGAAATGCCCACCATCGAAAGCATCAAGCGTTTCGTGCAGATGGGCATGGGCGTGGCCATTGTTCCGCGAATGTGCGTGCAGTGGGAAATCGAGCACGGCTGGATGAAGGAAGTGAAAATCCGCCAGATGAACATGCCCCGCCACGTGTACCTGGTTTCGCGCCGCGGCGCCCGCTTGCCCCATGCCGTGGCCGAGCTGATTCGGATTTTGCGCGAAGGCTGAGGCGGTCGCGTCACGAAGACGCGGTTCGCCGACCTGTACGGAAAGCCAGTTATTTTTCTCGAACGCTTGGTACCTAAGTTCTGCTCGCCAGCCGCGCTTCCTGCCTACAATGGATTCACCACAGAAGACCAGCAAGACTGCTTTCTGCACGTTAGGTTTTATAAGGGCTTTCACTCCAAGCCTTTCAAGGGATGAACACGGACATGGGGACTTCCGCGCAGGCACCGTCAGCGAACGGGCAGACTTCGGCAACACCGCCACGCACGATTCCGACGGCGCAACTGGTCACGGCGATGCTCAAGGCCAGCAACAATGTAAGTGATTTGATTTTCTCGCCCGGTCGCGCTCCGCAGATCGAAGTCAACGGCTCGCTGGTCGAACTGAAATTCAAGGGCCTCGAGTCGCTCACGCCGCACGACACCAATTTCCTGGCTTACGACATTCTGGGAAAGAACGAAGCTCCCGTTCGCAAGCTCGAAACGGACGGTTCGGCCGACTTTTCCTATAGCGTTCCCGGCGTCGCACGTTTCCGCGTCAACGTCTTCAAGCAGCGCGGTACGTGCGCAGTCGTGATGCGCGTCATTCCCGACAAAATCCCAAGTTTTCAACAATTGCGTTTGCCGGATGCACTCCGCGACATCGTGAACCTGCGCAACGGTATTGTGCTGGTCACCGGGCCCACCGGCTCCGGCAAATCCTCGACCCTCGCCGCGATCATCGACCGCATCAACGAAGAAAAGGCCTATCACATACTGACCATCGAGGATCCGATCGAATTCTTGCATCGGCACAAGAAATCCACGATTCATCAACGCGAACTGCACTCGGACACCACCAGTTTTTCGCTCGCGCTCCGCGCCGCTTTGCGCCAGGCACCGAAAGTCATTCTGGTTGGCGAAATGCGCGACCGCGAAACCATGGAAATCGCGCTGGAAGCCTCCGAAACTGGCCACCTGGTGCTCTCGACCTTGCATACCACCGACGCTGCCAAGACCGTCGAGCGCATCATTGGTGTTTTTCCTCTCGCCGAACAGCAAGGCATCCGCGTGCGTTTGTCCAAGGCGTTCCGCTATGTCGTTTCCCAGCGCCTGATCCCCACCATCGACGGCAAAGGCCGCATCCCGGCCGTCGAAATTTTGAAATCCACGATGCGTACCCGTGAATACATCGAAAAAGGCGAAAGCGAAGGTAAGTCCCTGCTGGATGCCATGCGCGACGGCACAACCGAAGGCATGCAGCACTTCGACAGCGAAATTGAGAAGTTCATCCGCGAAGGCCTGATCGACTTTGAAACCGGCATGACCTTTTCCACCAACGCCGGCAATCTGCGCCTCGAAATGGCCGACTTCCTTGACAATCCGCGTAACCGTCCGACGGTTAAGGCTTCTCCCGAGCCCGTGGAAGTCGAATTCGAACGCTGATTCCCCCGCGATACGCTAAAATCGCTGCACTGCTATGCAGCGATCCCGGCGAAAAATCCAACTCCATTTCCACTTGGCAGGTTTCTGGCTTTGCAACTAAACCCGCTTGGTAGCGGCTCCGGCACGCACTTCTGGCCATCCGCTGAGATTGCTCTCGCGCTCACCTTCCTGCTTGGCATCCTTGCGCTTTGGAAACCTGCCACCGCCAACTCGTTTTTCGTTCAAGTGGAAAACACTCTTTCGTGTTTTGCCGCTCGCAAGCGCCTCGCCGTTCTCGCGATGTTTTTTGCCGTCATCGCCGTGCGGCTCGCTGTCCTCCCTTTGCTTCCCGTCCCCGTTCCCGGCATTCACGACGAATTCAGTTATCTGCTCATGGCCGACACCTTTGCCCACGGCCGCCTTGCCAATCCTCCTCACCCCATGTGGGTCAGCTTCGAGACCTTTCACGTCAATTGGTTCCCCACCTACTCGTCCATGTATCCGCCCGCGCAAGGCTTCGCGCTGGCGATCGGTCAACTGCTCGGCAATCCCTGGATTGGCGTGCTACTGAGCAATGCCGCCATGTGCGCCGCCATTTTGTGGATGCTGCAAGCCTGGCTGCCTCCGCGTTGGGCGCTGCTCGGTGGCGTGTTCGCGGCGCTCAATCTCGGAATCGCCAGCTATTGGATCAACAGCTACTGGGGCGGTGCCGTCGCAGCGATTGGCGGCGCTCTTTTGCTCGGTGCTCTGGGGCGCATCAAAAAACGGGCCTCCGTTGCGCACGCGCTTCTCCTTGGCCTCGGCATCGCCATTCTCGCCAACAGCCGTCCCTACGAAGGCCTGCTTCTTTCGATACCCGCCGCCGTGTGGCTGCTGGGTTGGCTTGCGGGAAAAGTTCGCTCGCGCCTCTCCTTCTCCATTCGTCTGCGCGTCTTTTTCCTTCCGCTTTCCGTGGTGCTCCTGCTCACCTTCGCCTTCGTCGGCTATTACAACTGGCGGCTCACCGGAAACGCCATGCTCATGCCCCACGTCCTCAACACCCGCACCTATCACTCCACGCCGCTCTTCCTCTGGCAGCATGCACGCGCCGAACTCACCTACAACAACCAACAGTTCGAAGACTTCTACAACGGCTGGGAACGCGAGGACTACAAAACCACCTGGAGCGACGTGCTCGGCGTCAGCGCCGAAAAGGTTGCCCGCCTCGGCGTTGAACTTCTTTGGCCTGGAGTTTTTTTTCTGCTTCCGGCTCTCCCGTTCGCGTTTCGCGACCACCGCGTGCGCTTACTAGTCATCGCGTTTGCAATTTGTGTCGCCGGAGTCTTCCTGGTCATTTGGTCGGCGCCGCACTACGCCGCGCCTGTTACTTGCGTCATCTACGTGTTATTGGTGCAGGCTGTCCGCCATCTCCGGCTCATGAAATGGAACACGCGCCCGGTCGGCGTCGCGCTTTCCCGCGCCGTGCTACTCATCCTTGTTTTCGAAACAGCCAGCAACGTCGGCCGCCGCGCCTGCGATCCCATGTGGTGGACCTGCACCGGCGATCCCAGCCGCGTTTACGTGCAGAAGCAACTCGAAGAAATTCCCGGCAAACACCTGCTGATGGTTCGCTACTCAGACAACCACAACATCCACGACGAATGGGTGTACAACAGCGCGGACATTGACGGTTCCCGCGTCGTCTGGGCCCGCGAGCTTACGCCCGAGCAAAATGCCAAGCTCTTCGCCTACTACAAAGATCGCGACCTCTGGCTCGTCGAGCCCGACATCGACAACACGGAAATCAAGCCGTACACGCCTCCGCCCGACGAGTAGCCCGCTCCGCTATCGGAACGCCACCATCAAATTGTTCAGCCCAAATTCGAAGCGCCGATGCACGAACCGCTGAAAACCAATCTTCTGCAGCATATCCCGCAACGACTCGACTGGAATACGTTTTTGATGCTCGTCGCTTTCCATTTCATCGCTGATGAGATGAAACTTGTGCAGCACATCCAAAATCGGGTCCACCATCGCCGAAGGCCACGTCATGATCAGTGAACCGCCCGGTGCAATCACCCGGTACGTCTCGCGCAACACGTTTTCCGGCTCCGTCAAATGCTCCAACACCGCCAGCATCACCACATGATCGAACTCGCCATCTCCGAACGGCAATCCCCCTCGCAAATCGGCCCGCACACGCTTCCACCGCCCGCGCATGCCCTCTTCCACCTGGTCGTCCACTCCAACGCCGACCGCAATCCTATCGGCTGCATAGTCAAGAAAGGCTGCTTCTAACCCGCAGCCCACATCGCATACCCTCGATCTCGCGCGCAGATGCGGATACGCGGCGCGAAACCGCATCCGCGCAATGAAATGGTCTATTCCGGTGTACGGCATTATTTCAGGTCGTAGTCGCCGATGTACGTGCCGCGGCTAATGCCCAGCATACTCAAAAAGAAAGACGCAAAAACAATCTGCACGCCCAAGAAAAGCCACATGGACCAGAACAAAACTCCGCGCACCTGCGCCAGCGGCCCAAATCCGCTCGCCGCCCACTGCCACGTGATCCATGCGCATCCGGCAAATCCCAAAAAGAACAGCGCTCCGCCTAACAGCAGTCCCGTCTCCAATTTCACCCGCTTCAACACGCGCTTCAGCGAAACCGTGTTGCGGTCAAATCGCTCCGCATAGCTGAATACTTTCGCAAAAGACCCAATCGCCAAAATCTGTGCGCCGAGCAGCGTGAAGATCACGCCAAAAATCATCGTATGAATGTCCAGCGTCACATGCGCGGAAATCTGTCGCGGTCCCGGCAAGAGCCAGAACACCAAAAATAAACCGAGAATCATCAGCGCTGTACCCGGCAGCAAAAACAACCAGTTCGGCGCATACAGCAGCATGAACCGCAAATGCCGCCAGCCGTCGCGAAAACTCCGCAAATGCGGCGGACGCCCGCGCTTGTCCGGCCAAAGCGTAATCGGAATCTCTGTGATCTTCGCGCCGAGCTGCGCCGCCTTGATCACAAACTCCGAAGCAAACTCCATCCCCGTACTGCGCAAGTCCATCTGGTCGTACACCGCGCGCGTGAAACCGCGCATTCCGCAATGGCTGTCGCCGATCCCCGCGTGAAAAAACAGGTTCAGCAGTCCGCTCAGAGCCGGATTGCCCACGTACTTGTGGTGCCATGGCATCGCTCCCGGCTTGATTTCGCCGCGAAAGCGATTGCCCATCACCACGTCGTAGCCTTGCTTCCATTTCTCCACGAACCGCGGCACTTCGCCAAAATCGTAGCTATCGTCCGCGTCGCCCATGATCACAAATGCACCGCGCGCCGCCGAAATGCCAGCTCGCAACGCCGCGCCATACCCGCGCTGCTCCACGCGAATCACGCGCGCTCCAAGCTTCTCCGCGATTTCAATCGAGCCATCCGTCGAACCGTTGTCCGCCACGAGTACTTCCCCGCGCAACCCCGCCTCACGAAACGCAGTGATCGCCTTCTCAACACAGAACGCCAGCGAATTCGCTTCATTCAGGCACGGAATCACCACCGACACGTCCGCCGGCTCGCTGCTCACCTCCAGCCGAGCAGTGACATCTGTTTTAATTTCCGTCGTGCGATCAACCGCCAATTGCTCTTTTCCTTGACGACGCTGCCTCTTGCTTTTTGCCAGCCCGCCATTATGATGACGGAGTTTTTGCAGCTCCCCTGAGACTTCTCATTGTCTAACACATCCGACGCGCCTTCTGCCAGCAGCATCGCTCCCGTCGAAACGCGCAGCCACGGACGCCTCCTGCAAGTCCTCGGTATGTGGTTCGGCATTGCCGCGGCCGTCGGTAACACCATCGCCGCCGGCATCGTTCGCGCCCCCGGCGACATCGCGCAATGGCTTCCCAACTCCTATCTCTTCTTCTCGGTCTGGGTCCTCGGCGGCCTCTACGCTCTCGTCGGTGCTTCGTCCATGGCCGAACTCGGCGCCTCGATTCCCCGCAGCGGTGGCCAATACAATTTTTCTCGCCGCGCGATCGGCGAATACGCCGGCTTCATCGTCGGCTGGAGCGATTGGCTCTCCACGTGTGGCACGGCCGCCGCCGTCGCCATCGTCATCGCCGAGTACAGCGGCAACCTCGTGCCGTCTCTCGCCGGCCCGCTTAAAATCAAAATTATCGCCGTCGGCGTGATCATTGGATTTTTTCTTCTGCAATGGCGTGGCGTGCGCTGGGGCAGTCGTACACAGCTAGTCACCTCCGCCCTGAAAGCGGCAGCCTTCCTCATCGTTGTCGCGGCCTGCTTCCTGCTTGGACATCACGCCCATGCAGCTTCCGCATCGCCAAACACCGCAGGCGCCTTGCCGATGCCTTCCGGCTGGCCTCTCGCCGTCGCCTTCATTCTCGGCTTGCAAGCCGTCATCTACACCGTCGACGGTTGGGACGGCATCGTCTATTTCGGCGAAGAAGTTCGCAATCCTGGCCGCGATGTGCCCCGCGCCATCTTCGGCAGCGTCTTCTCCATCATGGGCATCTACCTGCTTCTCAACGCTGCCGTTCTCTACATCCTTCCCATCAGCGAAATCTCCGGCAACAATTTCTCCCTCGGCACCGCCGCCACGCGCGTCTTCGGCCCTTTGGGCGATCCTATCATTCGTTCCGTCATGCTGATCTCGCTGCTCAGTTGCCTCAACGCCAACCAACTCTTCTGTTCCCGTACTCTCTACGCCATGAGCTGCGACGGCCTCTTCTTTCGCCGCGTCGCCAGCGTCAACGCTGGCGGAACTCCGGTGCTATCGCTCTTTCTAAGCACCATCGTCGGTGTCTTATTTGTTCTGGGATCGTTCGAACGCGTCATCGCGATGCTCTCCTTCTTCTTCGTCGCCAACTACACGCTCTCCTACACATCGCTCTTCATCCTGCGCAAGCGCGAACCCAACATGCCCCGCCCCTATCGCGCCTGGGGCTACCCCTGGACCACAGGTATTGCTCTTTTTGGCTCTGTCGTATTTCTAGCTGGCTCGATCCTCACCGACCAACACAACGCACCGCTAGCCCTCCTGCTCTTGCTCTGCAGCTATCCGGTTTTTCTTGTCCTAAAATGGGCCAGTAAGGAGAGCCTCGCCACCAACCGCCCGTAGGGGCGCGGCACGCCGCCCATCTAGGCAAGATCGACTGCCCCATCAAACGGCAAGCGGGCCGCCGAGGTAACGCGGGATGGCGTAACTCTTCACGGTCTTCGCGAAGGGTATATGTTATAGTTGTGGTACATAATATAGCTGTATTCCGATCAAAGTGAACAGCGTAACGAGAAAGATCTTCGTCATCGCGGCTTGGCTGATCTTCTCAACCGGAGCCGTCTGGGCTCTCGTTCCCCGCCCGGCAACGGACGACAGCGAGTACTGGAGGTGGTTTCTTTTCGGTACTGTCTTTTTGGCAATCCGTATAATTATAGATCTGCTAATTATTCTGATTATCTGCATTTCGCTAGCGGAAAGGCTGACGCGAGCCAGAATTTGGATCCTTAGTCTTTGGACCTTGGGATTAGCTGGTCCAGCTTTATTGGTTGCCTGCGAGGAAGGGCTAAAAGTGGACCCGGTTTGGGCAAGATCCCTAAAGGATTCGCTTTGGGTATTTGCTTATCCCTATCTATTTGGCTTGCTTCTCGTGCTCTTGCTGGCCCTTTGGCTAGAAGCCCTGGCTGGCTGGCGATCCGTGAACCGCAACGAAAGCGCGAGATGGGAGAAGCCCTCCTAACAAGCTAAGGCCCATGTTGCGACGCAGGCGGGCGGATCGCTCGCAGTTCGGCTCCAGAGCCAGCCGCCAACCGTGCTCCTGCCGTGCGTCATTCAGTGTGCGGAAAGCCAGCTCAGCCAATTCAAATAGAAGAAAGCCATTCCCGGCGCGAAGTCCAACCGAACTCCAGGATCAGATCACTGTCTGGCTAGCTCGCTACTTTCTCCGCCACACTCTTCGCCTGCAAAAACAGCAACAAATAATCGCGCCCGCCGGCTTTCGAATCCGTTCCCGACATATTGAATCCGCCAAACGGATGCGCCCCCACCATCGCGCCGGTGCACTTCCGGTTGAAGTACAAATTCCCCACGTGAAACTCTTCCTGCGCCTTTTCCAATTTCGCCGGATTCTTTGAATACACCGCACCCGTCAATCCAAACTCCGTGTTGTTCGCAATCTCCAGCGCATGGTCGAAGTTCTTCGCCTTGATCATCGCCAGCACTGGCCCAAAGATTTCTTCCTGCGAAATGCGCGCCTTCGGGTCGATGTCCGCGATCACCGTCGGCTCGATAAAGTAGCCATCGCCTTGCGCGCGCCCACCGCCGTGCACCAACCGCCCTTCCCTCTTCCCAATCTCGATATAGTCGAGAATTGTCTTCATCGCGCCCTTGCTCACCACCGGCCCCATGAAGTTGCTGGGATCCTCCGCCGGCCCGACCTTGATCTTCTTCGTCCGCTCCACAACCTTCTTCACAAAATCGTCGTAAATCTTTTCCGACACAATCGCCCGTGAACACGCCGAACACTTCTGCCCCTGATACCCAAACGCCGAAAGCACCACGCCTTCTACCGCCGCATCGACGTCCGCCTCTTCATCCACGATAATCGAATCCTTGCCGCCCATCTCCAGCACGGTGCGCTTGATCCAGATCTGTCCCGGCACTGTCTTTCCGGCAAACTCGCTGATCCGCAAACCCACTTCTTTCGAACCGGTAAACGCGATGTACCGCGTTTTCGGATGCTGAACCAGCACGTCGCCGATCTCTGCGCCCGGGCCGGTCAAAAATGTCAGCGCCTCTTTCGGAATGCCCGCCTCGTACGCAATTTCCACAAATTTCGCGGCCACCGTCGGTGTATCGCCCGCCGGCTTGAGTATCACGGTATTTCCCGTCACCAGCGATGCCATCGTCATTCCCGCCGCAATCGCCGCCGGAAAATTCCACGGTGGAATCACCGCGCCCACGCCCAACGGAATGTACTTCAAATAATTCTTCTCGCCCTTTATTGGCGAAACTTTTTGCGGCCCGGCCAGGCGCAGCATCTCCCGCCCGTAAAACTCGCAGAAATCAATCGTCTCCGCCGTATCCGCGTCTGCTTCAGGCCAGGTTTTTCCCGCTTCGTAGCAAATCAGCGCGTTCATCTCGAATTTGCGTTCGCGCAAAATCTTCGCCGCGCGGAACAGACACTCCGCGCGCTGCTCTGCCGGCACCCGTTTCCACGTTTCAAAGGCTTTGCTCGCCGCTTCCACCGCTTCGAGCGCCATCTTGGCGTCCGCGTGCTGAAACACTCCAATCACCTGCTCCGGATGCGAGGGATTCGTCGACGTCTTCTTGTCCTTCGTCGTGACCGTTTTCCCGCCGATGTACATCGGATACTCGCGCCCAAACTCCGACGCCACTTTCTTCAGCGCCTCTTCCATCGCCTTCCGGTTTTCCGGCTTCGTAAAATCCACGAACGGCTCGTTCGCAAACTCCGGCACGTGCATCTTCACTTCCGCGGTCGCCATAGCAGTTCCCCTCCTCGCAGCGCAAACACACAATTCTACTTCTCCCCCGGAACGCTCGACAAGCCACCGCGCCCGTAGCTGCTGCCTTGCGCAGTCTGCATAGCACATTCGAATTTGTGTGATGCCTAACCGACTTACAATTTGCCGCCGCAAGAGCCCGCCCCGCGGCACAGCCCCCGGTTCGCGAACGCCAGCCGGAAATGATCCTGCGTCTCATACGCCACGTACGCCCGCCCAATCCACTTGAACCACCGGTGCCGCGACTTCTCCGCAAAATACAGCGCCGCCGCATCCCCAGCAAACCACGCCGATCCATAAGCTGCAATTCTCGCGTTGCTCGGGAAATGCCCGATGGCCCAACTGCTTGCCGCTTCCTGGCACCCCCGCTGCTGGCACTGCGCCGTGGTCGTCCAATCAAAACCCGCGCTCGCCGCCAGCACTCCCGTCTCCGCCCAAAATAGTTTGCGATGCAGCGGCCCCGGTTCCTTCCGCGGCTCTTCCTTCGTTTCTATTTTCGGCTTTGGCGCCTCAATCTCGTCCGCGCGCGCCAATTCCGCGCACGCCACTAACGCACCCACGCCAAAAAACGCAACGCGCACCACTGCGAAGACAGTCGTCTTCCTCATGACTTGCCAGCATCCATCGCTTGGATTCGAAAGGATCAGCCCATCACGCTATGAGCTGACATTCATCACCGGCGCTCCGCCGAACTCCGAGCGGCCGCTAGTTGCTTCCACTTTATGCGCCCGTTTCGCTGACCGCCGCTCTTCTCTCCGCGTCGCGTTCTCCCCCGCTATTAACCTTCACGCGCCGCACCTCCGTCCAGTCCCTCGCGCGTTTCGCTGGCCCGTCGATCAGGCACCCGTAATGATGTTGACGTCCACGCATCTGCTCTTTTTCCTGCTGTTCCTTTTCTTCTTGTCTTCTCTGCGTACTCTGCGTCTCTGCGTTTAGCAATCTGCATCTGTCGCTTATCGCTTTTCTTTCCTTCCCCTCTTTTCTGCGCACTCTGTTCCTCTGCGTTTAGCAATCTGTCGGGTGCCGCATCTACGCTTTTCAGTGATTGTTTTGCTTCGACTTTCAACTTTCAACTTTCGACTTTCAACCTCGCCTCCCACACGTGTCCGCTGCCACCTGTGCTACATCTAATGTCAGGATTCTCATCTCATCCGCACATCGGAGGCTCACGCATGCTGTTCGACTTCGCCGCCCTTCCCCCGCGCGAACAATACAAACTCCTCGTCTCGACCATTACGCCGCGCCCCATCGCCTGGGTCGTCTCCCAAAACGCCGCCGGCCGCCTCAACGCCGCTCCCTTTTCGTTCTTCAACGCCTTCTCCGGCGAACCGCCCATCATTGGCATTGGCATCGGCAGCCACGAACCCGGCCGCCCCAAAGACACGCGCAACAACATTCGCGACACGCGCGAGTTCACCGTCAACCTCGTCTCCGAAGAAGCGGCCCAAGCCATGAACATCACCGCCATCGAATTCCATCCCGAAGTTTGCGAACTCGTCGAAGCGCAACTCGAAACCATTCCGTCCACGCACGTTAAGCCGCCGCGGATCGCCGTTAGTCCCGTCTCGATGGAATGCACGCTGCACCAGATCGTCGACCTCGGCGGCATCAGCAGCCTCGTTCTCGGCCGCGTTCTCGCCATGCACGTTCGCGACAAGTTCGTCCTCGACGCCGCGAAACATTACATCGACACGCCCAATCTCCACCTCATCGGCCGCATGCACGGCACCGGCTGGTACGCCCGCACCTCCGATCTTTTTGAGATGCCCCGCATTCCTCGTCCCAACTGGACCCTTCAAGGCCAAGAACCGGCCCAGGGATCGGTAATAACCAAAAAATGATCTGTCAACCAGCTACAGCGAACGCCCGATGCTCTTCGTTGCTCCCGCAAACTAAAATCTGCGGCTAGCTCAGCTCG
>Ga0335081_10012171_pt1 | contig 13944 bp, 10 predicted proteins | sample Lox_Sample_35_FD_206713 | JGI IMG/M metagenome (GOLD analysis project Ga0335081, IMG submission 206713) | Soil microbial communities from Loxahatchee National Wildlife Refuge, Florida, United States - Lox_Sample_3.5 | ecosystem: Environmental > Terrestrial > Soil > Wetlands | place: USA... | reverse complement strand
AGCAAGGGCGAGATCCCTCCGACGGCTGAAGTGCGCCGTCGTTCGGGATGACGCCGGGGAGGCTTGACCAAACTCAGAAGCGCCGGGTTCGCCGAGTCCATTCGCCGAGCCCAGGGGACCAAGTGATAACCAAGGGGCATGCGGGCGCCTGGCCTGAAGGCCGACCCTGGGTCGCGTATGGTTTCCGGACAATGGCGGATTTCTCTGCAATCGGAGTGGCAAGGCGGGGCCGGATCTGGCGGTTTGCGGCGTACCAAGGTTCTTGCACAAATGTGCAAAGTTTTTCAGATTGACGGCCAACATCAGGCACGTTAGCATCGTTATCCAACCGGGGTCATGCCGCAGTGCTCTCTCCCGCAGCCCCCGCGTCTGGGAATTCACACAGGTGCAACAGAATTCCAAGTAGGACAGCTCCGTATAAACCACAGTCAAGGACCTGATCAGGAGGATCAATGCGTAAAGGGCTCGTAACAGTTCTGCTTGTGTTCGCCACCCTCAGCTACATGAGCGCGGCAACCATCAAGAAAGAGGCGCAGCAGTTGGTTCCAACCGGCAAGGGCTACGCAGTGCCCGGCACGGCCAACAATGTTCAGCGGGGTACGGTCAACCAAGGCAACGGAATCAACTGGCACGGCGGTTCCGTGATGCCGAACACACCCAATATCTATCTCATCTGGTATGGCAACTGGAAGAATGGCCCGAAGCCGTCTGACAGCACCACCACGGTGAACCTGGTGAACTCGTTCGTGACCGGCATCAGCGGCTCCGGCTACGAGATGATCAACAGCACTTACGGCGACAACACCAACAACGTCACCGGCAACGTAGCACTGGCGGGATCGGTCATGCTGCCCACGTATCCGCTGGGCAAGGCGTTGAGCGATGGCCAGATCAACCAGATCGTGGGCAAAGTGATCAAGTTGGGCAAGCTGCCCAGCGACACCAACGGCATCTACTTCGTGCTGACCACCTCGGACGTGAATGAGACCTCCGGGTTCTGCACGGTGTATTGCGGCTGGCACACTCACGGCACGATTGGCGGCAAGGACATCAAGTACTCCTTCATCGGCAATCCGGACCGTTGCCCGAGCGGCTGCGAAGCGCAGACCAGCAGCCCGAACAACGACAGCGGCGCGGATGGCATGGTGAGCATCATCGCCCACGAGATGGAAGAAGCCATCTCGGATCCCGACCTGAACGCCTGGTGGTCGAACAGCAGCGGCGGCGAAAACGCCGATCTGTGCGCCTGGAAGTTCGGGACCCTGCTGGGTGGTTCGGTAGGCAACAAGGGTTACAACGAGACCTGGGGCGGGTTCAACTGGCTGGTTCAGATGAACTGGGAAAACGCCCGTGGCGGCGGCTGCGACAACTTCCTTGGCGGGCCGTTCCACAACAACTAACCTGATTCTCTGATTCAGCTTGGGCCGTCCGGGAGACCGGACGGCCATTTTTTCTTTGCCGCGAACTGGCCGAGGAGCGCCGTTTTGCGGTAGAATCCGCAGTTGGATTGAGCAATGGATAAGAACCAAGGGCCACCTTCGGTAAAACAGCTAGGACCACTGGAGCAGCGGCTGCTGCAGGACATGTGGGGGCGCGGCAACGCCACGGTTCGCGAACTGCTGCAAGACGGCGATTACAAGATCGCCTACACCACGGTGATGACGACGCTGGACCGGCTGTTTAAGAAATCTCTGCTTGATCGCGTGCCCGAAGGGAGGGCATTTCGCTACACCCCCCGCTACACGCAAGGGGAGTTGCAGAGAGCGGCTGCGGGGGCGGCGATCCAGCAGCTGTTCAACTCGGGTTCGGCGGCTTCCCTGCCGCTTTCCTACCTGGTAGAGATCCTGACAGAGCGAGATGCCCAATTGCTCGACGATTTGCAGGAACTGGTCGAGCGTAAACGCAGCGAGCTACGGACACAGGGGAAACTGTAATGTTTGCGGTCCGCGGTGTGGCGGTGTCGCTTTCCGCTTTTTTCCTTCTCTACATCGTCTTCTCGTTGATGGTGCTGCTGGCTTGGCGCGGGGTGCGGCGATTCCGCGCCGGCTGTCCGGCCCGGTGGTTCGCCGATCTGCTCTTCTGGCTGCGAATCTCGCCCCTGGCCGCGGCGATTGTGGTGACGGCGGCGTTTACCGTACCCTCGTTCATTCTGCTGGAACCTCACGCCATCGCGGAACCGCTGGGGGCAGTCCCACTGGTTCTTGGCCTGGGATGTGTGGCGCTGCTGGCTGCGGGAGCGTACAAGGCGACGGTGGCGGTAGTGAGGACAAGCCACGTCGTGGCCGATTGGGTGGGCGGTGCACCGGCGACGACCACCGATGCGGCGGTCCCCGTTTTCCGCACGGGCAGCATCGCACCCGCATTGACGGTTGTGGGCATTCGGCAACCGCGAGTGGTCCTGTCAGAAGCAGGAGCAGCAGCGCTGAGCGAATCGGAGCTCAGGACTGCGCTTCAGCACGAGGTGGCGCATGTGCGGCGATGGGACAATCTCAAGAAACTGATGTTCCGGTTCTGTTCATTCCCGGGGATGAGTCCACTCGAGAGCGCATGGCTGGAAGCCGCAGAGATGGCGGCCGACGATGCGGCGGTGTCGAGCCTGACAGAAGCGCTTGATCTGGCTGCCGCACTCATCAAGCTGTCGCGGATATCCCCGGCGCGAGCTTGTCCCGAGATTGCCACTGGACTGCTGCACGGAGCGGCCGCACTGGTGAATGCGCGGGTTGAGCGCCTGATCGCGTGGGACGACAGCAGAACGCAGCGTAGCGGCGAACGGAATTGGTGGTATGCCGCAGTCCCGTTGCTGGGAGTTGCAGTGAGCCTGGCCTTGACTTACAGCGCGCTCATCTCACGCGTGCACATGGCCACCGAGTGGCTGGTACGTTAGTTCCTTCCTGACGTTTCACTCGTCTCAGAAGTTCGCGCGAATCCCCAACTGTGCGGCGAACGGTATTCCCACCGTAGTTCCCGGGCCGAAGAAATCTCCCAGCGCACCTGACGGCACCCTCACCTGATTGAGGCTGGTGATGGGCGTAAAGGTGGTGCATGACGGTGGATTCGAGCAAATCGCAGTGGCGTTGGAGGTGTCGTTGACCGGATTCGGCAGTGCGGAGATGTCGGCCACGTAATTGTTGCCGGGATTGTTGCGATTAAACAGATTGAAGAATTCGACGAAGGGGATTACGGACCAGCGATCGTGGAAGTTGAAGGGGCGGCTGACGCGCAGGTCCACCTGGGCGAAAGGCGTACCGCGGAACTGGTCGAGCGTGGTTTGAACACCGTTGATGACGGCGCGGTCGTTCGAAGGATCGCCGAGGCCGTTCACATCATCGGGCGTGGCGATGGTAAAGGGACGCGCACTCTCCACCTGAGTGAGGGTGGTCAACTGGAAGCCGCCCGGGACATAGAGAGTGCCGGCAAGAACGAAGCGATGGCGAACGTCCTCGCCGGACGGACCGTAGTCGCCGGGGCCGAACGGATTCAGCGGATTGCACACGCCATTGACATAATCGAAAAGCTCGCCAACGACGCATCCCCAGGTTTTTGCGGTAGCCAGCGTGTAGTTCGCCATCAAGTTAAAGCGCTTCGACATGTTGCCTTGCAGGCGAACTGACAGAGCGTCATAGCTGGAACGGTTGCTGGTCTTATAAACGGTCACGTTGGGGACAAAGCCCTGATTGGCAGGATCGGGGGAAAAGAGCGTGAACCCCGCAGTGTAGTTGTAGGCGCGATAGGCGTGATTTCCCTCTTCGTGAGTCCAGTCTGCGCTCAACGTCCAGTCACGACTGAAGGCGTGCTGGATACCGGCGCTGGCGTGCAGGGCGTAAGGCGTCTTGTAGTCGGGATCAATAATCGCGCCCTGGCCACCGCCGGGAATGCAGCCCGGGTCGCCCGGATTGACGCACGGGCCCGGGGGTGCGTTGACCGCCTGCAGGGCACCTACCCAGCCGTTCTGAGCCAGATCGTTGTAGTAGAGGCCGATGCCGGCGCGTACGACCGTATTGGAATCTCGGCCGAGCGCGTAGGCAATGCCCATGCGCGGGCCAAACTGTTTGCGGTAGTCGTGCGGCGCGCCCGAAATCAGCGGGATGTCAAGGGCCTTGAGTGTCAAGAATGCCGGGTTCTGGAGCTGGCTGCGGCCTTCGGCGTTGAACAATCCGAAAGTGGTGTCATAGCGCAGACCGTAATTGATGGTGAGACGCGGGGTAACGCGCCAGGAATCCTGCGCGTAGAGGCCGAGGCGCTGCACATTCTGGGAGAAGCTGCCGTCTCCGGCGGGAGTGAATGTGCAGGAGGCATCGGCAGGCGCGGGTGCAGCGCACTGGGAACTGAAATAGAACTGCGAAGGATTGGCGGCGTAGAAATCGGGATCGTTGGCGTAGGCGATCAGGGTTTCGGCGGCGCCGGAAAGCGCGCCGCTCAGCACAGGTTCGTGGATGAAATTGATTCCGAACTTGGGCGCATGGTCTCCTGATCCCCGGCTGACGTCATAGCGAAATTGGTATTTCTCCTGATTGCGGAGGACGGGGAAAGCCGTAATGGGGGTAGCGAACTGATTGTCTCCGAAGGTTTCGAAGCCGGAGATGGTGCTGAAAGTAGCGCTGAAGGGAAAAGCCAGCGCAAAACCGAGATTGGTGTTTCGCGATTCAGTGTGATGCAGGCCGCTGGCGTCAAAGGTAAAGGATCCGAGCCAGGTGGGAGTGAAAAGGAATGTGTTGTTCACCACCAGGTTCATGTAGTTCGACCCCGAGGTGGCCCCGGTGGAAGGCAGCGTGGCCTGCTGCACCAGGTCGTTTTCGGTGGTGTAGTTGTCAATCGCGGCGCGCAGGAACCACTGCGAACGCTGGGATTGAGACCAGTCGAGGCGCGCGGTGGCCAGGTAATCGCGGAACGGAACGGACACGTTGTTAGGCACGGGAATGGAACTTACCCCGGGGATAAGTCCCTGCGTGGCCAGCGAGGCGATCGCATTGAACTGGGACAGGCTATCCGGACTGTAGGAAATGCTGGCGTCCTCGTGGACGAATTCGAAAGACGAGAAGAACCACAGCTTGTCTTTCTTGATGGGGCCACCGATCGTCCCGATGTAGTTCTGGCGGGAGAACGGTTGCTTGGGCTGCGGCGCGGGATTGTCGATGGGGAAACGGGCGTTCAGAGCCGAAGCGCGCCCGTAGAAGCCGAGGTCTCCGTGCCAGTCATTGCTGCCGCGCTTGGTGGTGATCACGACGGATCCGCCGACGGTGCGGCCAGTATCGGCGTCTTCCTGCGAGGTGCGGACGGCGAATTCCTGAATTGCGTCGGGAGAAAAATTCTGCAGGAAGCCGCCAATGTAATCGTCAGTGTTGTCGCCGCCATCTACGGAGAGCTCGACGTTGAGACCGGAGCTGCCACCGAAAGAAACCGCGGTGATGCGAGCCTTGGTTGGATCAGAAGGCTCGACGGGTTCGGTTCCGGGCGCCAAGTACGCGATGTTGGCGAAGCTGCGATGCGCCAGCGGGATGTTCTGGAGGTCCTGCACCGTGACCACGCCCTGATGCACCGCGCTTGAAAGGTCAATCGGCTGGGTGGTGATGGAAGAGGCCTCGCCGGAAACAGCGACGGTCTGTTGCACGACGGCGGGCTTGAGCGTGGCGATGACGTCGCGCACCGAACTTACGACCACAGTCACATCTGAGCGGGCATCGGCAAATCCTTTGGCAGTGACAGAAACTTCATATGTACCGGGCAACAGCTCATCCAAGCGGAACTCGCCGTGATCGTCGCACTGAGCCTTGCGCGGCAGGGCGGGGCCGGAGGAACGAACGACCACCCTAGCGGCGGGCACTCGCGCTCCCTGCTGGTCCTGAACCACACCACGCAATGATCCGGTGTAGGTTTGCGCAGACGCGGGAGTGAGCCAGAACACTGAAGAGGCAAGCAGGACGATTAACGCAAGAGTGCGGTGTGCAGGGCGCAAGCATGCATGGATGGGCATGAGGAACTATCCAGTGATCGAGGATGGCTGCCGTCCGGCGATTTGCGGCTCCAGACACGGAATCCACGCCGGCGAACACGCAGCCGACAAGACTAGCGTGGGAGCGCTCGATACTACCAGTGGTCGTAGGCCGGGCGGCAGTGCGTCAACACGCACTAATCTGGTTTGCGAGCCAAGACGACGCGCGGGATGCCCTGCAGGTCAGGAACAATCTGCAGGTCCTCCCAAGGCGAGAGCATGGCTTTTATGCCAGAGACGATGGAGCCGCTGATCTCGATGGCGAGCCAGCCTCCTGCTCTGAGCACGGCCTGCGCCTGCGGAACGAGGCGGGAAATTACTTCGAGTCCGGTAGGGCCGGCGAAGACGGCATCGCGCGGCTCGCATTTGCGGACCTCGAGTTGGACCTCGTCCTCTTCGCTCGAACCGACATAGGGGGGATTGGAGACAACCAAGTCGAAGTTCTGCTCTGGGAAGCCTTGCAGAAGGTCAGCGTGATGAAAGTGGATTCGCTGATCGAACTGATGGCGGGCGGCATTGGCGCGCGCGACTTCAAGCGCTGCGGCGGAAATATCGGTGGCGTGGATTTCTGCCGACGGCAGCTCGTGCGCAAGGGCAAGAGCAATACAGCCGGAACCAGTGCCGACGTCCACGATGCGCGGATGTTCGATGGAGCGGGCGAGCGGTAACACAGATTCAATCAAGTGCTCGGTTTCAGGACGCGGAATGAGCACCGCCGGCGAAACGATCAGATCCATGCCCCAGAATTCCTGGTGCCCGGTGATGTATTGCGCAGGAATACCACGGGAGCGCTGGGCGATGACTTCATCGTAGCGGGCTTGCTCGTCGCTTGTGAGATCGCGCTCGGGATGAGCGTAGAGATAGGCGCGATCACAACTCAGCGCGAAGCGGAGCAGCAACTCTGCGTTCATGCGCGGCGAGCCGATGTGTACGGTGGTGAGGCGCTCGACAGCCAAGGCGAGAGCATCTTTCAGAAGCACGAGACTATTTCAACACAGAGAGACGACCGGCGTTTTTCAACTGACCCAATCGAGGAATTTGTACCAGGCGCCGGCGAGCGGAAGAAACCAGGGCGTGCCGTTGTACAGGCCAAGGGGCGCGCCGGGGAACGGGATTCCCACGAAAGGATTGTCGGGCTTGTCGCCGGCAATGAATTCCGCCATTTTCTGACCCTGCCAGGTGGCCATAGCGACACCGTGACCGGCATAGCCGACCGCATAGTAGAGGCCATCCATCTGGCCGGCGTGCGGCATGATGTCGAATGCAAAGTCGAGGGTCCCACCCCACACGAATTCGACTTTGACGTCGCGTAACTGCGGATAGACATCAATCATGCCGAGGCGAAGAATTTCGGCGCTGCGGCGAATGGAATCGGCGGTTTCGGGGAAGAAGGCGGCGCGGCCACCGAAGAGCATGCGGCGATCTGGAGTAAGCCGGTAGTAGTAGAGATAATTCTTGGAATCGAAGATCATGCGATTACGCGGGCTGACTTCGTGCGCCAGGGCTTCAGGCAATACTTCCGTGGTGATAATGTACGAGCCGATCGGAATGATTTTTTTTTGTAACTGGCGTGTAGCCGTGCCGGTGTAGCCACTGGTGCCGAGGAACACATCGCGCGCCCAGAGCCGCCCGCGCGAGGTGACGATGTTCCATCCCGGCGATCCGCCGAGCGGTTGGCGTTCGATTTTCTCCACGCCGACATGCTCGAAGACCTCCGCTCCTGCTTTCACGGCAGCGCGCCCTAAACCGGCAACGTATTGCGCAGGATTCAAGCCAGCACTGATTTCATCGACCATGCCGCCGTAGTAGATGGAAGACCCGATCTCGGCGGGCAACTGACTTTTCGGCACGACCTGCAATTGATGGCGGAACTCGCGGGCAATGATTTCAGCCTGGCGCGCATAGTCATCGAAATGCTTCTGCTTGCAGGCGACCTCGAGATGGCCACGGCGAGAGAAGCTGCATGAGATGGCCTCTTCGCGGACAATCTGCTCGACGCAATCAATCGAGGCCAACGAGGCAGCGTACATGCGCTGCGCCCGTTCCCGGCCGTAGAGCGAAATCACCTTGTTAACACCGAGTTTGAGACCGGTAAGCACCATGCCGCCGTTGCGCGAACTTGCACCCCAGCCAATGGTTTCGGCTTCCAGGACGGCGACGCGAGAGCCGCGTTTCGCCAAAGTACGCGCCGCGGACAGACCAGTAAAACCCGCGCCGATCACGGCGACATCTGCCTTCTCAGGCAATGGTGAAACGGAGTTGGCGGATGGCATTTCGACCGTCGTCAACCAGTAGTTGTGTTCGCGGATGGGCATGTCTGGTAGTCAAATGCCACGTGCCGACTTCATAGAACGGCTGTTTCTTCGATCAGCTTTCCTTCGGCAAAGCGGGACAGACCGAGCAGCGATGCATCGACCAGATCCGTCTTCCCAGTGAGAATAAGATCGGAGAGGATCTTCCCGGTGGCCGGTGCATGCATCACGCCGTGCCCGCTGAATCCGTTCGCGAGAAAGAATCCTGAAACGCCGGGCGCTTCGCCGAGGATGGGATGATGGTCAGGCGTCATCTCATAGAGGCCGGCCCATGCGCGTTTCGGGTTAACTGCAAGGTTTTCGAAGACCGGAACGCGATCGGCGGCGCGAGTCAAAATCTTCTCGATGAATGCGGGCTCGAAGTCCATCTTGTATCCCGGCGTTTCTTCCGGGTCATTCCAGGCAAGCAGAAATCCGAGGGCTTCGGGGCGGAAGTGGAACCCGTTCGACATGTCAATGATCATGGGAGCGGAGTGCGGAAACCGATCGAAAGGCTCGGTAGGGACCAGCATGCGCCGTAACGGTTCGACCGGAAGTTTGATGCCCGCCATCGCCGCCACCTCCGCCGCCCAGGCTCCGGCGCAATTAACGACTTTCCCGGTGGAGACCGGGCCTCTAGTGGTCTCGACGCCGCAGATGCCCTGCGCGTCGCGCTGAATTCCAGTTACCGCGGCGTTTTTCCACAACTTTGCGCCATGGTCGGCAGCCCAGGTCATGAGGCCGATCATCGCGCTGTAAGGGTCCACAAAACCGTCGGTGGCGCAGAAGCTTCCGCCGATGATGTCATCGGCTCGCAGTTGAGGGAACAGGCCGCGAATCTCGTCTCCGGTCACCAGCCGCACGTCTTTCAAACCCATGCCTACCTGTTTCTGATAGTTAGTCCGCAAGTAGGCAAGATGCTTGTCGCTGGTGGCGCAGAAGAGGTAGCCCTGGGGACGGTAGTCCGCCGGATAGCCGAGGCGTTCGTCGAAATTGGCATAAAACGGGATCGAGTACAGCGACATCTGGATATTCACCGGCGTGGAGAACTGGGCCCGAACTCCGCCCATGCTCTTGCCCGTGGATCCTTTGCCCTGCGCGGTCTCCCGCTCAATTACCAGCACATCGCGGCAGCCGGCTGCGGCGAGGTGATAAGCGATGCTTGACCCGACGATTCCGCTCCCGATGATGACCACTTCCGCGGTTTGCATGAACCCTGCATTGTAGCAACCGCCGTGGTGAAAGGCCGCCTTGAACCGGGATTCCAGCCGCCTTACACTGAACTCATCGTGGTGCACGTGCATGCCAACCAGGTAAACGACGAGGGGACCTCCAAGGTCCTGCGGATTTCGCTCGGCGTGACGCTAGCTTATATCGCGCTGCTGGTTGTGGCTGGCATTCGAGCGCATTCGCTCGCGTTGCTGTCAGAGGCCGGGCACAATCTTTCCGATTTTCTTGCGCTATTGCTGTCGTTGGCCGCGGTTCACCTGCAGGCGCGGCCACCGAGCGCCACCAAGACATACGGGTATCATCGGGCCGGAGTTCTGGCCGCGCTGGCGAATACCGGCTCGCTGGTCCTGGTTTCTTTCCTCATCTTCTACGAATCCTTCCAACGGCTACGCACACCAGAACCGGTACGCGCGGGATTGATGATTTGGGTAGCGGCGGCAGGCGTCCTGATGAACGGCGTGATCGCCGTGCTGCTTTATCGCTCTGGCCGCGATGTGAACATTCGCAGTGCATTTCTCCACGAAATCGGGGATACGCTTTCCACGGCGGCGGTGATCGCGGGCGGGTGGGCCATTCTGGTTACCGGCCAGTACTGGATCGATTCGGTATTGTCGGTGGGAATCGGCGTGCTGATCCTGTGGTCGGGACTCGGCATTGTGCGCGAAACTCTGAACATCCTGCTCGAAGGCACGCCGCGCGGCATCAAGCTGGAGCGGGTCGAGGCCGCCATGCGGGCCATTGACGGCGTGAATGACGTGCATGATCTGCATGTGTGGAGCATCGGATCGGAGACCCGAGCGCTCTCCTGTCACATTTCCATCGCCGACATTCCGCCCTCGGTGAGCGAGCGCATTCTGCGCGATGTGAAGGAACGGTTGCATGAAGAGTTCCACATTGATCACACCACCATCCAATTCGAACATGCGGTATGCGAAGTCGCGCATGGCTGCGTGATTCCGGTTGGCGAATCCGAAGACCCTCATCAGCACTGACCGCCTTACAGCGGCTTTCGAGTACGAAGGGCTTAGCTCGTGTGCTGCTTTTTATAGATCTCGCGAGCACGCTCGAGGGTGTCGGCGTCTTCGGGAAGCTTGTCGGGGCGAAGTCGCACAATACGCGGAAAACGCAGGGCGTATCCGCTTTCGTGGCGGTCGGACCGCATCATGTTGTTGAACGCCACTTCCAGGACAATTTTGGGTTCTACGATCCGCCGCAAACCCTGGTCTTCGACGGTATGCTCGATAAACCAGCCTGTCATTTCGGCAATTTCTGCGTCGGTCAAACCTGAATAGGCCTTGCCGATATTCAGCAGCTTTTCTCCATCGCGCACGGCAAAAGTGTAATCGCTCAGCACGCCGATGCGCTTGCCGTGGCCATACTCGACGGCTGTGACCACCACGTCGAGAGTGGCTAATTCACGCTTCAGCTTGAGCCAGGACTTGCCTCGACGCCCCGGAGTATACAGCGACTGCGGGTCCTTGATCATCAAGCCTTCGTTGCCTCGCGCCTGCGCGGCATCAAAGAGCTTTTCGAGTTCATCGGCGGAAACAGCCTGGAATACCGGCGCGCGAAGTACTCGTGCCGCGTCGGAGGGGACTGGCTCGTACGGCAATTGGGCCTGCGCGCCGGCGTGTCGGGCTTTCATGGGTTGGCGAGGAGCGGCCAGCAACTGGTCGAGCACTCTGGCACGCGCCTGCAATGGACGGTCTATCAGCAGCTCGCCGGCGCTGTAGATAACATCAAATGCCAGAAAAGCGACGGGAACGCGGCGCATCATCTCGGCGCTGACTTTCTTGCGTCCCAACCGTTGTTGCAGGGCGCTGAACGGCATGGCACGGTCCGGTTCGCCTTCGGTGACACTCCAGGCCACAATCTCGCCATCGAGGATCGCATCCTGCGGCAGGCCGGCCAGAACGCCAGGCAATTCCGGAAAAGATTCGGTTATTTCATCGCGCGTCCGGGAAAAGAGGCGAACCTCCGCTCCGGAGCAATGGGCCTGGGCACGGATGCCGTCGTACTTATCCTCCACCCAGGCATTGGAAAAGTAGGTTAGGGCCTCTTCCGCGGTTTGCGCCGGGCTGGCCAGCATGAAGCCGAGAGGATGAAAGAGTCTCATGCGGGCTTCGGCCAAAGCACCTTGCGATGCCAGGCTGAGAGTCTCCCCGATATCGCCGAGCAGCATGTTGGCGCGCTGCACCTGCGCGAGACCTGAGCCATACGCTGAGGCGATGGCCTCTTCAACCAGGCTTTCTTTCAGCCCGATACGCAGATCCCCGGTCATAACCTTGATGATGTACTTGGCTTCGAGCGGGGTCACGGCGAGCAGCAAGTCGCGCAGCAGCGCAGCTTTTGCGGCGGATCCGCGGGCAGCCGCTATTTGGCGGAAGCGCTGCTGCACCTGGAGGCAGCTCAAAGGCGATTCGGACTGCGAGGGCGGCAAAACCTGGGCTGCCACTGCGCCCAGGTCCCCGTGTTCGCGATACGCCTGGGTCAGCCCGGCTTCGTCCTTTCCGGAAAGCTCCTGAACTGTGCGCCACAGCAACGTGGAGCCGACTTGCAGCGTGGTTTCCTCCCATGCGGGGAAGGGGCGACCGGAAAGGAAAACGGCGGCTATGGCGGCCTCGCCGGGCTTTGAGGCCCTAAAGTAGCTGGCCACCAGCGCGACCTTTTCCAGCTTCCTGGTGGTCTTTGCGACTTGCTCGCAGAGTTCAGCGAAGGCTCGCATGATTTAGACGATCGTCGGGGCGCTAACCTCTTCGGATAGGGCCACTTAGACCTATCTTACCCGGGCGAGAAGCTGTGATACTCTTAATGGTTAGTACCTGGCGGGCCGGAAGATCATCCAATACCCATGCGGTTTCTGCGAACAATGTGGCGGTTTCTCGTAGCGGTGCAACTTCTGCCGGCGCTGGAAGGCGGGGAGGAGACGCTCGTCGGCGGGCAGGCCGTGCTGGAGGGCGTGATGATGCGCTCGCCGCATGCCTGGGCCATCACCTGCCGCAAGCCCTCGGGCCAGCTTTCCACCTACAGCGAGCCGCTGGCGCGGCCTTCAGAGACCCATAAGTGGATGGCTTGGCCGGTGGTTCGGGGTGTGGTCACGCTCGGCCATGCGATGAAACTGGGCTTCCGCGCCCTGAAGTTCTCCGCCAATGTTGCCCTGGATGAACTGCAGCCCGCGAGTGCCGAACAGGGGAAGAAGAAGCTGGAAATCAGCGGCTGGGTGGCGGCGGTCAACGTCATTTTCTCGCTGGGATTTTTCATTTTCATGTACAAGTTTCTTCCCCTGGTGGCCGCGACCGAGCTGAAGCGGGTGAATCCGGTGTTCGGAGAGCAGATCGTCTTCAACCTGGTAGATGGCGCTATCCGGCTGGCATTGTTCCTCCTGTTCATCTGGGGAACGTCGCTGTGGCGTGATATACGCCGGGTGTACCAGTATCACGGCGCCGAGCATAAGACGGTTTTCGCCTTCGAGAACGGCGACCCGCTGGAAGTGAATTCGGTACAGAAATATTCGACCTATCACCCGCGTTGCGGCACGAGCTTTTTGATGACGGTGATGATCATCTCGATTTTGGTATACACGCTGGTGCCGGTAACGACGTTCTGGTCGCGGTTCGCGGTGCGCATCATTCTGCTGCCGGTGATTGCAGGCGTTTCCTACGAGATTATCCGGTTTGCGGCGAAACATCGCGGTTCGCTGTTTGCCCTGATGACCGCGCCCGGCTTGTGGCTGCAACGCATCACCACGCAACCTCCTGCGGACGACCAGGCGGAGTGCGCGATTGTCGCCCTGGAGCAGGCCATGTCGCTCGAGAAGCAGCGGGGCGGCGAACTGGTGATTGCCTAGGCGGTCTCCGCCACAAGCTCCTTCTCTCCATTTCTTCCCAGAACCAGCAACTGAGCGCTAATTGCCATGTTTGAACGACTTGATCAAATCGAAATCCGTTACGAAGAATTGACGCAGGCCCTCGCCTCGCCAGAGATCATCAATGACTCGGCGAAGTACCAGAAGACGGCCAAGGCGCACAGCGAAATCGCGCCCCTGGTGGAGAAGTACCGTGAGTACAAAGACCTGACTCGAGGTATCGCGGACAGCAAGGCCCTGCTTGCCGACGAGAAGGATCCTGACATGCGGGCCTACGCACAGGAGGAGTTGCAGCAACTGGAGACGCGCGTGATCGCCGCCGAAGCCGAACTCAAAGTGCTGCTGCTGCCCAAGGATCCCAATGATGAAAAGGACGTGATCCTGGAAATCCGTGCGGGCACAGGCGGCGACGAAGCTACACTTTTCGCCGCGGAAATGTTCCGAATGTACACCCGCTTCGCCGAGACGAAAGGATGGAAGATTGAGGTGCTCTCGACCTCCGAGTCAGGAGTGGGAGGATTGAAAGAGGTCATCGCCATTATCGAGGGGCAAAGGGTGTACTCGGTGTT
>Ga0335081_10012169_pt1 | contig 13945 bp, 13 predicted proteins | sample Lox_Sample_35_FD_206713 | JGI IMG/M metagenome (GOLD analysis project Ga0335081, IMG submission 206713) | Soil microbial communities from Loxahatchee National Wildlife Refuge, Florida, United States - Lox_Sample_3.5 | ecosystem: Environmental > Terrestrial > Soil > Wetlands | place: USA... | reverse complement strand
CTTGGTGTTGAGCGAGTCGAGGCCCTTCTGGAACCGGCCGGCGTGCGAGCGCTCGGCGCGCGCGAGCGTCTCGAACCACTCGGCGATCTCGGTGAAGCCCTCGTCGCGCGCGGTCTTGGCGAAGCCCGGGTACATCTGGGTGTACTCGTAGGTCTCGCCGGTGATCGCCGCCTTGAGGTTCTTCGCGCTGTCGCCGATCGGCTCGCCGGTCGCCGGATCGCCGACCCGCTTCAGGTAGTCGAGGTGACCGTGCGCGTGGCCGGTCTCGCCCTCGGCGGTGTCGCGGAACAGGCCGGCGAGATCGGGGTGACCCTCGACGTCGGCGACCTTGGCGAAGTAGAGGTAGCGGCGGTTCGCCTGCGACTCGCCGGCGAACGCCTCCTTGAGGTTCGTGTGGGTCTTGCTGCCCTTGAGCTCGGCCATGGAAAACTCCTGGTTTGGTGGTGCGGTCGTACCACCGACGGCGTGGGCCAGCAACGGCCGAGGATGACCAGAAACCAGGGAGCGATGTCGCCCAGGCGCTCGCGCGAACGCGCGCCTCTCTTACTTCTGCGCGGCCAGGTACGCGACCAGCGCGTCGATCATGTCGTCGGCCATCGCGCGCGTCGGGTTGCGCTGGCCGGCCGGGATGTCGTTTGCGAGGATCGCGAACGCGATCAGGTGATCGCCGTGCACGCCGACGAAGCCGGCGAGCGTGACCACCTTGTCGAGCGTGCCGGTCTTGGCGCGCACCCGGCCGCGCGCGCTGGCGTCGGACCTCCACCGCTTGGCCAGCGTGCCGTCCTCGCCGCCGACCGGCAGCGACGCGACCAGGTCCGGCCCGATCCGGTAGTCGTCGTGCGCCGCGCGGAGCAGCGTGACCAGCTGGTGCGCGCTGACCGCGCTGGCGGCGTAGAGCCCCGAGCCGTTGTCGGCGCGGTAGCTGCCGGCGGCCAGGCCGATCCCGGCGAGGTAGGTGCGCACCGCGGCCACGCCATCGGCCCAGCTCGCCGGGCCCGGGGTCGCGCGGGTCTCGGCGCCGAGCGTCTTCAGCACGCTCTCGGCGACGTAGTTGTCGCTGAGCTTGTTCATCTCGCGCACGATCATCGCGAGCGGGGCCGAGTCGTGCGCCGCGACCAGCTTGGCGGCGGCCGGCACCGGCCCGGCGCCGAGCGCGTGCTTGTCGAGCTTGACCCCGCGCTCGGCGAGCGCGCGCCGCAGCACCTCGCCGGCGAAGCGCGCCGGGTCGTCGACTCGCTTGCGCGCGTCGTAGCTGCCGTCGGCCATCTTGATCTGGCCGGTGACCTCGACCTCGAGGTGATCCTTCTTCGGCTTGACCTCGACGCGCACCCGGGTCTTGCCCTCGGCGACGGTCGTGACCTCGGCCTTGCCGAGCCGCACGTAGTCGCCGGCGTCGGGATCGAGCCGGACCCGCGCGAGCGAGCCCGGCTCGGGCTCGACCGTCACCGTGACCGCGCTCTTGGCCACGCCGAGGCTCGCGACCGGCGCGCGGAACCCCGCGCGCTCCTTCGGCTGATCCGAGAAGTGCGGCGGCTCGGTATCGCCGTCGAAGTACGAGCCGTCGATCACGAGCTGGCCGGTCACGCTCCGGATGCCGCGCGCGGCGACGTCGTCGGCGAGCGCGCGCAGGTCGGCGAGCTGGAGCGTCGGATCGCCGCGGCCGCGCACGTACAGGTTGCCCTTGACCGTGCCGGTCGCGTCGTCGATGTCGTCGGCGTAGATCGCGGTGCGCCAGCGAAACCCGGCGCCGAGCGTGCCGAGCGCCGCGGTCGAGGTCAGCAATTTCAGGTTCGACGCCAGGTTCATGCCGCGATCGGCGTCCTTCGCGTAGAGCTCGGCGCCGGTCGCGAGGTCGACCGCCGCGACCGCGATCGTCGCCTTGGCGAGCGCCGGCCGTGCCGCGATCGCCGCGTTCAGCTGATCCTGCAGCCACTGCGCGCGCGCCTTCGGATCGGGCGGCGCGGTGAGCGCGGTCGCGCTACCACTGGCTTCATCCTCCTCGTCCGAGCCCGAGCCCGTTGCTTGCGACCAGCCGCGCGTCGCGCCGATACTCAGCGCGAGCACGACGCACACCCAGCGCGATGTCACCACGCCTGAAAGCTATCACGCTCGTCGCGCTGGTCGCGTGCACGCCGACCCGCCGGCGCACGCCCGACGACACGCTCGTGGTCGCGATCGAGACGCCGATCCGCACGGTCGACCCGCGGTTCGCGGTGTCCAACTACGACAGCAAGCTGGTCCGGCTGGTCGCCCCCGGGCTGACCACGGTCGATACGCCGAACGCCGAGCCGCGGCTCGAGCTCGCGGCCGCGATCGACCACGTCGATCCGCTCACGGTCGACGTCACGTTGCGCGCCGACGCGAGGTTCTCCGATGGCAGCGCGGTCACCGCCGACGACGTCGCGCGGAGCTACGGCTCGGCGATCGACGACCGCTGCGGCTCGACCTCGGCGAAGAACCTCGGCGAGCGGTTCCAGGCGATCGAGCCGCGCGGCGACAAGGTCGTGCGCTTTCACCTGTGGAAGCCGCTCGGCACGTTCGTGACCGACATCGACTTCGGCGTGATCTCGTACCACGGCGTCGCGCCGGGCGCGTGCAGCCCGCCGCGCGTGATCGGCGCCGGGCCGTACGTGCTGCGCGAGCTGACCTCGTTCGCCGCGAAGCTCGATGCCAACCCGTACTACCCGACGCCGCCGAGGCTGCCGCACGTCGAGATCCGGTTCGTGCGCGACGCGTCGGCGCGGATCCTGATGCTGGTCGGCGGCTCGATCGACCTGCTGCAGAACGCGGCGCGGCCCGATCTGATCGACGATCTCGCGGGGCGCCCGCGCGTGCACGTCGAGGCCGCGCCCAGCGTGATCCTGACCTACCTCATGATGAACAACGACGACCCGGTGCTGCGCGACCTGCGCGTGCGCGAGGCGATCGCGCTCGCGCTCGATCGCCCGGCGATCATCGCCGCGAAGTTCGGCGGCCGCGCCGTGCTCGCGACCGGCCTGTTGCCGCCGAGCCACTGGGCGTACGAGCCCGACGTGCCGCGCTGGAACCACGATCCGGCGCGCGCCCGCGCGCTGCTCGACCAGGCGGGCCTGCCGCCCGATGCGGGCGGCGTGCGGCTGCACCTGGTCTACAAGACCTCCGCGGATGACTTCCGGGTCGCGGTCGCGCGCGTGATCGCGGCGCAGCTCGCCGAGGTCGGCATCGAGATCGAGATCCGGCCGTTCGAGTTCGCGACGTTCTTTGCCGACATCAAGCGCGGCAACTTCCAGATCGCGACGATGCAGACCGCCGAGATCACCGAGCCCGACTACTACTTCGCCTACTTCAACAGCTCGCGCATCCCCGACGCGAAGGATCCCGACGCCAACAACCGCTGGCGCTATCGCAGCGCCGAGGTCGATCGCCTGACCGAGGCCGGCCGGCGCGAGACCGATCCGGCTGCGCGCAAGCAGATCTATTCGCAGGTCCAGCGCATCGTCGCGCGCGATCTGCCGATCATCCCGCTGTGGCACGAGGACAACGTCGTGCTGTCCAACGTCGACGTGCAGGGCTACCGGATCGTGCCCAACGCCCGGTTTTCAGGGCTGATCTCGGCGACCAAGTCGCACTAGCCCGGATCGGGGCCCCGTGGTACCTACGGGCGCTGTATGGCCGGCCTGGATCCCGTCACGGAAGAGCTGTTCCTCGGCATCGCCCACGCGCTGTTCGTCAACCGCCTCCACGTGCTCCGGCTCACCGAGGTGGTCCGCCTCGGCATCCGCCCCGATCCGCACGACCAGAACATGGAAGTGCCGCCCGAGGTCGATCGCGAGCTGATCCAGCAGGCGTTCGCCTACGTGCTGCGCCACTTCCCGCAGACCTTCGCCGGCAAGATCGAAGCCGCCAAGGCGCGCTGGGTCCGCCTGGCCTAGCTCGCCATGCGACCGCGCTACGCGATCGTGCTGGCCGCCGCGATCGTCTACGCGGTCGGGCGCTACGTACCGTTCGGCGACTACGCGCTGTATCCGCTGACCCTGTTCACCACCTGGGTCCACGAGATGGGGCACGGCATGACCGCGCTCGCGCTCGGCGGCCGCTTCGACTCGCTCGAGATCTTCGGCAACGCGGCGGGGCTCGCCCAGGCGTACGCGGCGCCCGGCTGGCGCGACGCGCTGGTCGCGCTCGGCGGCCTGCTCGCGCCGCCGATCGTGGGCGCCGCGATCCTCGCGTTCGTCCACGGCCCCAAGCGCGCGCGTGTCGTGCTCGTGGTGCTCGCCGCGGCGCTGGCGCTCTCGCTCGTGCTCTACGTGCGTTCGACCGCCGGCGTGATCGCGATGCCGATCGTCGCGGCGGGCCTGCTCTACGCGGCCTGGTGGGCGCCGAGCCACCGCGTGATCGTCGCGCAGGTGCTCGGCGTCGTGCTCGCGCTCGACACCCTGACCCGGATGGTCGGCTACGTGTTCGAGGACTCGGTGGAGGTCGATGGCAAGAAGCAGTGGAGCGACATCCACAACGTCGCGTCGCAGCTCGGTGGCCACTACGTGGTGTGGGGGATGGCGGTGACCGCGGTCGCGGTCGGTCTGCTCGCGCTCGGCCTGTGGTGGGCGTGGCGCCGGCCCGAGCCGGGGGCCGCTACGATCCGCGCTTCCGTTCGGCGAGAGCTCGCTTCCTAGCCGCAAGCTCGCGCTCGAGCCCCGCGTCGCTCGGGTCGTAGATCGTCTCGCCGACCAGCGCGTCGGGCAGGTAGTCCTCCGGCACGTACGCGCCGTCGTACTCGTGCGGGTACTTGTAGTCGGTGCCGCGCTCGGGCGCCGCCTTCGAGGCGGGCAGCAGCTTGGCGGGCACCGGCAGCGCGCCGCGCTCGCGCACCAGCTTGCGGGCCGCGGCGTAGGCGGTGAGCGCGCGGTTCGATTTCGGTGCGAGCGCCAGGTACGTCACCGCCTGGGTCATCGGCAGCACGCCCTCGGGCAGGCCGACCAGCTCGACCGCCTGCAGCGCGGCGGTCGCGACCACCAGCGCCTGCGGATCGGCGTTGCCGACGTCCTCCGCCGCGAAGATCACCATCCGGCGCAGCACGAACCGCGGATCCTCGCCGGCCTCGATCATCCGGGTCATCCAGTACACCGCGGCATCGGCGTCCGAGCCGCGCATGCTCTTGATGAACGCCGAGATCACGCCGTAGTGCTCGTCGCCGGCCTTGTCGTAGAGCAGGGTCTTGCCCTGCGCCGCCTCGGCGACGTGCGCCGCGGTGATCGCACCCTCGCCGGCGAGCTCGGCCGCGACCTCGAGCACGGTGTAGAGCCGGCGCGCATCGCCCGCCGCGGCCGCGACCACCTGCGCGGTGACCTCGGCGTCGATCGTCACGCCGCGCGCGCCCAGGCCGCGCTCGCGATCCGCGAGGGCGCGCGCGACCAGCCCCGCGAGCTCGCGATCGTCGAGCGGCTCGAGCCGCACGATCCGGCAGCGCGACAGCAGCGCGGCGACCACGCCGAAGCTCGGGTTCTCGGTGGTCGCGCCGACCAGCGTCACCGTGCCGGCCTCGACGTGGGGCAGCAGCGCGTCCTGCTGGGTCTTCGAGAAGCGATGGATCTCGTCGATGAACAGCAGCGTGCGCGCGCCGCGCTCGTCGCGGCGCTCGGCGGCCTTGGCGATCGCCTCGCGCACGTCCTTGACCCCGGCCTCGACCGCCGACAGCGCGACCAGCTCGGCGCGCAGCGTCTCGCCTAGCAGGTGGGCGAGCGTCGTCTTGCCACTCCCGGGCGGTCCCCACAGGATCAGGGAGGGGATGGCGCGCCCGGGACCGAGCTGGGACAGGATCCGTCCCGGCCCGACGAGATGGCGCTGTCCCACCAGCTCCTCGAGCGTTCGCGGCCGCATCCGCTCGGCGAGCGGCTGACCGACCCGGCGCTTGCGGGCGCTTTGAGCAAACAGGTCCACCTACACCTGGATACCTTACTTCCCGCAATCGCGCAGGGTTACGCCCTTATTGTGCACGCCTCGTCTGTTCGCGACCGCACACCACACAGCATGGTGACGCGGCACCCGGCTACCCCGGCCGTCGGATGTGACGGTCGTGTCGAGGTTTCGCCTCGTTATGATCGGACCCCTGGTGGCACGCGCCCTGCTTTGCTCGCGACCATGGTGGTCGAGACCGTCTTCCAGTATCGCACCCTGATCGGGAAGTGCGAGCTCGGCTGCGGCCTCGACTGGGACGAGATCGACGCGGTCGGCGCGATCGAGCGGCTGTTCGCGCCGCACCGCGACGAACGCCGCGCCGGGCGGCGATTCCGCCGCGAGTCGGTGCAGCTGGAAGCGATCGTGCGCGGCGATCAGCTCAACGATCGCGTCGCGGTCACCGAGATCGGCCCGGGCGGTCTGGTGTGCCGCGGCGCGCCGTTCATCGCGCGCGGCGAGGTCGTCGAGATCGTGATCGAGGATGGCGACCGCAGTTATCGCTTCCGCGCGCAGGGCGTCTGGCTCAAGGACGATGGCGAGGACTACAAGGTCGGGCTCGCGTTCGTCGGCATGCCGGTGTGCCTGAACAAGGTGCAGCTCAGCGCGCACCACCAGGATCTGGTCGACAAGATCTCGGAGGCCGCCTAGAGCAGGCGCTCGACCAGCGCCTCGATCGCCGCGAAGTCGCCGGCGCCGATGCCGATGTAGCGGATGACGCCGGTCCGGTCGATCACGACGATCATCGGCAGGGCCTCGAGCAGGTAGCTGCCGGCGATCCGGTCGCCGTCGTCGCGCGCGATCGTGTAGGCGAGCTGGTGGTCCTTGACGTAGTCGGCGAGCTCGGGCGCCGTCTCGTCGGAGATGCCGATCACGCGCACGCCGCGATCGCGATACTTCGCGTGCCAGGCGTTGAGCTCGGGCGCGGTCAGCAGGCACGGCCCGCACCACGTCGCGAAGAACTCGACGACCACGACGTGGCCGGCGAGCGCGCCGAGCTCGACGGTCGAGCCGTCGAGCGCGGGCAGCGCGAACGCCGGCGCGGGGTGATCGACCAGCGTGCGCGACAGCGACGCCACGGCGGGGCGCACCGCGAGCGTCGCGCGCAGCTCGACGCGCTGGCCGCCGCGCATCACCGCGATCGCGACGGTGTCGCCCGCGCGCCGGGTCGCGATCCGCGCGATGAACTCCGAGGCCTTCGCGATCGGGGCGCGATCGAGCTCGATCACCTGATCGCCGATGCGCAGGCCGGCGCGCTCGCCCGGCGTGCCGTGCAGCACCTGGACGATCCGGCTCGAGGTCGGATCGAACCGGATGCCGACCCACGGCGGCCCTCGCTCGGGCTCGGCCGGCGGCGGCGGGGCAGGGTGCGGCGGCGCGGCCGGCGGCGGTGCGGCGTGGGTGCACGCCGCGATCGCGAGGGCCAGCGCGAGCCGCATCGCAGATGATCGCAAGGTCAGGCTCTGCCGGACCGCGCAGCGCCGGAGGGCGGCGCGGCGTGTCGATCGAACAGGCGCTGCGCGAGGTGGACCGTGCGCGGCGGCAGGGTCTCGCCGCGCCACGCCAGCGCGCGCGCCAAGACGAGCGCCTTGTCGGCGGTGCCGAGCTGCGGGCGCTCGGCGAACAGCCGCGGGCCGACGCGCTCGATCTTCTCGAGGATGCGCGTGCCGCCGTGCCACATCAGCGCGAGCTCGACCGCGAGGTCGGGGCCGACCACGTCGACCAGCGGGCGGGCGCGCTCGAACAGCGCGCGGGTCCGCGCGACCTCGTAACGCACGAGGTTGCCGATCGCGGGCGAGCTGCGCCGCGCCGCGATGTCGCCCTCGGTGACGCCGAAGTGGCGGAGGTCCTCGGCGGGCAGGTAGACCCGGCCGCGCGCCCAGTCCGCGGGCACGTCCTGGACCAGGCGCGCGACCGCGAGCGCGGTCGACAGGTCCTCGGCGTAGGCGTGGAGCTCGGGCGCGCGATAGCCGCCGATGTAGAGCAGCAGCCGCCCCATGGGCTCGGCGGCCTGGCGGGTGTAGGCGCGCAGCTCGTCGAACGTCGCGTAGCGCTTGCGCTCGAGATCGGTCCGGAACCCGGACAGCAGCTCGGCGAGCTCGGTGATCGGCAGCGCGAACCGGTCGGCGGTGTCGGCGAGCGCGACCATCACCGGGTGATCGGCGCGGCCGCGATACGCGGCGTGCAGCTGCTCCTCCCAGCGATCGAGCTCGCGCGCGCGCCGGCCCTCGTAGGCGGCCTCGTCGGCGAAGTCGTCGGCGACCCGCGCGAACGCGAACAGCGCGAAGATGTGCTTGCGCAGGTGCGAGCGCGCGAACATCGACGCCACCGGGTAGTTGTGGTGGCGCGCGCGGCACAGCGCCTCGCAATAGCGGTAGCACGCGCTCAGCTCGAGCGTGGGCGGCAGCGGGACGGCGAGCGCGGGCGAGCGAGCGACTCCGAGACGGTGGATCATGGCAGCTCCTTCAGACGAGCGAGCACTTCGCGCGCGCGGTCCGGCTTGACGTCACCGCACGACGACAGCTCGGCGGCGACGCGATCGATCAGGTCGCCGGTGGCGCCGACCGCGCGGGCGACGCCGCGCGCGTGCAGCGCCATGTGACCGCGCTGGATGCCTTCGGTGGCGAGCGCGCGCAGCGCGGCGAGGTTGGTCGCGAGCCCGGCGGCCGCGGCGAGCGCGGCGAGGCGGTCGGCGTGCGCGGCATCGGCGAGCGCGAGCGCGAGCCTGGCGGCGGGGTGGCCGTGCAGCGCGCCGCCCACCGTGCCGACCGCGAGCGGCATCACCAGCTCGCCGACCAAGCCCGGCGGCCGGGCCAGGTCGGACATCGGGTCGGAGCTGGTCAGCTCGCCGCCGGCGTCGCGCCAGATCGCGAGCGGCCGGTACGCGCCGGTGCGCGCGGCGTAGGCGTGCGCGCCGGCCTCGACCGCGCGCCAGTCCTGGCCGGTCGCGACCAGCACGGCGTCGACGCCGTTCATGATGCCCTTGTTGTGGGTCGCGGCGCGATACGGATCGAGCTCGGCGAACCGCGACGCGGCGGCGATCGCGGCGCGGATCTCGGCGCCCTGCTCGCCGAGCGCGGCGTCGCCGACCCGGCAGCGCACCGTGACCGTGCGGCCGTCGGTGAGGTTCGACAGGATCCGCAGGCCGGCCCGGCCGCCCGCGATCCGCGCGACCCGCTCGGCGAGCGCTTCGCACAGCGTGTTGACAAGGTTGGCGCCCATCGCGTCGCGGCAGTCGACGTGGAGGTGGGCGACCACGACGCCGCCGTCGGCGCCCGAGCGCGCGAGCACGCGGACCTCGAGCGCGCGCGGGCCGCCGCCGCGCTCGGCAAGCCGCGGCACCAGGCGGCGCGCGTCGTCGAGCAGGCTCGGCGCGGCGCCCTGCAGCGCGGCGGCGCCGGCATCGACGTCGGCGACGTCGGTCACCTGGATCTGGCCGATCATGACCGGCGCGCTGATCTCGCACGCGAAGCCGGCGGGCCGCGTCATCTTCGCGGCGTTGGACGCCGCGGCGACCACCGACGGCTCCTCGATCGCCATCGGGATCAGCACGTCGCGGCCGTCCACCGTGAAGTTGACCGCGACCGCGAACGGCAGCGCGTAGGTGCCGATCACGTTCTCGATCATCCCGTCCGCGGCCTCGAGCGCGAGCGCGCCCGGATCGATCGCGGCGAGCTCGCGCTCGGCGATCCCTGCCGCGTCGGCCACGCGCCGGCGCCGCTCGGCGATGCCGAGCCGGTAGAAGCCGGGGAGACGGGACGACACGGGAATGCTCGTGTTTACTGGACGTCGGGGCCCAAGTCCACGCCGGCGTGATCGACCTTCAGCTCCAGCGGCTGGCACCCCACTTCGATGAGTAAACGCCGTGCCCGGGTTGCGTCTTCCGTGGCCGGAATCACGGCGATCGCGACGTCGCCGCCGCCGGCGCCGGTGGTCTTCGCGGTACCGCCCAAGGGCTGGAGCGCGGCGCGCGCCCGGGTCACGCACGGCGGAACGAGCGCGATGCCGGTGACTTGCGCGAGCCGGTCGAATGCGGTCGCGGCCAGGCCGAGCGCCGAGATCAGGCCGGTCGCGGCCATCGCGGGGGAGCGCGCGCGACACGCCTGGCACGCCGCGCGCGCGGTCTCGGCGATCGACGTCAGCGCCGCGCCGACCTCCACCGGGTGCACGGCGCGCGCCTCGGCCACCCGCGCGACCAGGCTGGGCGTGTCGGCCGACGCGCCGGTGAAGAACGGCAGGAGCGTCACGCCGGCGGGCCACGACAGGCGATCGAGCAGCCTGTTGCGGAACTCGATCACGCCGCCGTGCACCGCGGCGGCGATGTCGGTGCCCGAGCCGGTCGCACCGCGCCGCGCCTGGACCCGGCCGTGCGCCTCGTGCGCGATCTCGGCGACCAGCGCGCGATCGATCACCGGGATCGCGTCGGGCCCGGAGTGCTCGGCGGCGAGCGCGAGCGCGGTCGCGGCGACCGTGACGGCCGCCGACGAGCCGAGCCCGAGCTTGTGCTCGCCCGCGAACATCGCCGACGAGTCGACCGCGATCTCGAACGCGGCGCGGGTCGCGGCGTGATCCGGCCCGAGCCGCTCGGCGAGCACGTCGGCGAGCGTGACCAGCAGCGGCGCGGTGCCGCGCGGCCCGCCGAGCCGGCGCGCGACCACCCGGCGATCGACCGCGACCACCAGCGCCGGGGCGCCGTCGAGCACGGCGTACTCGCCGGCGAGGATCAGCTTGCCCGGCGCGGTCGCGATCACATCTCCGCGCCGCCCTTCGGCGGCGCTGCGCGGTCCGGCGGGGCCGGACCTTGCGATCACATCTCCGCGCCGCCCTTCGGCGGCGCTGCGCGGTCCGGCGGGGCCTGACGTTGCGATCACGTCTCCGCGCCGCCCTTCGGCGGCGCTGCGCGGTCCGGCGGGGCCGGACGTTGCGATCACGCGATCACCTCCGCGCCCGGCCCGAGCTCGCTCACCGCGACCGCGGTCACGCCGTCGATCGCGCGCAGCGCGGCGGCGACCGGCGCGGCGTCCTCGGCCGAGGTCACGACCTTGACGTGCGGGCCGGCGTCGATCGTGGCGTACGCGGCCCGGCCGGCGTCGCGCAACGCGCGCACCGCGGCGAGCAGCGCGAGGGTCGGCGGCTGCCAGTACACGATCGCCGGGCGCGCGGCGATCGCGGTGGCGTGCATCGCGAGCGCGTTGCCCTCCGCGATCGCGCCCAGCGCGGCGAGGTCGCCGGTGGCCAGCGCGGCCTCGGCCGCGGCGAGATCGCGCGGCACGAGCGCGAGCCAGTCGCGGTAGAGCGGCGAGGTCTCGGCGGTGTGCGCCATCGCGTCGCGCGAGCCGAACGGCTTGTGCGCGCCGCCGCCGACGATCGCGATCACGACGCGCAGCCGCGCCGCGAGCGGCGACGCGATCGGCTCGGCGAACGCGTCCGAGCCGTCGACGCGCGTGCCGGCGTGCATCCGCACGAATCCGCCGAACACCGAACGCGCGGCCGAGCCCGAGCCGCGCCGGGCCAGCACGGACAGCTCGCGCGGCGACAGCGCGAGCCCGGCGGCCCGGCTCGCGGCGAGCGCGAGCGCGGCGAACCCCGAGGCCGACGACGCGAGCCCCGACGCGGTCGGGAAGCGGTTGAGGCTGTGGACGCGGGCGAACGCCGAGATCCCGGCGCGCGCCCGCACGACGTCGAGGAACGCGCTGACCCGCGGGTCGGTGTCGGCGAACGGTCGCGCGCCCGGCGCGTTCGGGATCAGCGAGACCTCGTCGCGCCCCAGCGCGCGGTCGAACTCGACCGTGGTCTCGGTGACCAGCGCCGCGAGCGTCACCGACAGGCTGCCTGCCGCCGGCAGGTTGAGCGCGCTGTCGCGCTTGCCCCAGTACTTGACCAGCGCGATGTTGGCGCACGCGCGCGCGCGGACGATCACGTGCGCCCTCCGACCGTCGCGACGAAGCCTTGCACGCCGGCGGTCCGCCACGCCGCGAGCACGTCGGCCTCGCGCTCGCGCGGCGCGATCGCGATCACCGCGCCGCCGCCGCCGGCGCCGGTCAGCTTCGCGCCGTGCGCGCCGACCCGGCGCGCCGCCTGGCACAAGCCGTCGAGCAGCGGGGTCGACACGCCGAGCCCGCCGAGCAGGTCGTGCGCGCGGTTCATCGCCGCGCCGAGCTCGTCGAGCCGTCCGGCGAGCAGCGCCGCGGTCCCCGCGTCGCACAGCGCGCCGAGCTCGCGCAGCCGCGCGTCGTCGTCGACCCCGGCGGTCGCGGCCGCGACCCGCTCGATCATCCGGGCGGTCGAGCGCGGCGAGCCGCTCGGCCCGACCAGCACGCGCAGCGGCGCGCAGCCGATCGCGCGCAGCCCGCTCGCCTTGCGGTACACGCCGACCCCGCCGGCGATCGCGAGCGCGACGTCGACCCCGCTCGGCTTGCCGTGCAGCAGGCGCTCGCTCGCGCCGGCCGCCGCCGAGATCGCGGCGGCATCGACCGGGCGCCCGGCGTGGGCGAGGAGCGCGCGCGCGATCGCGACCGCGAACGCGGCCGACGCGCCGAGCCCGGCGCCCGGCGGGATCTGGGCGTCGCCGACCAGCGTGAGCGGCGGCCGGCCGACCTCGATCGCGTCGGCGATCGCGGCCAGCCCTTGCGCGAGCACGTGATCGTCGTCGGCGGTGAGCTTGACGCTCCAGATCGGGATGTCGACCCGCAGCGTGCCGCCGGCCGGGGTCGGTACGGCGTCGAGCCGTACGCCGCGGTCGAGCGCGGCCGCGAGCGCGGGATAGCCGTAGACCACGGCGTGCTCGCCGAGCAGGATGATCTTACCGAGGCCGATGAAGCTCATGGTCCGCGATGCCGAGGTCGTCGAGGAACGCGCGCAGCGGCGCGCCGAGATGACGCGGCGCGCGCGCGAGGCCGGCGGCGCTGCGCGTGCCGGTGAGCAGGCACACCGCGCGGATCGCGTCCACCACGCGATCGATCGCGGCGCGCACCGCCGCGGCGCCGCCCGCCCGCTGCGCGCGCAGCATCGGCGCCGCCATGCCGCCGGCCCGCGCGCCGAGCGCGAGCGCACGGGCGACGTCGTGGCCCGAGCGCAGCCCGCCCGACGCGATCGTGCACAGCCCGGCGCGCACGCACGCCGCGACCGACACCGCGGTGGGCAGGCCCCAGTCCCACAGCTCGCGACCGAGCGCCGCGGCGGCGCTGTCCTCGGCCGCCCGCATCGCCTCGACCGCGACCCAGCTGGTGCCGCCCGCGCCCGATACGTCGACCGCGTCGATCCCGGCGGCGCACAGCGCGCGCGCCGCCTGCGGCGACAGCCCGCAGCCGGTCTCCTTGACGATCACCGGCAGCGGCGAGGCGTCGCGCAGCCGCGCGATCGCGTCGACCAGGCCGCGGAAGTCGCGGTCGCCCTTGTCCTGGATCAGCTCCTGGCCCGGGTTCAGGTGCACGCACAGCGCGTCGGCGCCGACCTGCTTGGCGAGCTCGATCGCGCGCGCGGCCCCGAGCTGCGCGACCTGCACCGCGCCGAGGTTGCCCAGCAGCACGACGTCGGGCGCGACCTCGCGCACCGCGTAGCTCGCCGCGAGCTCGGGATGCTCGGCCATCGCGCGCTGCGAGCCGAGCCCGAGCGCCACGCCGGCGGCCTCGGCGGCGCGCGCGAGATCGCGGTTGACCGCGGCGGCCTCGGCGGTGCCGCCGGTCATCCCGGTGATCACGAGCGGCGCGGCCAGGCGCTTGCCGCACAGCTCGGTGTGGAGCTCGATGTCGGCGAGCGCGAGCTCGGGCAGCGCCTGGTGCACGAGGTGGACGTGCTCGAGCAGGGTGGAGCGGGCCGACTCGGCGCGCCCCGAGGCCGCGACCTCGAGGTGGTCCGCCTTGCGCCGTGCGATCGGAGGCTCGTCCGCCACGGGCGCACTTTACCTCATAGGTCACGGCGAGGCGTTCGAGGTGACCCAGTCGCCGACCTTGTTCTTGATGCACTTGTCGACGTCGCCGTCGTCGGGAGGGCTGATCTTGCAGTTCGAGACATC
>Ga0335081_10012168_pt1 | contig 13945 bp, 10 predicted proteins | sample Lox_Sample_35_FD_206713 | JGI IMG/M metagenome (GOLD analysis project Ga0335081, IMG submission 206713) | Soil microbial communities from Loxahatchee National Wildlife Refuge, Florida, United States - Lox_Sample_3.5 | ecosystem: Environmental > Terrestrial > Soil > Wetlands | place: USA... | reverse complement strand
GCCGTCCGGCGCGCCGTCCGGCGCGCCGCCCGCCAGCCACGGCGGGCCGCCCCCGGACCGGTTCTCCTGAAGCAGCCTGGCCAGCCCGGTACACGCGCCCGACGCCATGGTGGCCGGCGGCGCGGTGGCCGGCGGCGCGGTCGCCGGGGGTGTAGCCTCCGGGCCGCCTTCCGATCCGGGCCAGCCCTGGGCCGCCCAGCCGGCGCCGGATCAGTACGGCTCCGGCCAGGCCGGTTACAGTGCTCCTCGCCCGAACCAGCCCGGTCCGGGTCAGCCAGGCGGAACCCTCACCTCCCACCGCCGGGAATTCGGCATCACGGGCCCGGGCGAGCCCGGCCAGCCCGGCGGCGCTCAGCCGCCGCCGGGCCGGCCGCGGGGACCGCGCTGGTACCGCGAGCCGCGCTGGATCGCGCTCGCGGCCGTCCTGGTGCTGCTCCTGGCGGGGCTGGGCGTCTGGGCCGGGCTGAGCGGCTCGGGCTCGCACCACGGCACGGCCATGCCGACGATGTCGGCCAAGCCGAAGCCGAAGAAGCCCACCGAGAGCGCGCTGATGAAGGCGCTCGTGGTGACGAACCGGAGCAACGAGGCGAAAGGCCTGCTGCCCCCCTCGACCTGCAAGCAGGACAGCCAGGTCCAGGTGACCTGCACCGCCCCGGCCACCGGCATCAGCGCGGTGATCTTCCAGATCTTCCCGAACCTGACCGCCCTGTACGCGGCGTACATGGACAAGGTCTCGTCGCTGAACTCCGGGCAGTTCAAGCAGAACTTCAACGACTGCGAATCCCAGGTCACCTACGGCGAGGTCGCCTGGAACCACCTGTTCCAGCACCCGAAGATCTACACGGTCGACCAGATGACCAATACCGGGTTCACCGACGACAAGGCCGCGGGCCGGGTGTTCTGCAACTTCACCCAGGGCCTGGAGTACATGGTCTGGACCCAGAACGACGGCCACGTGATGGGCGTCGTGGCCGGCCCGGTGCACGGGGACGTGTGGAACTGGTGGGTGGCGATCCACCACAACATCGGCCTGGGCGGCTCCATGAACATGAACATGAACCCGACCCCGTCCGCGTCCATGAGCGGGATGTCCGGGTCCCCGTCGGCGTCCATGAGCAGCATGGGCGGGTGACCTCGCGGTCACCCGTGATCTCGCCGTGAGTCATCTTGACCGCCGCGCTGTCCTGCGCTCCGGGCTGGCCGCCGCCGCCCTGGGGGCCGTGGGCGCGGCTACCGGGTGCACGGCCGGGTCAGCCCGGTCGTCCGCGTCGCCCGGCTGGCCCGCCCTGATCGGGCCGGACAGCCCGCAGGTCGCCGCCGCCGAAGCGGCCCGGCACGCCACCGGCGGCACCGTGCTGGCCGGCGTGGCCCCGGCCGCCGGGCGGATCGACCTGGGCGGTCCGGTGGTGGAGACATGGAGCTACGGCGGCCAGGTCCCGGGCCCGGAGATCCGGGTGCGCCGGGCCAGGTCATCCAGGCGCTGCTGGTGAACCGGCTTCCGGCCCAGACCACCGTGCACTGGCACGGCGTGGCGATCCGCACTGTCACAACCTCTACCACGCCCCCCAAGGCGGCAGCTGGCCATGCTCAGCTACCAGACCTAGCCGCAGTTTCCCATCCGCGCCGCCTGAGCGACCCGCTGCCCGCTGATGCCTGATCCCGCTGCCCGCTGATGCCTGATCCCGCTGCCCGCTGATGCCTGATCCCGCTGCCCGCTGATGCCTGATCCCGCTGCCCGCTGATGCCTGATCCCGCTGCCTGGTGGTGCTGGCGCGTGGCATGGTGCCTGAGCGTCCCGTGGTGCGCCCGCCCACGGAAATAGCGTGGAGGATCAGGGTTATGCGGAGTGTTTGGTACCTCCTGGGGTACCAAATCCTCCACTAAGGCCGAATCCTCCACACTAAAATAGAAGACAGTCGAACTGGTCGGCTATATTTTGCTCTGGTGAGGTCAGTGCGGCTCGTGAGACACTCAGCCGACGTCGGGCCGGGTCAGCTACGGCGAGGTCGGCTGCCGCGGCATCAGCCAGGCTGGCACGAGGGGCACCAGAAGGTAATCCGGTCCTGCTGCCCAGCCGAACGGACCGGCGTTCCGCAGCGGCGGCACGGCCGGCCCCGGCGGCCGTAGACCCAGTGCTCCTCGCCCCGCCGCGTGCTGCCGGTGGTGATGTGGCCCTGGCGCTCCTTGTTCGCCTCGAGCAGTCGCCTGGCCAGGTCGGCCACCGCGTCGAGGTCGGCCACGCCGCCCACGGGCCGCCACGGGCTGAGGCCACGCAGGAACAGCACCTCGGCCTTGTACACGTTGCCGATGCCGGCCAGGTTCCGCTGATCAAGCAGCGCCTCGCCGATGGGACGGTCCGGTTCGGCACTCAGCCGCCGCGCCGCTTCGGCGCAGTCCCAGTCCGGGCCGAGAAGATCGGGACCCAGGTGGCCGATGACCTTTACTTCCTCGCTGGTGCGGATCAGTTCGACCACGCCGAGCTGATATCCGATGGCCTGCCAGTCATCGTTGGCGAGCAGCAACCTGATCCGGTGGCTGTCCCTGACCGGCTCGGCTGCGGGCCGGACCCGCCAGGTGCCATCCATGCGCAGGTGGGTGTGGACGGTGAGGCCGTTCTTGGTCCTGGTGAGCAGGTGCTTGCCGCGAGAGGCGGTCTCGGTCACGACGTCGCCGGTCAGGTCGGCGGTGGCCAGCCGGGGAACACGGAAGTCGCTGCGGGTCAGCGTCCGCCCCGCGAGCGCCTCGTGCAGGCGGCGGGAGGTGTACCAGACGACGTCTCCCTCAGGCATGACCTCAAGTGTGCTAGGTCAGCGCGGGTGAGATAACCGCCGGTAGTCTTCCCTCGGGTCGTACGGGGCGTGATGGCCGTTATCCTGGCGCCCGTTACCTTGATACCCGCCAGGCTGGTACCCGCCGCCCGGGTACGGGCCGCTCTGATAGCCGCCGCCGTGGTGACCCTGGTAGCCGTTGCCCTGACTGCCCCCGGGCACGTATCCGCCGGCCGGATAGCTGGCGGTCGGATAGCTCGCGGCACCCCGGGAACTGCCCGAGCCCTCGTAGCTGCCCGAGCCCTGGGAACTGCCCGAGCCCTCGCAACTGCCTGAGCCCTGGTAGCCGTCCTGCGGGACCGCCCGGCGCGCGGCCCGGGTCCCCTCGCCGCTGCCGTCAGGCCGCGCGTGGCTCCGGGTGCCGTTCGGCCGCCGCGGGCCATCCGTCTGGGCCACCGGACTCCCGCCGCCGTACCCGAAGTTCTCGCCGTACGGCGGGGTGCTGGCCGTCGCCTGGGTGACCGAGGACGGGTCGTTGTAGGAGGGCCCCGAATAGGCGTACAGGGAGGCGGTGCCATAGACACTTCCAGAGCCAGATCCGGCGCCGGCGCTGGACCCGGGAACGCCGGACCCTGAGCCGCCCGGCCGGGGCACGCCGTACTGGTCCCTGGTCGCGTCCCGCGATCTGCGGGACGATCGTCCGTCGACTGGTCCGCTCTCCCGCAGCGAGAATGCCGCGCTGGTCAGCGGATCCTCCTCGTCGATGCTGCTCGCCCGGCGCCGCCCGCGTGTCTCGGTGGGCTGAGTGGCGGTCGCCGGCGGCTGGCTGGGAGCGCTCATGGGCCTGGCATTGCCGACAGCGCTCCCCGGCTGGCTGGAACCCAAGCCCGCGCTGGTCTGAACGGGCTGGGTCGCGCCCGGAACCTGCGGTGTCATGCTCCGGACGGGCTGGGTGGCCGCGTAGGAGGGCTGGATCGCGGTACGTTCGGTCGCCGGATCCGGCCCGGGCCGTGATTCGGGATACATGCCCGAGCCCGTGCCCCGCCTGCCCTCGCCGCGACCCCGGTCATCGCCGCGACCCCGGTCATCGCCGCGACCCCGGTCATCGCCGCGACCCCGGTCATCGCCGCGACCCCGGTCATCGCCGCGACCCCGGTCATCGCCGCGGGTCCGGTCATCGCGGGTCCGGTCTTGGCCCTTGGCCTGGACCACCTGCGTATCCCCGGGCGGTGCGGCATCGAGCAGGCGGCTCTTGGGCGCGGGGTCCGGCTGGGCGGTGCGGGCAGTCGTGGCGAGCGGCTTGTCAGAGGCCAGGTCATCCCAGAACTGCTCGTCGCTGACACCGCCGAACGCCTCCGCGGGCCACAGTTCTTCATCGACATCGGCGCCCTTGCGGAAGCCCACGCGGCGACGCGGCTTGTCCGTCCTGGCCGGGCCCCGGGCCGCATGAGCCTCGCGGGAAAGGCGTGCCGCCGACCGGCTCCCCGGCCGGGAATCACCCACCCGGGAGTCATCTGGCTGGGAGTTGTCGGGTCGGACCACGCCCAGCCCCGGATCGGTGGCCTGGGCGTCACCCGGCCCGCCTGGCCCAGCCGGAGCGCCTCTGCGGCTGCCCGCGAGCGCCGGGTCACCGAAATCCAGCACGGGATTCGGCCCGGTGCTGGCAGCATCCTGGTAATTCCGGGATGGGGCATTGGCGCCCCGGCCGGCCTTCGCGGGGCTGCCGCCATTTGCGGACCGGCGGGCATTCTCATCGGGCCAGTTGGACCCGGAGGGTCTGGCGCTGCCGTGGCCTCTGACTACCGGGCGCCTATCGGCCCCGGCGCGGCCCGGCCTGGCAGACCGCAGCCGCCGGCCTGCCCCGCCACCTGAGCGGATGCTGAAATAGAAAGCTGCCGCAATGCCTACAAGCCCGGCGAGGGCCAGTCCCGCGACCAGGTACATGGTCTCCATCCAGAATGCCGAGCCTGGTGGGGGGCGCTAGCTAGGCGCACGCGGCCAATAACGCGCGCCTCCCTCTTGTCCGCGAGCGCCGTGAACCCGCTTGATCATCGATTGTTGCTTACTAGTGAGGACCGTGTCACACGATTGAAAAACTTCCGATTTACCTCTGATTACGTTACGTATCAGAGTGATCACGGGTTTCCGGCTACCGTTATTCGCCCGCGCCCGATGGTAGCCGCCGCGATCGCGGGCAGCACGGACGGCAGCGGCGCGCCATTGCTCAGGATAAGCCATGTCCGCAGCGCATACACGGTAAACCGATAGGAGTGCCGATGACCGGTCGGGCACGGCGCGTCGTAGGTCGCGGAGCCCGAACTGTTCTGCGCCTGGCGCGCATCCGTAGGCAGCGAGTCTTCCTGGATGTCCGTAGCCCCGGGCGGGATATCGAAAACCAGCCAGTAAATGAACGGCGTGATGGGCGCCGAGGAGTCGTCGACCACAAGCGCCAGGCTCTTGGTGCCCGCCGGCGCGCCTGACCAGTTGAGCGGCGGGTTGATTTTCTCGCCGTGACAGGTATACCGCTGCGGCAGCGTACCGCCGATGAACGCCTCGCTGCTGACCGTCATCGGGCTCGGCGCCACGGGCGCGCCGTATCCGGCGGTGCCGCAGCCGGCCAGCGTCAGGACGGCCAGCACCATGGCGCCGACGGCCCGCGCGCGAAGCGGGCGCCCGCTCCCGCGGCGAGTCCGGTCCTGGCCTGAAGTCACGCTCGCCTCTTTCCTGCCGACGGTTGATATTAGAACCTGCCCGTTAGGAAGCGTAGGGTGATGCGACGTGTTGAATGGTCCGGGGGAGTGCGGGCAGGAATACGGGTGATCAGCGAGGGCCAGATGCCGAACGCGCTGCGTATCGGGCTGCTAGGCCCGCTTCAGGTCCGGGACGGGACGGGGCGTCCGGTTCACGTCGGCGGCCGCCAGTTGCGGGTTCTGCTCACTTTGCTGGCCCTGGACGCCGGGCGTGTCGTGCCGGCCGGCTCGCTCGCCGGGCACATCTGGCCTGACGACCCGCCGGGTAATCCCGGCAACGCGCTGCAGACGCTGGTCTCCCGGCTGCGGGCCGAACTGCGCCAGGCCGGGATCGGCGACGTGATCGAGTCGCACCCGGCCGGATACCGCCTCGCCGTCGCGCCGGACGCGGTCGACGTGACGGCCTTCGAGGCGCTGGCCGCCCAGGGCCGCCGCGCGCTGGCTGACGGCGACGCCGGCCAGGCCGCGCGGGTCCTGCGGGACGCGCTGCTCGCCTGGCGGGGCCAGCCGCTCGCCGACGCCGCCGGATGCGACTTCGCCGGAGCGGCGGCGGCGAAGCTGACCGAGCTGCGCTCCAGCGTGCTGGCCGACCGGATCGAGGCCGACCTGGCCCTCGGCGAGGGAGCGAGCCTGGTCGGCGAGCTTCGCGCGCTGCTCTCCGACGATCCGCTGGCCGAACGTCCCCGGGCCCAGCTCATGCGCGCGCTGTACGCGGCCGGCCGTCAGGCCGAGGCGCTCGCGATGTACCGCGACGGCCGCGAGCTGCTGGCCGAGCAGCTCGGCGTGGATCCCTCCGCCCAGCTCGAGCAGGTCTATCTCGGCATCTTGCGGGGCGAGGACCGGCTGGCCGCCGCGGCCAAGGGCCCGTCCCGTCCCCATGATCCTCTTTCTGAAGATGCCGAACGGACCGCGGTACCAGCCCCGGTTCCCGTTCCTGCCGTACCGGCGCGGAGCCCCCTGACCAGTTTCGTCGGCCGTGACGAGGACGTGCCCCGGGTGCTGAAGAACCTGCGCTCCGCCCGCCTGGTCACGCTCACCGGTCCCGGGGGAGTGGGCAAGACGCGGCTGGCCGCCGAGGCCTCGGCACGGCTCGACGTGACGGCGTGGTTCGTCCCCTTGGCGCCGGTGACCGACCCGGCCGAGGTGACGTACGCGGTGCTCGACGTGCTGGGCATCCGCGCGCCGGTCATCGCCCGCCGGGCCACCGAGCCCGGCCCGGGGCCGCTGGCCCGGCTGGCCGCCGCGCTCGGCGAGCGGGACGAGGTGATGGTCCTGGACAACTGCGAGCACGTCATCGAGGCGGCTGCCGAGCTCGCGGCCCGCGTCCTGGCCGCCTGCCCGCGGATGAGGATCCTGGCCACGAGCAGGCAGCCGCTCCGCATCGACGGCGAGACCCTCTGCCCCGTTCCCCCGCTGCCCGTCCCGCCCCCGCCGGCCGAGTCCGCCCCGGCCCTCCCGCCCGCTCCGTCCGCGTCCTCGGCCCCGGTCGCGGTCGCGTCGTACGGGTCGGTGCGGCTGCTCCGGGACCGGGCGGTGGCGGTCCGGCCGGACTTCGAGCTCGACCAGACCAACGCGGCCGCCGTGGCCCGGATCTGCCGTGCGCTCGACGGGATGCCGCTGGCCATCGAACTGGCCGCCGTCTGGCTGCGCACGCTGACGCCGGCCCAGCTCGCGGAGCGGCTGGACGACAGGTTCGCGCTGCTCACCGGGGGCAGCCGGACGGCGCTGCCCCGGCACCGGACGCTCCGCGCGGCCGTCGACTGGAGCTGGGACCTGCTGTCGGCCGCCGAGCAGGTGCTGGCCCGCAGGCTGGCCGTCTTCCCCGGCGGGGCCACGCTGGCGGCGGCCGAGCACGTCTGCGCCGATGAGCGGCTGCCGGCGGCCGCGGTGCTGCCCACGCTGTCCGGCCTGGTCGACAAGTCGATTCTGGGGGCGATCGACCGCCCGGACCAGCAAGACGGGTCGGCCCCGCGGTACCGGATGCTGGAGACCGTCCGGGCGTACGGCCTCGAACGGCTGGCCGACGCGGGTGAGGAAGCGGCGGTGCGGGACGCGTTCACCGCGTACTACCTGAACCTGGCCGAGACGGCTGACCCGTTGCTGCGCACCGCGGGACAGGTCCGCTGGCTGCACGAGCTGGCCAGCGAACAGGACAACCTGTACGCGGCCCTGCGCTGGACGACCGCCAGGCCGGACGCCGATACCGCGCTGCGCCTCGCGGGGGCGCTCGGCTGGTACTGGATGCTGCGCGGGCAGCCCGGCGAGCCGGAAGCGCTGGCCCGCGGGGTCCTCGCGCTGGAGCCCGGCGAGCGCTCGCCGCGCATGGCCCAGGCCCGCGTGGTCTGCGCTATGACCGCGGCGGGCGACACCTGGGACATTGACGCGGTGCGGCCCGCGCTGGTCGCGGCCGTGGCCGACCTGAAGCAATGCTCGCCGGACACCGCGCCCGCCCACCCGATCGCCGCGATGGGCGAGCCGATGCTGGCCCTGTATGACCGGGATCCCGACCGCGCCTTCGCGCTGTTCGACCGCTACACCGAGTCGGAGGATCCGTGGGTGCGAGCCGCGGTCCCGCTCTTGCGGGGCACCTTCGGCAGCATATTCGGCGGCATGGACGAGGCCGAGTCGGACTGCCAGGCCGCCCTGACGGCCTTCCGGGCGCTGGGCGAAGCGTGGGGGACCGCCGCCGTGCTCATGCAGCTGGCCGATTTCGCCAAGCTGAGGGGGGACCACGCCGCCGCGCTCGCGGCGTTGGAGGAAGCGGGATCACTCAGCCAGCGGCTGGGCGCCCACGGAGACCTGTCCCACATCGGCGGGAAGGCGGCCTCGATCCGGCTGCGGGCGGGTGACCTGGCGGCGGCCCGCGCTGAACTGGAACGGGCCGAACGCGACGAAGCCGCGCGCGGCGTCGGCCACAGCGACACGGCGATCTGGCTCGGCCTGGTGCGAGCCGAACTCCTGTTCCGTGAAGGCGATACCAGCGCGGCCACGCGCGTCTGCGCCGAGCGGCTGGCCTGGCTGGAAGGCAAGCAGACGGACTGGTGGCACGGGACCCGCGCGGTCATCCAGGCCCGGCTGGCCCTGAGCGTGCTGGCCGATGGAGACCAGGACCGCTGCCGCGTCCTGCTCGCGGAGGCGCTGCGGACCGCAGCCAGCTGGGTGGAGCTCCCGGCCGTCGCCGACGTGATCGACGCCATCGCGGCGTTCGTCCAGGCGGCCCCCGACGGCAGGGAACGCGCGGCGCAGGCCGCCACCTTGCTCGGGGCCGCCCACTCGGTGCGAGGCTGCTTCGACGAAGGCAGCCTGGAAGCCCCCGCGGTGCGGGAGGCAGTGCGCGCCAGGCTCGGCCCGGATGAGTTCCGGGCAGCCTACGAGCGCGGTCGCGGTCTCGCCCGGGATGACGCGCTGACCCTGGCGGCCTGCGCAGTTGCCGACCCGGTCCCGGCAGGCTAGCCAGCGGCCCCGGCGGGCGGCCGGGCCGGCAGTAACAGGGCCGACGGCCGGGCCGGGTCGTGGTAGACCTCGATGTCCGTCGGGACCAGGCGCGTGGCGGTGGCCAGGGGTTCCCCCGTCCCGGTGTTGCGGGCAAAGCGCGGATAGGCGCCGCCGGAGACCTGCAGCCGGAGCCGGTGGCCGGGCGCGAACTGATGGGCGGCGGAACTCATCCGCACGATCACGGTCTGGAGTCCAGGAGCACCTGACGCGAGCCGGACTATGCCGTCCGTGACGTTCCGCGACCGCCCGTCGGTGTCGACATCGCAGAGCCGGGCGAAGACGTGAGCCCGGCACGTGCTGGCCCGCAGATGCAGCTCGGCACGGACCGGGCCGAGCACCTCCAGCGGGTCGGGCAGCGGGTCGCTGGTGAAGACCAGCACATCCGGCCTGGCCTCCAGCGCGCGGTTATCCTGCGGCCCGGCCTGCGGCGACAGCAGCTGGCCGCCCACCGACGGAGTCGGGTCGGCCGGATCGTAACGCAGCGACGACGACCCAGTGCCATCGCGGGCCTCGCGGCTGAGCCCGCCGCCGTTCAGGTACCAGGCCTGGCTGCCATCGTGCGGCGGCCAGGCCTCCAGGTCGCGCCATTGCGCCGCCCCGCCGACATGGACCCGCACCGGTGCCCGGCGCAGGTCCGCGGCGGCGGCCTCCCCGGCCAGCCGCCCGGTCATCCAGGCCAGGGCCTCGCGCGACACCGTCACCAGCCCGTCCCTGGAGAACGCCGAGGCATGGCTCCACGGGCCAATGAGCAGGCTGACGTCGCACCCGCCGGCCCGCAGGGCCGCGTACTGGGCCAGGGTCTGATCGAGCGCGGCGTCATGCCATCCGCCTTGCAGCGCCGTCGGCACCCGCCAGCCGGCCAGGTCCGGCCGGATCGCCTGCCAGTAGCCGTCAGTGGCGTCCTCGTGATCGAGAAACTCCTCCACGAACGGCACGGGCCCGCCGAGCGCCTCCCGGCAGGCCTGCCTGAGCGGCAGGATCCGGGCGCTGCGCTTGAAGCGCAGTTGCAGGCGGACCAGGGCCCGCGCGGCCCGCAGCAGGCCCTGGCCCGAGAACGCGGCCGCGGCGGCGGACAGCACGTTGGCCAGCGCGAACACCCCGCCCGGGTAGGCGAACGCGGCGGGGTCGCTGATCCCGACCTGGACGACCGCCGCCTTCAGCTCCGGTGGCGGGTCGCCGGCCAGTGCGAGCTGGACGTACGCCAGGTAGCTGGCCCCGATCATGCCGAGCCGCCCGGTGAACCAGTCCTGCTCGCGCAGCCACGCGACGGCCGCCTGGCCGTCGGCGGCCTCGTGGCGGAATGGCTCGAACCGGCCCGTCGATCCGCCGGTGCCCCGGCAGCTCTGCAGCAGGACATGAAAGCCCTGCTCGGCGAAGGCCACCCCGTACAGGTGGGCCCAGGGAAATCCCCGCCCGTACGGGGTCCGCACCAAGATCGTGCCCTGCTGGCGGGCTCGGGGCTCGACACCACGGCCAAGATGGAGTTCATCTCGCTGATCAACGGCTTCGCGATCATGTACGGCAGGATGGAGGCTACGCTGGCCAGCCAGCAGGCCAGCACCGGCGTCAGCCCCGACGAGCATGTCGCGGCGCAGGTCACGGCCATAGCCAGCGCCGCGGCCACGGGGCAGTTCCCGCATCTGGCCGCAGCACTGGCCGCGGGCGAGCCGCCCCGGGTCCGGGACGCGGACGAGGTGTTCGACTCCTGCCTGTACCGCCTGATCGACGGCGCGCTGGTCGGCTAGGTCCGGCGCCGGTAGACCAGGACCGCCAGCGGGGCGAACACGGCGAAGATGCCGAGCGCCCAGAGCAGCGACTGAACGGCCGGGGTGGCCACCGGGCCCCCGGTGAACAGGCCGCGCTCTGCGTCGGTGAGCAGGGTCATCGGGTTGACCTTGACGAAGGACTGCAGCCAGCCGGGCATCGTGGCCGTCGGTACGAGCAGGTTGCTGCCGAACACCAGCGGGAAGAACGCGATGAACCCGAAGGCCTGGACCCCCTGCGGCGTCTTCACCAGCAGGCCGATGAGAGCCGATGCCCAGCACATGGCCAGGGCGAAGACGAGCAGCAGCAGGCAGCCGGCGATGGCGGAGAGCGGGTTGGTGGTCACCCGGAAGCCCAGGATCATCCCGAACCCGATGGTGATCGCGACCGAGATGATATAGCGGACCATGTCGCCCTGGACCGCGCCCGCGAGCGGGGCCCAGCGGGCGATCGGCAGGCTGCGGAACCGGTCGAAGACACCGCTGGAGATGTCCTGGTTGAGCATTAGCCCGGTGCCCAGCGTGGCGAACACCACCGTCATCACCAGCAGCCCGGGCAGCTCGTACTGCAGGTAGTCATGGGTGCTGCCATGCGCGATGGCCCCGCCGAACACGTACGTGAACAGCAGCAGGAACATGATCGGCTGCAGGCTCAGGCCGATCACGTCCTCCATGTTGGTCCTGATCTTCAGCACGCTCCGCCAGGTGAGCGTGAAAGTGTTCCGCAGCCCGCCGAGCGGGCTGATCCGGCGAGCTGGCACCGGGATCGTGGTCGGAGCCTGGATCGCCGTCATCGCGAGCTCGCCTCCAGTTCGCGGCGGCCGTTCTCTTCGTCCTCCGCGCGGTGGCCGGTGAGCGCGAAGAACACCTCGTCCATGCTGGGCTTGCGGAGCGCGAACTCCGCGAGCTCGATGCCCCTGTCATCGAGCTCGCGGAAGACGTGCCGCACCAAGGCCGCGTCACCGACGGGCACGGTCGCCACGCCGGCCTCCCCGTCGACCGTGACCTCAGCCCTGATCAATCCCGCCATCAGCGCGCTGACCTCGGCCATCCGGGCCTGGTCGGCAGGCGAGACCTGCAGCACCTGGCCCCCGGTCTTGGCCTTCAGCTCGTCCGGCGTCCCGGTCGCCACCACCCTGCCGTGGTCGATGACCACGATGTCGTGGGCGAGATGGTCGGCCTCGTCCAGGTACTGCGTGGTAAGCAACACCGTGACCCCGTCCGCCACTAGCCCGCGGACCATGCCCCAGACATCGGTCCGGCTGCGCGGGTCGAGCCCGGTCGTCGGCTCGTCGAGGTACAGCACCCGGGGACGGCCGACCAGGCTGGCCGCCAGGTCCAGCCTGCGCCGCATGCCGCCCGAGTAGGTCTTGGCCGGCCGCGCGGCGGCATCGGTCAGGTCGAAGCGGGCGAGCAGCTCACCCGCCCGCGACCGGGCCCGCGCCCGCGACATCCCGAGCAAGCGGCCGATCATGATGAGGTTGTTGGTCCCGGACAGCCCCTCGTCCACCGAGGCGTACTGCCCGGTGAGGCCGATAAGCTGCCGGACCTGGTGGGCGTCCCGCAGCACGTCATAGCCGCAGACGCTGGCCTGCCCGCCGTCCGGCCTGAGCAGCGTGGCCAGGATGCGCACTGCCGTGGTCTTGCCCGCCCCGTTCGGCCCGAGTACCCCGAGCACCCGGCCCTGCCTGGCCACCAGATCCACGCCGTCGAGCGCTGTCGTCTGCCCGAACCGCTTCACCAGCCCGGTGGCCTCAATCGCGTTAGCCGTTGTCGCGTCATATCGCATGAAGCCATAGTGACCCACGCCACTGTCAGAACGCGCACAACCGCCTGTCAGCGGTACCCGGTTCGGGCCAGCCCGCTGTCAGTCTCGCGGGCGGGAGCTGCCGAACATGATCTCGTCCCAGGACGGCACGGACGAGCGCTTGCCGCGTGCCGTCTTCCGGCCCTGGCGCGCCGCCTGCTCGACCGCGGCTTCGGCCGGGACCGGAGGCGCCGCTTCGGCCGGAGCCGGAGCCGGAGCCGGGGAACCGGCGACCGCGACCGAAGCCGCCGGGGCGGCTGGTTCCTGGCGAGCCTGGGCGACCCGGGATTCCTGGGCGACCCGGGATTCCTGGGCGATCCGGGATTCCTGGGCGATCCGGGATTCCTGGGCGATCCGGGATTCCTGGGCGACCCGGGATTCCTGGGCGACCCGGGATTCCTGGGCCGGCCGGGCGGGCTCAGGTGCCTGCGGCGCCTCGGGAGCGCGTCCGGGGTGGGCCGTTCCCCCGGGCTGCGGGACTCGTCCCGGCGGGGACGACGGTGCGCCCCTCGGGACCTGCGCGGCCACCGTGGCCGGGCTGGCCGGGGGGGTGCTCGTGCTCGCGGCGGCGGCCGGAGCCTCCGCCGTGCGGGGCTCGGGAGTCTCCGGCTCGGCCACTTGAGGCTGCGTGACCTGAGGCTGCGTGACCTGAGGCTGGGCGACCATCGGCCGGCCAGAGCCGGGCCGCTCATGCCTGGCCCGCCCGCCGCTAGCCGACCCGCCGCCGGCCGGCCCGTGGCCGTAGCCGGGCCCGTTGCCGTTCCCGGCGCCGCCCATCCCGCCCGGGCCGAACCCTGAGGTGCCCGTCCCCGACTGGCCGGGCGCGGACCCGTGGCCGGGCGCAGCGGTCAGCCGCGCGGCCAGGTGCGTAACCGTCGCCTCACCCGGCGCAGGCGCGGCGGGCTGAGGCGGCTCGTTGCCCGGCAGGGACATCCGGACGGCGTTGTCGTCGGCGGGCAGGACGTGCCGCCGCCGCGGATCGAAGACCCACTCGGCGGTGTGCAGGCGGCCGCCGGAGATGAAGGTCAGCTGGACCAGCCAGCTGCCGTCGCCGCGCTTCTTGGCGTCCCACTGCGCGTCTTCCGGATCAGCCCCGAACACCTTCATGCGCTCGGTCACGATCTCGCCCAGCCGCGGACCAGGGGACGAAGGGATGGCGTCCCCCTGGCGTCTTACCGACGCTGACTGGGCCTGATCTGCCATGTAGGCACGCTCGGCCAGGACCGGCCCCTCGAACCAGCGCACGCGCTCGACTGCGATGCCGGCTGCGTCCGCGATTTCCTCTACCGTTTCCCCGGCCCGGATTCGTGCCTGGATCTCCTTGGGTCGCAACGGGCTCTCCACTTCGATCTCGTACTGCGC
>Ga0335081_10012166_pt1 | contig 13949 bp, 14 predicted proteins | sample Lox_Sample_35_FD_206713 | JGI IMG/M metagenome (GOLD analysis project Ga0335081, IMG submission 206713) | Soil microbial communities from Loxahatchee National Wildlife Refuge, Florida, United States - Lox_Sample_3.5 | ecosystem: Environmental > Terrestrial > Soil > Wetlands | place: USA... | reverse complement strand
CGCCGGTCCAATCAGCGCCAGCAACACCAGCCCAATCAACTCCCGCACAATCAACACCAGTGCCGGTACCGATGCAGCCATCACAACCCAATGGGCCGCAACAAATGTCCGTCGGAGCGGACTCGGGAATGGCCGTCAGGCCAGTTGGCTCAGCACAATCAGCGCCGGCACCGCCATCACCCCGTACAGGACCATAATTTAAGATTTACGATTTGCAATTGACATTCCCAGCGGTTCCCGCAAATCGCTGCCATTTACTTTCTATTGCTTCGCTGTTACAACTTCCGCGTGCTCAACGATGCTGCCATCTGGAAGAACCTCAATTCGCCGCGCCGCTTGTTCCTGATTGCCGGGCCGTGTGTGATTGAAAGCGAAAAGCTGTGCCTCCAGGTCGCGGCTTCGCTCCAGAAAACCTGTGCCGCGCTCGGCATTTTCTACGTTTTCAAAGCCAGCTTCGACAAGGCGAACCGCACTTCCGCCAAATCCTTCCGCGGGCCGGGCCTCGACGAAGGCCTGCGCGTGCTGGCCAAGGTGCGCGAGAAAATCGGCGTGCCGGTGCTCACGGACATTCATAACGAATCGCACGCCGCCGTCGCCGGCGAGGTCGTGGATCTTCTGCAAATCCCGGCATTCCTCTGCCGCCAGACCGATTTGATTGAAGCCGCCGCATTGACCGGTCAAATCGTGAATCTGAAAAAGGGACAGTTCCTTTCGCCGGCCGAGATGGGCCAGGTCGCGGACAAAGCCCGGCGCGCGGGCGCAAAGAAACTCCTGCTCACCGAGCGCGGCACAACTTTCGGGTACAACAACCTCGTTGCGGACATGCGCTCAATTCCCATACTGAAGCGCTTCGGCTGCCCGGTGGTGTTCGACGCGACGCATTCGGTGCAATTGCCGGGTGGCGGGGGCGACAAATCATCCGGCCAGCGCGAATTTGCGCCGGTGCTGGCGCGCGCCGCGCTCGCCGCGGGGGCGAACGGCCTGTTCATCGAAACGCATCCCAACCCCGACCGGGCGTTGAGTGACGGGCCGAATATGATTCCGCTGGCGGAGATGCCGGGGTTGTTGAAAAGCCTGCTCAGAGTTTTCAATGCGGTTGCCAAGTGACAGGTGGCGTGTGACACATGACGCGAAAGTCGAGGGTCGAGGGTCGAGGGTCGAGCACCGGAAACGCTCTCGTCGCTCGAGTCTCGATACTCGACTGAAAGCCGTCAGGCTTTTTCTCTGCGACGTGGACGGGGTGATGACCGATGGCGCGGTGTACCTTGGCGGGCCGCGAGAAATCAAGCGCTTCCACATCCGCGACGGTCTCGGCCTGATTTTTTTGCGCCGGGCCGGGCTCCGGGTCGGCTGGGTTTCGGCGCGTCCATCACCGGTGACAGAAGCGCGCGCCGCCGAGTTGGGAATTGACTTCTTGGTCCAACAAGGTGATCGGATCAGCAAAACCGGCGCCGTCGAAGAACTTTTGCGAAAGGCAAAGCTGGCCTGGGAGGCCGTTTGTTTTGTGGGCGACGACGTAGTGGATTTGGGACCGATGAAGCGCGCAGGCCTGGCGGTGGCGGTGGCCGACGCGCGGCCGGACGTGAAGGCGGCGGCACATTTTGTCACGCACGCGGCGGGTGGCCATGGCGCTATCCGCGAAGTGGCCGAGATGATTTTGCAGGCGCAACGGAAATGGGGTGCAATCGTCGCCCATTACCAAAAGTGACAGGTGACGCGTGAGTCGTCGCAGGAAAACAGCAACCGTCGGGTGGTGGGGTGAGCGTACCCGCGAGCCGGAAGCCCGCGGCACTTTCCCGCGATGCGGTTCGCCGGGAATGTCGCCCCGCCGGATAAAAGCAGTTTTGGCCGTCGGCGCAATTTTATGGTTTGCTGTTCCCGACGGACCGGCGCAACAGAGCAACGTTCAGCACGCCAGTGATTTTACATCAGTGGAATATTTCGAGCCGCCGCATCAACAACAGATGAAATCGCGGTTGTCTGGCGCGGAAGCACAACCGGAAGCGGGCGGACTGCTGCTGATCCACCGGCTCAAGCTGGAAACCTTCGACGCGGCCGGCAAACCGGAAATGGTCGTAGAGGCGCCCGAATGTGTCTATGATACCTACAAGCGGACGGCGAGTTCGGCAGGTCATTTGCAGGCGCGAAGCGGCGACGGGGAATACCGGGTGGAAGGCGACGGTTTTTTGTGGCGGCAGGACGATTCCAAGCTCACCATCTCCAACAACGTGCGGACGAGAATTGAAAAGACGATGAAATGAAAAACCGGCCCGCAAACATTTTCTGCCTCGTCGGGTTGCTCGCCCTCGCGAGCGGGGGGCCGCTGCGCGCCCAGACGAATGCCAACCTGGTTCTGATTTATCCAACGAACTCTGCCGTCAAGGCTCCCTCGCCGGTGGCCACCAACACCGCCCCGGTGGTCCAGCCGCCCCAACCGCGCCCGCCGACGTTGATTGAAGCGGACGGCCCGGCGGACTTCGATTTGACCGGGCGCAGAATGATTTATCGCGACCACGTGCGGGTGGACGCCCCGGAGATGAAATTGCGTTGCGAATGGCTCGCCGCCGACCTGCCGCAGGAAGGCGGGCGCGTGACCAACATCGTGGCTGAAACAAATGTGGTCATTGATTTCACGGATGAAAAGGGCAAGGCCTATCACGCGACCGGTGACCGGGCCGTCTATTCCTATCGGGTGCAGGGTGGCGTGACAAATGAAACGATTACGCTCACGGCCAATCCCGCGCAGATCGAAGACGCGCTGGGCACACAGTCCGGCGACGAAATTACCTACGACCGCGTGAGCAATCACGTCAGCATACCCCGGAACGCAAGAATGGTTTCACGCCAGAACCTGGGCGGGATGCTGTCGGGAACCAATTCACCGACCACGACGAATCAACCGGTTGCGCCCAAATGATTTGAACGAATGATCGCATGAGCGAACCCGAGCCCAAACCGGAACTGAAGAAAACCCCGACGGGACCGGCAGTGGCCGCGGCGATTGCGGAGAACTTGCTGCTCGCCACGGGTAATCTGGTGAAAGAGTATTACGGCCGCCGCGTGGTGGACGAAGTTTCGGTGAACGTGGGTGCGGGGGAAATCGTCGGGCTGCTCGGTCCGAACGGCGCAGGTAAAACCACCACGTTTAATATGGTCGTCGGCATCGTGAAACCTGACGCCGGCGCGGTGAAATTCGCAGGCCGTAATATTACACGGCTGCCGATGCACCGGCGCGCGCGACTGGGCATCGGTTATTTGACGCAGGAACCGTCAGTCTTCCGCAAGCTTACGGTCGCAGAAAACATTCTGGCCATCCTTGAAACCTGCAAACTGTCGCGCGAGGAACGGGCGGTGCGGTTGAAATATCTGCTTGAGGAACTGGATTTGACGCCGGTGGCCCGGAGCAAGGCTTACACGTTGAGCGGCGGCGAGAAACGCCGACTGGAAATCACCCGCGCCCTGGTGACCAGTCCGAAATTGATGTTGCTGGACGAGCCGTTCAGCGGCATTGACCCGATCGCGGTTTATGAGGTGCAGAAGATCATCCGGCGGTTGAAGGAGCGGGGGCTGGGCATTCTGGTGACCGACCACAACGTACGCGAGACCTTGAAATTGATTGACCGCGGCTACATCATTCACAAAGGACAGGTGCTCGTAGAGGGTTCGTCCGAGTTTCTGGCGAACGACCCGAAGGCGCGCGAGATTTACCTGGGACCGGAGTTCAATTTGTAGAACACTTAAATGAGTTAAATGAGTGATTGGTTAAACAGGTTGAGCACGCAGATCAAGGCGCGCCCCTTGTTTAACTCATTTAACCAATTACTTATTGAACAAACACCATGCAACACGAAACCGTCACCGTTGAACAATTTTACCAGGAACACGCCTCCGCGTTGCAGATGAAGCTGGTCGCCGGCGCGGCGAATTTGAGGCGCGTTATCCGCGAACCGACCGTCAACCGGCCCGGCCTCGCGCTGAGCGGGTTCACGCAGTACTTCGCCTACAAGCGCGTGCAGGTGATGGGCAACGCGGAGGTGTATTACCTGCGGTCGCTCTCGAAAAAGCAACGGGAGGCGCGTTACGCCTATTTGTTCGCCTACAAAATCCCGTGCGTCGTCTTCAGCCGCGGGTTCCGTCCGGATGCGGAATTTCTGAAAGCGGCGGAGGACGCAAAAGTGCCGATTTTCCAAAGCCCGCTGGTGACGATGAAATACATCAATGCGGCGACGTTAAATCTCGAAACCATGTTCGCGCCGCGCGGCACGGAATTGGGCAGCATGGTGGACATTCTTGGGGTGGGCGTCATCATCCGCGGCGAGAGCGGCATCGGCAAAAGCGAGGCCGTCCTCGCGCTGATCGAACGCGGTTACAGTCTGGTCGCGGATGACGTCGTCAAAGTCACGCTCGTGGACGGTCGCGACGTGGTTTGCACCAGCGCGGAACTCACCCGCAATCACATGGAGGTGCGCGGCATCGGCATCATCAACGTCGCCGCCATGTTCGGCGTCAAGAGTATCCGCAAGGATAAAAACCTCAACCTGGTCGTCACCCTCAAACCGTGGGAGGAAGTCCACGAGGTGGATCGCGTCGGCATGGAACAGGAATTTGTGAAAGTCCTGGGCATGGACATTCCGCACGTTATCATTCCCGTCCGGCCGGGACGCGACCTGGCGCGGCTCATTGAAGTCGCCGCGTTTCAAATCAAGTTGAAAATGTCCGGCCAGAATGCCGCGCAGGAATTGAACCAGCGCCTCATCGCGCAGATGTCGCCCGGCATGCCCCCGGAGTAAAAGCAAATTTAAGTGGCGCGGTCGGGCGGCGGCAAATAAACTCGCCCGGAGCAACCGATGAGCGCGAAAAAACCGCCGGAAGGCGGAGCCATTACCAAAGAGCTGGTCATCGTGAACAAGCTGGGCATTCACGCCCGGCCGGCCGCCCTGTTCGTCAAGACCGCCAACCGGTTTGCCTGCGACATTTTTGTCGAAAAGGACGGCGAAAGAATCAACGGCAAAAGCATCATGGGCCTGATGATGCTGGCGGCCGGACCCGGAAGCCGATTACTCCTCCACGCGCAGGGCGTGGACGCGCTGCAGGCCATCGCTGAGCTCGAAGCCCTTATCAAACGCAAATTTGACGAGGAGTAAATCATGCCATTGCCCCGGAGTCGGAAAGCAACGAAAAGATTATGTTAAAGCTGGGCAATTACACGGTCAATATGGGCGGCTTCACGGATGGGGCTGAAATTTTTCTAAGTGAGGCGGCCAAATATTTGCTCCTGTTGTTGTTTGTGGTCCTGGCCATCCGGCTTTGGCGCCGGCTGCCGAGACTTTCCGCCGGAAACAAACGGGCTGACCTGGTACTGGCTTGTCTGACCACGGTCCTCGCCGGCGCCATTGGATATTTTTCCATCTGCCACAGTCTGGGCCGGCTTTACCTGTATTACGCCACGCGCGCCTTCAACTCCGGTTACCTGGTGTCGGCGTTTTCGCTTTTTGAAAAATCGTCGGAATACTGGAAGAGCGCCGATGCGCTGGGCGGGGAAGGCGTTTGCCTGATGTTGTCGGGCAAAACCGACGAGGGGTTGAAACTCATCGACGAGGCGAAGCGGCTGCGCAAAGGCCGGAATAATTCCTTCGAGTCCTTTTATGAGGGAGTGCATTTTTTCTTCCAGGAGCAGCCCGACCGCGCCGTTCCCCTGTTGGAACAGGCGTCCTCCGACGCCGCGTACGCCTGGACCGTCACAAAACTTTTTGCCGTGATTTACGTGGATAACCATCAGTTTGCAGATGCCGAGCGCTTGATGAAACCCTTTGCCGGGGCCGGGATCACGGATTACGATCAGGCCTACGTCATGGCTTCCCTTGAGTTTTTTCAGGGCAAAAAAGCCGAGGCCAAAGTCCTGGTAGACAAATTTGGTCTGGACACCCTCCCGCCGTTCTGGAAAACCCGGTACGACAAACTCCGCGCGAAAATTCAAAATCAGGCCTCATGATGCGAAAATGCGTTTCCTTCATTCTGCGTTGCCGGCTGGAGAATGTCATGGCGGTCGGCGTTTCAGTTTTGCTCTTGATCCTGTTTTTTACCACCCGCCTGTTTCGTTCCTTTGATTTGGGACCGCTCAACTTTGTTTTCATTCTGCTGCCCGTTGGCATCCTGGGGATAAAAAGCCTTTTGAGTCTCCTCGCGTCGTCGGGGGCGGAAGCCGATGAAGATGCCGACATGACAAAATACCTGGCCTCTTTTTTTCGGCCATTGTTTAAAATTGTGCGCGATTGGTTCCCGTTCTTCCTGCTGAGCGCCTGTTATTTTTCACTGTATGGCAGTCTGATCATGCGAATCAATCCCCACTTGGCGGATCCGTTTCTATCCAGATTGGACGCCATGATGCTTGGAAACCAGGCGTGCTTTCTGCTGGAACCCTGGATACGTCCCTGGATCACCGATTTCCTGAACGCAGTCTATTTTTCTCATTTGCTATTCTTTCCGGGCGTCGCCCTCTATTTTTACCTGATCCGGGAGGAGAAAATATTCAGGCGCCTGATGATGGGCTATCTCACCATCATGTTAATGGGCATTGTCAGCTATATCCTGGTTCCGGCCGTGGGCCCGGAGAAGTTTTTTGCCGATCAATTCACTCATGATTTGCGGGGACAAGCCCTCAGTAAGGACGTGGCGTATATCATCGACGTTGGACGCGTCAACTATGATTGCTTTCCTTCGCTGCACGTGGGGATTCCGTTGCTATTGGCTCTTTACCTGCGCGATTTCCGGAAGCGAGTGTTTGTCCCGACGCTCATTTATGTTGCCCTGATGAGTTTTGCGACCCTGTATTTGAGATACCATTATCTCGTAGATATCATCGGTGCTTTCGTTTACGCGCCGGCGGCCTATTTGCTGAACGATTTTCTCCTGCGTCACTGGCCGGGTGAAAGAATTCTAAAGCCTTCCACCACGGGCGAGGCGCCGGGCCAGGTTGAACTTGAAACGAAAGTCTAGAAACGGGAAACTCCGTCCATGGCGGCTGCCGACACTCCGATAAATCGCGAGCACGCGCAAAGCGGTGTTGACGTGAAATATGTCGCGCATCTGGCGCGGCTCGCGCTCGCGCCCGACGAAGAAAGGAAACTCGGGGCGCAACTCGAGAATATCCTCGGCTACATCGAAAAGTTGAAGGAATTGGATGTCAGCCGGGTCGAGCCGACGGCCCACGCGGTGCCGCTGGCCAACGTGACGCGCCCCGACGAAATCCGCCCGTCGCTCCCGCACGACGACGCGTTGCGCAATGCGCCCGCGCAGGCCAATGGCCTGTTCATCGTCCCCAAAATCGTGGAGTAATCTCTTCGATGTTGAATCAACTCACCATCTCCGAATTGGCCGCCAGCCTTGCCCGGCGCGAGGTTTCCGCGCGCGAGGTGATGCAGTCGTGCCTCGACCGGATTGCCCGCGTGGACGGGAAACTTCACGCCTTCATCAGCCACAACGACGCCGACGCGCTTGCCCAGGCCGAAGCCGCTGACCGCTTGCTGGCTCAAGGCAACCGCGACGCAAGCCGCCCGCTCCTCGGCGTGCCGGTGGCCGTCAAAGACGTCATCGCGGTCAAAAATCAGCCGCTCAATTGCGGCTCGAAAATCCTTGGCCGGTTTGTTTCACCTTTTGACGCCAGCGTCATTGAGAAATTGAAAGCGGCGGGCGCCATCGTTTTCGGCCGGTTGAACATGGATGAATTCGCAATGGGCAGCTCGACGGAGAATTCCGCGTTCGGCGTCACGCGCAATCCCTGGGACCTGGAACGGATTCCGGGCGGTTCCTCCGGCGGCTCGGCAGCGGCCGTCACCGCGGACGAAACGATTGCGGCGCTGGGCTCGGACACGGGCGGCTCGATCCGCCAGCCGGCCGCGCTGTGCGGTTGCGTCGGTTTAAAGCCAACCTACGGCCGCGTCTCGCGTTATGGCCTCGTGGCGTTCGCATCGTCGCTCGATCAGATCGGCACCTTCACCAAAAATATCCGCGACGCAGCCACGCTGCTGGGCGTGATCGGCGGCCACGACGCGCGTGATTCGACAAGCGTCCCACAACCGGTTCCCGATTACGCCGCCGCGCTGACCGGGTCCTCGCCGGACGGGCCGACAATCAAAAGACTCAAACTCGGTTTACCGAAGGAATACATGGTGGGAGGTCTCGACGTCGAGGTGAAAGCCGCGGTGGACGCGGCCGTGCGGCAATTGGGAAAACTCGGCGCCGAGATCGTGGAAATTTCCCTCCCGCACACGGATTATGCCGTGGCGACCTATTACATCATCGCTACCGCCGAGGCTTCGGCGAATCTGGCGCGGTTCGATGGTGTTCGCTACGGCGCGCGGGTGGACGGCGCCGACCCGATTGCGCTTTATGGCCGGACGCGCGGCGCGGGTTTCGGCGCGGAGGTCAAACGACGCATCATCCTCGGCACTTACGTTTTGAGCAGCGGTTACTACGACGCGTATTATTTGCGGGCGCAAAAGGTCCGCACGCTTATCCGCAACGATTTTCTGAAGGCGTTTGAAAGTGTGGACGCCATTGTCACGCCGACCTCGCCGACTGCGGCGTTCAAAATCGGTGAGAAATCGGACGACCCGTTGCAGATGTATTTGAGCGATATTTTTACAATTTCCTGCAATCTGGCCGGCATCTGCGGCGTCAGCCTTCCGTGCGGGTTCACCTCCAATCCGAAACTTCCCATTGGCTTGCAGTTGCTGGGCAAGCCGTTCGGTGAAGAAATGATACTGCGCGTGGCCCACGCCTACGAACAAAGCACGTCCTGGCACCGGGAGAAGCCGCCCCGCTGACCCGCAAAAATCCGGCTTGCTTTTCAAGTAACTCAATGGTTACTTATTGGGAGCATGGCCCAATCCCCACGGTTGAATGGCAGCAAGGCGGGACGTAATCCCGAACGCACGCGCGAACGCATCCTGTCCGCCGCGCTCAAGGAATTCTCCGCCAATGGCTTTGCCGGCGCGCGCGTGGACACCATCGCGCGGCGCGCGGCCATTAACAAACGGATGCTCTACCACTATTTCGGCAACAAGGAACATTTATTCCGCGAAGTATTGCGCCTGAAAATGGCCGAGCGTCAGGCCTGGGCCGAGACGCTGTCGGGTGATCCGGCGGAGAGCCTCGCCTTCTGGTTCGAAGCCGCGTGCAAAGACACCGACTGGGTCCGCTTGCTGGAATGGGAAGCGCTGCAGGAGGCCGACAAGCGGTTGATTGATGAGAAAAAACGGCGGGCGGCAACGGCGCGCGGCCTGGAGCGCATCCGGCAGCGGCAGGCGCGCGGCCAGATTGCCGCCGGTCTCGACCCGCGCCATGTGATGCTGGCCATGCGGTCGTTGACCATGTTTCCGGCGGCCTTTCCCCAATTGACCCGGCTGATCATGGGCCAGCCGGTTTCTGATCCCCGCTTCCAAAGGGAACGCGCTGCGTTTCTGAAGAAATTCGCGGCGGCTTTTCAGCCGGCGTCGGAACCGCGCACCAAATCTGCCCCACCGAACGGCAGGTCATGAATAAGTCCCTTTTTCTCTTCGCGTTCGTTTCCGTTGCGGTGCTGGCGGGCGGCTGCTCGGGCGGCGCAAAAAAAAGTGCCGTCGGTGCGCCGGTACTGGTAGCGCAGGCGTTTACCACCAACTTGCCCGTGCGGATCAGTCCGCCACCGGTCGGCCATGTCATGGCCTATTCGTCGGTGACCATTCGTCCGCAAATCGGCGGCATTCTGCAGGAGGTTCATTTTCAGGAGGGCGCGGAGGTGGAATCGAACGAGCTGCTATTTACGATTGATCCGCGTCCGGAGCAGGCGGCGTTGGCGCGCGACAAGGCGCAACTCGAAAACGCCGAAATCCAGTTTGCACGGGAACAGAAATTGTTCGACCAGAAATTGATTTCACAGGATGAATACGACACCAGCAAAGCCAACCGGGACACGCTTGCGGCGACCGTGCAATCGGACGAATTGAGTCTGAGTTTCTGCGAAATCCGCGCGCCGTTCGATGGCGTGGCGGGTGCCCTGCAATTTTACCAGGGCAATGTCGTCAAGGCGCCGGACGATACGCTCGTTACGCTTAATCAGATTCACCCGATCTACGTCCAGTTCGGTGTGCCGGAGCAATACCTGCCGGAAATCCGAAGGGAGATGCGCGAACGGCCGCTGAAAGTCACCGTGTCGTTTGAAAATATGGATGGCAAACCGCCGCAGGGTGAACTGACGTTCATTGACAACACGGTGGATCCGAGCACCGGCATGATCCAGCTCAAGGCGACGTTTCCGAATCACCACAGTACGCTCTGGCCGGGGCAGTTCGTGACCGTGGACCTGACGTTGTCGGAGTTGACGAACATCGTCGTCGTGCCGTCGCAGGCGGTGAAGACCGGACAAAACGGCGAATATGCCTACGTGGTGAAATCCAACCCAGCCGACCAGAGCGTCGAGGAACGGCCGGTGACCATCGGTATCAATTTTCAAGGCCTGACCGTGATTGAAAGCGGAATCAAGGCGGGGGAAAACGTCGTGACCGACGGCCAGTTGCGGCTCTATCCCGGCGCCGTCGTGAACGTCAAGAGCACCAGCTCCCCCACCAACGCGCCATGAGTGTTCCGGCCCTGTTCATCCGTCGCCCGGTGATGACCACCCTGGTTATGGTGGCCATCCTGCTGTTTGGTGTCGTCGGTTATTTCGAATTGCCCGTCAGCGACCTGCCAAGCGTGGATTACCCGACGATCAACGTCTCGGCCAACCTGCCCGGCGCCAGCCCGGAAACCATGGCGTCGGCGGTCGCCACGCCTTTGGAAAAGCAAATCTCCACCGTGGCCGGCGTGGATTCCATGTCGTCCATCAGCGCGCAGGGCGTCGCGCAAATCACGATTCAGTTTTCGTTGGATCGGGACATTGATGCGGCCGCGCAGGACGTGCAGGCGGCCATCGCCAAGGCGGCGCGGCAGTTGCCACCCAATATGCCGACGCCACCGACTTACAGCAAAGTCAACCCGGCTGACGCGCCGATTTTGTACCTGGCGATGTCGTCGCCCACGTTGCCGATTTGGACGGTGGACAATTACGCGGAGAACCTGCTCGCGCAGGAAATCTCCATGATCAACGGCGTCGCGCAAGTCGGCGTCTTTGGCTCCCAGCAGTACGCCGTGCGGATTCAGGTGGACCCGGACAAGCTGACGGCTTACGGACTGGGCATTGACCAGGTCCAGGCAGCCGTCGAGGCCGGCAACGTAAACCAGCCGCTCGGCACGCTCTACGGCAAACACCAGGCGTTCGTGGTCCAGGCCAATGGCCAGTTGGAGAACGCGGCGGCGTTCCGGCCGATGATTGTCGCCTACCGCAACGGCAATCCGGTGCGACTCGGGCAACTGGGCAATGTGCTCGACAGCGTGCAGAACGACAAAGTCGCCGCCTGGTTCAACACAGCGACCAATTCAACCCGCGCCATCATCCTGGCCATCCAGCGCCAGCCGGGCGCCAACACCGTGGCGGTGGTGGACAGCATCAAGCAGCTTCTGCCGCAATTCCGCGAGGAAATCCCCGCGTCGGTGCACCTGGATGTCCTGTTTGACCGTTCGCAATCCATCCGCCAGTCGGTGCGGGACGTGGAAGGCACGCTGTTTCTGGCGGTTTGTCTCGTGGTCATGATCATCTTCATTTTCTTGCGCAATCTCTCCGCGACCATCATTCCGAGCCTCGCGCTGCCGATGTCCATCATCGGCACATTCGCGGCGATGGCGCTGCTGGGCTACAGCCTGGACAACCTCTCGCTCATGGCGCTGACGCTGTGCGTCGGGTTCGTGGTGGACGACGCGATCGTGATGCTCGAAAACATCGTGCGCCACATGGAAAACGGCGAGCCGCCGATGGAGGCCGCGTTCAATGGCTCGAAGGAAATCGGTTTCACGATCATTTCGATGACCCTCTCGCTATGCGCGGTATTCATACCGGTGCTCTTCATGAGTGGGCTGCTGGGCCGGCTGCTGCACGAATTCGCGGTGACGATTGTTGTGGCCGTGCTGGCGTCTGGCTTCGTTTCGCTGACGCTGACGCCAATGATGTGCAGCCGCTTCGTTCACTCGGAGCGCGAGCGCCGGCACGGCAAAGTTTACTACGCCTTCGAACGGTTCTTCGACCGGGTCCGCGGCTTTTACGACCGTACGCTGCAAGTGGTCCTCCTACACCCTGGCGCGACCATCATCGTGTCGGCGGCGATTTTGATCGCCTCGCTTGTCCTGTTCGTGCTGGTTCCCGCCGGACTCTTTCCCAGCGAAGACACCGGCCAGATTTTCGCCATCACCGAGGCCTCGCAGGACATTTCCTTTGACGCCATGATGCAGCACCAGATGGCGGTGGCGAAAATCGTCGTCGCCGACCCGAACGTTGACGCCTTCATGTCGTCCATCGGCGCTTCCGGGCCGTCTGCCACGCTGAACAACGGGCGTATGTTCATGCGCTTGAAACCGCGCAATGAGCGCAAGTTGAGCGCCGACCAGGTCATCCAGGAGTTGCGCCCCAAGCTGTCGCAAATTCCGGGCATCAACGTCTATATGCAAAACCCGCCGCTCATCCGCATCGGCGGCATGTTGACCAAGACGTTGTATCAATACAGCCTCCAGGACACAGATGTGAACGAGTTGTTCCACTGGGCGCCAATTTTGACGGACAAAATCGCCCGAGATCACGCGACGTTTCAGGATGTGACCAGCGATTTGCAGATCAAAAGCCCGCAGGTCAACGTCGAGATTGATCGGGACAAGGCTTCCGCGCTCGGCGTCACGGCGCAGCAGATTGAAAACGCGCTTTATGCCGCCTTTGGCGAAATGCAGGCATCCACCATTTACACCGACGTGGCCGAATACTGGGTTGTCTTCGAAGTCGAGCCCAAGTACCAACTCGATCCCGATGCTCTGGCGCGCATTTACATCACCAGCTCGTTCACCGGCACGAACGGCGCGCCCAAATTGATTCCGTTGAGCGCCGTCGCCAAACTCACGCGCAGCCTCGGGCCGACCACCATCTCGCATGTTGGCCAACTGCCGTCGGTGACCATTTCCTTCAATCTGCCGCCGGGCGTCGCGTTGAGCACCGCGGTGGCCCGTGTGAACCAGATTGAAGCGGACCTGCACCTCCCGGCCACCATCACCGGCAGCTTTCAAGGTGCCGCCGCTGTATTTCAGTCGTCTTTTCGCGGGATGATTGCTCTGCTCATTGTGGCCATCCTGGTCATCTACATCGTCCTCGGCATCCTTTACGAAAGTTTTATCCATCCGCTCACCATTTTGTCCGGCCTGCCCTCGGCGGGTTTCGGCGCGTTATTGACCCTCATTATTTTCAGTTGGAACGCGAACACGTTGCACCTGCTGGCCGGCGCCCATTCCCTCAAAGATTTCCTCGGGGCGTTGATTTCGCAGTCTGAACTGAACCTCTACGGCTTCGTCGGCCTCATCATGCTGGTGGGCATCGTCAAGAAAAACGCCATTATGATGATTGACTTTGCCATCACCGCGCAACGCGAGCACGGAAAAAATCCGCATGACGCGATTTACGAAGGGTGCCTGCTGCGGTTCCGGCCGATCATGATGACGACGATGTGTACGCTGATGGCCACGCTGCCGATTGCGCTCGGTCTCGGCGCCGGCGGCACGTCCCGACGTTCGCTCGGCCTGGCGGTCGTCGGGGGCCTGATGGTTTCACAATTGCTCACGCTCTACATCACGCCGGTGATTTATCTCTACCTCGAATCGGCCCATCAATGGTATTTGCGCAAGCACGCCCGGCGCGCCGCGGTGCAAACAGGAACCGCTCCGGCGCCGGCCTGATCCGGCTTTTCCGGAATGTGGCGATCGAGTTAAGCGCCCCGGGATTTGGCGGCGATTTCCGCGGCCTTTTCCAGCCATGCAGCGGGTTCCGCCAGCGAAATTTCGCG
>Ga0335081_10012164_pt1 | contig 13950 bp, 10 predicted proteins | sample Lox_Sample_35_FD_206713 | JGI IMG/M metagenome (GOLD analysis project Ga0335081, IMG submission 206713) | Soil microbial communities from Loxahatchee National Wildlife Refuge, Florida, United States - Lox_Sample_3.5 | ecosystem: Environmental > Terrestrial > Soil > Wetlands | place: USA... | reverse complement strand
AGACATGGCCAGAATGAAATTGGATGTGGCCGCGGTCTCAGTTTCTCCGACCTTGTTCTATTACTACGCGAAGCCGAAGCTGGCGCTCGATCTTGCCAGGCTGACAAACGATGCAATTTACCGTTTGACCAAGGAGCGTCCTGACAAGTTCGTCGGCATGGGAACATTGCCCATGCAGGATCTTGACCTGACGATCACCGAGCTGCGGCGGTGCGCTGAGGACTTGGGCTTTAGGGCGATTCTGATTGGCAGCAACGTGGAAGGGAAGCAGTTCGACGATCCTCAGTTCCTGCGCTTTTTCAAGGAGTGTGAAGCCCTCGAGATGTTTATCTTTTTTCATCCTTATTATGTCGGAACGAAGGAGATGTTCGACAAGTACTACCTGACGAATCTGTATGGCAACCCGCTCGATACGGCCATGGTTGTGGCCAGTTTGATTTTCGGCGGTGTGCTCGATAAATGCCCCAGCCTGAAGGTAGGCTTTACGCATGGCGGCGGTTTTTTCCCCTACCAGATTGGGCGGCTGAAGCACGGCTATGAGGTGCGCAGTGAACCCAAAGTGAACGGTGCCAAGTCGCCGGAGCGGTACATGCATCAGTTGTATTTCGACTCGATCGTCTTCGTAGACAAGCAGCTTCAGTTCCTGGTGGACTGGGCCGGAGCTGACCACGTGATGTTGGGAACGGATTACGCCTTTGACATGGGCGAGTTCGCGCCGGTAGATTTCGTCCGCAGCGCGGGTTTAGCGGCTGGCCAACTCAAAGCGGTTCTGGCTGACAACGCCTGCAAGATGTTCGGCGTGCCGGCCAGGGCCGAGGTTTCCGCGTTGCGCTAGTCCGATTCTTCTGGAGGTTGGGTGATGAACGCTGGCGTCGAGCGCTGCGACCAATTTATCGCCGGCAGATTTGTCCCCAGCGTCTCGGGGGAATATTTCCCGTTGTTCAATCCCGAAAACGAACAGCTCAGCGCAGAGATCGCCAACAGTACTCCGCAGGATGTTGATGACGCCGTCGGGGCGGCGCAGCACGCCTTCCAGCACGCCTGCTGGCGTAACCATCCCCAGGTCCGCATCGCCGCGCTCCGGACGCTGGCCACCAAACTGCGAGAACATATGCCGGCGCTGGTGGAAGCGGAATCTCGCGTAACCGGACGCCCCATCCGCGAAATGCGGGCGCAACTGGGCAGACTACCGGAATGGTATGACTACTTCGCCAGCGTAGCTGAGACTCTGGAAGACGCGCTCCCGCCTTTTGGACGCGGATATTTGAACTACACGCGGCGGGGGCCACTCGGGGTGGTAGGGCTGCTCACGCCATGGAACCATCCCCTGCTGATTCTGACCAAGAAGCTGGCTCCGGCGCTGGCAGCCGGCAACGCCGTTGTCATCAAGCCGTCCGAACTGGCTCCCGTGACGATCAACGCGCTCGCGGAACTCATTCGCGAGAGCGGCATACCGGACGGGATCGTAAACGTGGTGCACGGACTCGGATCGGTTGCCGGCAAAGCCTTAGCCGAGCACACCTCGCTGCGCAAAATCGATTTGACGGGCGGCACGCCTACCGGCCGCGCGGTGGCCTCGGCAGCCGGTCGCAACCTGGTGAAGGTGGCAGCGGAGTTGGGCGGCAAGGCTTCCCTGATCATCTGCGATGATGCCGATTTCACGGCGTCGGTCAATGGCGCGGTGTTTGCCGGCTACATCGCCAGCGGCCAGACCTGCGTGCAGGGGGCTCGAGTACTGGTTTCCGAAAAATTGCATGACCGCTTTACCGCCGCGTTTGTCGAGAAGGTAAGCAAGCTACGAGTCGGCCCGCCGCTTGATAATCACACCGACGTCGGCCCGCTGGTCGCGCAACGCCAGCGTGACCGCGTATTGAGTTACATCGAAACCGGCATACGCGAAGGAGCTACTCTGGCGTTTGGCAAGGCGTCGGTACCCAGCCGGGGATGGTACGTCAGCCCAACCGTGTTTACCGATGTTAAGAACGAAATGACAATCGCCCAGGAAGAAATCTTCGGCCCGGTCGTGTGTATTCTTCGCTATCACAGCGAGCAGGAAGCGATCGCACTTGCTAATGGGACCAAGTTTGGCCTGGGCATGGGCGTCTGGACCACAGACATTCGCCGCGCCCATCGCCTGGCAGAAGAACTCGAAGCCGGCATTATCTGGATCAATGATCATCACCGGATCGGCCCCGCGTCTCCATGGGGAGGATTCAAAGACAGCGGAGTCGGCCGGGAAAACGGTATTGATTGCTACAAGGATTACACCCAGATTAAGAATATTATCGTGAAAACGACTGCCGATGGCTTCGATTGGTTCGACGGAAGCGCGTCCGACAAGAGGTACAGCTAAGTTTTTGACAAGCAACCTGCAGCGGCCCATCATTCGTGCCGCAGTGCTTGGATAGCTGGATCGTGGTTCTAAGGGAGGGATGGCCATGGCGATACCCGATAAGAGCATGTCCGCGGCGCCGGCAAGAGCGGTCAGGCCGGCTCTGGCTTATGGTCTCGGGCTGTCCATTGTTTTTCTCATCATCTTGTGCCTGTCGTATGCAACCAACGCGGCGGACCGGCAGCTATTCCCCACTCTGCTTCCGGCGATTCGGAAGGCGTTTGGATATAACTTGAAGATTGGCGGCCTGCTATCCACTGTTTTCACGCTGGGCTTGGCGGTGGCGGGCATTCCAACCGGCTACATTTTGGACCGGACGTCCCGTAAGGCGGTCATCCTGGTCGGCATGGTGATCTACTCGGCGTTCACGTTGGCGACCATCTACGCCACCGGTTTCTGGGACATGTTGATCTACCGGGCGATGACTGGAGTTGGCGAAGGCATGCAGATGGCTGGCCTGTTTGCTGCTATCGGCAGTTATTTCCATCGCAAGAGATCGTTCTATATCGGCTGGATGATCGTTGCCTACGGGGTCGGCGGTTTTCTCGGACCCAGAATCGGCGCCAGACTGGCGCAAGCAGCGAGTAGCTGGCGTGTGCCCTTCGTGTGGTTTGCGGTGATTGGCATCGTCATGGCCGTTATCGTTCTGGTTGTCGTTCCCAAAGGCTTTAGTGAGAGCAAAGGACCGGCTACGACTGCGACGGTGGACCAGGCCGCTATCGCTCACGTTCCGGAAAAACTGTGGAATCGCAACGTCATTCTCGGTTTTGTTGGATGCATCATCCTGGGCTACACCTTGTACGGCTTTATCGGCCTGTACACCACCTTCCTGAAGGACTCACTGAAGTATGCGCCCCTGGCCGCTGCTGCCGCCTTCAGCTATTTCGGCCTGGGCGGATTCTGTTCCTTTATCGGCGGTTGGTTTGGTGATCGCTTCCCGCAGCGCATAGTGATCGCAGTCACCTTTATATTCATGGCGGTAATCGGCTACTCCATGTATAACGTGGCGACCTCCTTCGGCGCGCAGTCGGTACTGTGTTTCCTGACCGGCGCTTTCGCCAGCGGATTTGTGTTCGTGAACCTGCTCTCACTGTTGCAGCGAAGCGTACGTCCGGCAATGGTGGGCCGCGCCTCGGGCATCTTTCTCACCTCGTTGTTCGGATCCGCTTCCACGGCTGGCTACCTCATGGGCGCACTGGTCGGAAAGTTCGGCTGGGGCAAGGCAGCACTCGTCGAACTGACGCTGTTCCCGGTGATCGGCACTATTGCCATGCTGCTGGTCAACCCTAAGCAACTGATCGCGGTCAGGGCAAAGACATAGCCATTGAGCCACGATGGGACAAAGGTCGGCAGGTCGCCGGCCTTTGCCCTGCGCTTTCATAGGTCCGATAAGCACGAAGAAATCAGGAGGTCTCATTCGCAATGAAAAAGGCAGGATTTTCAGAAAACGGCCAGCTCAACGTCGCAGTCGCCGGCCTTGGCTGGTGGGGAAGGACGATTATCGGCCTGTTGAAAAACAGCAGCAAGGTCCGCGTCGCGATGGCTATCGATACACTGCCGGCAGCCGGCGAATGGGCAAAATCGCAGGGCCTGGAGTTTGCCAGCGACTTGAGTACGGCGCTGGGCGATCCCCAAATCGGGGGCGTAGTCCTGTGCACTCCTCACTCGGTGCACACACAACAAATCGTTGCGGCCGCCAAGGCCAGGAAGCACGTCTTCTGTGAAAAGCCGCTAGCGATGACGCTCAAGGATGCAGCGACGTCCGTCGAAGCTTGCAAAGCTAATGGAGTCGTTCTCGCGGTCGGCCATGAGCACCGATTCAAGCCGGTAATGCAGGACCTGCTGCGCATGGTGAAGTCGGGAGAGCTGGGTACGATCCAGACCACGGAAGCAACCTTTACCCATGAACTCAGGCCACTTGCGGCCGATAACTGGCGGCTGCAAAAATCCGAGGCGCCCGCCGGCACGTCGATGACAGCACTTGCCGTCCACGGGCTCGATCTGTGCGTGGCGGTGAACGGCCCCGCGGACAAAGTAATGGCTAACATGCGGTCGCTCGTCACCTCCAACAACAACGAGACGCTGGCCATCCTGATCAACTTCAAGAGCGGCGCCAATGCGGTCATCACCAGCATGTTCGGACCGCCGTTTACCATCCGGTTCGCTGTGTACGGCAACCAGGGGTGGGCCGAAATCCACGACAAGTCGTATCCGGCCGCGCCCGAGGGATGGCTGCTGACTACCCGCCAGCACAGTGGCAAGGCACAAACCGTTGAATATCCGGCGATGTCGATGGTCCAAGCCAATCTGGAAGCCTTCGCCGAGGCGGCTGCGGGAGGCCGGCCGTATCCTGTGCCTCATGAGGACATGATCGCCAACATCGCCGCCTTTGAGGCCATCTGTAACGCGGCCCACAGCGGACAAATCGTGAACGTCGAAAGCGAAGAGGTCGCTGCGCTGCAGGCATTGAACCTCGACGGAATCAACCTCGGGTAGAGACATGAGTGCCGTCCGCAATGAGGTCCGCGACGGGATGCAAATCGACTGGGATGTCCCCATCCCCATGGATGATGGCGTTGTGCTCCGAGCCGACGTGTTCCGTCCACCCGCGAATGGCAAGTACCCGGTCATCATTACTTATGGTCCGTATGCAAAGGGTTTGGCGTTTCAGGAAGGTTACCCGGGTGCCTGGAACATCATGGTCGCCGCTCATCCCGACGTCCTCCACGGCTCCACCAACCAATACCAGAACTGGGAAGTGGTCGATCCGGAGAAGTGGGTGCCGGAGGGCTATGCCGTTGTTCGGGTAGATTCGCGTGGGACAGGCCGTTCCCCGGGCTTTGTGGATCATTTTTCGCCGCGCGAAACCGACGATTTCTATCAGTGTATCGAATGGACAGCCGCGCAGCCGTGGTCTGACGGCAAAGTGGGCATCAACGGCATTTCCTATTACGGCATGAACCAGTGGCAGGTGGCTACGAAACAACCGCCCCATCTTGCGGCTATGTGCATCTGGGAGGGTGCCGCCGATTGGTACCGGGACTCCACCCACCACGGCGGCATAGTGTCCACGTTCTGGGCGGCTTGGTACGACGTGCAGGTGAAGAGCGTGCAGTATGGGCTGGGAGAGCGCGGCCCGCGCAGCGTGGTTACCGGAGAACTGGTGTGCGGCGAGGAGACTCTATCCGATAAGGACCTGGCGGCCAACCGGTGTGATTTTGGCGATCAGATTCTCGCCCATCCTTTGGACGATGAGTACCATCGCCAACGGTCGCCGCAATGGGATAAATTGAAAGTACCGTTCCTATCGGCTGCCAATTGGGGCGGGCAGGGACTGCATCCGCGGGGCAACTTTGAAGGCTTTGTCCGTGCGGCATCCCGCGATAAGTGGCTGGAGGCCCATGGTCTCGAACACTGGACCCACTTCTACACGGACTACGGCCTCAACGTCCAGAAGCAGTTCTTTGCTCATTTCCTGAAGGGCGAGAATAACGGCTGGGATAAGCGTCCAAGAGTCCAGCTGCAGGTACGACACCTCGACAAATTTGTGGAGCGGTTCGAAAACGAGTGGCCAATCGCGCGCACCCAGTGGACCAGGTTTTATCTTGAACCCGCCGGCCAGATGCTGGCCACGGAACCGGCTACACAGGAGGCGAAGCTGGAATTCGATGCGCGCGGCGATGGTTTGACGTTTCTTTCCGCACCGCTCGAGCAGGCAACCGAGATTACCGGACCGCTTGCCGCCAAGCTGTTCGTTTCCTCGAGCACCGCCGATGCCGACCTGTTTCTGATATTTCAGGTCTACACGGCGGACCTGCGTGAAGTCACGTTTCTGGGAGCCATCGACCCCCATACGCCGGTCGCGCAAGGCTGGCTGCGTGCTTCGCACCGCAAGCTGGATAAGGCTTTGAGCAAACCGTATCGCCCCTATCACACGCATGATGAAATTCAGCCGCTAACGCCTGGCGTCCCGGTGGAGGTCGAGGTCGAGTTGTGGCCCACCTCGGTGGTCGTGCCCGCCGGCTACCGCATCGCGTTGACGGTTCGCGGAAAAGATTACGAATTCGCGAAGAAGACAGGCATCAAGCTACCCCACTTCAAGAATGAGCTGCTGGGCTGCGGGCCGTTTCTCCATAACGATCCGCGTGACCGGCCGGCGAGCATCTTCGGCGGTCGCACCACGCTGCATTTTGATCCGAAACATCCGCCGTATGTTCTGGTTCCCGTAATTCCCGGCAGGTGAAACCAAGGGAGTGAGTGATGAGAGGCAGTAAGAAGCACATGGTCGGCGTGATTGGCTTGGGAATTATGGGATCGGCGATGGCGGCCAGCCTGGTGCAATCCGGTTTCGACGTGATTGGCGCCGATCCGGTGGCGGCGCGCGGCGACGAGCTGACGAAGGCCGGCGGCACAGCGGTGCCGAGCGCCGGTGAAGTCGGAAAACGCTGCCGCCATATCCTCCTGTCGCTGCCTTCCGAGGCCGCGCTCGGTTCCGTGTGCGCTGAGCTCGCCGCAAGCAGCGCCGCAGGAACCATCGTGCTCGAAACCGGCACGCTGCCGCTCGCCGCCAAGCAGAAACAACGCACCCTGCTGGCGAAAAAAGGTATCACGCTGCTCGACTGTACGCTCTCGGGCACGGGTGCACAGGCAAGAAAGCGCGATCTGGCGGTATACGCCAGCGGAGAGACCGAGGCCCTCAAGGAAGTGCGGCCAGTCATCGATGGTTTCGCCCGTGCGTGTTATGAGCTCGGCGACTTCGGCAACGGCACCAAAATGAAGCTGGTGGCCAACCTGCTGGTCGCCATCCACAACGTGGCGGTAGCCGAAGCAATTTTGTTTGGAACCCGCTCCGGACTCGATCCCGCCACCGTGGTCAAGGTTGTTGCCGATGGCGCCGGCGGGTCGCGCATGCTCGAAGTTCGCGGCCCCGCCATGGTGAACCGCACCTGGGCCGAGCCTACGATGAAAAATTCGGTCTGGCAAAAGGACATGAAGCTGATCGGCGAAGCCCTGCAAGCCGCCACCTGCCCGGCGCCGCTGTTTTCTGCCACCGTCCCCATCTACACGGCAACGGCGGCGGAGCATGCCGACGAGGATACAGCGGCTGTTTATCAGATACTGGAGCGAATGGCAGGGAAGCCGGCGTCGAACGAATAGAAGTTCATCGGGCGTTGTCGATGATGATCTTCATGCGCTCATCGGCATCGGAATCGAGCATGCCGATGGCCGTGCCTAACTCCGATAGCGGCGTAACGTGGGTGATTAAAGCGTCCAGATTCACGGTGCCGCGGGCGGCCAAATCGATCATGGCCGGGAAGTCTTCGCTTTTCGCCACGCGTGCGTTCACCAGTGTGAGTTCCTTGAAATAGAGCTGGTAGAACGGCAGAGCGCCTTCGGCCGCGGTGATAATCCCGAACAGGAGCAGCGTTCCTCCCGGACGGGCCATGCCAATGGAGCTGGCTATGGCCGGAAGTTTGCCTGTAGTTTCAATGATCAGGTCTGCGCCGCGGCCATGAGTGATCTCTCGCAGCGAGCGTTCCGCTTCCGTCCCACTTGGCAGCGTGATGTCCGCCCCAAGCTTCTGCGCCATCTTTCGTTTCCATTCGCTGCGCGTGATGCCAATCACGGGATAAGCGCCGCGAGCCTTGGCCAGTTGGACATGGATTTGCCCACACACTCCCAGGCCCATCACTACCACGCACTGGCCGGGGAAAATATCGACGCGACGCTGCGCATGCAGGCAGGTGGTAGCCACCTGGATCAGCGGGACCTGCCGGCTGTGGAGGGCCTCCGGCAGAGGAAACACCTGCTGCGCAGGAGCTACTACATATTCGGCAAAGCCGCCATTAACGTCGCGGCCAATCAAACCGCCGCTCGGGCAGACATTCGGATAGCCGGCCTGACAGATTGGGCAACTGCCGCATGCCAAGGCTGGATCGACCAGGACCCGATCACCTGGCCGGACGCTGTCACTTCCGCCTTCAACCACTTCGCCGGCTATTTCGTGGCCCATGACCATGGGATAGCGGACGGCGATGCCGCCGGTGTAGATCTTCAGGTCGGTACCGCAGATGCCGCTGTGGGTGACCCGCACCAGCACCTGATCTTTAGCGGGCTTGGGTGTTGGCAGAGTTTCAAATTGCAGGTCCCGAGGAGATCTCAACACCATCGCTTTCATGGTCACCACCTCGGGTTCACGGAAAGCCGGGTTGATGCGAATCCCCATCACGCCCGGCGAGCACGTGATGGGGATTTCATAGAAGCAATTGCGACTAGCCCTTTGCCGAACCGACCGGCTGGGGAAGAACCGAGGCGATGACCTCGCGGACTTCCTGGTCGGTCAGGAGGCTCTTGGTCGCTAGCGAGTGCTGCTTGATGGCCATCAGCACCTTCATGGCTTCTTCCTCGCTGGCCTGGATGCCGAACTCCTTCAGCTTCGCCTTGATGGAATCAATGCCGCTCCCCTTGCCGATCACGATCTTGGGAGCCTGCTGGCCCACCACGTCCCAGCGGAAGGGGAAGAGTTCGGTGGCTTTCGCCTCACCGCAGTTCATCCACCAACTGGCGATGATGCCGGACTCGATCTGGAACAACTGCTCGCCAACCACCGGCCGGTTGCTCGCAACCTTGTGGCCGGAAAGCTTCTCCACTAACTGCGCCAGCTTGAAGAATTTGTTGTACTTCAAGCCGGTATCGATGCCATAGAGCGTGAGCAGCGCCATGGCGGTTTCTTCCATCGGGACGTTGCCGGCGCGTTCGCCGATCCCTAGCACGGTGGAGTGGATGACCTCAACCCCTTCCGCCACCGCCATGATTGTGTTGGCGATGCCCATGCCGAAGTCCATGTGAAAGTGGGCTTCGAGGCGCTTGTTGATGCGCTTTTTGGCCTCGCGCACCAGGTATTGCACGGAGTGCGGAGCCAGAACGCCGAACGTATCCACCAGCGCCAGCGCATCCATATGGCCTTCCTTGGCTACGCGCGTGATCAGGTCGAGAACCCAGTTGATCTCCGCACGGCTGAAATCGATGGGGAAGAACACCACCTCCAGACCCTGCGAGTGCGCGTAGGCGGTAGCCTCGATGGAGAGGTCGATGGCTTTCTCCAGCGGCCATTTATACGCGGCCTCGATGATGTGGGTGCTGGACGGCACCTCCATGACGATGCCTTTCACGCCCGTGTCCACGGCGCGCTGCACGTCATCGACCATGCAGCGGGAGAAGGCAAAGATCTGCGGTCCCAGATTGCGCTTTACGATTTCCTTGATCGCTGCTGTATCGCTCGGGGAGACCACGGGCATGCCGGCTTCGATGCGATGCACACCCGCTTCGGCTAGGCCTTCGGCAATTCGGATCTTCTCGTCCTTGGTGAAGATGACGCCGGTCTGCTGCTCGCCGTCGCGCAGGGTAACGTCGTGAAACTTGATCTGCTTGGGGAAATGAAGCTGCTTCGCCACTGGCTCGGCAAAGTTCCACGGGCTGACAAACCACTTATCGGTTTTCCAGGGTTCTCGAGACATAGAATTTCCTTTCTGCAAAAGTTATGGCTGTCCAACGGCGGACTTCAGCACTTCCGGATTAACCGGGTTACGCGGCGCTTCTCCGCCGAGTACGCGGACTACTTCTTCCGCCGCCTTGGTCTGCAGGTCCGCCAGGGATTCTTCCGAATAGAAACCGGTGTGAGGCGTAAGGATCACGTTGTCGCGGCCGAGCAGCGGTGAACCGCTGGGCGGTTCCTTTTCCACCACGTCCAGCGCGGCCCCAGCCAGTCGGCCCTTATCCAGCGCCGCCGCCAAAGCTACTTCATCCACCACCGATCCGCGCGCCGTGTTGACCAGATAAGCCGTGGGCTTCATCTGGCTGAAGACGGCGGCGTTGAACATGTGGGTGGTTTCCGGCATGAGGGGAGCGTGAATGGAAATGTAGTCAGCGGTCTTCACCAGTTCGGCAAATTCCACCCGCTTGACTCCCGCCCGGCTCATCACTTCTTCCGGCACATAAGGATCGGAGGCGATCACGCGCAAGCCAAAAGCCTGCGCCTTGGGCGCCAGTAACTGCGGAATTCTGCCAAAGCCCACCAGCCCCAGCACGTTTCCCCGCAAGCGATGGATGGGAACAACAGATGGCATCTTCCATTCACCCGCCTGCACACGCGCGTTCGCAAACGGAATCTTGCGTACCATCGCGAGCAGCAGGGCCATGGCGTGGTCCGAGACTTCGTCAATGCAGTAGTCGGGGACTTTGGTGACCACGATTCCCTTGCGGGTGGCCGTCGCAATATCCACGTTGTCGACGCCGATCCCGAACCGGGAGATGATCTGGCAGCGGGTTAGCCGTTCGATGATCTCGGTGGTCACCTTGGCGTAGGTTGTCAGGAGGGCATCGGCATTCCTGGCAACCTCCAGGATGCCTTCCGGGGTCGGCGCTTTGGCGAGACGCAACTCAGCCCCGACCCTGGACACGACCCGGCTGGCCGCGTCCAGGTTGGGGAAGACGGAGTCGGTAACAGCAACCAACCGGCGTTCCATTTAGCGCCTCATCGCTTCTTCCATGTGTTCCATCATGGTGAACACGACTGGACCATCCTTAGAGACCAGCACATTTTCTTCCAGCCGCGTGGTCTGCTGCAGCCCCGGATGTCCGGCAAAAGTCTCGATGGCGAAATACATGTTCTCCTTGATTTCGGCTGGATACTTCAAAGAGTATGCCCGCGAGATCCACATGCCTTCATACAGGGTGATGCCGATGCTGTGCGCGAACTGCTGCAGAGTGACGGTGCCGAACTTGTCGTCGTCGTATTCGGGGAAGGCGGCGGCGACGTCGGCGGTGGTGTTGCCGGGACGCAACTTCTCCAGTCCGGCGTACATCGAGTCGTATACTTCGCGGTAAAGGTCGATTTCCTTCTGGTTCATCTTCTGCGCGCACTTGAAGCAGCGCACGAAGTCGATGAAATAGCCGGAAGGGCCGACCGCGTTGATGTCGACGATCATCAGGTCGCCCTGGCGGATCATCTTGTCGGTCGCCCAGCGGCGGTAGGGGCTGGTATTGCCACCCGAGGCCACAATGATGTCGTAGATGATCTCGCAGCCGCGCTCCAGCATGAACTCGTGCACTTTGGCTTCGATCTCACGCTCACGGACGCCCGGCTTCAGCCATTCGTACTTGATCTTCCACATGGCCGCATCGCCTATCGCGGCAGCTTGCTTCAGCAGTTCAATCTCGTCTTGCGTCTTGACCACGCGCGCCATGGAAACGGCGGACCAGCCATCCACCAGGTTGATTCCGGCTTTCTGGAATGCAGCCAGGGACGCCATGTCGACGTTATCGACGCCGATGCGCTCCTTCAGCAGGCCCTGCTCCTTCAGAACATCGACGACGCTTTCCGCCATGCGGCCGGCCATGTGCGAAACCGCGCCCTCCGCCCACTGCCAGGTGATGGCGGGGCGAACCTTTTCCTGCAGCCAGGGCAGGTCGATATCGGCGCAGCGCAGGTCGCTGCCGGCGGTCTCAAACAGCACCGGTTCGCCCTCGCGTGGCACCACGGCATAGCGAATGTTGATGTTGTACTTCCAGTTGCCCTGGTAGGAGCCGGTAGCGTACCGGATGTTGGCTCCCGCGAACAAAACCAGCGCGCCCAGATCCTTGGCGGCCATCGCCTCACGCAGGCGGTGCAGGCGGTCGCCGCGCAGGCGGTCGAAGTCGACGCGCTGCTGCCAGTCGCATGCCGTCGGGCTGTACATCCGGCGAGGGTCCCAATAGTGCGGCTTCTGGATGAAGCTGAGATCCATGGCCTTCTTGCCATTTGTCGGTTGCGTTCTACCGTTGGTGGGTTGCGGCTTATGAACGCTGACATCCGCGTGCTTCTTAGTGCTTGTCGCCATCACGTTCCCCCTCTGATTGGAATCAGGGATAATTCTCGGATTCCGATGAGTTTTGGATTACGGCCCGCGCCTCTTCGAACAGCGTTACTGGCCGCGAAAACGCCAGCACCTGACGGGCAACCTGGAATCATCCGCCACTTCTGGCTATATTGTCCAATAATATTGCCGCATGATATGTATAAGAAGAGCGTATAACTATCTTGCTTGCAATGCTTGCGTTCCCGAAAGCGCGATCACGGGTTTACGCCGCTTTGGGAAACCCGTTTCAGCGCTTCCCGCAGCCGGGATAAGAAATCCTGGCAAGCCAGCGATACCAGCGAATTCCTGGTGTGTACCTGGAAAAAATCAATCCAGAGGATGGGATCCGCAATTCTTTCGGCGACCAGCTTGCCCCGTTTTACCTCGTTGGCCACGGCGATGCTGGGCACAATGGTCGCCCACTCGGAGTTGCGGACCACTTCGAGTGTCCCCAGCATTCCATCGATTTCCAGAATCTTACCGCTGCCGCCTCCTGCCTGGAGTACGCCATCGATAAACTGGCGCAGCGCATGTTTCGGAGTGGGCAGAATCAGCTTCAACTTCCGCAGATCCTTTGCCAGGACCTGCCGGCGTGCGCGGCCCTTTCTCCCAGATGCGCCATTCGCCCTTCTGGCCACCACCAGCGAATCCCGGAAAAAGTGCGCGGCGTCCAGTCCCAAATGAACGGAAGGCTGGTTCACGATGGCAACGTCAAGTTCGCCCGAGGCGACCCACTCGGCCAACGAGCCGCTGTAGGCCTCCGCAATTCGAACATCGACGTAAGGGTGATCGGCCATATAGCCGGGCAGCATGGTGGCCAAGGCGCCTTTGAATATCGAAGGAGATACCCCAACCTTGATGGTGCCGGCGAGGTTACCGGAAAGGTTAAGCATGGTCTGCTTGGCCGCTTGCACCGCTTTCAGCACGTTTGTGCAGCAGGCATAAAAATGCTTGCCGGCTACCGTGGGCGTTACTCCAACGGCATTCCTCTCGAAAAGCCGGTGCGAAAGCATGGATTCCAGCCGCTGAACATAAACGCTGAGACCTGGCTGCGTGCAATGCTCCCGCCGCGCTGCCTTGCTGAAGCTGCCTTCCTCATAGGCCGCGACGAAACACCGAATTTGCTTGAGGTCCATCGAATCCATGCCCGCCTCCGTGATGAAGACGCGATCTTCGCAATGCCGGCCTCTGCAGTGTCGGGCGCAGCACCGGCATTATACGAGCATGCAGCGGGCCCGCAGGGCCTTGGACGGGACAGCGCGCGCCTGCTTTGGAACCGGCGATATGGGCGTACAATGCTCTCCGTTTTCTAACCCAATTTCTGTAGCTCCAAAGGGCAGGACAACGTGAAATTATTCAAGATTCGCGAATACATCGAACGTGAGAATCCGGTTCCGGACCGTCCTTATCGCCCGGAAATTCTCACCGCCGCAGACGGCGCCGAGGACCTCGGTGGCATGTTCGGCCTTCTGCCGCCGGGCACTCAGGTTCCTTATCACTTTCATCGGCGCCGTGAATCGATCATCTTCGTTCTGCGCGGGGAAGCTACGCAGGTGATCGACGGCAAGGAGATGGCCATCGCGGCCGGTGATGTGTTGTACCTTCCCGCGGGGGAAAAGCACATGACGATCAATCGGTCCAGCCAGGATTTTCGTTATCTCG
>Ga0335081_10012163_pt1 | contig 13951 bp, 7 predicted proteins | sample Lox_Sample_35_FD_206713 | JGI IMG/M metagenome (GOLD analysis project Ga0335081, IMG submission 206713) | Soil microbial communities from Loxahatchee National Wildlife Refuge, Florida, United States - Lox_Sample_3.5 | ecosystem: Environmental > Terrestrial > Soil > Wetlands | place: USA: Florida... | reverse complement strand
CCCTTTACTTGCGGAGCCTAGCCTCGGCGTGCCTTCCAAGCGACACTGGGGCCGCCCTCACTAAGGGCTCTCTCGATCAGGAAATGGTCGTAGAGATCGGATAGCATTTTCTGGTCCCGTAGAATGTGGAGGGCAAGCTCGCGGCGGTGGTCACGCCGAAGTTTTCGGAATTCCCGGTACACACCGCCGATCCGCCCGGCTTTTTGGCTGCTGGCCTTCATAGATTTATTCTAGCACTGCCTTCCCAGGTTCAGGCCGATTGCTCTTCAAGCCTCCTGGCCCTACCAGATCTGGCAGCGGATGGCCGCAGGCCGCACCATGGCGTCGCCCTCCTTGCAGGCGAAGGCCTTCTGGAACTGCGGCATATTCGAGGGCGCCGCAATGCCGCGGTAGCGGTCGAGCGGGTGGGGGTTCAGATTCGCCATGAGGCGCTCGAATTCGGGCCGGTCGTTGGCGGCCCAAACCTGCGCGTAGGCCAGGAAGAATCGCTGCTCCGGCGTCAGCCCGCCAATCAGCGGGCGCGGCTTGCCTTCGAGGTCTTTCTCGAGGGCGTTATAGGCGATGGTGAGGCCGCCGAGGTCCGCGATGCTCTCGCCCAGCACCAGTTTGCCGTTTTCGTGCAGGTCGCCCTCCACCACGTAGCTGTCGAACTGCTTCTCGACGCATTCGGCCCGGGCGCTGAAATTCTTGGCGTCGTCGGGCGTCCACCAGTCGCGCAGATTGCCCTGGCCGTCGAACTTCCGGCCCTCGTCGTCGAACCCGTGCGTCATTTCGTGGCCGATCACCGCCCCCATGCCGCCGTAGTTGGAGGCGTCGTCCGCTTTGGGGTCGAAGAAAGGCGGCTGCAGGATGCCTGCCGGAAAGACGATTTCATTCTTCTCGGGGTTGTAGTAGGCGTTCACGGTGGGCGGCGTCATGCCCCACTCCGTGCGGTCCACCGGCTTGCCGATCTTGTTCAGGTCGCGGTTGAATTCAAATTCGCGCCCGCGCAGCAGGTTCAGCACGTAGGGGCCGCGATCGACCTTGTAGGCCGAATAGTCCCGCCACTTGTCGGGATAGCCGATCTTGGGCGTGAAGGCTGCAAGCTTGGCCAGCGCCTGCTGGCGCGTGGCCTCGCTCATCCAAGGCAGCGTCTGGAGATCGTCGTGTAGAGCCGCGATGAGGTTGTTCACCATCTCCTGGGCGCGGGCTTTGGCTTCGGGCGGGAAGTACTCTTTCACGTAAATCTGGCCGAGGGCCTCCCCCAGCGAACGGTCGGTGGCGCCCACGCAACGCTTCCAGCGAGGCAGCAGTTCCTTGGTCCCCTGAAGGGTGCGGCCCCGGAAATTGAAATCCTCGTCCACAAAGGGCTGCGAGAGAGCGGGCGCCGCGGCTTCCACCAGGTGCCAGCGCAGATAAGTTTTCCAATCGTCGAGTGAGACGCTCTTGAGGGCGCCGTTGACCGCCTCGAAGAACTTCGGCTCCGCCACGTCCACGGATTCAATGTCGGTGTGCCCGAAGTCGTGGAAGAAATCCTCCCAGGAAAAATCGGGCGTCAGCGCCTTCAACTGGGCCAGGTCCATTTTGTGGTACGTCTTATCCGGATCCCGCCGGTCCACGCGGTTGAGCGAGGCGTTGGCAAGCTGGGTTTCAATGTCCATCACGGTCTTGGCCTCGGCGCCGGCTTTGGCCGAATCGTCGCCGAGCAGCGCGAACATCTTGCTGACGTGCTCGGTGTATTGCTCCCGGGTTTTCTGCGATTTGTCGTCGGTCTTGGTGTAGTAATCGCGGTCCGGCAAGCCCAATCCTCCCTGCTCGGCTCCGCCGATCACCTGGCTGCTGTTCTTGGCGTCTTGGGTGGAGCCGAACCGGAACACCGCGTTCACGCCCAGGGTGTGGAGATGGGCGATCTCCGCCTGCAGGTCGGAAGCGCTATGGATGGCCTCGATGCGCGCGAACTCAGGCTCTAGGGGTTTGGCGCCCTCGGCGTTCACCTGCGTCTCGTCCATGCAACTGGCGTAGAAGTCGCCGATCTTCTGCTCGTTTGAGCCCGGCGCCGCGCCGTGGTTGGCTGCCGCCTCTTCGAGAATCTTGCGCTCGTGCTCCTGGTTCGTCTGCTGGAGTTCGCTGAAGCTGTTCCAACTCGGGTAGGCGGCCGGAATGGGATTGGTCTTCAGCCATTCGCCGTTGGCGTAGTGATAAAAGTCGTCGCAGGCCTTGCAGGTCTTATCCATGAACTTGAGCTGGACGCCGTGGGACTCGGAATCCGATGAGTCTGCGGCCGGCGGCCCTGCCTGGCCGGCCCGCAGGTTCCAGCCCGTACACAGGCACAGCGCAACTGCAATCAAGCCTGACCCGACAAACGCACGCATGGTTTTCATGAGACGCTCCCGAATTGAAGGTTAAGGTATGGGTTCTCAAACCCGGCCGCAAGGCGCGCTCTCCGGCGGGCAGCAAGAGGAGGCGCAGTTTTGCGAAGGTGCTTATTATAGCCCCAGAAGGGAGTCCGTTGGCAAACTGTCGCAAACGGGCAGGCAGCCCCTTCCGCCGAGCCCGGCGCAGATGAGGGCTTGACATTACTGTTAATTCATGCGTCAATTACCCTGCGGAGAAATCTCAGCTCCCGGGCGGCGGAGTTTTGGGGCGCTGCGAAGCTTGAGCCCGAGGGACTTGCGTCGGGCCGGCGGTTTCAGGCTTCCGCCAAGCCTGGCGGGCGGCTTTAGTGAGGGTTGCTGTGGTGCGACGCATACGCGCGACAACCGTGCTCTTGCCGGCCTCCGCCCCTACACGGGCGGCACGGGGTTTGGGCTTCGGCTGTCTGCTGCGAAGCGTGGGGACAAAGCTGGAATGTCATTTAGAATCAATCGTCTGTGAGTCGTGGGTCCTCTACCTGACAACGAATTGGCCTGTGTCGGGATTTCGGGCCTGGGAGTCGAGGTCGCCAGGGTCCCCGGTGGCGGAAGATCGCCAAAAAGAGGGCATATCGAAGCTGGAATGTTGCTTAGAATCAGCTACTTACTCTGAATTGCGCCGTGGGCGATTTTGCCAACACCGGAAGCCGGGAGGGCGGCCCCTCGTAAGCCGACTGGTGACGTGGGCAAACGTCCGCCGACCTGTGGGACTCCGTCCGCGTCGCCGAGGTGGTCTGGCTGGCGCCGGCGCCGAAAAAATGGGCCTGAAACGCGGAACGAAGCCACTATGTGCTTTAGAATCAGCGGACGCGTAAATCAGCTTGCGCCTTCTGTCAGGCCGAACCGGATGCATCTAAGCTTGAGGGGACGTCGGTGAACCCCCAGCCATTTCCGGTTTTTGGCAGATGAGGCTGCCGCCGAATTAGGGTCAACCTAAAGATGACAAACGCGTTACACGGGAATCCTGAATTTGGGAGTCGATATCCACAATTCGGAATTAGAATCCGATAAATTGGAGACTGACTTCCAACTCATTGAAGACATTGGCACTATTTGCGGCCTGAAGATGTTAAACTGGAAGCTAGCGTGCTAGGTGTGGTAATCGGAGCAGACTGCCTCATGGCAACCCGGCCCAATTTAGCAATCCCTTCGAGGCCCACGCTTCGCTTTACCACCGTTTTTGCCACCCTCCTGAGCCTCGCCCTGATGGTATGCGGTTACCTGAGCATCCGGCAGCAAATCACCTATCGTCTGCCGAGCGACGGCGTGGTCTGGGCCGATGACGTGGCGGGCGTTCGAGCCTTGCTGGTGACGCCGGGTGGCCCTGGGGAAGAAGCTGGGATCCGTCGCGGCGACATTCTGAAGGCGGTCGATGGAAGCCACCCCCGCGACGCTGACGAGGTGGCTCGGCTGGTCTTCGAGAAGAACATCGGCTCAACGCTGACCTACGGGCTTGAGCGGAGCGGCCAAAGCGCCGAAGCCACGGTGACGGTGGCGCGGAGCCACGATCCCTATTCTCCACGCGGATACCTGGACGCGGTCGGGCTGATTTACCTGTTCGTCGGAGCGTTCATTCTTTTCCGGCGCTGGAACGCCCCCAAGTCGCTGCACTTTTACTTTTTCTGCCTGGCCTCCTTTGCCCTCTTTGTCTTTCATTACACCGGGAAGCTGAACCCGTTCGATCAGACGGTGTACTGGCTCAACGTCGCTGCCACGCTCCTCCAGCCCGCCCTTTTCCTGCACTTCTGCCTCACCTTCCCGAAGCCCGTGCCGGCCTTAAGCGCGCGCCGCTGGCTCGCGCCACTGCTCTATGTGCCGGGCGCGCTGCTGGGCGCCTTTCACGTGCTGGCCATGGCCGGGGCGTGGGGTAACGTGCGGCCGGCGCTATCGCTGGCCGACCGCATGGAGTATCTCTATCTGGCCGCCATGTTCATTCTGGGCGGCTCGGTGCTCGAGCGGTCTTACCGGCTGAGCCGCATTCCTCTGCGCAAGCAACAGTTGAAATGGGTGACGCGCGGCACCTACGTAGCCATCGTGCCCTTCGCGCTGCTGTACGCCGTACCCTATTTCTTCGGGTTCATCCCGGCGCCATGGATGAAGCTGTCCGCGCTGACGCTCGTCTTCCTGCCGGTGACCTTCGGCTACGCGCTGGTCCGCTACCGGCTGATGGATGTGGACATCATCTTCCGCCGCGGCATCGCCTACACCCTGGCGACGGCGGCCATCGTGGGCGTGTACTTTGCGCTCATCGGTCTGTTCGCGGACTTCTTTCGCAGCCAGGTGCGCGACCTCGGCCGCGGCGGTTGGATTGTAGCCTTGATGGTTACGGCGGTCCTTTTTCAGCCTTTTGTAAACTGGATCCAGGGGCGGCTGGACCGCTTTTTCAACCCTTCGCGCTACGACTACCGCCGCACGCTGCTGCAATTCGCCCGCGACCTCACCCGCGAGACCCGCGTGAGCCACCTGCTGGAGCAGGTCACGCAGCGTCTGGCGGAGACGCTGGGCGTGGACCGGGTGGCGGTGATCCTGGCGTCGCCGGAGGGCGCCCTGAGCGTGGCGGCGGCCCGCGGGCTGACGGCGCCGGAGTCGCCCGACTTCAGCTTTCTCGATCCGGCGCGCAGCGAGCTGGCCAAGGGATACCTCTTCTTTGAAAGCGTGCGGCGCGCTCTCGAAGTATCGCCGGCCGCGGCGGCCACCATCGAGCACCTCGACCTCCACTACTACCTCCCGTTCCGGATCAAGGACCGCACGCTCGGGTATCTGGGCCTCGGCAAGACGCGCCAGGGCGACTACCTCTCCAGCGAAGACGTGGACCTGCTCAAGACGATCGCCGGCTACTTCAGCATCGCGCTCGAAAACGCCCGGCTTTACGAATCGCTGGAACAGCAGGCGCTCGAGCAGCGCGCGCTGCGCGACTTCAGCGAGAGCATCATTGAGTCCATCAGCGCCGGCGTGCTGTCCCTGGACCTGGAGGGCCGGATCGAGTCGTGGAATTCGGCTATGGAGAAGCTCTACGGCCTGGAGCGCTCCGCAGCCGTGGGCCGGCGCCTGGGCGAGGTGTTCCCGGCGGAACTCCTCGCCGAGCTTCCCGCCTCGAGCGGCGTGCCCGAGGGGCACTCCCTCTACAAGTTCCGCCTCGGCACCGCGGCGGGCCGGGAGTTGGTGGTGAACATTTCCGTTACCCCGCTGGTGGATCTCGCCGGCAAGGTGATTGGAAGCCTGCTGATCCTCAACGACCTCACCGACCGGGTGAGCCTGGAGGACCAGCTCATTCAGGCCGAGAAGCTCTCGTCCATCGGCCTGCTGGCGGCGGGCGTGGCTCATGAGGTGAACACCCCGCTGGCCGTAATCGCCTCCCAGGGCCAGATGCTCCTGCGGCAGGGGCCGCCCGATGACCCGCGTTCGCGAACGCTCGAGAAGATTGTCAAACAGGCCTTTCGCGCTTCGGACATCGTCAACAGCCTGCTCAAATTCTCACGCGTCAGCGGGACGGAATTCGCCGAGCTCGACCTCAACAAAGTTGTTCAGGAAACGCTTTCGCTCGTCGAGCCCATGCTGAAGGCCGCGAAAGTCGAGCTCAACCTGCAACTCGCCTCCGAACTCCCCAGCGTGTGGGGAAATCCCGGCAAGCTGCAGCAGGTGTTCATGAACCTGCTCGTGAACGCCCGGGATGCCATGCCCAAAGGAGGCGAACTGACCCTGGTGACCGAGCGCGAGGACTCCGTGGTGCGCGTCGAGGTGTGCGACACCGGCATCGGCATTCCGCCGGATCACCTCACCAAGATCTTCGATCCCTTCTTCACGACCAAATCGAAGAGCCGCGGCACCGGCCTCGGTCTGGCGGTGAGCTACGGCATCATTCGGGAGCACTCCGGCAACGTACAGGTGGAGAGCCGCCCCGGCCACGGCAGCACGTTCCGCCTGGAGTTTCCGGCCCTGAAAAAGACTGTCCATGCCCTCTAAAGGATCGATCCTCATCATCGACGACGAACAAGAGATTCGCGAGAGCCTCGAGGAGCTGCTGGGCTCGGCGGGCTACGCGCTGGACTCGGCCGGTACCGCCGAAGACGGGCTGAAGCGCCTGAACGAGCGCCCGTATGACCTGGCGCTGGTCGACATCAACCTGCCGGACGGAAGCGGTCTCGACGTGCTCAAAAGCCTGAAGCACGACAGCCCCGGCACCGGCGTGATCATGATTACCGCCTACGACTCCAGCCAGACGGCTTTTCAGGCTTCCAAAGAGGGAGCCGAAAGTTATGTGACCAAGCCCTGGGACAACGACAGGCTGCTGCTCGAAGTGCGGAACCTGATCGAGAAGTCGCGTTTGAAAGAGGAAAACATCCAGCTCCGGCGCGCGCAAAAGCTCTGGGGATTTCGAGGCTTCGTCGGCAAGAGCGACGTCATGCAAAAGGTCTTCGATCTGATCACTCAGGTCGCAGCCAGCCGGGCCACGGTGCTGATCCAGGGTGAGAGCGGGACCGGCAAGGAGCTGGTGGCCAAGACCATTCACGCCAACAGCCCCCGCGCGGACCGGCCATTCGTGCCGGTCAACACCGGTTCGCTGCCTGTGGACCTGCTGGAGAGCACGCTTTTCGGCCACGTCAAAGGCGCATTCACCTCCGCCATCGCCTCGAAGCGGGGCCTGTTCGAGGTGGCCGACCAGGGCACCATCTTCTTCGACGAGATCGGCACCATCGGGGTGGAAACGCAGGCCAAGCTGCTGCGCGTGATCCAGGAACGCGAGTTCATGCGGCTGGGCGGCACCGAAACGGTGAAGGTTGACGTGCGGATTCTGGCGGCCACCAACGTCGATTTGCGGAACCTGGTGCAGGAAAACCGGTTTCGGGAAGATCTGTACTACCGCCTGAACGTCATCACGCTATCGCTGCCTCCGTTGCGCGAGCGCAAGGAAGACATTCCTTTGCTGCTGGAGCACTTCCTGGCCCGGTTTGCGAAGGAAAACGGCCGCACCGGGCTGCGTTTCTCGCCCGAGGCCCTGAAGCTGCTCATGGACTACAACTGGCCCGGGAACGTGCGCGAGCTCGAAAACGCGGTGGAGCGGGCGGTTGTGCTGTCCTCGGAGCCGCTTCTGACGCCGGCCGTGCTGCCCGAGCAGGTCTCGGCGAACGGCACCCCGCGGAGTGCCAGCCCCGTGTTTGACCTCGACGGACGGTCGCTCTTCGAGATGACCGAGGCCTTCGAGCGCCACCTCCTTTTGGAGACACTGGCACGCTGCAAGTGGAGCCAGACGGAGGCTGCCGAGCGCCTGCGCATTCCTCTGTCCACGCTGAATCAGAAAATCAGGCGCCTGCAGATCGATGCCAAAGGCCGCCGGCACGCTCAGGTGAGTTCGTGAATTGCGCCGGGCGCGGGCAGCTCCGAATCGCCTCGGACCGTCGCGCTTGCGCAAGCGCCGAGGCTCGCCTATATTAGGCGTAGGCCCTCGCCCTGTCAGAGCGAAGCGAATGGGAAGGAATTGAAGCCGGCATGAAGCAGACCATCGGCGGCGCGGTCCTGGGAGCAGCGGTGGCGTTGGCGCTCGTGCCCGTCGGCCTGCGCACCCTGCAGGGACAGCAGCAGCCCAATAGCCAGAATCCGCAAACACAAAAACAGCAAAAGGCGCCACCCCCCCCGCCCCCCGCAGAGCCGCAAAACCCTCAATCAAGTCCGCTGCCACCCGACCCGTACGCGCCCTTCGAACCGCCGCCGGGACCGCCACCGGTGCACGTCTCACCGGCCACTTATCACGATCAATACCACGACCAGCAGCAGAACCAGCAGCAGAATAAGCAGGCAAACCAGCAAGTGAATCAGCGCGAGAGCCAGCCGGAGAACACGCAGAAATCAACCCAGAGCGGCCAAGCGCAATCCGGCGCCGGGCCGCAGGACCAGAACGGGGAACCCGGCGCGGCGCAAAACCCGCAACAGGGGCAACAACAGCAGCAGGGTGGAGGCCAAAAACAGAACTCAGGGCCGACAGGGCCGCCAAGTCCGCCCCCACTCTGATGCGGCCGTGCCCGGGGCGGCTCCGTCAGGCCGGAGCCGCGGCGCTCGCGGGGGTCTTTCGCGCGGCGCGAGCTGCCAGACGGACGTTGCCAGCCTGAGTCGCCATCCCCGCTGAGTTTTCGAAATCAGACACCCTGCCTTGTCGCTAAGACAGCGGGCTCGCGCGATCCCAAACTCGATCACAGGAGGCCCGTCATGGGTTCAATGGCATTCGACTACTACCGGAGTCACCCGCAGGATTTTCTCGAAGGCTTGAAGAGTTTTCTCCGCATCCCGAGCATCAGCACGCTGCCCGAGCACCGTCCCGCCATTCAAAGCGCCGCCGGCTTTCTGGCGGACGAGCTGCGCTCCATGGGCATGCAGGGCGTGGAGCTCATCGAAGGCAAGGAGGGGCAGAATCCCCTCGTCTACGCCGAGTGGCTGGGCGCGCCCGGCAAGCCCACCGTGCTGCTTTACGGCCACTACGACGTGCAGCCGCCCGACCCGCTCGACGAATGGAAGTCGCCGCCCTTTGAGCCCGACGTGCGCAACCAGAACATTTACGCGCGCGGAGCCGTGGACGACAAGGGCCAGACCTACCTGCTGGTGAAGGCGGTCGAAGGGTTCCTGCGCGGCGAGGGCAAGCTCCCGGTGAACGTAAAGTTTCTGATCGAGGGCGAGGAGGAGGTGGGCGGCGAGCACATCGAACAGTATGTCCGGAGCCGGCCTCCGAAACTGAAGGCCGACGCCGCCGTCATCTGCGACACCGAGATGTTCGCTCCCAACCTGCCCACCATCACCACCGGCCTGCGCGGCCTCGTATACACCGAGCTCGAAGCGCGCGGCGCGGAGCACGACCTGCACTCCGGAATGTACGGAGGAGCGGCGCCGAATCCGATGCACGCCCTCGCCCAGATCATCATGGGGCTCAAGGGGTCCGACCAGAAGATTCGCATCCCGGGTTTTTATAAACGCGTGACGAAGCCGAGCAAAGCCGAGCTGGCCGCCTGGAAGCGGCTGCCGTTCAGCGAGAAGAAGTTCATGAAGGGCGAGATGGGCGCGACGGCGTTGGTGGGCGAGAAGGGTCCCACCATCCTGGAACGCCTCTGGTCGCGGCCCACCCTCGAGGTTCACGGCATCCGGGGCGGCTTCACCGGCGAGGGCGCCAAAACGGTGATCCCCGCCGCGGCCACCGCCAAGATCAGCATGCGGCTGGTGCCGGAGATGGAGCCGAAAGAGGTCGTGAAGCAGTACACGGCTTACGTCAAGAAACTCACACCGAAAGGCATTCAGACCAAAGTGCGGGTGATTAGCGTGGCGCCGGCGTCGGTGGTGTCCACCGAAAACCGCTTCATCGAGGCGGCAGCCCAGGCCATGGAGCAGGTGTTCAAAAAGAAGACGGTTTATATGCGCTCGGGCGGCTCCATTCCGGTGGCCGGCTTACTCCACGAGGAGCTCAAACTGCCGGTCGTGATGGCAGGGTTCGGCCTGCCGGACGACAATCTGCACGCGCCCAACGAGAAGTTCCATCTGCCCAATTTCTATCGGGGCATCGAAGCGATTGGGCGCTATTTCGAGCTTCTCGGACAGTAGCTCAGCGCGCTCCGGGAGCGGCTGCAAAAGCCGCTCCTGGAGCGTGAGCACGTGATCTCAGTTCGCAACCGGAGCGGCGCCGCTACCCGCAGGCCGCCGATGTTGCCTCGCGACCGTCTCAGCTTGTTCCCCTTCGAATTGCGCCGGGATTTCCGCATGCGATCCGTGGCGCCGGGCTAGCCTACACGTGGACGTGAAAGTGTTTTGTCCTTTTTGGCCATCGCCCAGGAGTCTGCCTGCTCGGACAAGGAAACGCCGGGCACAACTTAGCTGGGCAGATGCGCGCCCTTGTTCGCGTTAATCGCGTTCCACCCGCCGACTCTGGCTCTGGCCCGGCCCGCGGAGGCCCGGCGCCTCGTCACGCGCGCGATGTTGCCTCGGTTGGTAACAGGCCCGGCGCGCAATTCCTTTGACCGGGGTCCGCCGCGCCGGTACAGTAAGCTAAGAGGTAGTGTGCCTAATTTCCACGCGCGGTGGCGGTCTCAGTGCCGCGAGGGCAGGACTGCTGGCACTGCGGGGAATGCGGCCTGATCACAAATCAAACCCGAGGGGGGAAGAAGCCCATGAAGAGGTACGCAGGGTTGCTGACTGTTGCAGCAACCATATTCTTGCTTGGTTTCGCAACGAGAGCGCCGGCTCAGAACAGGGGCACCGGCAGAGTGATTGTCCCCAATTCCAGCGTGGAGAAGATCGGCGATGTCAGTCTCCGCGCCCACACCACATTCTTGATCTACCAAAGCAGCGTCAAGTCTCAGTCTCAACCCACGGGAGAAACGCCGGCTTCGCTGGCTTGCGTTTACAACCTGGTTACGCTCACTCCGGGCTGCCCGAAAGTCGGCAGCAGCCCCAATCCCAGCGGCGGCGCCGGCGCTATCGCCCTGGTGGATGCCTACGATAACCCCGACGCGACGATCGACATTTCGACCTATTCCACGCAATGGGGTCTGCCGCCGGCGAACTTCACCCAGGCCTACGCCAATGGCCACCAGCCACCGAACAACCCGGGCGGCTGGTCGCTCGAGGAAGCGCTGGATATCGAGATGGCGCACGCTATGGCGCCAAACGCCAAGATCTTCCTGGTTGAGGCGGCCTCGAACAGCTTCAGCGACTTGTTCCAGGCTGAAGGCGTCGCCTCCACCATGGTGGCAGCCAACGGCGGCGGCGAGGTCTCCGATAGCTGGCAAGGCAGCGAGTTCTCGGGCGAGACCGCCGATGACTCGAATTTCACCACCTTGGGCGTCGTCTACTTTGCCTCGTCCGGCGACAGTGGCGGCGTGGTGGGCTACCCGAGCGTTTCGCCGGACGTTGTCTCCGCCGGCGGAACCACGATCAACCGGGACGTGAACGGCAACTTCACCTCCGAGTCCGCCTGGAACAGCGCAGGTGGCGGACCCAGCGTCTATGAATCGCGTCCCGGCTACCAGAACTTTATCCAGCGCATCGTGGGCAGTAAACGCGGCACGCCGGACTTCTCGTTCGACGCTAATCCGAGCACCGGCCCGGCGACGTACGACGCCGACGGCGGTTATGGATGGATCGTCGTAGGCGGCACCAGCGTATCGTCGCCCGCCTTGGCCGGCATCGTGAATACTGCCGGACACTTCTACACCTCGTCCAACACCGAGCTCGTCACCGTGTACCAGGCCTACGCCAAGGCGGTCCTCACGGGCTTTCGTGACATCACGTCGGGCTCCAACGGCTATTCGTGTGTGAAGGGCTGGGACTACTGCACCGGAATCGGCAGTGGGCTCACCTACAAAGGAAAGTAGCGTTCAGCGCTCTGCCGATGGTTGCATGTCGAAAAGGCCTCGCCGCTTGGCGGGGCCTTTTTTTGTTCGGCGCTCCGCCAGGCCTCGGAAAGAACCTGTTGGATCCGGGAAGTGGCCGCCGGAATGGCTCGAGAGAAGTTGACAACTGGTACATTCTGCGGGTGGGAAGGACGACACCGGCTCGCTCCGACGACGCGGTTTTTCGCGCCCCTGGCGCCCTTGGGGCGGCCGTTGGCCGACTGCCGTTTTCCGCGCCGCTCCGCTTGACAGCCGGTTTTTCTTTACGATATAGTAACGGGGTTTGTCGCGCCCGCGCCGCCCAACCCCGTCGGCAACGCGGAGGGACAACGCGCTGCAAAAAATTCCAGCCATGGAGGAGTGAGAAAACCGTATGAGACGTATCTTCGGTCCGCTGTCCCTTGTCGCAACTCTATCACTGATCGGCTTGGCCGTGTCCACCCCGGCGCAGAACCCGGGGAGCCAAGGTCACGTGATCGTTCCGGAATCGAGCATTGAACGTCCCGGCGATGCCGGCATTCGCATGCATACCAATTTCATGTTCTACCGCCCCGATATTCACACGCCCGCTTCCGGGCCGGGATCCACCTGGGAAACCCCGGGGTCGATGGGCTGCGTCTACGGCATCACCGGCCCAATCGGAATTAATCCGTGCCCGATCGCAACCAGCACCACCAACCCCAGCGGCGGCGCGGGCGCCATCGCCCTGGTCGATGCCTACGATAATCCTGACGCGGCCACTGACCTCTCTACGTTTTCCACTCAGTTCGGTCTGCCCCAAGCGACCTTTACCCAGGTCTATGCGCAAGGCAGGAAACCTAGAAATAACGCCGGCGGATGGTCGGTCGAAGAGGCTCTGGATATCGAGTGGGCGCACGCCATGGCCCCGAACGCCAAAATTATCCTGGTGGAAGCGCTCACCCCCACCAATTCCTACCTGTATTCGGCCGAGAATACGGCGGCGAGCATGGTGGCGTCCGACGGTGGCGGGGAAGTGTCCAATAGCTGGAGCGGCGGCGAGACTTCGGGCGAAACCTCCAATGATGCCAAGTATTTCTCCACCGCCGGCATCGTCTACTTCGCTTCAGCGGGCGACAGCGGCGGCGTGGGTTATCCCAGCACCTCTCCTAACGTCGTTTCGGCCGGCGGGACGCGGATCAACCGGACCGGCAACAACTTCACTTCGGAGACAGTCTGGAACGACAGCACGGGCGAGACCGGCGGCGGCCCGAGCAAATACGAAGCCCTCCCCAGCTACCAGAGCGGCATCGTCCCCGGGACGAAGCGCGGCACTCCGGACTATTCGTTCAACGCCTCTCCGTATTCCGGGGTGGCGGTGTACGACGCCGACGGCGGGTATAAGTGGATTCAAGTCGGCGGCACCAGCGTTTCTTCGCCGGCCCTCGCCGGCATTGTGAACGCGGCCGGCCACTTCTACACCTCGACGGCTACCGAGCAGGGCATCATCTACAGCAACCTCGGGAACACGGGCGCCTTCCGCGACATCACGTCCGGAAGTTGCAAGGGTTACAGCGCCGGCGCGGGTTGGGACTACTGCACCGGCGTCGGTTCCAACCAGACCCTGTTTGGCAAGTAACATCCGCAAGCGCGGCCGCACCAGCCGCTCTCCGGCTCGAAAAGGCCCTGCCGCCCGGCAGGGCCTTTTTTGTTTGGGCGCCGCCGCCGGACTCCCCGGCCTCTGGTCGAAAATCAAGTGCATGAGATGCGGCCATCCAGGCGTTCGCCCCAAGGCGGGCTGCTTTCCGATTGCCGATTTTCGAATGCCGATTGCTGATTGACCCTCGCCGGCCGCGAGCTCGGGTTTCCGGGCTCGGAATGGTCGATTGCAGCCACCCGAACCGGCCTGACCCGACAGGATGGCGCAGGGTGGGCTTGTTCCGGGTTTGGCATTTTGAGCGATTTCCCCTAACCGATTAATTACGGGAGACTTGATCGATTCTCACTTTTGCGCCTTCCGGCTTTGTGTAAATTTTACAGTCGCTTGATTCCAAAGAACATCGTGGTATTGGTGAGCCCTTCCAAATTATGGATCTCATTCATTCTGCTGCACATCGTGGTATTGCACTATATGGGTGGGGGGGGGGGTACCCTTCCGGCCTCCATTGGGAAAGCGCGCCGAACCGGCGCCCGCCCGCAATCGCGAGGGTGCATCCACGCAACTGGCAAAAAAAACGC
>Ga0335081_10012161_pt1 | contig 13951 bp, 13 predicted proteins | sample Lox_Sample_35_FD_206713 | JGI IMG/M metagenome (GOLD analysis project Ga0335081, IMG submission 206713) | Soil microbial communities from Loxahatchee National Wildlife Refuge, Florida, United States - Lox_Sample_3.5 | ecosystem: Environmental > Terrestrial > Soil > Wetlands | place: USA... | reverse complement strand
TAGTCTTGCAACACCTGCGGGCCCCTGCGAGCCCCCGCCGGCGGCGGTCAGATGTCGAAGTAGAGCGCGAACTCCATCGGGCTCGGGCGCAGGCGGACCGGGTTCAGCTCCTTCTCGACCTTGGTCTCGATCCACGCGTCGATCACGTCCGGCGTGAACACGTCGCCCTTGAGCAGGAACTCGTGGTCCTTCTTCAGGCACTCGAGCGCTTCTTCCAGCGAGCCGGGCATCTTCGGCACGTCCTTCAGCTCTTCCGGCGACAGGCCGTAGATGTCCTTGTCGAGCGGATCGCCCGGATCGACGCGGTTCTCGATGCCGTCGAGGCCCGCCATCAGCATGGCCGCGAACGCGAGGTACGGGTTGCACGACGGGTCCGGCGAGCGGAACTCGAGCCGCTTGGCCTTCGGCGACGGCGAGTACATCGGGATGCGGATGGCCGCCGACCGGTTCCGCGAGCTGTACGCCAGGTTCACCGGCGCCTCGAAGCCCGGCACCAGCCGCTTGTACGAGTTGGTCGTCGGGTTGCAGATGGCCGCCAGCGCCCGCGCGTGCTTGAGGATGCCGCCGATGTAGTGCAGCGCCATCTCGCTCATGCCCGCGTAGCCCTCACCCGCGAAGAGCGGCTTGCCGTTCTTCCAGATCGACTGGTGCGTGTGCATGCCGCTGCCGTTGTCGCCGTAGAGCGGCTTGGGCATGAAGGTGACCGTCTTGCCGTTCCGCAGCGCGACGTTCTTGATGATGTACTTGAACCACATCAGCTTGTCGGCGGTGCGAACCAGGCTGTCGAAGCGGATGTCGATCTCCGCCTGGCCGGCGGTGGCGACCTCGTGGTGCTGCCGCTCGACCATGATCCCGCACTGCTCCATGACCCGGCACATCTCGGTGCGCAGGTCCTGCTGGCTGTCGATGGGCGCGACCGGGAAGTAGCCTTCCTTGTAGCGCGGCTTGTAGCCGAGGTTCGGCCGCTCGTGGACGCTCTTGCCGTCGAAGTGCGTCTCGCGCTTGTGGCCCGTCTCCCACTGACCCTCGCGCGACTCGATGTGGTAGTGCGCGTGGTTGACGCTGAGGTCGTAGTTGACGCCGTCGAAGATGAAGAACTCGGCCTCCGGCCCGTAGTACGCGGTGTCGCCGAGGCCCGTCTGCTTCAGGTACCGCTCGGCCTTCTGCGCGATGAAGCGCGGGTCGCGCGCGTACGGCTCTTTGGTGATCGGGTCGACGATGTTGCAGATCAACGACAGCGTCGTGTCCTTCATGAACGGATCGATCAGCGCCGTGTCCGCGTCGGGCACCACCAGCATGTCGCTGGCGTGGATGGGTGCCCAGCCGCGGATCGACGAGCCGTCGAACCCGAGGCCCTCGTCGAACACGCCTTCGGTCAGCTCCGCGATGGGGATGGTGAAGTGCTGCCAGAGGCCGAGGAAGTCCATGAACTTCAGGTCCACCATCACGGCCTTCTTGTCGTTCGCCAGTCCGATGACGTCTTTGCCCTTCGGCATGATGTGCTCCTGTTGGTGCTACAAAGCCGGCTCGCCCCGTTCGCCGGTGCGGATGCGGACCACCTCGTCGATGGTCGAAACGAAGATCTTTCCGTCGCCGATGCGCCCCGTCTTGGCCGAGCGCTCGATGGCCTCCAGGGCCTTGGGCACCATCTCGTCGGAAAGCACCACCTCGATCTTCACTTTTGGCAGGAAGTCGACGACGTACTCGGCCCCCCGGTAGAGCTCGGTGTGGCCTTTCTGTCGCCCGAAGCCCTTGACCTCGGTGACGGTCAGGCCCAAAACGCCCACGTCGGCGAGGGCCTCTTTCACCTCATCGAGCTTGAACGGCTTGATGATGGCCTCGATTTTCTTCATGGCGCTCCTTTGCCGGCGCGCAATCTACTTGCGACGCGGTGCGTCCGCAACGGGAGATGGCGAGCTCACTTCCGGACGCGCGCCGCCACGAGGAAGCCGTCGCCGCGGGCGGGCGGGAAGAACTGGCGCACTTCGAGCAGATCGTAGCGCAGGCGCGCGTCGGGATGCGCCGCGAGCGCCTCGAGCAGCGCCAGTAGGTCCGCGCTCTCGAAGACGTGGAAGTGGATGTTGATCTCGAAGCCTTCCCGGACGCCGCGGTGGAACGCGGCCCGCTGCTCCTCGCGAAACGCGTCCAGCCGGTCCGCAGGCACCTCCGGATAGACCCTGGCCAGCTCCACCCGGTCGAGGAATTCGTCGATGTGCGTCGGGTCCGTCGCGCCGGTGCCGCGGGCGAAGTCGTCGAGCAGGTGGTCGACCCCGGTGCGCGCGCGCCCGCGGTCGAACGTCAGGCGGCGGTCGGGGACGATCATGTAGACGACGCCGCCCGGCCTGGTCACGCGGAACCACTCGACGATGGCGGCGGCCGGGTCGGGCAGGTGCTCGAGCAGGTGGGAGGTCGCGACGAAGTCGAGCGAGCTGTCCCTGAAGGGCAGCCGGCCGGCGTCGGCGACCACGTGCACCGGGCAGGCCCGGCCGGCGTACTCGCGGTAGCGATCGACCTGGAAGGCGTGGATTCCCGGGATGGGCCGGTCGTGCGCGCCGATCTCGATGCCGGTCCCGTTCAGGTGCGGCGGCCACGCCGCGTTCGACCAGGCGAGAGCCCGGCCGAGCTTGATGCGCAGCGAATAGAGCAGGTCGAGGGCGCCGCGCATGGCGCGGATGGTAGATCAGCGGAGGCGGGGTTGCTGCTAAAGTGCAGCCGTGGGGTATGCCGAAGAACGGCTCGACCTGATCGCGCGGCTGCGGCGCCAGCTTCCCGGGAGATCGCTGGCGGACGCGCTGCGCCTCGACGGGCGCGCCCTGCGGTTCCACCTCGGCACCTCGCTCGCCGACCTGCGGGTGCCCATCTGCATCGACGATTCCATCCGCGACACGCTGCAGGCGGCGGTGCGCGACCTGTTCTTCCTGCTCTCGATGCGGCACCGGCTGCAGCTGCGGGAGAACGAGTACGACCGGCTCATCCTGCTCGACGGGTTCGACCCGAAGTCGGCGCGAACGGTGTCGTTCATCGCGCCCGCGTCGGTGAAGAGCGAGAACGTGCGCAACGCGTTCCTCGAGGCGCCCGAGCTCCACCCGGCGCTCGACGGCGGGCTGGTGGCTTCCTGGCTCACCACCGGGCGGCAGGGGCGGGTGCTGGCCGGCGCGCTGACGGTGCTGCTCAAGCGCGCCATGGCCGAGGGCGCCGCGCAGGAGCCGGTCGAGCCGACGCCGTACATCGTTCTGCTCGCGCTGCGGACGCTCTCGCAAGCCGCGCTCGACGTCCTGCGCGATCTGCCGGTGTCGGGTCCGGCCGGGCGGGCGTTGAACGGCGCGGTGGCGGCGGGCCTGCTCACCGCGGTGCGCCTCGCGGCGCGCGAGTCGGGCGTGCTCTCCGGCGCCGCGGGACTGCAGTGCGAGGCGGCGCTGTCGCCCTTGCAGTGGCTGGGGGGCATCAAGATGCTCTTCGGCAGCGGGCTGGCCGCGTACGGCGTGCCGTTCGTCGAGACGCCCGCGAAGCTCGACCTGCTCACGCAGAAGATCCTCCAGGGCGGCACGCCGGAGACGGTGGAGCGCGACGCGGCGGGCGAGCTGGGCGCGAAGGAGGCGTTCAAGAAGGCCGCGCGGCAGGTGGCGCTGCACAAGCTGCGCATGGACCTGCTCGCGCTCCTGCGCATGGGCGAGATCGGCCGCGCGCCGTCGCTCTCGATCGAGAACCTCACCGGTGCGGCGCTCTTCCAGGCGCCGGGCGGGCTGGAGAAGATCCTCGCCGCGCCCTCGACCCGCAAGGAGCTGGAGAAGCGCGCCCGCAGCGCCGCAAAAGGCGCCACCAACGAGCAGGCGCGCGCGGCGCTCGAATCGATCGCGGTGGCGGCCCGGGAGTGGAAGGACGAGGACCCGGGCGCCTACGTGCAGCAGGACGCGGTGATGAAGGCGTGGTGCGCCGCGGTGGCGGCGCTGGCGGTGGACGCCTCGCTCGACCGCGCGCTCGACCAGGCCGAGGTGCAGCTCACGCCGCGAACCGGCGCCGAGATGGAGGGCGGCATCGAGCGGGAGCACGAGGCCGGCAAGCTGTACTTCTTCTCCATCGAGGACAAGCCGATCCTCATGGGCCGGTCGCGCTCGCCGCAGATGGGGCACCTGTTCTGCGACATGAAGGATTTCACCAAGCGCACCGCATTCCTCAAGGAGACGGTGGTCGCGGACTTCCTCTCGCGCGAGTTCTACGGGCCCATCCTGACGGCGGCGGCGCGGCACGCGCGCGGCGCGGCCCACCTCGCCGACAAGGGCGGCATCTACCTGAACAACCTGCTCGGCGACGCGGTGAGCTTCTCCGGCGACATCGTCGCGCTGCTCGAGCTGGCCGACGACATCCGCCGCGCGCTCGGCAGCTACGCGCGCAGGCTCGACAGTGAAGGCTCGCGCGAGGCGGTGGCGAAGACCATCTCCGGCATCGAGGAGAGGTTCGCCACCCGGCACGGGCAGCTGGCGGCGGCGATGAAGAGCGCGCAGGACGCGCTGCGGCGCGGCACGCTCGATCCGCTCTCGGGCGAGGAGCCCGGCACGCGGCTGCGCACGCTCGAGCAGGAGCAGCACCGGCTGCAGGACGAGCGCGAGGCCGAGGTCGCGCTCGCCACCGGCGAGAAGCTCGAGGCCGGCATCTTCATCTCCTACGGCGCGGCGCCCGAGGTGGCCACCTTCGAGGACCACATCTTCGGGCAGATCAAGGTGAGCATCGCCGAGAAGATCAACGAGAGCGCCCGCGGCACGGCGCGCAACGGCGGGGTGCGGGCGCGCGTCGACGCGCTCTTGCAGGCCGAGCGCGCGCGGCTGGGCAAGCCGGGGCTGATCTGTCCCCTGCAAGTGGTGGTCTCGCAGCCGCTGTCGATGCCGCTCGGCGCCGAGGCGGAGATGACCGTGCGCAGGTGCATCGCCGGCGGCGACCTGGCGGCGGCCGAGGCGGTGCTGTCGGGCACCGTGCGCGACTTCGTGGCGCGGCTCGCCGCGCAGGACCTGGGCGAGGACCGCGGCGACATCTACAACGGCGGCGCGGCGGTGTCGGAAGAAGCGCTGAAGGCCTACGTCGACGCGCGGCAGAACGACTTCATCTTCGTCCGCCGCGACATCGAGGTCGCCTCGCTGCACCCCGCGCTGCGCGAGAAGTTCGCCTTCCCGATGCCGGCGCTGAAGCTGGTGCTGGCCATGTCGGCCTCGGCGCAGGCCCTCCAGGAATTGTTCGTCTTCGTCGGGCGCGCGCTGTTCAAGGGCTTCGAGAAGCAGGGCGGGCTCGGCGTATACGAGATGGTGCCGCGCGAGAACCCGTTCTTCATCCTGCTCGCGCAGCACCACGCCGCCGAGTGGCTGGCCGAGCACGAGCAGGGCCTCGCGCCGCAGACGGGCGAGTGGCGGCCGGTGCTGCTCGGGAGCGGCACTTGAGCGAGCCGCCGCCGGAAAAAAAGGTCGTCGAGCATTATCCCGCGCCGGAACCGGAGCTTCCGCCGCCGACGTTCAAGCAGGCGCTGCTCGGCTACGGCTCCATCTTCGCCGCGCTGATCGCGCTCGGGCTGTTGATCGGGCTCTTGATGAAGGTCTTGCGCTGAAACGATCCGCAACAGAATGAGGCGCGCGGCCCTCCGTCGATTCGACAGGAGGGAAGATGACATCGATTGCGGCTGTGCTCGCCGTCGCGGTCGCTGCGGCGCCGCCGACCATCGGCTTCGACGAGTTCGCGGGCGTGAACGAGAACGGCGCCGTGTACCGGCTCAGCCTACCGTACCTGAATCCCGATCACGTGCCGCTCGCGCCGGACGAGTTCTTCCACGTGGTCGGGCGCGACGACCTGGCGCAGCAGTACGTGAGCCGGCAGCACACGCGCGCGGCGCTGGTGATCGGCGGCGTCGTGTCGATCCTGGCCGGCAGCCTCGGCGGCGCGTTCGCGGCGGCGCACGAGGACGCCGCCGGCTCGGTGACCTACACCGTGGGCGGCACCACGCTCGGAATCGGACTCATCCTCGGCGGCGCGCTGATGAACGCCGACGTCGTTGACGCGCAGGCGATGCATGCGATGGCCAACGCGTACAACGCACGGTTCACCTCGGTCGCGCGTTGACCAGCCGCAGCGCCGGCCCGCGCGGGCCGGGCGCAGAGAGTGCGGAGGTCGGCCCCTCGACGTCGAAGTCAATCCAGAGCGGCTCCCACGGCGACGACGGCGCGGCGCGCGGCGGGCTCCCCTGGGCCTCGTACTTGAAGCGCGACCGCGCCGGCTCGGCCACCCCGCGCAGAGGGCCGATGCCCGGCCCCCGCTCGCGCGGCGCCTGCGCGGCGTCGAGCAGCGCGAGCCGCCCGCCGCCGATGGACAGCCGCCAGCCGGAGCGGTCGAGCCCGAGCCGCGCCGCCGGCCGCTCCTCCGAGCCCAGTTGCGCGCTGGCCCCCGCGTCGTCCTGCTCCGCCGCCGCGACCTGCGCGCCGCCGGCGAAGATCGAGAGCAGCTGGCCCGGCTCGGCCTCGGCCGCCGCCAGCTCGCGGCCTCTCTCGTCGAGCAGCTGCGCGCGCGAAGGCAGGACGCGCAGCCGCGGCCGCTCGCGCGCGTCGAGGAAGATCACCAGCGGCAGCGCGCCCTCGCGCCGCACGATGACGCGCCGCTTGCCACGCCCGTCGAACACGTCGAGCCGCGGCGACTCCTGCTCGCTCAGGTGCAGCACGCCGCGCACCGCGCCGCTCGCGTCGATCAGCGCCGCCGCCGGCCAGCGGGCGAACGCGTCGAGCTGCAAACGCGTGCCGCCCGCGTCCACCAGCGCGGGCGTCGCGGCCAATAGCAGCGACAGCAGCGTCACGCCACCCGGTTGCGGCCGGCGTCCTTCGCCTCGTACAGCTTGGCGTCGGCGCGCCGCACGGCGTCGGCCCAGTCCTCGCCCGGCTGCAGCTCGGCCACGCCGATGGACAGCGTCACGCCATGCATCAGCGGCTCCGGCAGCCGCTCCACCGCCGCCCGCACCCGCTCGCCGAAGCTGCGCGCTCCCTCGAGGCCGGTCGCCGGCAGGATGCCGAGCAGCTCGTCGCCGCCCCAGCGCGCCGCCGCGTCGACGCCGCGCATCGCCGAGGTGATGACCTGCGCCACCGCCCGCAGCGCCTCGTCGCCGGCGGCGTGGCCATGGCGATCGTTGATCTGCTTGAAGTGATCGAGATCGACCAGCGCCACCGAGATGCGCGAGCCGAACCGCTGCGCGCGCGACGCCTCGCGCTCCAGCACCTCCTCGGCGGCGCGGCGGTTCATCAGGCCGGTGATCGGATCGGTCCGCGCCAGCTGCTCCCGCTCGCGCTGCAGCTCGCGCTCGGCGGTGACGTCGGTGAGCACCATGAGGTGGCCGATGCCGTCCGGCAACTGCACCGGCTTGGCCGTCCAGCGCACGTAGCGGCGGCGCGGCCGCTCCATCTCGAACTCGCCGCGCAGCGCGAACGGCCCGGCCTCGGGGGTGCGCAGCCGGCGGAGGAACTCGTCGGGATCGCTGGAGAGCTGCGCGGCCTCGTGCAGCAGCTCGTCGCGGGTGCGGCCCACCAGCGAATCGGGCGCGACCGCGAACAGGTCGGCCAGCGCCTGGTTGGCGAACACCACCTTGCGGTCCTGGTCGAGCAGGAAGACGCCGTTGTCGATGTTGTCCAGCACCGCCGACAGGTACGGCGCCGCGCTCGCCTCGAGGTGCTCCTGCGCCTCCTGTGGCATGCGCTTCTTCTCGCGCTCGATGCGCCGCGTCGCCACGCGCAGCTCGAGCTGCCCCACCACCTGCCGCGCCTGCACCACCAGCGCGTCCAGGTCGTCGGCCGTCATCTGGATAGGCTGCTGGTCGATGAGGCAGAGCGTGCCGAGCACGTCGCCCGACGCGGTCTCCAGCGGCGCGCCCGCGTACCCCTTGAGCTCGCCGGCCACCACCAGCGGGTTCTGCGCGAACGCCGCGTTCTGCGACGCGTCCGGGATCACCATGGCCTGCCGTCCTTGCACCACGTGCGTGCAGAACGACCATTCGCGCGGCGCGCCGCGGTCGCGGGCGAGCGCGCCGGTGAGGCCTGTGTGGGCCATGGCCCACTGCCGGTCCTCGGCCACGAGCGAGATCATCGCCGCCGGCACGTTGAAGCGCTTCGCCGCCGCCTCCACCATCGCGCGCAGCTCGGGATCCTGCTCGTCACCCGGGCCGGCGGCGCCGAGGATCTGCATCTGGTCGAGCCGGTGCAGCCGCACTTCCTCGGCGCGCTCCTCGTCGATTTCGTGCACCGTCGCCGGCGGCGGCGCGCTCGTCGCCGCCGGCGCCGGCCCGTGCGGCGCCTGCGAGGCGGCCAGCACCTTCTTCACCGCGCGCAGGATCGAATCCACCGGCGCGCTCCGCGCCAGGAGCGCCGAGATGCCGAGATCGGCGCGCAGCCGCACCGCCGCCTCGCGCAGCGCGCGGAACGCCGAGATGGCCACCACCGGCGCGGTCGACGCGGGCGCGAGCTTGCGGATCTCCTCGATCAGCCGGAAGCCGTCGATCCTCGGCAGGGCGAGCTCGGTGATGGTCAGCGCGGGCGGCCCGGCGATCTTGATCAACGCCATGGCCTCCTCGCCGTCGCGCACCACCTTCGCCTCGAAGCCCTCGGCGAGCGCGAGGTGGCGATAAACCTGCGCCTGCCCGGGATCCGGCTCGGCGATCAGCGCGTAGGAAGGCATCTCAAGGGTCCTCGACCAACCTTCGATGGACTTCGACGAGGCCGCGCGACGCGGCGACGAAGATGCGGTCGCCGGCGGTGCCGCTCGACAACGACGGGTCCGAGCCGACGGTGCCCGACGGATACCGCTGGCGGAAATCCTGCGCGCTCCACGCCACCAGCTGCGGCACCGGCTCGAACCGCTCCATCGGCGGCAGGTCGAGCACCGCGCGCGGGTAGAACCGCCGCACCACCGACAGCTCGCCCGGCGTGGCGTGGTGGCCCTCGCGCGCGCCGAACATCTCCATCAAGACGCTCTTCACCTCGGGCAGCTCCCACCACTGCACCGACAGGCAGCGCGCGTCGGGGATGTGCGCGTGGACCTGCTGGCAGGCGGCCTGCAGCACCGCCTTCGACCCGTGGTGCGCGTTGAGCAAGAGGAAGCGCCGGAAGCCCTGCTGCGCCAGCGACTCGACCGCGTCGGTGACCACCGAGAGCACCGTCGCGGGCTTGAGCGCGATGGTGCCGGGAAACGCGCCGTGCACCTGCGAGACGCCGAAGGGAATGGCGGGCGCCACCATGGCATAGCGCTCCTCGCCCAGGTCGGCGGCCAGCTCCTCGGCGAGGATCAGGTCGGTGCCCAGCGGCCCCGATGGCCCGTGCTGCTCCGTGCCCCCGACGGGAATGATTACGTCATTCCGCTTCTCGAGGTACTCCTGCACGTCCTGCCAGAGGGCGAGTTTGAGCAGCACGGCCGGACAATACTACACCGCGCCGGGAGGCGGTGCCTTCGGCGCGATCAAGGCCCGCACGATGGCGCCCAGGATGAGCGCGACCCCGAAGGTGACCACCACCGCCGCGCCCGTCGGGAGATCGAACTTGAAGGAGCCCCACAGGCCGGCGATGGACACGGTCGCGCCCAGCGTCCAGGCGATGAGCAGCCGCATCCGCAGCCGCGAGGTGAAGAGCGCGGAGAACACCGCCGGCACGATCAGGAACGAGAACACCAGGAGCACGCCCGCCATGTGCACGCTCGAGGTGATGACCGCGCCGAACGAGGCGTAAAAGAGCAGGTCCCAGAACATGTCGCGGCGATGCGATGGGCCTCCAATGCCCGGGCCTGCGGGCGCCGTCGCGACGTGGCCGTCGAACGAGAGCGAGATGAACTGGCGGCGGAAGATCCAGTGGAACAGGCCGAGCAGCGAGTAGATGCCGGCCGTCCACGCGACATCCTGGAAGCGGACGGCGAGCAGGTTGCCGATCAGGAGCTCCTTGATCTCCTCGTCGCCGTGGGAGAGGAAGTTCGCCACCACCACCGCGGCGGCGGCGGCGACTGCGTAGGTGATGCCGATGACCGCCTCGACCGGCACGCGGTGCCGCACGCCGCGGGTGGCGGCAAAGATGACCGCGCCCACCAGCGTGAAGCCGAGCGACCACGCGTACGAGCCGCGCGAGTGCGTCTCCAGCCCGTAGAGCGCGGCCACCGCGGCGCCCAGCGCGGCGATCTGCGCCAGCGCGATGTCGATGAAGATCACCTCGCGCGCCAGCACGTGCAGCCCGAGGTAGGCGTGGATGCCGGTCAGGACCAGGCAGGCGAGGAACGCCGGCAAGAGGATCTGGAGTTCGAGCGCCATTCGTTCAGCCTTGCAGCGCAGTCTCGATGCTTCCGGTGATCCGGTCGAAGAGGTCGAAGTACGTCTTCACGCTCTCCTCTCCACCGACCGAGTTCGGGACCTGGACCACCTTGGCCGACGTGTTCGAGGCGATGAGGTCGGGCATGCGGCGATCGTAGAAGTTCTCCATCAACACGATCTTCACGTTGTGCTGGCGGACGATCTTGATCACCTCCAGCGTGTGCTGGGCGGTGGGCGGGATGCCGGGCTTGGGCTCGACGGTACCGACCACCTCGAGGTTGTACCGCCTGGCGAAGTAGCTCCACGACTTGTGGAAGGTGACGACGGAGTCCCCCGAGAGCGGCTTCATCTTCGCCGCCCATTCGGCCTCCTTCGCGGTCAGCTCCTTCTCGAACGCGGCCAGGTTCGCGTCGTACATCGCCTTCCCCTCCGCATCCAGCTCGCCGAGCTTCGCCGCGATGCCCCGCGCCATCAGCCGGCCGTTCTCCGGGTCGAGCCAGTAGTGCGGGTTCCCGTTGGGATGGATGTCGCCCTGCGAGCGGTCGGCGACGGGGACGACCTCGAGCGGCGTGATGAACCGCGACAGGTCGAGGTAGCCCGGCTGGCCCGGCACGACGGCGTCGTTGTGCGAGCCGGCGATGAGCGACGGCGCGTAGCCGATCTCCAGGTCGAGCCCGATGACCACGAACAGGTCGGCGCGATTGAGCGCCACCATGAAGGTGGGCTTGGCGTCGAGGAAGTGCGGGTCCTGGTAGCCCTTGCAGAGCGCCTTGACCTCGACGCGGTCGCCGCCGATGGCCCGGACGATGGCCGCCGGGTCCTGGGTGGTGGTGACGACGTTGAGCTTCGCCCAGGCCGGCGCGGCGAGCAGCGCGAGTGCAGCGAGAAAGGTGAGGAAGACCTTCATTCCAATGCCTCTAGTACGAGTGGGCCGGGTGCGCGCCCAGCGTGAAGTTGGCCTGCAGGAACGCCTCGAACACTTGCGGCAACCCTCCACCCGGCTGGTGCAGGTTGAGCTGCAACCGGAACGCCGAGAATTCGCTCGGCGCAAACGCCAGGATGCCCGATTCGCGCATGCCCACCGGCTGGTCGCCGGCGGGGTGCAGATATTCATATCTGCCGCCGATAAACCAGCGCTGCGCGAGCTGCCACTGGCCGTACGAGTAGAGGCCCCAGGTATCGGGGCTGTTCCCGTGCTCCGGCGACGGCACGTGCGAGTACATGCCTTCGATGGTGAGGCTGCCCGAGCGGGTGGTGGCAAAGGCGGCCGGCTTCCACTTCAAGACCAGGTGCGCGCCCGCCACCTGCGAGAGCTCCTGCGCGCCGTTCTCGCCCGCGACGTACTGCGCGCCCAGCTCGGCGGTGGTGTCGTCGGAGAGGTCGACCACGTTCTTCAGCGCGCCGAAGTAGGCGAGGTCGCGCCCATTGGGCGAGTTGAACGCCACCGGGTTGTCGCCGTTGAGCACTTCGGCGGTGAAGAGCAGGTACCAGGAGACCGGCACGAGCCAGGTGGCCTCGACGCCTACCTCGTCGAGCCCGTCGCCGAACACCGCCGTGCCGATGAGCGAGCGGTCGACGAACGGCAGCGCATGGGTGTGGACCGGGTTCTCGCGGCCGAACGGCACCTTGAGCTGGCCGGCGCGCAGCCCGAGGCCGAGCGGCTGCGCGGTCAGCGCGAGCCAGCCCTCCTCGACGCCGAAGGTCGAGCCGCCGGGCATCGAGAAGACCACGTTCGCGCTCAAGTAGGGGTCGACATTGGCCAGGATCTGCACTTCCATTTCCTGGATGGCGATGCCGCTCTGCGCGTCGCCCGGCGGGGGCTTGTCCTGGCTGCTCATCGTGCCGAGGAACAAGCCGTTCACCGACATGGCCGGGTTGTAGATGTTGGAGAAGAAGCTGCTCGCCTTGCCCTTGTCGGCGGGCGCGGGCGCGGTGGCGTCGGAAGGCGCGTTGGTCGGCGCAGGGGCGGCGGCCGCCTTCGGCTGGGAACCCTGCGCGGCCTGCGCCGCCTCGATCTGCTGGAGCAGCTTCGCGTCGTCCGGCGAGAGCGGCGGGCCGGCGTCGGAGACCCCGCCGTCGGCGGCCTCCTGCGCGAAGGCGGCGGAGCTCGCAGCGAAGAGGCCGGCGACGATCAACGTGCCAAAGCGAACCAAATGAGATCACTCGCCGGAAAGAGAAGTGCAGACGCGCGTTGACGACCCGGGCAAAGGAGCTATTCAAAAGCGAGACGGAACACAAGTGAAACCCGCCCGTGCATCTCCCTCCGAACTTATCCGGCACCGCTGGCCCGGGCAGGCTTTCTCTGCGTCGTTGGTCTCGCGGCCGAATCGGTTCCTGGCAGTTTGTCGCGTGGGGCGGCGGACGGTCACCGCACACGTGCCCGATCGCGGCCGGTGTCTCGACCTGCTCGTGCCGGGGCGCGCGGTAGCGGTGGTCCAGGCGGCGGGCCCGCTGCGGCGCACGCAGCACACGGCGCTCCTGGCGCAGTCGTCTTCCGGTGTATGGGTCTCGCTCGATCCGGCCGGCGCGCCGCGCCTGGTGGCCGAGGCGCTGCGGCGCGGGCTGTTGCCTTCGCTCGCCGGGCTCACCGCCGTGCGGCGGGAAGTGACGGTCGGCGACAGCCGCATCGACCTCTTGCTCGCCCCGGGTGACGTGCTCTGCGAGGTGAAGAGCGTCGGCGCGCAGCGGGGCGGGGTGGCGCTCTTCCCCGATGCGCCCACGGTGCGCGGCACGCGGCACCTGGCCTTGCTCGAGCGCCTCGCGCGGCGCGGGCGGCGGACGGCGGTGGTGTTCTGCGCGCAGCGCGGCGACGTGACCGCGGTCGCGCCCGACGAGGAGATCGATCCGACCTTCGCCCGTACCCTGCGGCGGGCGGCCCGCGCGGGCGTGCTGGTGGCGGCCGTCCGCTGCGCCGCACATCCCGCTGGAATGGAAATTCACGGCGAGATTCCCGTGCTAGTGTGACCGCGCTTCATGGCGCCGCAATCGATTCCCATCGTGCTGCCCGTGCGCTTCTCCGGCGGCGGCCTCTCGATGCAGACCACCACCAGCCGGCTGAGCGCCGGGTCGGTGTTCGTGCGCAGCATGGTGTCGCCGAAGGAGGGCGCGCGCGTGGAGCTGCTGCTCACGCTGCCGGGCGCGCCGGCGCCGGTGAAGATCGACGGCAGCGTGACCGAGCGCGCGGGCGGGCCGGAGTCAGGCTTCACGGCGAAGTTCGACGCGCTGTCGCCCGAGGCGAACAAGCACCTGTCGGCGCTCCTGCAGTCGCACGGCGTCGCCGCGCCGCCCGACAAGCGCACCTTCGAGCGGGTGCGCACGCGCATCCAGGTGGGGTGGTCGTCGCCGAAGGAGTTCCTGGTCGCGTACTCGGAGAACATCAGCCGCGGGGGCATCTTCGTGGCGACGCGGCGGCCGCCGGAGCTGCGCGAGGTGGTGGAGCTCTTGCTCGAGCTGCCCGACGGGCAGCCGCCGGCGAAGACGCTCGCGGCGGTGGTGCAGCGGGTCACCGAAGAGCAGGCGGCGGCGGGGAAGCGGGTGGCGGGGGCGGGACTGCAGTTCGTCGGCGGCGACGACGAATTCCGCAAGCGGCTCGACACCTGCATCGAGCACCTGCTCGCGCCGGGAACCTGAACCGCCGTTTGCGGTCAGCTC
>Ga0335081_10012159_pt1 | contig 13951 bp, 13 predicted proteins | sample Lox_Sample_35_FD_206713 | JGI IMG/M metagenome (GOLD analysis project Ga0335081, IMG submission 206713) | Soil microbial communities from Loxahatchee National Wildlife Refuge, Florida, United States - Lox_Sample_3.5 | ecosystem: Environmental > Terrestrial > Soil > Wetlands | place: USA... | reverse complement strand
GGGATCGAGGTGAACTGGATCTGGTCGCTGGTCACGTTGAGCTCCAGGAAACGGTCCTGGGTCGACGGCGTGTGGTTGGGCCGCCAGATGACGTTGAAGCCCCGGCCGCTCCACGTGCCCGCGAGCGGGGCGAGCGGACCGAGCGGGCTCGCTACCTCGGGAAACGGTGCCAGAGTCGCGTTCTCTACGGCTGGCAGCGGCTGGAAGGAGAAATCAGCGGCCAGGTCCATGATGCCCCCTCTTTGACTGGTTTCACTGTGGCGTGAAAGCTCAACATTCGACCCAGCGGCACGGCATTGTCAAGGTCTTGGGAGGCTCTTGACAAGCCTGTCACCGGACGGCTAGATGGCGGTTAACAACCAGGGAGGGGGGATCATGGCCGAGGTAATCACGGACCCGGCGCAGGCTCTGGCCGGGCTCGGCCCCATCACGGCGGACCTGGGCACGATCGTGACGCGGGCGGCGCGGCAGTTCGGGGCTAGGACGGCCCTGATCACCGGAGACCGGACGCTGACCTACCGGGAACTGGACGAGCTGTGCGACCGGGTGGCCGGCGGCCTGCACGACATGGGGGTGCGGCCCGGCGACCGGGTCTCGCTCTACTCGCCCAACCGGTGGGAATGGGTGGTCACCTACCACGCGGCGCTGCGCGCCGGGGCCGTGGTCAACCCCATCAACGTGATGCTCACCGCGGAAGAGGTGGCCTTCGTCCTCAACGACTGCGGCGCCGCGGCGATCTTCACCTCGGGGGACAAGGCCGAGGTGATCGCGGGCCTGACCCGGAGCGTGCCCGCCCTGCGCCGGGTCGTCGGCTTCGACCCCGCGGGCGGCGGCGTCACCTCGTTCGGGGACCTGCTCAGCGGCCCGGCGGCGGCGCCGGACGTCCCCAGGCCGGCGCCGGCCGACCTGTCGACGATCGGCTACACGTCCGGCACCACCGGCCACCCGAAGGGGGCCATGCAGTCGCACCGGGCCGTCTTCCTCAACACCGCGGCCCTGTTCGCGGTCCAGACACGGACCGAGCGCGACGTGCTGCTCAACGCCCTGCCGCTCCCCCACGTCTACGGCAACATCGTGATGAACGGCACCTTCATGACCGGCGCCACGCTGGTGATGATGGAGCGCTTCGATCCCGCCGCGGCCCTGGCCCAGATCCAGCGCCACCGGGCGACCGTGTTCGACGGCGTGCCCACCATGTACGCCATGATGCTCGCCGACCCGTCCATGCCCGGCACCGACCTGTCCTCGCTGCGGATCTGCGCCGTGGGCGGCCAGACCATGCCGGCGGCCAAGATGCGGGAATGGGAGCGCCGGTCCGGCGCCCCGCTGCTCGAGCTGTGGGGCATGACCGAGCTGGGCGGCGCGGGCACCGCCAACTCCACCTACATGCCCAATGTCCACGGCTCGATCGGTTTCGCGCTGCCCGGAGCGGAGGCGCGCGTCGCCGCGCTCGACAACCCGGGCGTCACCGTGCCCGACGGCGAGCCGGGCGAGCTGATGATCCGCGGGCCTCTCGTCATGCTCGGCTACTACGGCAACGAGCAGGCGACCAAGGCCACCATCGAGCCCGACGGCTGGATGCACACCGGTGACATCGCCACCCGGGACGAGGAGGGCCACTTCTTCGTCGTCGACCGCCGGAAGGACCTGATCCTCACGGGCGGGTTAAACGTCTACCCGGCCGAGATCGAGCGCGTGGTCGCCGCCCACCCGGCGGTGGCCATGGTCGCCGTCGGCTCGGTGCCCGACGAGACCTACGGCGAGCTGGCCCGCGCCTACGTGGTGCTCCGGCCCGGCGCCACCGCCACCGAGGCCGAGATCATCGAGCACTGCCGGCCGCACCTGGCCGCCTACAAGAGGCCTCGTTCAGTCCGGTTCGTACCGGATCTGCCCAAGACCTCCACCGGAAAGGTGATGCGCCGGGAGCTGAAGACCCTCGACGGCTGAGGTTCACGGCTGAGGTTCCTAGCCGGTGATGTCCTCCCAGCCGGGAGGCGGCGGCGCTCCGCCCGACCCGGGGTCCAGGGTCACCAGCCCGCGGCCCGGGGTCACCAGCCGTACGCCGGTGATCTCGGGGATCGCGGTACGGATCAGCGCCTCGATCCTGTAGGCGCCCGCGACGCGCTCGGGGTCCCGGGTGTTCCAGGCATCCTCGGCGGCTTGCACCTTCGTCAGGGCGCTCTGGTGGTCAAACGGCGGCAGCGGCGGCCGGTCGGTCATGGCGAACTCCCGGCTCCTCGCCGCGCCGCCTCGCGGTCCCGGGTGCCGACGCCGACGGCGTGCTCTACCTGCGGCGGGTCGCCGACAGCGACCGGATCAGGGCCGTTTTCCGGACCGCGTCGCGGGTCGCGGTGATCGGCGCGGGCTGGATCGGCCTGGAGACCGCTGCCGCGGCCCGCGCGGCCGGCGTCGAGGTCACGATCCTGGAGGCGGCCGGGCTCCCGCTGCTGCGGGTGCTCGGTCCCGAGGTCGCCCAGGTCTTCGCCGGCCTGCACCGCGAGCACGGCGTCGATCTGAGGTTCGGCGTGCAGGTCAGCGAGATCACCAGTTCCGGTGGCCGGGCTGCGGACAGGGGCAGCCCGGTCGCCGGGGTGCGGCTGGCCGACGGCAGCCACGTGGCGGCCGACGCGGTCATCGTCGGGGTCGGGATCACGCCGAACAGCCAGCTGGCCGAGGCGGCGGGCCTGGCCACCAGCAACGGCGTGGTGGTCGACGCGCGGCTGCGGTCCTCCGACCCGGACATCTACGCCGCCGGGGACGTCGCCAGCGCCTACCACCCGGTGCTCGGCAGGCACATCCGGGTGGAGCACTGGGCCAACGCGCTGAATCAGCCGCAGGCGGCAGCGCGGGCCATGCTCGGCCAGGACATCGCCTACGACCGGGTGCCGTACTTCTACACCGACCAGTACGACCTGGGCATGGAGTACGCCGGCTACGTCGAGCCCGGCGGCTACGACCAGGTCGTGTTCCGCGGCGACGTGGAGCGGCGCGAGTTCATCGCGTTCTGGCTGGCCGGCGGCCGCGTGCTGGCCGGCATGAACGTCAACGTCTGGGACGTCAACGACACTATCCAGGCCATCGTGCGCGGCGGCCAGACGGTGGACGTGGCCAGGCTCGGCGACCCCGGCGCGCCTCTGGAGGAGCTCGCGTTAGGTGCTGGTTAGCCAGGCGAAGGCCCAGGGGGGCAGGTGGATCCGGCCGGCGGCGATGTCCAGGTGGCCGGTGCTCGAGTGCACGTGGACGGGCTGGTAGAGGCCGGCCCGGGCGATGATGCCGGCGCCGGCTGACTGGGTGACGTCGCTGAAGTTGGTCAGCGAGAGGAACGGCGCGCTGCGCGGGTGAACCCGGCGATAGCACAGCACGCTGTGGTTCTCGGTCGGCAGCACCTCGGTGCTGCCGCCGCCGCGCAGCGCGAGCAGCGACCGCCGCGCCTCGCCCAGCCGGCGGATCGCGGCGAACACCCGGCCCTCCAGCGAGCCCGGATCGTGCCGCCGCCCGGCCAGCTCCCAGTCCATCGCCGGCCGGTGCATCCACCGGTTGTCCTGCGCGTGCGCCGGGTCCGCGGCCCAGCCGGGGTCGCTGCCCAGGGCCAGTTCGTCGCCCATGTAGATGAGCGGGATGCCGCCGAAGGAGAAGACGATGGCGTACATCGACTCCAGCCGCCTGATGGCGGCGGTGATCCCGTCGGCATCCCCCGCCTCGAGCGCGGCCTCGATGCCGCACAGGGACGCGGCCATGCCGGAGATGCGGGCCTCGCCGGTGGCCGGGTTGTCCTGGAAGAGCGCGCCGCGGCCGAACGAGCCGGGGAATCCGCCGGCGTAGAAGCCGGACAGGAACCGCCGGTGCGCGAAGCCGTCGATGCCCGCGGCGGCGGCGTCCGCGTCGGACACCGACCAGCCGATGTCGTCGTGACAGCGGATGTAGGTGACCCAGGAGGTGGGCGCGGGCGCGGCCCGGCGGTGCGAGAGCGCGCGCTCGGCCAGCCGGACGTCACGGGTGGCCAGGGTCGACCAGAGCATCACCATGAGCTGGTTGTCGTAGGCCAGGTCGCACTCGGGGCGGAACCGGTCGTGGCCGCCGAGGTACGGGGTCAGCAGCTCCGGGCTGACGATCGCCTCGGCCTTCAGCAGCAGGCCGGGGGCGGCCAGCCGGGTCAGCGCCCGGAACGCCTGCACCAGCAGGTGCGCCTCGGGCTGGTTCTGGCAGTCGGTGCCCAGCCGCTTCCACAGGAACGGCGCCGCGTCCAGCCGCAGCACGTCGATGCCCCGGTTGGCCAGCGCGAGCATGGTGCCCAGCATGGCCCGGAACACCGCCGGGTTGGCGTAGTTCAGGTCCCACTGGTACTCGTGGAAGCTCGTCCACACCCAGCCCAGGCCGCTTACCCGGGTGAAGCTGCCCGGCGCGATGTCGGGGAACACCTCGGGCAGCGTCCGCTCATAGGCGTCGGGTACGGTGCGGTCCGGGTAGATCAGGTACATCTCGCGGTAGCCTGGCTCGCCGGCCACCGCCTTGCGGGCCCATTCGTGCTCCCGCGCGGTGTGGTTGAGCACCAGGTCGACGCACAGCGCGATGCCGCGCTCGTGCAGGTCGCCGGCCAGCGCCTGCAGGTCGTCCATGGTGCCGATCCGCGGGTCCACCTGGTGGTAGTCGGCCACCGCGTAGCCGCCGTCGCTCTCACCCTCGCGCGGCCGCAGCAGCGGCATCAGGTGCAGGTAGGTGACGCCCAGCTCCACCAGGTAGTCCAGGTGCCGGCGGAGCCCCTGCAGCGAGCCGGCGAAGCGGCCGGCGTAGCAGACGTAGCCGATCATGCGGGACCGCTGGAACCAGGCCGGGTCGATCTCCCGGCGGCGGTCCAGCCGCCGCAGTCCCGCCGGGCGCGCGGCGGCCGCGTGCAGCGCGTCGAGCACCAGCTGGGTCGCGAGCTTGTCCGTGTCCGCCACGCCGCCGTACACCTGGCCAAGCGGGCCGGTGATGTCGAAGGACAGCGTTTCCAGCCGCGCCAGGAACGCGTCGGCGTCGTCCAGCCCGAGCCGCGACCGCGCTTCGCATTCCACCGCAGGACCCAGTCCGGGCACGCGCGACTCCTCGGGAGGTGGGCTGGCGGCGGGCAGCCGAAGTGATCGTCGATGGCGACGATAGCAGCGTTACCGGCCTGAGGGCTTGCCGCCCATCAGCCGCCTGAGCCGGAGGATTTCGGTGTCCCGCGCGTCGAGGACCGGCTCGATGACGTTCATCGCGGCATGGACGGCGGTCTCGGGGTCGCCGGGAACGCCGTAACGCAGGAAGCTGCGCCCCAGCGCGCGCCGGAGCCGTTCGGTGGTGACCGTCAGCAGATCGGCCGGCTCTTTACGGGCCTGGGGCGAAGCCGGCCGCCGGCCGCGCGCGGGCGCCGACGGGTCGCGGCCGGCGGAGGGGGACGGGGAGGTGGGTGGGGGGATTATGTCAGGGCTGTCCGGCACCGCGAACAACGGCGTCATCGCCCACGGCTGCGGCTGAGCCGGGACGGCGCGCCGCCGCTTTGGTAGGGTCGGCTCCGGGAGCATTGGCGTGACCTTCCTGGCAAAGGATTGTCTTCTCAGCGCTAATGCTCCCCCTTTGTTGCCGTCATATCACAGATGTCCAGGTCGCACGGCGTGTCACCAATACTCCGCAGGGTGCCTTCTGGCTCTTTCGGGGCATATTCCGAAGTCAATTCCTATCGAATATTTGTGCGTACGAACAGGTTCACGCCGTGACCGAGCCGGGCTCTGGCCGCCGGGTGATTTCCACGTGCGGGCGGGAAAGCCAGATCGCCCATTCGGCGCTGATCTCGCCGGCCGTGGTCAGCAGCAGCGGCAGGTGGTCGTGCAGCAGCCGCTGCGTGGTGGTCTCGGCCGCGTGCACGGTGACGTTCATCGCGGCCCGGACGGCCCCGGTCCCGTCCCGGACCGGGACGGCGACCGAACGGACGCCGGGCGCGAGCTCCTCGTCGGCCAGCGCCCAGCCCCGGGCCCGTATCTCGGCCAGCTCGTCGCGCAGCTGGTCGGGCGACCGGCCGATATAGGGCGGCAGCCCGGAGCGGCTCGGCTGGGACAGCGCGGCCGCCACCTGGCCCGCGGGAAGCGCCGCGAGCAGGACCTTGCCCTGCGAGGTCTGCGCCGCCGGGAAGTGGGTGCCGATCTCCACCCGCAGCGCGATCAGCTTGGGCACCGAGACGCGGGCCACGTAGACGATGTCGGAGCCGTCGAGCTGGGCCATGGACGACGACTCGCCGGTGCGGGCCACCAGCGCCTCCATGTGCGGCCGGGCGATGTCCCACAGGCCCAGCGAGCTGACGTAGGCCATGCCCAGGTTCATGACCTTCGGCGTCAGCTCGAAGCTCCCGTCGCCGGACCGGACGAAGCCCAGCTCTTCCAGGGTGAGCAGCAGGCGGCGGGCGGTGGGCCGGGCCAGGCCCGCCGCGGCCGCCACCTCGCTCAGCGTCATGCTGCGGTGGTCCGCGCCGAACGCGGCCAGGATGTCCAGCCCGCGCGCCAGCGCCTCGACGAAGTCCGGCCCGTTGCCGCGTCCGGCCATCCGCTCCCCTAGCCGTCCTCGCCGAACAGGCTGCCGCGCGCGCCGTGCGTGGACTCGGACTTGAACTCGGTGTACTGGTACGGGTTGTCCAGCACCTGGGGGTGAGGCAGATCCGGGTTCATCCCGGCCGCCCAGGCCTGCTCGCCGAGCGCGGAGCGCAGGTACTCGACGGTGGCGTCCGAGGCGCGCCGCACCGCGCCGAGGTCGGCCCCGGCCAGCTTGTGCTCGTGCTTGACCACCCGCCCGTCCACCAGGACGGTGTGCACGTCGCCGCGCTGCGCCTGGAAGGCGACGTGGCCGTAGGGGTTCACCAGCGGGAACGAGACCGGGGAGCTGTCGTTCTTGATCAGCACCACGTCGGCCTTGCAACCCGGCTCGAGGCGGCCCAGGTCGTCGCGGCCCAGGGCGCGGGCGCCGCCGCGGGTGGCCCAGTCAACCACGTGCTCGGCGCGCAGCGCGTGGTGGGTGACGGTCTCGCCCTTCATGTGCGCCTCGAGGTGCTCACGGGCCCGGTCGGCACCCAGCGTGGTGCGCATGGCCGAGAACAGGTCGCCGCTCCACCAGACGCTGGTGTCCATCGACAGCGCGACCGGGATGCCGTGGCGGCGGACCTGCCAGGTGGGCGGGTAGCCCTGGCCCGCGCTCTGCTCTGACTCGGTGGACACCGAGATGGTGCCCCCGGTGGCCGCGATGCGCTGGTAGGAGTCGGTGCTCAGCGTGGCCGCGTGCACGTAGATGTTCTCCGGGGTCATGAACCCGTGCTCGTGCATCAGCCGGATGCCATCGTCGTTGGTGGCGCCCCACACGCCGGCATGGGTGGTGACGGGCAGGCCGAGCTCGCGGGCCGCCTCGAACGCCGCCTTCTCCGGGAAGGCCGGGTCGCCGGTGACGTCGAAGGCGAGCTGGTACCCGAGCATGTCATCCGCGGGGTGCCGGCCGAAGAACGACCAGACGGCGGGGTCGGCGGTCCACTCCCAGGGGCCGGCCTGGATGTTTCCGTAGGCGAGGACGAACCGCCCGGGCACCGAGCGCAGCGCGTCGAGGGCGGCCTCGGCGTGGTCGGGGGTGTGCAGGTTGTGCGACCAGTCGACCGAGGTGGTCACGCCTGCCTCGAGGGCTTCCCAGGCGGAGATGAGGTTGCCCGTGTGGATGTCCTCGGGACGGAACTTCCGGCCGTGTTCCAGGTAGTTCCAGACGAAGTACTGGGTCAGCGTCCAGTCCGCGCCGTAGGCGCGCATCGCCGTCTGCCACATGTGCCGGTGGGTGTCGATCATCCCCGGCATCACGATGCCGCCGCTCGCCTCGACCTCCAGCGCGCCCTCGGGCGCCGCCAGCCGCGGGCCCACCGCGGCGATCCGGCCGCCGGTGACCAGCACGTCGGCGTCGCTGAGGATCGTGTGCGCGTCGTCCATGGTGAGCACCGTGCCGCCGCGCAGCACGACCGGGCGGCGGTCGTGCCGCGACGCCGACCCCTTGGCTACCTCGTCGGGATTCGCCATCGAAACCTCCGGCTGTCCTGGAGCGGACGATCGTCCGCTGCACGACCATTCGGTCAACAAGTGTCACTGTCAATCATCGGCGTTCCGGCTGTCAAGCGATTCCGCGCCCGTCCACCCCCGAACCTTGACAGCGAACTTCGCGGGCCTAGGCTGGTCCCTACGCCGTCCATGGACGATTGTCCGTATGACGGACAGTGTTTTATGTGAAAAGTTCGCGTTATGCAAGAACCCCGCTGAGGTTGCTGCCCGTGCTACCTGTACCGGCCGCTCGCGCAGGCTCTGCCTCCACGGGGGGCCGACCCCCCTGGCACCCCCCGCAGGAAGGCCCGCACTCGCAGCCGGTTTTGCATAACGCTCACAGCCTGACGAAGGGACGACGCATATGACGGTGGACCAGGCGACGGGGCCGCTGGCCGGGCTGCTGGTGGCGGACTTCTCCCGGATCCTGGCCGGGCCGTACGCGACAATGCTACTGGCCGACCTCGGCGCGGAGGTGGTCAAGGTCGAGGGCCCGGGCGGCGACGACACGCGCACCTGGCAGCCGCCGGTCCGGGACGGGGTGTCGACCTATTACCTCAGCGTCAACCGCAACAAGCGCTCGGTCGCGCTGGACCTGCGCGACGACGGCGACCTGGCCGCGGCGCGCGAGCTGGCCCGGCGCGCCGACGTGCTCATCGAGAACTTCAGGCCGGGCGGCCTGGCCCGCTTCGGGCTGGACTACAAGACCGTGTCGGCCGCCAACCCGGCCGTGGTGTACACCTCCATCAGCGGGTTCGGCAGCGGTCCCAGGGGCGCCTCGCTGCCCGGATACGACCTCATCGTGCAGGCCATCTCGGGCCTGATGAGCGTGACCGGGGACCCGGACGGCGAGCCCTACCGGGCCGGCGTGGCCGTGTTCGACGTGATGGCCGGCCTGCACGCCACCATCGGGATCCTGGCCGCGCTGAACCACAGGCAGCAGACCGGCCGCGGGCAGCACGTCGAGATCAGCCTGCTGGCCTCGGCCATGTCCGGCCTGGTGAACCAGACCAGCGCCTACGTGGCCGGCGGGGTGGTCCCGTTCCGGATGGGCAACAGCCACCCCAGCCTGTTCCCCTACGAGCCGCTGCCCTGCGCCGACGGCGAGCTGATCGTCGTGGCCGGCAACGACCTCCAGTTCCGCAAGCTGGCCCAGGTCCTGGGTGTCCCCGAGCTGCCCGACGACCCGCGGTTCGGCCGCAACGAGGACCGCACGGCCAACCGCGACCAGCTGCGGCCGCTGCTGCTCGAGCGGCTGAAGACCCGGACCAAGATGGAGTGGTTCCGCGAGCTGATCTCGGCCGGGGTGCCCTGCGGGCCGATCAACACCATCGACCAGGGCGTGGCGTTCGCCGACGAGGTGGGCCTGGACCCGGTGGTCACCGTGGGGCAGGGCGACGCCGCGATACCCTCGGCGCGCCACCCGATCACCTTCTCCGAGACCCCGCCCAGCTACCGGCTCCCGCCGCCGGCCCTGGACGAGCACGGCGCCGAGATCCGCCGCTGGCTGGCCGGGCCGGAGGAAAGGTCACAAGCATGAGGCCGAACGACGAGGGTTCCAGCCACGGCGGAACGCGTGACCTGTCCTTCCCGACCTCGCTCGGCACCTCGACGGCCGACCAGATCAGGCTGCTCGGGCAGGACCTGACGGCGGACCTGATGGGCCGGGTCAGCTTCGGCGAGCTCGCGTTCTGGCTGGTCGCGATGCGCCGGCCCACGCCGTCCGAGACCCGGGTGTTCGAGGCTGTGCTGGTGGCGCTGGCCGACCACGGGTTCACCCCGACCGCGATCGCCGCGCGGCTGACCTACCTGTCCGCCCCGGACTCGCTGCAGGGGGCGCTGGCCGCCGGGCTGCTCGGCGGCGGGTCCCGGTTCCTGGGCGTCACCGAGGACTGCGGACGCTACCTGCACGACGTGCTGTCCGAGCTGGGAGGCACGCTGCCATCCACAGGCGAGGGCTGGGATGCGGTCGCGCTGAAGGCGGTACGGGAAACCAGGGCGGCCAGGCGCCTGGTCCCCGGGCTGGGTCACCCGGTGCACAAGGTGACCGATCCCCGCACGCCGGTGCTGATCGAGATCGCCGCGCAGGAGGGGCTGCGCGGCCCGCACCTGCGGCTGTTCGAGGCCATCGGCCGGGTCCACGAGCAGGTGCTGGGCCGCAGGCTCCCGCTCAACGGGGCCGGCGTCTGCGGTGCCGCGCTCGCCGACCTCGGCCTGCCCGTCGAGTTGCTGCGCGGCTTCGCCCTGCTGGCCCGGGCGGCCGGGCTGCTCGGGCAGATCGCCGAGGAGCGCCGCCGCCCGATCGGCATGGACATGTACCTGACCGTCGACCGCAACGCCGTCTACGTCGAACCGGACCCTGACTGAAGGAGCGCCGCATGGCCACTGTCGCCGCGGTCATCGCCTCGACCCACCATCCCTTCTACTACCGCGCGAGCACCTCGACGGGCGACAGCCGGCCGCCCTTCGCCGACGAATGGGTGGCCAAGATCGAGGCGTTCCGGCAGACGCTCACCCGGGCCGAGCCCGACGTGCTGGTCATGGTGGGCAGCGACCACTTCCACCAGCTCTGGCTGGACAACATGCCGCAGTTCCTGGTGGGCAAGGCGCCGTTCTTCGATGCCAACTGGTACAACGAGGAACGGGAGTTCGGCCTGCCCCGGATGCGGCTGGCGGGCGAGGAGGAGCTGGCCGCCTACCTGCTGCGCGAGGGCCTGGACGCCGGATTCGACCTGGCCTTCAGCAACGAGCTGCGGATCGACCACAGCGTGACCTGCCCCATCATCACCCTGCGGCCGCAGGCCGACCTGCCGGTGGTGCCGGTCTACACCAACATCTTCGCCCCGCCGATGCCCCGGCCGGAACGGTTCGTCCAGCTGGGCCGGGCGCTGCGCCGGATGGTGGAGGCCTGGCCGTCGGACAAGCGGGTGGCCATCATCGGCACCGGGCACCTGTCCCTGGAACTCGGCGGCCCGCGCCAGTTCGGCCCGCACGGCCCGGACCCGGAATTCGACCGCAAGGCGGTGGCCTGGATCGCCAACGGCGATATCGACGGCTGCCTGGCCGAGGTCACGCTGGACAGCCTGCACGCCCCCGGCAACGCCACCCACGGGTTCATGGACTTCATGCTGATGATGGGCGCGGCGGGCGACGGCGTGAAGGCCGACTACACCGACAGCCTGGACCTGTTCCACACCATGGAGGCCTACTTCACCTGGTACCCGGAGGCAGCCAGTGAGTAAGTACCTGCTCAACAAGTTCCTGTACACGGTGGACCGCGACCCGGACCTGGTCGAGCGCTACCGCGAGGACCCGGCGGGCACGGTGGCCTGGTGGGAGCGGGAGATGGCCGGCACCGTGCTCAACTGCACGGCTGCGGAGAAGTCGACCTGGCTGTCGTTCTCCGAGGAGGAGCGCCGGGCACTGCGTGAGCACGACCATGTGACGCTGTTCGGCATGGGCGCCCACCCGTTCCTCACCCTCACGCTGTTCATCGCCATGTTCGAGCGCGACCACGGGCCGCTGGAGTACCAGCGGGCCTACGCCCGGGCCATGGACCACATCCGCTTGCCCTACCCCGACATCGCCACCTAACGGGCCTATGCGGGGCAACTCAGCGCGCCGGGCCGGCTGAAATCAACACACTCGACAAGCTTCCCGTTCCACCAGACCTCACCCGGGCCGGCCATCGAGGATGCCCAGGGCATCCAGGTCACGTCGCATCTGGGGCAGTGCATCTTGCTGCTGACCAGGCAGCTGCCCAGCTCACCGCAACTCCAGCAAAGCTTGGGATCGGCCTTGCCGTACTGGCTCTCGCTCATTATCTTCGCAACCTTCCGCGCGTGGACTCGTGCGCATACCTGGGCGGAGGGCCGACCCGGTGCCGCTGATACATCCCGGCGCCGGGCACGCAGTGTCTTAGGCAAAGCCCGGTGAGGCCGGCGCTGCATCGTGCGGCGGTCTCGTGCCAGGATGGCGGCATGACAGACCCGCGTGCTGGGCAGCCCGCTGCCGCTGAAGACCTGGTGGACGTCGCCAAGCTGGTGACCGCCTACTACGCGGTGCATCCCGATCCGGGCGAGGCCGCGCAGCGGGTGTCGTTCGGCACGTCAGGGCACCGGGGATCGGCGTTCACGGCGACGTTCAACGAGGACCACATCCTGGCCACCACCCAGGCGATCTGCGAGTACCGGGCCGCGCACGGGATCGGCGGTCCGCTGTACCTGGGCGCCGATACCCACGCGCTCTCCGAGCCGGCGCAGGTCAGCGCGCTGGAAGTGCTCGCCGCCAACGAGGTCTCGGTCATGGTCGACGCGCGTGGCGGGTACACCCCGACGCCCGCGGTGTCCCGCGCCATCCTGGCGCACAACGCCTCCCCCGGGGCGTCCCCGGGCCCCTCCGGCTCGCGGGCGGACGGGATCGTGGTCACTCCCTCGCACAACCCGCCGCCGGACGGCGGGTTCAAGTACAACCCGCCCGACGGCGGCCCGGCCGGGACCGGCATCACCCGCGAGATCCAGGACCGGGCCAACGAGCTGCTCGCCGACGGGCTGAAGGGGGTGCGCCGGGTCCCGTACGCGCGGGCGGCCGCGGTCGCGGGCCGGTTCGACTTCCTCGGCAGCTACGTGGCCGCCCTCGGGCAGGTGGTCGACCTGGCCGCGATCAAGGCGGCCGGGGTGCGCATCGGCGCCGACCCGCTCGGCGGGGCGAGCGTGGCCTACTGGGGCGAGATCGCCGACCGCTACGGCCTGGACCTGACCGTGGTCAACCCCCTGGTGGACGCCACCTTCCGGTTCATGACCCTGGACTGGGACGGCAAGATCCGGATGGACTGCTCCTCGCCGTACGCCATGGCCAGCCTGATCGGCCGCCAGCACGAGTTCGCCGTCGCGACCGGGAACGACACCGACGCCGACCGGCACGGCATCGTCACCCCCGACGCCGGGCTGCTCAACCCCAACCACTACCTCGCGGTGGCCATCGACTACCTGTACCGGCACCGGGACGGCTGGCCCGCTCCGGCGGCGGTAGGCAAGACGCTGGTCAGCTCCTCGATGATCGACCGGGTGACCGAGGGCCTGGGCCGGGCGCTGCTCGAGGTCCCGGTGGGCTTCAAGTGGTTCGTTCCGGGGCTGCTGGACGGTTCGGTGGCCTTCGGCGGCGAGGAGAGCGCCGGGGCGTCGTTCTTGCAGCGGGATGGTTCGGCCTGGACGACGGACAAGGACGGGATCATCCTGGCCCTGCTCGCCTCCGAGATCATCGCGGTGACCGGTTGCTCTCCATCCTCGCTGTACCGGGAGCTGACGTCGCGGTACGGGGACCCGGCCTACGCCCGCATCGACACCGCGGCATCCCGGGAGCAGAAGGCGGCGCTGGGGCGCTTGTCCCCTTCGCAGGTGACCGCGCGGGAGCTGGCCGGCGAGGAGATCATCGCGGCGCTGACCACGGCGCCGGGCAACGGCGCCCCGATCGGCGGGCTCAAGGTGGTCACCGCGTCCGGCTGGTTCGCCGCCCGCCCGTCCGGCACCGAAGACGTGTACAAGCTGTACGCCGAGTCCTTCCGCGGGCCCGGGCACCTGGCCGCCATCCAGGAGCAGGCCCGCGGGATCATCGCCGCGGCGATCAGCTGACCGGGCCGGGTGGCGTGCAGGCGGGCGAATCGGGCATTCCGGCCTCTCCATATGAAACACACATGGCCTTCACCGGGGCGTCATGGCGGGAGGCTGGGGTAGGAGCATGGATCTTGCCGGGCGGGACGAGCTCGCGGTGCGGTACGTCAGGGTGAGGCTGGCCGGGCCGGCCGGCCCGGGGCACGCCCCGGACGACCGGCCGGGGCAGGCGTTCACGCTGCCCGACGAGCTTGCCGCGGTACCGCCGAC